>Ga0209575_10000376_pt1 | contig 32786 bp, 33 predicted proteins | sample Medcelwee11metaG_FD_187172 | JGI IMG/M metagenome (GOLD analysis project Ga0209575, IMG submission 187172) | Freshwater pond sediment microbial communities from the University of Edinburgh, under environmental carbon perturbations - Medium... | ecosystem: Environmental > Aquatic > Freshwater >...
TCTCTCCTCCGGCTTGCGCTCTCGCTTCAACCTACGGCTCTACGGTCGGGCATTGGCTATCGGGGACTAACCGCCTTCGCTGCGCTCTCCATGGCGGTCAGCGTTGGTTGATAAACAGGGTTTAATCTCTATTCAAAAACGTCAAAGAATTCACTATTAGCCTGCTCTAAATCTGCCATCTGTCCAATATCTATCCAATATTCACGAATTGGAAACACCACAGTTTCGCCGCCTTGCGTAAGAACTTTCTCAAAGAGTGTTGGCATATCAAAATAACTGTTTGCCGGAATTGCTTGCAACACATCAGGCTCTAATACGTAGATTCCGGCATTGACGAAAAATTTGTGTATCGGCTTTTCTTGAATGCCGAGAATCCGATGATGGTCGATACTCACCACGCCGTAAGGCACCTGAAAATCATACTCACGGACACACATCGTAGCCTTGGCGCGGTGTTCATGATGAAAATCGAGCAAGTGGCGATAATCTACTTTAGTTAATAAATCGCCATTCATGACGATAATCGGTTCTTGTGGCACGACTGGTAATAAACTCAGCGCACCGGCAGTGCCTAAACGCTGTTTTTCATGTAAATACTCAATTTTTACCCCAAAATTTTCGCCCTGCCCAAAATAGTGTTCAATCATGTCTGCTTTATAATTAACCGACAAATAAAAACGACAAAAACCTTGATCACGAAAATTTTCAATAATGGTTTGTAGTACGGGTTTATTGCCGACTTTTAACAAGGGTTTTGGATAATCATCGGTCAGTGGACGCAAACGAGTGCCTAACCCTCCTGCCATTAACACTACCGCATTAGGCCGTTCAAAGGGATGCAGATAATTATCTAACACCGCCAAATGCACCAGTTTGCCATCGCCGTCCACAACGGGAATCTGATGTCGGCCACTTTTCTTCATAGTGAACAAAATTTGTTCAGCACTGGTGTGCTGAGACAGGCTCACCGGTTGCGCATTCATCACTAAACGAATCGGTTCAGACAACGCAACACCTTTAAGAATCGCACGGCGAATATCACCATCAGTCACGGTGCCCAGAAGCTTGCCGTTGGCGTCCACCACCAGCGCAATTTGCATCGCGCTGCGATCTATGGTTTGGATGGTGTCGTGTATGGATGTTTCCGGGGAAACCAGGGTGTTTTGCCAGTTTTTCATGCGATGAGTTCGGGATAATCGTAAAAAGTCTTGTTTAAGAGGCCATCCAGGGGCAGCGTTTTCAAAACGGCCAGGATACGCTCGCTGGCTCCACCGTCGCCGTAAAGCGAGGGGCAGGTTGCAACGGTGTGCTGAAATTCAGCGGACAGCGCCCGCTGGATCGCGGCGACAATACTCTCTGGGGTTTCTGCACAGTCTATCACCGATGCGGCCCGCAATCGCCCACGCTGGCGTTCGCCGAGATTCACAGTGGGTTTGCGCAGGGCTGGAACTTCGATAAGACCGCTGGAAGAATTGCCAATCACCACATCGACTTGGCGAATTGCACTCAAATATTTCAACTGGCCCAACGAAGGGCTGAGATAAACCCGCGTGGGCTGTTTCGTCGCATAGTCTTCCAAAAGGCGATTGACTACCCGTCCGCCCGCGTCGGCATTCGCTTTGGTGATGATGAGCTGAGCGTCTGGAAAACTATCCAGGGCATCGAGCAGGGCGAAAACCGCCTGCTCAGTGTCGGCTTGGCCTAAAGTCGCCGGATGGTAAGTAATCAGGAAATTAAGTGTGCCTAATCGGAAATCTAGCGCGGTTTCTAATGCTTCACGTTCGAGCAAAGGCAGTTGGCGAAGATTATCCAAACCCAGCCCCCCCACTGTGAACACCCGCTCCGGCTGCTCGCCTAACTGGATTACCCGCTTGCGATAAGCGTCGGCAGCCACGAAATGCACCTGCGCCATTTTGGTGATACTGTGACGGATCGCCTCGTCTATGGCACCTTCGGTGGTTTCTCCGCCGTGCAAATGGGCCACGGGGATTTTCAACACCAATGCGGCTTGAACAGCAGCCAGGATTTCGTAGCGGTCGCCCAACACCACCAGGAGTTCAGGTTGCAAGCGCGCCAGCGCATCGGCAAAACCGATTACTCCCAAACCGATGGATTTGGCCACACCCACCGGCGTATCGCTGGACAACAACATCTCAATGTTGGCGTCAATCACAAAGCCGTCTTGTTCGATTTGTCGATGGGTCAAACCAAATTCTGGGGATAAATGCATACCCGTCACGATGAGCTGTAACGCAAAGGCCGCATCAGCCTGCAACCCTTTGAGCAACCAATACAACAACCCATATTCGGCACGGCTACCGGTGACGACGGCGATTTTTCGTGGGCGCTTGTCAGACATGAATGCCAGTTATTTCACCGATTCTCTTTAACCAAACAGAATAGACTTAGTGCATTAAGGAGGTTTCTCTGTCAGCAAAGTGATGGTACGGCTGACACTCGCCAGATTCAAAATCTCACGCAATCACTGCTGTACAGGCGGAGCGGCGGGGGTAGTCTTTTGGGCGGGTGCGGTGCTGTCTGGCGCAGACAAGGGGCCTTTTTGACCGCAACCCAGCAACAATAATCCGATCAATCCCAGAGCAACCAAACCGAGGCGGGCCACAAGGCGCGGGAGATACGCGGGAATTTTTGCCATCACACACTCCAGTAAACAGCCAGAGGAAGGATTCTAACGCTTTCCCGGCAATGATACCATAGGCTTGTTTCGGCACAGTTCATGGTGGATCAAGCAATGACAGAATCAGACTTTAATCAGCATATAGAAGATACCTTGATTGCAATCGAGGAGGCTATAGAGGAAAGCGGTGCGGAAATTGACTTTGAAACCAGCGGTGGCGTGCTGACACTCAGCTTTGCTAACGGCTCTAAGGTGATCGTCAATGCGCAAACGCCCCTGCAACAACTGTGGGTCGCCGCAAAATCAGGGGGGTTTCATTTTAACTACGATGCGACGGAAGGTGCTTGGAAGCTCATCAATGAGGGCGAAGAGTTATTTACCCGGCTCAGTCGAGTGTGTAGCGAACAGGCCGGCGTGCCTATCAGCTTTGTATAACTTTAACTAGGGATAGCAACTCATGAAAATCCGTAAAGCCGTTTTCCCCGTGGCCGGTTTAGGCACACGCTTTTTGCCAGCCACCAAGGCCAGCCCCAAGGAAATGTTGCCAGTTGTGGATAAGCCACTGATTCAATACGCAGTTGAAGAAGCGTTGGCGGCAGGGATTGAGCAGATGATTTTTGTCACCAGCAGCAGCAAGCGGGCGATAGAAGACCATTTTGATCGCAACACTGAATTAGAAAATGAACTGCGCTTGCGTGGCAAATACGAACTGTTGGACATCGTGCGCCACATCGTGCCAGACGGCGTGTCTTGTGTGTACATCCGCCAGCCAGAGGCGCTGGGCTTGGGTCATGCGGTGCTGTGCGCCAAACCCGCAGTCGGTAATGAGCCGTTTGCGGTGATTTTGGCTGATGACTTAATTGATGGTGGCGAACAGTGTTGTCTTGGACAAATGGTGGATTTATATGAGCGCCAGCAAAGCAGCATTGTCGCCGTGGAGCGCGTCGCCCAGGAAGAAACCGGCAAATATGGGATTGTGGCTCCGCAAGCCTTGTATGAACGGGTCAACACCGTCACCAGCATCGTAGAAAAACCGTCGCCAGATAAAGCCCCGTCTAACTTGGCGGTGGTGGGACGTTATTTGTTAAACGCGGAAATTTTCAATTTATTGGAAAATATTCCCCGTGGTGCGGGTGGCGAAATTCAACTCACTGACGGTATCGCCGCCTTATTAAAAAAAGAACAGGTGCTGGCCTATGAATTCAAGGGCACTCGTTATGACTGCGGTAGCAAACTCGGTTACTTACAAGCCACGGTGGAATATGCGTTACAGCATCCAAATTTACGCGATGCCTTCAAGAGCTATTTACATCAATTATGTAAAAACAACGATGCCTTATAAGCAGGATTTATAGCGATGAACACCACCTCTTCCAAAGCCAATCCGCCTGCCGTTCTTCCCAAACCTCAAACTATTCGTTTTGAGAATAATCAGCATGCTTGTTTAATACAGGTGGCCAGCGATGCCAAGCCGACCGAAGTCTTGGCCGGTTTAGGCTGGTCTAAACCGCCTAAAGCGCTGATCAGCATTTCTGGCGGTGCAGCGCATTTGGAAGAGGCATTAACAGGGCGTCTTCAGCAACTGTTCAGCCGAGGTATTGCGGCGGCGGCGGCTGAAGTCGGTGCAGACTTACTCGATGGCGGCACTCAGGTCGGCGTGATGGCAATGATAGGCCAAGGTGTGGCCGACCGGGGACGGCGCTCGCGCCTGCTCGGCATCGCCCCAGCTTCTTTGGTAAGTTATCCCGGTGGGCCGACTGCGACACCGCCAGCCGTGGCACTTGAAGAAAATCACTCACATTTTGTGCTGGTGGACACCCCGCACTGGGGCGGTGAAATCGCGCTGCGCACCAGCCTACTGCAACAAGTGGCACAACAAGCTTGCCCCGTCCTCACCGTACTGGTCAATGGTGGCGATTTATCCTGCACCGAAGTGCTGCACAGCGTGCGCTCAGGCTGGCCGGTGATCGTGATCACCGGCACCGGTAGACTGGCCGATCAAATCGCCGAATTACACCGCAATCAGCCTGATTTCATTGCCGATCCCCGTTTGGCAGAAATCATCGCCGATGGCCGTTTATTTTTATTTTCAATGGACGGTCATTTAGACCGACGCATTGCCGAACTACAGCGCCTGATTCGGCGTCAATTGCGCGGCGACACCACCTTACGCCAAGCCTGGGAGCGTTTTTGTATTTATGATGAAAATGCCAGCCATCAGCAACACACTTTCAGGAAAATTCAAAGGGCGATTCTGATTTTAAGCGTGGTGGGCACTACATTGGCTTTAGTACAGGCAACTTTATCCAATCAATTGGAAAAAGCAGATACTTATCTCTTACAACTGTATCAAGAGCAACAATTGGCTGCTTATAATGCCGCTGCACTCGACACGCTTTATCAACAACGACAAGAAATTTTCACCCCATTAGCACTGGGGGCTCAAGAAAAACAAAACCCTGCTGAACACTTAATTGCCCCCGCCAGTTTAACCACGCAAAACTGGATTAAAAACCGCTTTATTTATTATCTGGTTCCCCTAAATTTCCTCAGAAATTTATTGCGTAATTTTATTATTTTAATTCCTATTTTTATCACTACTTTACTGGCTGCAGCCAATCGTTTTAATGCCGGGAGTAAGTGGTTATTGTTGCGTGGTGCTGCAGAAGCCATTAAGCGTGAGATTTTCCGCTATCGGGCCTATTCTGAAATTTATAGTCCCTTACAAACAGCGAATAACACCCGTGAAGAAAAATTAGCACAAAAACTGAAAAATATCAGTCACCAATTGATGCAAACTGAAGTCAATCTATCGGCCATGCGTCCTTATCACGGCAGTCTGCCGCCCAGTTGGAGTACAGCGGCTCAAGATGATGGTTTGAGCCAATTATCTCCCGAACAGTATCTCAGCTATCGCCTGGAAGACCAGTATCATTATTATGTTTCAAAAACAGTGGCCTTAGAGAAAAAACTGAAGCGCTTACAATGGATGATTTATATTTTTGGTGGCCTGGGCACCTTATTGGCTGCGATGGGACTGGAACTGTGGATTGCATTAACCAATTCACTGGTGGCTGCGCTGGGTACTTATTTAGAATATCAGCAAATTGAAACCACTTTACTAAAATATAATAAAGCAGCGGCTGATTTAGCCAATGTGCGTAGTTGGTGGATTGCCCTGTCTGCCGCCGAACAAGAAAATCAAAATAATATTGATATGTTAGTGGGACAAACTGAGCGCACCTTACACACCGAGTTTAGCGGCTGGATGCAAGAAATGCAGGAAACACTGACTGCCTTACAGGAAGAGCAGCAAAAGAAATTACATGAAGGCCAGGAAAGCACAGCCAGTGTTTCTAAACTAAAAGTGCAGGAGACAACAACCCCGCCGCTCAATTGGCAAGAGGATGCAGGCAAGGACAGTTAAATGCTAGACTGCCAGTGATTGAAACTCTGGCAGTCTTTTCACAATCAGCCGTTTATTCTTCCTCTGCCACCGGTTTATAGGCTGCCACAATTTGTTGTTGCAGTTGCATGGGTGCCGTTTCGTAACGACTGAATTCCATATTGAAATAACCCTGACCGCTGCTCAAAGATTTGAGACGGCCTTGATAATCGCTCAATTCACTTAAAGGCACTTCGGCACGCACTAATACCCGCTGACCGGTATAAATATCGGTGCCGAGTATATGTCCGCGTTTCCCAGACAAATCCCCGGTGACACTGCCCACCGCCGTACTCGGCACCACAATTTCCAAATTCACCAGGGGTTCTAATAACACCGGCCCTGCTTGATGTATCGCATCAAGTAAGGCTTTTTTACCCGCCATGACAAAGGCAATTTCTTTAGAATCGACGGTGTGATATTTGCCATCATAAACCGTGACCCGTAAATCCTGGAGTTGATAGCCCGCAATCGCGCCGCTGTCTAAGACCTGATGAATGCCTTTTTCTATCGCTGGGACATATTGGCCTGGAATTGCCCCGCCAGTGATGGCATTGACAAATTCAAAACCCATGCCCCTGGCTAAGGGTTCTATGCGTAAAAAGACTTCGCCAAATTGTCCCGCCCCACCGGTTTGTTTTTTATGTCGATAGTGACCTTCAGCGACTTGAGTGATGGTTTCACGGTAGGCAATTTTAGGCGGTTTTACGTCTACATCCAGATTAAAATCCTGTTGTAAGCGTTCTAATGCCACGCGCAAATGAAGTTCGCCGAGTCCACGCAACACTGTTTCATTGAGTGCGGGGCGATATTCCAAACGTAAACAGGGGTCTTCATCGGTGAGCTTGTGCAAAGCGGTGTTGATTTTTTGTTCATCGCCTTGCCGCTTAGTTAAAATAGCCAGTCCGTGCATGGGTTCTGGAAAAACCAGCGGTTTTAAATGCAAAAAATCTTCTTCATGAGAATCATGCAACACCGCATCAAAGTGCAAGGTTTCCACTTTCGCCACTGCACAAATATCTCCCGGTATCCCGCGAGAGATTTCAATCTGTTGTTTACCCTGAAGTTTAAACAGATGATTCACACGAAATGGTTTGCGTGCATCGCCGACAAACAATTGACTGTCTCTAGTGACCGTGCCTTGATAAATCCGAAACAAGCCGAGCTTGCCCAGAAACGGATCTGTCGTGACTTTGAACACATGGGCAATTACGTGTTGTTCAGGCTGATGAGTGGCGGTGAAAGGCTGGGCATGCTCACCTTCGCCTTTGAGAAAAGGCCGGGGATTACCTTCCAAGGGATTGGGCATGAGACGGGTTAAAATCTCCAGCAGTTCTGGTATTCCAGCACCGGTTTCTGCTGAAACAAAACAAATCGGCACCAAATGTCCTTCTCGCAAGGCAATTTCAAAAGGATCGTGGAGTTGTTCCGGTTGTAAGGCTTCACCCTGTTCTAAATAGAGCGCCATCAGGGCTTCATCGACTTCCACCACTTGATCGATAATCGCGGTGTGGGTTTGTGCCACACTAGAAAAATCAGCAGTGCCTTCTGGATTAAAAAAACAATCCACGACTTGAGTACCGTTTGCGGTGGGCAAATTAATCGGCAGATATTCATTGCCAAAGCGGGTTTTTAACTCCATGACCAAACCGGGCAAATCCAAATCCTGTTGGTCAATTTTGTTAATAATAATCAAGCGACATAATTTTTGCTTAGCGGCGCGTTCCAGCAGGCGCTGGGTCATGATTTCAATCCCAGCGTGGGCATCGATCACCACAGCCAGGGTTTCTACCGCCGGGAAAACGCTGAGTGCTTGCCCCATGAAATCGGGCATACCGGGCGTATCCAGGAGATTGAGGTGACGCCCCTGGTAATCGAAACTGGCGATGGCCGCGCTTAGGGAATGACCGTGGCTTTTTTCCAGGGGTAAAAAATCGCTCAGGGTATTGCCCTGGGCCACTTTGCCAGGATTATTTAAAACCCCAGCTTGCACCAGTAGACGTTCTAATAGGGTGGTTTTCCCGGCATTATTTTGTCCAACCAGGGCGATGTTACAAATATCTTGAGTTTGATAATGGGGCATGGCTTGCTCTTGGTGACGGTGGAAGAGGTCTCTCAGCGCAATCGGTGTTGTTATTGCTTGCGCTTGGGCTGCTCATACTAGCAAAAAATGCGGGGGATACGATAAGCTCCCGGTCTTTTACCGCGCTTTTCTCTGGCAAGCCATGCTTTTTATTCATGAAACTGTCCTTTTTTAGGACCAAAGCTGTCGGAGATGCGAGGGGCTTGGATATTGTCAGACAATCGCAGGGCCACCTCAGCGGTGGGCGGGTCATTGTAGTTATTCAGTAAAGCTTGTTTAAAAAGAACTGATAGTAGTAATTAACTGTGCATAAGATCGTGGATAACTCTTATTTTAATATTAATTTCAATTGGTTATGCACAAGAAAAGGGAGGTATAACTGGGGTATAACTGGTGAGTAAACGGTACACAACTGGGGGGTGGGGCTGGCGGCTGGCGACTTATCCCAAGCTTATTCACACCATAACCCTGAGTTATCCAAAAGTTATTCACACTTTATGCACAGGCGGTAATTTGGCGATATTTTCATATAAACATATGTGATTCAATATATTACATGAAAGCAGTGAGCGGGTTTTAGGCACTGAGAGGCCACCAGCCTGGATTTGTTATACACCGCTTAGATGTCGATTGTGTGTCTGTGTCTCGATCTGGCGGTGCAGCGCGTATACTGCGGCTTAAGCAAGTGCCGGAATTTTTTAGGCTAAATCAGCAGGAGTGACTATGTTAAAACCCAGTGTGAACAGCGCGTTAGGCGTGATGATGTGGGGATGGGCAGCGGCGGCGGCGGCCTGGGATCAGTCGATCAGTCAATTGCCATTTTCTCAGGCTGAATTTCAGCGCTTTTCTGAAGACTTAGGGGCAGGACTGCACTATAAAGCGCTGGCTCCGGCTGAACCGCTGGGCCTATTGGGTTTTGATCTGGGCCTGGAAACCTCGGTCAGCGATTTAACCGCTGGAGACTTGTTTCTCCGGGCCAATCACCAGGGAGCCGCCTGGGACACGCTGTATTTAACTCGTCTCCATGCGCACAAAGGCTTGCCTTTCGGCCTTGATGTGGGCCTGTCGTATGCGCTGACGCCGCAGGGAGATTTAACCGTCTGGGGCGGCGAACTGCGTTATGCGCTATGGTCTGGCAATGTCTTGTGGCCTGCGCTGGCGGTGCGAGGCACTTATGCCAAACTGGGCGGGACGGCAGCTTTAGACCTGGATAGCAGCAGTTTAGAACTCACCGCTTCCAAGGGCTTTTTAATGCTCACGCCCTATGCGGGCCTGGGTTATGTGTGGACTCAGGCCAGTCCGAAAGAACAGGCAGCAGCAGCCTTGCAAGACGTGGACAGCGCGCAATTAAAAACCTACATCGGAGCCAATTTGAACCTGTTTCCGCTGAACCTGGCGGCAGAACTGGAAAACACCGGCGGCGTGAATACCGCCAGTTTGAAACTGGGGATGCGGTTTTAAGATGGACGTGTATTTGGTGGGGGGAGCAGTACGTGACCGGCGCTTGGGCTTAGCCGTGCAAGAACGCGATTGGGTGGTGGTGGGCGCAACCCCCGCGCAATTGCTGGCCTTGGGCTATTTGCAAGTAGGCAAAGATTTTCCGGTGTTTTTGCACCCACAAACCCATGAGGAATACGCACTGGCGCGTACTGAACGCAAGATTGGGCCGGGTTACACTGGATTTGTGGTGCAGGCGGGGATTGAAGTCACCTTGGAAGAAGACCTAGCCCGCCGTGATTTAACCATCAATGCCATGGCAGAAACGGCGCGGGGTGAACTGATCGATCCGTATGGGGGCGAGGCGGATTTGCAGGCAGGGATTTTGCGCCATGTCTCGCCCGCGTTTACCGAAGACCCGGTACGCATCCTGCGGGTAGCACGGTTTGCGGCACGGTTTGCGCAGTTTGGTTTTCGCGTGGCCCACGAGACCCAGCACTTATTAAAAACGATGGTAGCCGCCGGAGAAGTCGATGCCCTGGTGCCTGAGCGGGTTTGGAAGGAATTGTCGCGGGCGTTGGAAGCCCCCAATCCCGAGCGTTTTTTTACCGTGTTACAGCGTTGTCACGCCCTGTTGCGCTTGTTTCCCACCTTAACCCCCTTGTTTCCTGAGACTCTCCCTGGCGGACACGGGGCTGCCCTGCCGCCTGCTTTGCTGGGATTACAGCGGGCGGCACAAGCACAGACTAAGCCCGCTATCCGCTTAGCCGCGTTACTCTGCCAGTTAGCGCCACCCGCGATTGAACAATTTTGCCAACAGTTACGAGTACCGGCGGAGTTTAAGGAATTGGCTTTGCTGGGTGCCACGCATCAAGCGGCGGTGTTGGGAAATGAGCCGGTCACTGCCGACACTTTGCTGGCGAACTTGGAACGTTTGGATGCTTTTCGCCGCCCTGCCCGTTTTGACGATTTTTTGGACTTGTGCGCGGTGTTGAGCAACAACTGGGCGCACCCGCGCTTACAGCAACTGCGCACAGCCCAGGCACGCACGGCGGGGCTGGATGCTCAGTCACTGCTTGCCAGCGGTTTGCGCGGCCCAGCGGTTGGCGAAGCTTTGCGCACACAACGCCTGGCGATTTTGGCTGCGCTAGGTGAGTGAATAAAAAAGGTTCGCAGTCTGCTGAGAAGGGGTTACAATTTGAAACCTCTGCAAGCGTATGCCTAGCCGGGTCTTTGCAGGCGTTGGCATGGCTTGTGCCCACTTGCTAAGGATTGCGTCACTGTTGTTGTTGTCGGTCTGGAGTTCAGGCAGACGTGGTGTTACTCTGTTTTCTGGTATGTTCTATTGGCGCGTGTCAGCGGATAGCGCTGAACTGTGTTGGTTTTCAAAATTTCAAGGCATTTTTTGCTAAGGAGGGGAAGCGTGGAAACAACTGCACCCGGTAATCTGAGAGTAGAATCGTTTGGACGGCGTTATATGCCGATTATTCTCAGTCTGACAGTGGGTATCATAGTCTCGGTGGGACTGTATTTCTTTGTCCAACGTTGGGAAGACGAGCGGGTACGCAATACCTTCCTGGCGGCAGCCGAAGATCGGGCGGTGTCGATACAGCGCGCCTTAGCCACCAAAATGGAACTGCTGGGCATGTTGCCCGCCTTTTTCCAGGCGGTGGGGGTCGATGTGCCGCAGAAGACCTTTAAAGATTTTGTCATGCCCTTGATCACGCAAGACAGCTCGGTGCAAGCGATTGAATGGGTGCCCTTTGTCACCCACGAGCAGCGGGCAGCATTTATCGCCGAAGCCCAAAAAACCCATCCGAATTTTCAGATCACGGAAGCGAATGCGGATGGCAAGATAGTGACCGCAACCCAGCGCGAGAGTTACATGCCGCTGTACTACGTGCAGCCTTTGGATGGTAACGAGGTCTCGGTTGGATTTGATATTTCTGCGGATAAAAAACGGCGGCAAATGCTGCTCAATGCCCGCGATAATGCAGAAGCCGTGGCGGTTTCCCATGTGAATCTGGTGGCGGATACCGCCAATCAGCATGGCTCGATGGTGTTTATCCCCATTTATAGAAACGATATGCCCATTCAGACCTTGGCGCAGCGTCGCAGTGCCTTTGCAGGCTTTATCATGGGCGTGTATTTGGTCGGCGAAGTCCTGGATATGTCGATGAAGACCCTGGAACCCCGGCCCATTGATATTCGGGTATTCGATGTGTCGCCAGACATAGAAGAGGACGCCCGTTTCCTGTATTTCCACCCCGGCCAGGTCGATGAAGAAGTGCTGGCCAAGCTCAGCGACAGTGAACTGAGACAGGATGTGGAAGACGCTAAATACAAGGTCAAGCGGGAATTTTATATTTCCGGGCGCACGTTGTCGGTGGTGTGTACGCCCGCACCGGGTTATCACATGACTGCTGGCAGCACTTGGCAGGCATCCGCCTTGTTGGGTTTGGGCTTATTAATCACCCTGTTATTGGCTGCCTATTTTTACAGCTCCATGCGCTATGCCTACGTGCTGGCAGAAACCGCAGAAGCGGCGAATATTGCGCAATCTAAGTTCCTGGCTAATATGAGCCACCAGTTACGCACGCCGTTGAACGCCATTATTGGTTACAGTGAGTTACTGCGCGAAGAAGCCGAGGACTTAAACGATCCAGCGGTGACTGGGGATTCCGAGAGAATCTATATTTCTGCCAAATATTTGCTGTCATTGAGCGATGGCATTTTGGATTTATCCAAGATTAAATCTGGCAAAATCGAAATGCACGCGGAAACTTGCAAAATCACCCATTTGGTTGAAGAGGTGGAAAGCATTGCAGCGGTGCTGGCACGGCAAAATGGCAACACGCTGGTGGTCAATTGTCCGGCGGATATTGGCACGATGCAGACCGACATTACCCGTCTCCATCAGGTGTTGTTTAACTTGATTAACAATGCCTCGGAAGCGACGGAAAATGGTCAAGTGTCGATGCATGTGTCACGCGAAATCGAAGCGGGTAAAGAGTGGATTCGCTTTGCGGTGAAGGACATGAGCGGTGGTATGCCGCCCGAACGCCGCGAATGGCTGTTACGGGCACTGGCGAAATCCGATCCACATGCCAGCGGCAGCGAACAGTCGGTGCGTTTGGGTTTAGCCATCAGTTCGCATTTCTGGCAAATGATGGGGGCTAAGTTTGATATTGAGGTAGAATCGGGTAAAGGGGCCACCTATATTCTCAAACTGCCAGCCCATTCTTTCTAAACTCGTGTAATCACAGATAAACCTGACAGGTTTCTAAACACCTGTCAGGTTTTTTAGTCAGTTATCCCCCTAAAAAAAGCCCCTGACTCGCAACCGAGTCAGGGGCTTTTTTTGGGACTGGGAAATCCCAGAATTAATGCGCTTGCAGTTCCGCCATGGCCTGAGCCAAACGGGCGGGCGGAATGCCGGTCAGCGAGCCGGGTGGATTGAGTGCCGCGCCAAGGCTGTTAAGAATCGCGCCTTCAATCGGACAAATACTGGCACATTGTGCATCGCTATAGTCGCCGTCGCATTCCGTGCATTTTTTCGCATCGATCAGAAAATGCGGTGTGGCCGCATAAATCGCCTGACTCGGGCACAGCGGCTCACAAGCCCAGCAGTTCACACAAGCGGCAATAATTTGATAAGCCATGTTTTTCTCCGGGAAAATGACGGGCGCACACTGCACCGCCCGTACATCAGGGTTGTTACTCAGGCGGTTGCCTGTTGGGCCGCCAGTGTAGCGACTGGCGTATTCAGCTTGTTGGCGGTCAGCATTTCTTGATACACCGCCCGCAACGCCTCTTCTATCGGTTCCATCGCGTGTTCCCCGTTGGGCTGAATCCCGGCAGCTTCCAACTGCGCCCAAGGTTCGTAGCCGATCTTGGCGCACAGCACCACTTCGCAACCCTCTAAAGCGCGAATGAGCTTCTGCAAAGTAGTTTCCGCATCGCCACAGGTATCGCCGCCAGCGCAGTACAAATCGGTTTTGGCATGACCCACCAGCTTGGTGTTGGTCGCCGTGACTTCATAAACCAGAAACTCCTTGGCATGACCAAAATGCTGGTTAATCACCCCATTCCCTTGGGTCGCCACTGCCATCAGCACCGGGCGGCTGCTGGGTTTGCGGGATTGACGCAAGGCATCCAGCGACACAAAGTGAATCCCGGCAGCTTGTTGTGCCTGCTGGGCTTCTTTGGCGGCAAGCGTCGCTTCAATCTGGGCATGAACCTGTTTACGCTGCACCATCGCCGCGTCATAGTCGATTTCCATCACCGCGAGTTTGTCGAGCGTGAATTCAGCGCCCCGATCTTCACCCAATAAGCCCACCGCATCGGCGCGACACTGGCGGCAATGGCGCATCATATTCATGTCGCCTTCGCATTGATCTTGCAACGCTTTTAGCTCGGCAGCGGTCGGTTCGCGTTGGCCCATCACCCCATAAAAAGTGCCGTGTTCCGCCTCCGCAATCAGTGGCATCACATTGTGTAAAAAAGCGCCTTTGGCTTTGACCACACGGCTGACTTCCGCCAGATGTTGGTCGTTAATCCCCGGAATCATCACCGAATTGACTTTGACCAACACCCCGCGTGCGGTCAACATCTCCAAGCCTTTTTGCTGTTGTTCAATCAGAATTTCAGCGCCCTTGCGACCTTTAATGCGCCGATTTTTCCAGAAAATCCAAGGATAAATTTGCGCACCCACATCAGGATCGACGCAATTAATGGTGATGGTGACATGATCGATGTTGTGCTTCACCAACTCTTCCACGGCGTCAGGCAAAGCCAGCCCATTGGTAGACACGCACAGCTTAATATCCGGTGCTTGTTCACTCAGCGCCCGAAAGGTAGCAAAGGTACGTTGCGGATTCGCCAAAGGATCGCCCGGCCCTGCAATGCCCAACACGGTCATTTGCGGGATATTCGCCGCCACTGCCAGGGTTTTTTTGATGGCTTGTTCTGGTGTTAATAATTCAGACACCACGCCTGGGCGGGATTCGTTCGCACAATCGTACTTGCGGTTACAGTAATGGCATTGGATATTACAAGCAGGTGCAACCGCCACATGCATCCGTGCATAGTAATGGTGCGCCTGTTCGGAATAACAGGGATGGTTGTGTACTTTTTCGCGAATATGCGCGGGCAGATGCGCCAGTTGTCCTTCGTTGCTTCCACAAGAACTCGCATCGCAACCACCGCCAGTCGGGGCCGCGTTTTCATTTAAAACCTTCAATTCCAGCATGGCAGCATTCCTCTCAAATCAGGCGTGATCGTCTGAAGCCCCCAGTGCGGGTTCTATGCCAATAGCCAGTTGATTGATTTATCAATAGAAAATAACAAACCCACACCGGCTTTGTCAGACACTGGGAGGCGCTTGGATGCGGCTTTGTGGCGAAAATAACATTGTGAAATTCAAGTGTATTCGCTTGTTACTGATATCCGATTGCAGGTAATTTGTTATATTAAGCTATCACTTGGATATAGACATCTCTCTCTTTTTCTGGAACTGACGCCAATGAGCCAATCCCCGATTCCCACTCCCAAAAAAACCGATATTGACGCGATTTTGCGCCACATCAAAGAATCCACCCAACATTTGCCAGTGCGTACCGATTCCCGGTGGCGATCTGATTTGCCGCAACTGCACGGCGAATAAGAACAAAGTACCGAATCGAAGCTCTGGAGTGGCGTCAAATACTTGTTCGTCGGTGACAAATGGCGGCAAGACCGCAACGAGCGCCTAGCCCGCGCCCTGCAAGCCAGCCGCGAGCGTCACACCGACGCCATGCAGCAGCGGCAGATGATGTTTAGCGAATTGCAGCGCCTGGATAATCAAGAATTCCAGACAGGCGAAAACCAGAAAAACCGTGATTTTCAGGCTGAAGAACGTGGGCAAGATCGCCTGTTAAGTGAAATGCAACGACTGGATAATCAAGAATTCCAGACAGGCGAAAGCCAGATAAACCGTGATTTTCAGGCTGAAGAACGTGGGCAGGATCGCCTGTTATCGGCCTATTTGTCAGAAGTTCAACGTGCATTGGTCGCCGATGAGGGTGAAAAAAACCGTCAAATGATGGCATTTCAGCAACAGTTACAAGCTTCTGAAGGCAAACTCAATCGTGAGATGATGCTAAGAGTAGAAAATCTTCGGGTTGAGATAGCTAGAGTGGAAAATGAAAAAAATCGTCAGCTTAGCCGTGAGTTAGCTGACTTGCAAAGAGAATTGCAAGAAAACGAGGGACGGCTAAACCGCGAGCAAATGCTTAAATTAGAGCAAGTGCGCATCGCTGCCAGTGCAATAGAACATGAGAAAAATCGAGCGCTTACCGCAAAAGTTGCTGACTTGCAGCGGGAGTTACAAGTACATGAAGGACGATTGAATCGTGAACAGATGCTCAAAGCCGAACTTTTGCGCGCCGAAGTCAGCACTTGGGCGGTGGAACGCCAGCGCGAGATTCAACTGGAAATCTTCGCGGAAAACGCGGCATTGCAATTCAAATTGCGCCAGGAAGATCATCAAAACGCACTGGAAAACATTCGCACTAACAAAAAACTCGGCAATTTTCCGCTGTGTGCGCTGGCTGAAGACCTGCTTACCGGCGCAGCGGATGCTGGTGTGCCGCCACTACTTATTTTGCCCTCGCCGCCAACCCTGAAATTCGACGAAAAAGGTGGTGGAACCCCGCTTGGCAACAGCCCATTGGCGCAGCATTTTCCGTTGATTGAAAAAGAACTTGGCGCGGCTCTGCACGCGCTGGCTGATGTGTACGCTCGGCGCGGGCGTGAATTACGGGTGAAAGACGGCAGTTGGCGCAGCCGGGCGGAACATGGCAGCACCGCCGCTGCCAAAATATTTGGCGAACTGCGCAGCGAGCCGGGCCTGATTCTGGAATCCTTCGTGCAGAGTCAGCAATTTTTCCTCAGCACTGCGTTCTGGAGCATCGGCGCACGCGAGCCACGCTATGAAAACGCAGTGCAACTGGACTGGCACGAGGCACTGTTCGAGGCGGTAAAGAGCGGAATTTTGGAATGGCAACAAGAAACTGCCGACCTGACCCCGGAAGAAATCAAAGAATCCTACCCTGTCGCGGACATTGAGCATAACCTGAAAATCATCGAACGCGAGCGCCGTTTTTTGGAGCGTGGCAAGGGCTTGGACAAGGTGATTCGTGATTACAAAATCACCACCGAGGACAGCAAGCGCTTGGGACGGTATTTGATTGCGCTCAATCTGCTACACGCCGCAAGAGTGGCGGACGAATATTTCCTGCTCATAGTACCCTTTGAGTCGCGCCAGACTCCCCTGTCGCCGCTACTGCCCTTGCTCTTGCCAGAATGGTTAAAGGATGCACCGCCGGGCAGTCTGGCGGAATTTACCGCCTGGTCAGTGGAAACCTATCAAGCCATGTACGCCACGCTGGGCGAGGGGTTGCCCGTTAGCCTGTCGGTGGAATTATTCCTGGAGTTTGCCACCAGCCTGGCGGAATTACCCGATAAATCCTGGGCTTGGCAACAAGTTTACAATGCGCTGGGGATTTTTATCAGCTTGCGCGGCGGTGTTGTCGAGGATTGCCAGTCCCTTGTGCTGAGCAAGGCAGAAGCATTGCAGGACTGGCAGTCCGGCTTGTTTGATGGCATGTACGCCCGCCTGAGCGAAACCGACATGGATTTCGTGGCAAAACTCAACTGGGCGCTGGCAGCGATTGGGGATGAACGGCGGTTTGGTGTGGCGGAAGCCTGTTTTGCGCGGGGGATGAAAAACCTAAACCTTCCAGGTTTGGAAAACTTGGAAGGTTTGAGCCAGGCAGTGGCGGATTTCACTCAAGCGTTGAATGTATTGGCGAAACCAAACCTGACAGGCCTTCCCTTTGACTACGCTCAGGACAAGGAAAACCTGTCAAGTTTACGCCGGGAAAGCCATTTTCAACGTGGTATCGCTTACGCTTGCCTGGAGCAATGGTCGCAGGCGGAACAAGATTTCAGTGCGGCACTCGCGGTGAGAGATAACACCGCTTTAAGCGGTGTTATCTCTGTGACATCCGAGGCTGTGATTTACTATCAGCGAGGCAAGGCGCATTTTGCGCAAGGCAATATTCAGGAAGCCAGGGCCGACGGCGAGGAAGCCCGCAAGTTAAGCAGTGCTTCCGGTGAACATATCCCGGAATTAGAGCAAACCTTGACTTTGTTCATCGCCGGGCATAACGCTGTCGCTAAACAGCGGGCGCAAGAAGAAGAGAAAAATAAACGCAAAGCCGAGGAAGCAGAACGGCGGCGACAGGCACAAGAGGAGGCGCGCCGTAAGGCGGAGGAGGAGCGTCAGCGTAAAGCGGAACAAGAGATATTGCGCAAGGCGGAGGTAGAACGCAAGCGCCGGGAAAACGAGGAACTCAAGCGTCGCCAAAAGGAAGAACACAAGCGTAAAGCCGAGGAAGAAGCACTGCGCAAAGCGGAGGAAGAAGCCCGCAACCGCGTTACGCACGGCTATACTTTCCGTGATCCTCTGAAGAAATTGGCCGATTTTTCTTTAGCGGGTGTTCGCTTGAGATTGAGGAGTTTAACAAGCCTTCATAATCCGTTAAATTTGTATGGCCCAGAAATGGTGGTGATTCGGCCAGGACGATTTCAAATGAGCTGTATTATTCCTACAAAAAAATTTCGTAAGGAGAAACATTTTATCCGTGACGTGAATATCGCTTATCCTTTTGCCATTGGTAAATATCCAATCACGTTTGATGAATATGATTTTTTCTGCCAGGCGATTAAGCGAGAGAAGCCGTATGATCTTATGTGGGGCCGGGGAAGACGACCAGTGATTTATATCACTTGGCAAGATGCGGTAGATTATTGCCGCTGGCTATCGGAACAAACCGGCTATATCTACCGCCTACCCAGTGAAGCGGAATGGGAATATGCCTGCCGTGCGGGTTCGGATACAGCATACTGTTTCGGTGACGCTAGCCAGCAGTTAGAATACTATGCCTGGTATCATGGTAATTCTGGTGTAATAAAACAGGATGAAAAACCTGTATTATATAACGAGCGAATACTTCCGTTATTTGACCAACTTGAGCACCCAGAACATACACCATTTCAACGTCTTAAGCAGACTACGCGTACCTATGTGACTGAGACTATATTTCAACGTCTTAAGCAAACTACGCATACCTATGTGACTGAGACTATACATGATAACAAGACGCACCCAGTAGGAAAAAAGAAACCAAATGCTTGGGGCTTACACGATATGCACGGCAATGTGTGGGAACTTTGCCAGGATCGATGGGATGCAGAACTAAAAAATCTCCCAATAGACGGAAGCGCGTGGGAGGGCAGTAGAGAATCTTATCGGGTACTGCGCGGTGGTTCATTTGCTGATTCCGCAGACAAATGTAGTGCCATCTCCCGCTGTAGCGATAGCAGCCAAGTCTATTATAGTTTCCGGGTCGTGTGTGAAGTTGCCGTTAAACCGTAACTTCATCCAGTGGGTTACAAATTAAGGGGAGTCCATAAGCCTGGTAGACACTCTCTGGCGCATAGGAAGCAGAGAAAATCGTGGAAATCGAATTCGATTCCACAAAATCGCGTTCAAATCTCGCCAAGCATGGTATTTCGTTTGAAGAGGCCGCCAGCGCACTGCTCGATCCATGTGCGTTGGTTAAGGAAGACGCGGACAGCGAAGGATAAGCGCGTTGGATTTTAGTCGGATGAGTTTCCAGGCACGATTATTGACCGTGGTCTATACTTCAAGAAATGAGGATACTATCCGGCTGATTTCCGCCCGCAAGGCGACCCGTAAGGAGATGAAATTCTATGCGTGACGAATATGATTTTTCCGATGCTAAACGCGCACGCGATGTGCCGCATCTTGCCCGCTTGCAAGCAGAGGCCAAAAACAAGACTTTGACGACGATATTGCCCGATAACGACATCGTGGTCGCTCTGCAAAACCAGGCCCGCCGCGAAGGGCTGGAATATCAAACCGTCATCAACCGCCTGTTGCGCGAGGCGATAGCGGCGCGGTAAGGCATTTATCTTCTCTCGCGTATCTTCTAAATGAACAAGACCACGATTCTTGACATTCTTAAATCCAACCAAACGCAACTCAACGCGCTGGGGGTTAGGCGTGTGGGCTTGTTCGGCTCGCGTGTGCGTGAAACGCCGCGCCCGGACAGTGATATAGACTTACTGGTGGAATTTACGCCGGGACGGAAAAGCTTTGATAATTTCATGCAAGTCTGCGATTTGCTGGAAAACAGCCTGCCGTATCCGGTGGACGTGGTGACAGCCGAATCCCTGAGTCCTTATCTCAAGCCGCATATCCTTAAGGAAGTGGAATATGTCACCTTCTCCGCGTGAATATTTGCAGCATATCCGTGATGAAACCGCGTATTTGCTTGGCATCAGCGCGGGACTGAAGCGCAGTGAATTTGTCCGCGATGAAACCTTGAAAAGAGCCTGTGTGCGCAGTTTGGAAATTATCGGTGAAGCGGCAAAGAAGCTGCCAGTGGAATTCAAGCAAGCGCACCCGGAGATTGAATGGCGGGCTATCGCCGGAATGCGCGACCGTTTGATTCACGCCTATTTCGGTGTGGATTACGAGTTGGTGTGGGATGTATTGGAGAACAAAATCCCAGCCTTGCACCAATTTGTTACCGAGTGTTTAGAAATGTAACGAATCTCTCATCTTTCCCAGCGGAGGACTACCCCATGATCATGACTATTCTTAATCCCCTAGACCCCTTTGGCACGGGCACAGACAACCCGCACCAGACCGATACGTCCCAATCCTTGAGTTTCCATTCTGACCCTATTGCTAATCCGTACACCACCATTGACGATTCCGACGGCTGGATTTACCGCCATCAAGCGGGTGAAAGCAGCGGCGATTGGGTGGGTAAAATAGACCACAACAGCGTGTACAATAATCACAGTGATTATCTGGGATATGGTAGTGATGATGGCAAGGTCTATGATACCAATAACCATCTCATCGGCTGGGTTGACAATCAGGGTCATGTATTCAACAGTGCTGGGGTGGAGGTGTCGGACACGGTGCATGGGGTGATGGGGGCAGCGGCGTATTTGTTGTGCGTGTATCAGGGGAATGTGCCTTAGACGTAAGCGTTCATATCCTGCCCCTTAAACCTGACAGGTCTTTAATACCTGTCAGGTTTTTTTGTCATATCGAACAGGGCTGGCTTAAATTTTGCTGTTCAGAAGGGGAAATCGTGGTTATCGTTGTTGACTAGAGAGTATCGGACTCATGAAATTCCCGCTTTATGGCCTGATTGGCGTCGTGTTACTGGCTTCGGTCGGTGTGGTGGCCGCCACGCCGACTGAGATTGTCCTGGCCTCTACCGAGGAATACACGCCGACTGGCAGTCGTTATTACCTCTATCAGGTGACCTGTTCAGACAAGAGTCGGCGCACTATTTCTTTGTGGGACGAAAAAACCCGCTGGTGTGAGGGTAATCAGCACACCCGCTGTTTTTCGACACGTTTGGAAGCAGCGCAACAGATTTGTAAATAGGCACTGTCTTGCACGCGGTTACGGGTTAAAAAAGCCTTTTTTCTTGAGATAAGACAGCACGATCAGCAGCAATACACCATAGACTGCGGTTTGAATCAAAAACCAAATGAAGCCACTGGCTAGTTTGTATAAAACAAATAAGGCCAACAAAAGGCCGCCCACATAGAGCAGATTTTTATTTTTCATGTCTTGAATCCATTGCCTGTTACGCAAAGCTGACGGTTGGCGGGGTTTTACTCAGGTTCAGCGCCATTTCTAGGCGGATTATCCACCGAAAACAGTACCAATTCCGCTGCAATCGCTTTGCGGATAGCGGTCTTGTCTGTGACTGGTAAGGCGTAGCGCAGGGCTAGGCGGGCGTAATCTTCTTCTGACAAGGATACCGTTAAGCGGGGGCGCACGGGTTTTTTAGGTTGTAGCCCAATCACGGCACGGATTTGATCAGAGGTACTCCAGCCTTGTAGGTTCGCCTGTTCGCGGATGCTGTTGGTGATGTGTTGGTCAAACTCAAAAGCGACTTGCACCGCACGCAAACTGGCTTCTGATTTTTTCCAGTTATCGGGTAAATGGCTCATAGTGGATGGCAACGCTGCGCCGCCTGGGTGCTTCATTTGAAGACCCCAGGCGACCGAGTGGTTTAAATGCTAGGAATGGAGGGTGATTTGCCCTGTTTGGCTTTGAGGCGTTCCAAAACTGAATTCGCCGAAGCCCCTGCGCTAATAATGCCCGCAGAACGTAATTTATCCTGTAAGCCGTCGCCAGATTCTTCTTTCTGCACTTGCAAGGCGGCGGTCATTTGATCGGCCTTTTCCTGCTGTTTCTTTTTCACCCGTTCCAGTGAATCAGTCGCGGTGCGCAGGGCGGAATTGGTGCCAGAAAACTTGACAGCAATCGCCTCATTGGCTTTTTGTACGCTGTTAGCGGTTTTGACCACACCGATCTCGCGCTCCATCGATTTAATATTGCGCTCGGTGTTGTAGATGGTCTGCTTCAAAGTCGAAATGTTGTTGTTGTAGCCCGTCAACACACTGCGTTGGGCTTCCAATTCATTTTCAACTTCAGCGATACGTTCTGCAATTTCACCTGCCAGTTTTTCGTCACCTTTTTCCAGGGCTTGCATGGCGTAGCTTTCGTATTCGGCCAAGCTTTTTTCGTAGCGTTTGACTTCACGCTCGATCCCCATTTGCTGGGCGATGACCTTGGTCAGGTTTTCCTTGGCTTCATCGAGGCTGCTTTTGGCCTCCCGAATTTCCTGATCAAGAATGCGCATGGCTTGCGTGTCCAGCACTGCTTCGCCAGCTTCACTGGCTGCACCGTTTAGGGCGGTGAATAATTTACTAAAAAATCCCATGAGTCATACTCCAAAGTCAATCAGGCTTGCGCCTTGTTCAGGAATTGAGACAACTCTTCAATTGCCGTCAGGGTGTTATCGCTGAGCGTGTCAATTTCTTCGAGTACCTCGTCTACCGGTACGCGGGTACTGAGTGCGCCAAAAATCAAATACTGGTTGCCGACCTTCGAGAAAGCTGACAAAGGCATCGGCACATTCATGGTCAACATGGCGTCCAGTAATTCAGCCCGCCGCGCAGGAATCACTTCTTCTTCTTTCCACAAGTAGGTGATACAGAGAATCTGGCTGTCATCCACCGTGACATAAATCGGGAATTCTTCGCGGTCTTCGGCTTTAACTAGCAACAAATCCACATCGCCTTTCACCAGCTCGGCGCTTAACATCAAACCGCTTTCTGTTTGCGCATTTTGTAAGCCAGCCAACAGCAGCGACAATTTCTCTTGATGGGTCATGGTTCCTCCTGTCATGAAGTTAAGACATAATATGGCCCATATTATGTCTTTGGTCAAGTGTCCGGCGACACTTATTTTCGTGCATTCATTGTAGCCTGCGTTGAATTGGAAAGACATCAATCCGCTATTTTCCACGCAGATAGCGATCATCGTTGAAGCTGCTCACCCAAACGGGTCTAAACACCACCAGCAAGGTCAGCAGTCCGGTGCGCCAGTGGGTGCTATCGCGGCCTTTGTCGGCTGCGTTATCACCTTCAACACAACCGCGAGGCTATCATCTGCGGCGGCGCAATACGCATCCGCGCCTTCATCACCGAGGCCGTGGAGGTGCGGGCCACCCTCACGCGCATCGGTGAACCGGCCCCCCCGCCGCAGATCGCCCCTGCCCGAGGCCCGCCGTCGTGATATCAAGATTTCGCAGCAGACGCCATTGATGCTGAAGAGCACCTCGCCCAGCCACAGACACAGTACGACCAACGGCTGTCCTGGTAAAACAGCCCGCTGCCTGGCTGCCAGACAACTATTTGCCGTTTGTACGAAACCCGCGCTTTTCTTCCCTCATTTCTTGCCGCATACTTCGACAGAGCTTCAGCACAAGAAAACCGATTTCCAGCCATCACAGCAGGCTGAATTTGGATTTTGAGACACAAAACCGGCACTGGATTCTGGCTTGATAGCCCCACAGGGCGGGGATACTTTGGGAGGGTGGGTTGGATTTCCTATTTAATAAAAAATTGTTTTTTCCATGTTGGTTAAACGTGAGCTAATTTGCGTAATTCTTCGATAGAAGTCATTTCTACTTCGCCACGCTCAACCGCTTCAATGGCTGATAGTGTTTCTTGATTAGGTTGTTGATACCCAATAAAAAATAAGCCTCTTAATAAAAATTCGTTCGATTTCCTGAATGCGTTGTTTTAAAAACGCTTGTGGTAAGATATCAGAAACGTTGATTGTTATTTGCATGATTTTTCCTAATATTTTATTGAAACAGGCTGTCGGTTTTCATTGTTTAACACCTTATACGACTAATAGTTTTAGAGTTGATAAGGCACGATAACAAAATCGTATTTACCAATGGGAAAATCTTTCGTATTACGAGTCACCAGTTTTAACTGATGATGTTGAGCTAGAGCAGCTTGTAGCGCATCAGGTAATTTCCAGCGATGTTGATAACGCAAGTCTGCGGTTAAATTGGCAATCTCTTTATCAATGTTCAATGTAACAAAGCAATCTAAAAATTTTGTAGCTATTTGGCGATGTTCTAAAGCAAAACCAGTTAACACTTCGGCGCGGGTAATTACTGAAATGGCGGATGATTTTTTGTTATTTTGTAAAAATGCGCTGGCTTGCGAAATATTGTTTAAATGGTCTATCAAAATAACTGAATCGAGTAAATAGTCCATGTTTATTCCCATTCACTGCGCAAGGCTTGTTGGTAAATTAAACCATCACCTTGTTGCCAAAGTCCTTTTGTCGCAGTCAATAAGTTTTGAAAATCGTCTGTTTGTTCTTCTTTTTCATCAATCACTAACACAATTTGATGTTTGCCGATTTTAATGGTATCGGGTAATTTCAGTTGAATCATGCGATTTTGCGGTAATTCGAGTTCGTAAGTTAAGGTATGTAACATGATTTTATCCTAAAAGTATATTGAAATAGGCGATAAAATGGGCTGTCAGTTTTTATATTTTTTGATGTTTCTTCACCCACGCAAAACGAATAGGGTCTTTTTTCAAAAGATGCTCAATCAGTTTTTCAAGTTCATCCCCTTTCTTTTTACGCAGAATCCGTTTGATTTCAGCATCTTGGTCTTGAGGTTTCGCACCACGTTTGACGGCTTCTGCAAACCATCTATCACCTTCCTCATAACGTCCAGTGTCATAACATAAGGCTCCCATCAACGTATAAGGATTATGACTATCAGGAAAGTGTTTAATAGCATCCAGCGCACAGTGTTCAGCGTTATTAAATTCATTAATATCACGAAATGCGCCGCCGCGTGTTGTTAAAAGTGCTGCTCGTAATTTAGCAGGTTTTATTTTTTTAAAATCTAAATTATCTGTTTGCTTTAAAGCCCATTTTGGCTTTTCAGCTTTACGCCAATGCGCACTCGCGTTTGCCAATTTCCAATAGTCTTTTGTCCGTTGAAATTTACTTTCATTAAATTGCGCATCTAAGGTGTGATAAGCAATAAAAATTTTAGTTGTTGGATTTAATAGATTTTCGCCTTCTAACCAAACTACATCATCATCAATTAAACGATAACCAGATTGTAGTTTTTTCAAAATTAAATAAAGTGGACTTTCTGGTTTGTCTTTACGATGACTGATGTCATAATCTTTTTTCAGCCAATAAAAAACGATTTCTTTAAAATCATGTTCTTCACACCAAATAACATCTTCTGGTCTTAGAGCATGACCTTGTTTGATTTTATTATTAAGCGCGTCAGCTTGTTTTTGATAATTAAATTTCAACGTTTCAAAAAGTTTACGCTTTTTTAGATAATTAATATCCTGTTCGGCTAATATTAAACCTGCTTCTAGGTTTTTTAACACTTTGAAAAGATGACTATTAATTTGTTCATCTTGGCTTTGTGTGGCTTGATATTTCTTTTTTAGGGCGAGAAATAATGTTTCAATCAAGCCAAGTGTTTTTAAATACTCTGTTTCAGGGAAATCTAACTGTTTGTTTTCATCAAGTTTCTGCAAAATATAAAAAACAAACAACAAATCAACAGCCGATTTATCATAAAGATTGACTTTATATTGAGTTTGTAATTGAGAAAACTGGTTTTTGAGTGGCGTTAAAAATGAATAAGCTTTATGAGTACACAACCACTCAATATCAGCAACGCAACAGCGTCTTTTATTTTCAATTTTAGAAAGAATGCTTTTAGCAATTTCGTCATAAGGGATATCGTCCGTTATGCCGTGCTTTTGTTTTCTTTCATTAAAGTCTCTAGTATCCAAGAATCGATGATAATCTTGATTTACAAACCGTAATTCGCTATTTGAAAGCCTTTCTTCAGCATAAACTTTATATAAAATAAAAGCCCTTTCTGAATTAATAACAGTTTCTGTTGTATCTATTTCTTTTATAATAGAAAACGGCACAAACCTATTTCCTCTTAATTTTATAATTTCCTGATGAATCTCTTTATATATAGAGACTCTATAATTTTCCTGACTTTTGATGATTTCTTTCGTTTCAACTAATTGATGGTGTTCTAACCAATTCCATTCTGATACTGTTAAATAAAGACCTAATTCAGCTTTACGCAAAATAAAGCTTAACGGATTTAAAGTGGGTAAATTTTTGTAATCTGTGATGCGATATTTTTCGTAGAGCGTTTGCATTATGATTTACTCGCCAATTTCTTATTCGATAAAGGAAAATCCGCCACTAACTCCGAATAAATCAACTCATGTTCAGCATTAAAAAATCGCATTTCACCATTTTCACTGCGCCGTTGGGTTGGGATGCGTGTGATGTGATTACCGTGACGGGGGATGAGCATGTGGATCATCCGAGTTTTGGTATGGCGTTGATTGGGTGTTTGTTGGAGGCGCGGGGGTTTCGTGTGGGGATTATTGCGCAACCAGATTCTTTGGTGTGATCCGGGGCTTCGCACATCATCACTACCTTGTTCAGCTTCTTAGACCAAGCGGTTTTAGTTAGTTAGTCTCCCACGTAGCTCAAGACCTGACTTGATGAAGTATAATCAAAGTACCCAACCGCCGTCCAGGACACGGACATGTCCACCCAACCGCGCATCCCCGAAGTTTACCGCCCCGTTGCCCGGCGGATACCCCGCTTTACCGAGTGGTGCAAAACCACCTTGAGACCTTTCTTGCCTGTGTGGCGACGATTGGGAGGAAGGGCGCGTCACGCCCCACGCCGAACGGGAGCTACGGCGCTACCTGGAGTGCGGCATCCTGGCCTATGGATTTGCCCGCGCCCGCTGCGACGACTCATTGTAGCCTGCGTTGCATCGGAAAGACATCAATCCGCTATTTTCCACGCAGATAGCGATCATCGTTGAAGCTGCTCACCCAGGCAGGTCTAAACACCACCAGCAAGGTCAGCAGCCCGCCATTAGAAAAAGCCTCTGGAAACATCATGATCGGCAGCAGTCCCAAATAATCACTGCTGATTTGGCTGCTCTCATAAGCACCGCTGGATAACAGCAGCGCCATGCCGCTTAAACGACTGACCAGCATCGACAGGGCACCGGTGAAAAACGCCGCCCCGAACAGGTATACAAACAAATGATGTGGCAGCCAGCGGTCGATCAGCCGATAACTGAGATAGGTGAACCACACTGGAATCAGGCCGTTGCACAGCACATTAAGGACATAACTGGGCCAACTGGCCAAGCCTTCCAGCGTCAACAAGAGTTGCGCCAGACTCACACAGACTATCGCGAAAGGCCAGCCAAACATCAGGGTTACCCCAGTCACCAGCAGCAAATGAAACTCAAGACCTGGCATAATCCCCGCTGAGAGCCGCCACAATAACCACAGTGCTAAGACGGCAGCAAAGAAAATGTGCGCATCTGGGGCGGTTTTAAGATGTACCCAGTGGGCACGCCACAAGGCATAGCACAATACCGCCAGATATAAACAAGCGGCCCCCCAATGCCAAATCTCGGGAATTAACTGCGCAGGAAAATTCATCAGAACACCTTACTGGTTTGAAACCTCTAATTCAAGAAAACAGTGCGTTTTGCATCAGCGCAGAGCCACGACCAGCGTGCTTGTCAGGCAAGGCGCGGCTCTTTACTATACAACACTTCGATTTGACCCCGAGTACAGGCCCTGATGCGTTGCGACCGCTGTTCCCCTCTTCGGGCTTTGAGTGTGCACCACCTGCTGTTATGCGGGGGATTGTGCTTGATCGCGTTGCCCGTGCAGGCAGACAAAATCCATCTTGAATTGCAAGGTGTCAGCGGCGCATTGTTGGACAATGTGCGGGCTTATTTGGCCCTGGAACAGCAAAAAGAACAGCCTCAGCTTTCGGCGATTCGCATCAAGCGGCTCTATGCACAAGCGCCTGACAACATCCGCCACGCCTTGCAAGCCTATGGTTATTATCGCCCCTCCATAGACAGCGAACTGCTGCCGCCGGTAGCACCCGATAACACCTGGCAAGTGCGGTTGCGCATCGACCCGCGTGATGCCGTGCGTTTACACCGCGTCGAGTTAGAGATCACCGGCGATGCGGCTGAAGACCCCGCTTTTCAAGCGTGGCGTCGCAGTTTTCCGCTACACCCCACCGAAGTTTTTCTACACGCCCCCTACGAGACGGCGAAAAAACAACTGCTACGCTTAGCGGAAGAACGGGGGTATTTTGAGGCCACGCTAGAACGGCACGAGGTACTCATCGATGAACCAGCCTACACCGCCAGCCTGTTCCTGCATTTTGCCAGCGGGCCGCGTTACCGTTTTGGCCAGTTGAGTTTCCAACAGCAAAGTTACCGTTTTGCTGACAGCTTGCTTACCCACTTTGTTCCCTTCAAGCCGGGACAATTTTATGACGCCAGCGATTTACTGACCTTGCAAACAGCGCTCAGCGGCAGTGATTATTTCAGCGAAGTCCAGCTCAATACCCATAAACGCAGCGATACCGCACCGCCGCAAGTGGATATTGAAGCCATCACCACTGCCCGCCGCCGTGACAGTTACCGGGGCCGGGTGGGTTATGGCACCGACACCGGCTTGCGTTTGTCTGTAGATGCTGGATTTCGTTATTTAAACAGCCACGGACATCGCCTGCAACCCAGTATCGGCTGGACGCAAAACCGCAATCGCTATCTGGCGAATCTTCGTTATTTATTACCCACTGGCCAAATTGGCGAAAATTTTCTGGAAGGCAATTTTTTGTATAAAGCAGAAGATTTCAATTCTGAAGATATAGGTTCTAACAGCGCTGCCGAAGCCGAACGGATTCAAGGCACTACCCGGGTAGAAGACTTAAATCTGGGGGTAGCCCGTCACCAGCAACGGGAGGTCTGGGGTTTCAAACTGGATGAAGTGTGGAGTCTCAATTATTTATTAGAACGCTATGAATTATTACCGCTGCTGTTCACTCCAGATGAACAAAACTTACTGGAAACTTTAGAAGCCAATCCCAATGAAGGCATTAATCTCACCCCCTTGCGTCCTGATTTCAAAGTGCTATATGCGGGAATACGCTGGAATTACACCCACAGCGATGATCGTTTTTATACTCGCCACGGCGAACAACTGTCTTTTGGAATAAAAGCTGCCCAATCCAGTTTAGGCTCTAATATTTCCTTCTGGCAAGCACGCTTGGATGGTACGGTGATTCGCAGTCTCGGGTCACGTGATCGGCTGATTGCTAGGGCCAACCTGGCCTATACCGAGGCGGAAACCCTGACCGTATTGGGGGCCATTAACACCAACAATCTTCCCAAAGTTTTGCAATTTCGTACCGGTGGTGATCACAGTCTGCGTGGCTATAAATACGAAGCACTCAGCGGTGGCAGTCAAACCCTGGTTGGTGGCAAACATCTATTGGTGGGCAGTTTAGAATACGAACACCGCTGGTTAGAGGCTTGTAGCAGTGCGGTGTTTGTCGATGCGGGCAATGTGTTTAATGAATGGCAGCAGTTCAAAGCCGAAGCCAGCTTGGGGCTGGGATTACGCTGGCATTCTCCGGTCGGTTTGGTACGTCTGGACTTCGGTTATGGATTGACAGCGACAGAAAGCTGGCGTATCCATCTGGTGATCGGCCCAGATTTTTAATTCAGCCTACCTAACAACGCACAAACTGTGCGACCGACTTTTGTTGCTGGTATAGTGCCCCCCAACTTGTTGTCACCGAGAGTGAGAAACTGTTTAACTATGTCTAATCACGCGACCTCCATAGAAGCAGAACAGGCTTTTTATGCCGCTATTGAGCAGGCTGACTTGACCCAAATGATGCAGCTTTGGGCCAACACCGACCTCGTGGTGTGTATTCATCCCATGGGCGTTTGTTTGCGGGGCGTGGCCGCGATTGCCAAGAGTTGGCGTGAGATTTTCAGCAAAGGGCCGCGCATGGGAATTACCCTCAGCGATCTGAACTGGCAACGCACTGGCGACTTGGCGGTACACACGCTGTGTGAACACATCACGATTGCCGGACGGCATCAACAACCCACGCCCGTGCTAGTGACCAATATCTATCAATTTCTCGACGACCGCTGGCAAATCATTCTGCACCATGCCTCGTTGACGCCAGACATGATGCGCAAAACCCGGCCCTCGGATCTCGCCAGCCCCCCAGTGTTGCATTAAACCTATGTTTTCACCCACTTATTTTAAGCAGTTATCACCGCCAGGGCGCAGTTGGCTGACGCTGGGTTTATTGCTGTTTGGCTTGTCCGCAATGGCGCAATCCAGCGATGAACCCGCCTCCACCCAAAATGCCTTACAACAAGCCTTTGCCACGCAAAATTACCCGCTGGCCCAGCGCTTATTCAGCCCTGCACTCCAGGTGCTGGGGGTGCGTCTGCCCCACGGCTCGGCGCTACAGCAATTCTACCAAACCCGTGCCTATCAACCGGTCTGGACGCCTAATCATCCCAGTCTCGCCAGCTTAACCCCGGAAGGCCAAGTGCTGTTACAGGCACTGCGAAACGCCTGGCAAGAAGGCTTGAATCCGGCTGACTACGATGTGTCGCTGCTCACCCTGTGCCTGGAAGGCCGATACACCCAGGCTTGCGACAAGCTCGATTTAGAATTGCTGCTGACCGATAGCTTTGTGCGCTACAGCACCCATCTCAGCCGGGGCCGTTTTGACCCCAAACTGCTGGACAGCAACTGGTATCTCAGCCAAACCACGCCCTGGCAACCGCTGGACATGCTCAGCGAGGCGCTACAAACCAATCAATTCGCCGTCTTATTGCGCAGCCTCGCCCCACCACATCCGCAATATGCGGCGTTGCGCGGACTGTTGCTGAAATTGATCACCAGCCAAGCCGATGATCTGTGGCCTTTATTACCCGAAGAAAAACTCAAAGCAGATGATCAAGTGCCCGCCGTGGCCTTGTTGCGGCAACGCCTGTGGCGCAGTGGTGATTTACCACTGCCCGCCAGTTGCGAAGAGGTGACGAACAGCGATGATTTCTTCGATGCCAATTTGCTCAGCGCCGTGCAACGTTTTCAAACCCGTTACGGCTTGGTGGCGGACGGCGTGATCGGCCCGCAAACCCGCGCCGCGCTCAATCGCAGTCCAGAATCCCTGGTGCGCGAGGTGCGCTTAAACATGGAACGCTGGCGCTGGTTACCGCGCAGCTTTGGCGAACACTATTTGCTGGTGAATATTCCAGGTTTTGAATTGACGGTGATGGCTAATGGGCAACTGCAAGAGCGCATGAAGGTAATCGTCGGCAAACCAGAGCGCAGCACCCCCGCTTTTGCAGAACAAATCCGTTATCTGGTACTTAACCCTAACTGGAGCGTGCCGCATCGGATTGCGGTGCAAGACATCTTGCCCCGGCTACAAAAAAACCGGGGCTATCTCAGCCGCCAAGGTCTCCAGGTACACTATCAAGGCACGGTAGTGGATGCGAGCCAGATTAATTGGTCGCATTACAATGCCAAAAACTTTCCCTACCGTTTCCGGCAAAATCCGGGAGAAGACAACGCCTTGGGCTTGATTAAATTCATCTTTCCTAACAATTTCAATATTTATTTACACGATACTCCGCACCGTGAGCTGTTCAGCAAACCACAGCGCGCCTTCAGTTCTGGCTGCGTGCGGGTAGAAAAGCCCCTCGCCCTCGCCAAGCATGTCTTAGGCAGCGATCCGCGTGGCGAACAAATTAGCGACTTGTTAAAAACCAAAGCCAGTCGCGTGATCTACTTACCAGAACCGCTGCCCGTGTATTTGCTGTACTTCACCGTGTGGGTCGATGAAAGCGGTCAAACCCAGTTCCGCGAAGACATTTATGCACGCAATCACTTGCTTAACAATGCGTTAGGTCAGTTTCAGTATCCACATTCCCCTATTGCTGGTCTACTGCTCAGTGAATTGGCGGTTGCCACGCATTGAGCTATATATTTATCGCGATAGTTAAAAACCGCCCTCCGGGGCGGTTTTTTTTGGGACGTTGCCACGCATTGAACTGCATATTCGTCACGATAGAGCGGGCTTTTTATTTCGTGCGAACGCAGACTCCCGCTAGGCTAGGATAAAATGCCCGCTGGTTATTTAATCTCTATTTTATAAGCTTTGGGTGCTGATGATGACAGATTCTCTGGGATGGCAAGTATTGGAATGGGCGTTACGCACCTTTGGGGTACTCTGGATGATTGCCGGGGTTTACGCGCTAAAACGGGCGCGTACCGAACGGATGATGGACGACATGCTGGCGGCGCTGGGCGATCCACAAGACCCTTTGACTGCGCGTTTTATGCAACTGGGCGCGGGTTTAACGCTGGTCAGCGGGATCGGATTAGCCGCCGCCGGACGCTGGGTGTTGTTGCCGCTGCTCGGTTTGGCGGTGTCGCAGCCGATTTATTTTTACCTCAAAGCCCGCCGCAGGGCACGGGCGCAAACCGCAGAGGAACGGGAGGACGCCACAGTCATGCCCGCAACCCGCAATGCTTTTTATGTGTCTTTAGTGATTCTGGGCTTGGCGTGTTTAGCCGCTTGGGGCGGGGTGTTGCGCTGAGCAAGTCAAGGCTGGCACGGCTTCTCAATGTCATCGGCAACGCAGTTTGGTGAGATTAAAATAACCTGAGTTCGACGTAAGGAACTCGAAGTAGCACTTAGATAAGGATGCAAGCAGCACCGTTAGCAGTCACAACAGAGAGGTCCTGTCCGCTAGAGG
>Ga0209575_10000377_pt1 | contig 32365 bp, 31 predicted proteins | sample Medcelwee11metaG_FD_187172 | JGI IMG/M metagenome (GOLD analysis project Ga0209575, IMG submission 187172) | Freshwater pond sediment microbial communities from the University of Edinburgh, under environmental carbon perturbations - Medium... | ecosystem: Environmental > Aquatic > Freshwater >...
GCGAAACCCTTCAGGCCAACGCGCTTTCCAATGTCTGCACACACTGTTCTTCTGTGCCAAACTGCCGATAAAATGCCGGGAGGGACAGACCTTGCTGAAACTGTACTCGGTTCATTGCCATGACAAACTTCCCATAAAGTGCAGAAGAGGTGATGAGTATGGCTCATACTATCGGGCATGGATGAAAAAGTTTGCTAATCAGGAAATATTTTATCCAGGCGGAGGTATCCAGAAATAAACGCATATTAAGACCGATCTTGAATAACCATCTGTGCCGCTGTCGGCCCTTCCCCCTGTAAATGAATCGCTTTGAAGGGTAGAAAGCATGGCTGGGCTGGTAAGGGCGTATCCTGTTCCTGGCGCAAAACAATCACCTCGACGCGCTCGCCTTTTTTCAAAGGCGAGCTGGTCGAGATTCAGTAGACCATCTTGGTCAATGGTGGTTTCAAGTCGATAAGCTAACATGGGCCGTCTACTCCTGAATTAGACAAATCACCTCAAACACAGCCCTAGAGTCCCGGCTTTAGCCGGGGTTATGGTGCTGGTCGTGTGGAACCAATAAGCCGCCTGAAGGCGGGACTCTAGGGCTAAAACTGGCGCTGCCAAGCACGCAGCATTTGGCTCAGCATGTCGCCCAGATAGGCCAGCATGTCGGTACTCATGCCAGGGCTGAAACGGGCCACATCGGCGCTGCCCAAGGCCAGGATGCCTTGGGGTTCGGGCAGGCCGAGCGAAATCAGCACCGCTGAACCAATCCGCTGTTCGCCAAATAAAAACGCCGATTGGGCGGCTGGCAAACGGCCACATACGGGCGCGGCGGCACCCAGCACACTTTCAAACAGGGTGAAAATATGCGCGTCATATTCGGTGAATTCCGGGCGTTGCGCAATCATCGCTCCGGGTGCGCCAAACAGCCGCACCACCACCGCATCCGTGTGAAACACCGCTTGTAATTGGGTGTATAGCGTGTCAAAAAACACGTCCAGGGTTTCCGCGCCCAGCAAGCTGCTGATCACGCGCTGGATATGTTTCAACAGGGCTTCGTTGCGTTGAGCAGCTTCAATCAGGTGTTCAAGCTGACGCTGTAGCTGCTGGTTTTCATCGCGTAGCACCGACAATTGGCGTTCCACCAACGACACCGCGTTGCCGCGTGTGTGCGGAATCCGCATGGTGGTCAACAAGGCTTCCTGGTTGAGGAAAAATTCGGGATGTTGGCGTAAGTAAGTCGCCACGTTCTGTTCTGAAAGAGATTCGGTCATATTCGGCGAGGGGCCTTGCAAGAAAATGTCATGAAAACGCGCCAGTGCGCCTTACTGTTACGGGTGTAGGCGCTTTAAGGCGCATAGCTTAGCACATCAGTCAGGCAGGGCGATCTGGCCGTCATACACCGTGACCGCAGGGCCGGTCATCAACACCGGCGCACCTGGCCCTAACCACTGGATGGTCAGCGTCCCACCAGGCAAAGTCACTGCCACTTCGGCATCCAATTCGCCCCACTGTCGCCCCATCACGGCGGCCGCACAAGCGCCAGTGCCGCAGGCGAGGGTTTCGCCGCTGCCGCGCTCATAGACGCGCAGCAAAATATGACTGCTATCGACAATTTCCATAAAGCCCACATTGACCCGATTTGGAAAACGCGGGTGATGTTCCAGGGCTGGCCCTAAGCGAGCGACCGGCGCTTGGGCAACCGACGGCACCACCAGCACCAGATGCGGATTGCCCATCGACACCGCACCCACGGTCAGGGTTTCAGCACCCACCCGCAGTGAATATTGTGAGGCTTGCGCATCGGCTTCAAACGGGATGTCGGGCGGATTAAACTGGGGCACGCCCATATTGACCGTGACTTGTCCATTTTGGGTCAAGTGCAGGCGGATGATGCCAGACTGGGTTTGTACCACCAGTTCGTCCTTGTCCGACAAACCCGCATCGCGCACAAAACGGGCAAAACAACGTGCGCCGTTGCCGCATTGCTCGACTTCGCTACCGTCGGCATTAAAAATCCGATAGTTAAAGTCCACGCCCGGCATCTTGCTGGACTCGACCAATAGCACCTGATCGCAACCTATGCCGAAGCGTCGGTCGGCGATAAAACGGATTTGCGCAGGCGTGAGCGCTAAGGGCGTCGCCACGGCATTAAACACCACAAAATCGTTCCCTAAGCCCTGCATTTTAGTGAAGTGTAGCGGCATGTTCGGCCTCCTGGTTGCTGGTCGGCTTGTTTATAGCAATGGGGGATAGTTAATGCAATACTATACAGGCTTGGTCAGCCCCGGATACTGGCTGACCCAGGCGCTCCCCGGTTTCAACGCTGGACATGGATTTAAAGACGCTCCTATGCTACCCGACTTGACGATGCGACTGTTGTCGCCTGATTTCTCCCTCTATCAATTGGTGCGTTCTGACACCGCTGAGCGCCAGCCCGCACTCCTGCAACAGCAACTCGATCCGCCTGCGGAAGTAATTGATAATTTAACCTATCTTGCCCTCACCGTGTTACAGCCGTTGCACGAGCAATTTGACTACCCGTTGCAAATCAACAGCGGCTATCGCAGTGAAGTGCTGACGCGGGCAGTGGGCGGTTCTTTGAATTCCCCCCATCTGCTCGGGCAAGCGGCGGATGTGGTGATTTCTCCCGGTTTTCTCACCGATGAGCGCTGTGCGGCGTTACGCGAGACGATTCAAGCCGGCGTGCAAACCGTGACCGGACGCAGCTTGCGCAGCGATGTGACCGCCAATTTTTATTTATACGCCTATCTGTGCCTGAATTTGGATCGTTTCGATGTGGACGAGGTGATCCACGAATACGGCACCGGGCCTGGACAACCTGCCTGGGTACACCTTTCTGCCTCAAATACCGGCAACAAGCGCAGCATTCTTGCTCAAGGCCAGCATCTGAGTACGGAACAGCGGGGTGCCTTGGATTTGCGCACGGCCCTCAGTTTGGGGACGTGAGTTCGGCTGATGCGCGACCTGATTCGGGGCTGTTTGTATGCCGACCCGCCTGATCCCAGTGTGCTTGGCGACCACAACCAACACTGGAACGGCACGGCGCATCAGCCCAATCTATCCCTCAAGTCCGCTGCGGTGCTGTTGCCGATTGTAGAACACGGCGACACCGACTGTGCCCTGATCCTCACCCGCCGCACCGCGCATTTAAACCACCATGCCGGACAAATCTGTTTGCCGGGTGGCCGTCGCGACAGTCCCTGCGAACGCCCGCACTTCACCGCGTTACGCGAAGCCTGGGAAGAAATCGGCCTAGCCGCCGATTACATCGAAGTGGTGGGTTATCTGGACAATTACATCACCCAAACCGGGTTTATCATCACCCCGGTGGTGGGGTTTGTCCGCCAGGGCTTTCAGCTACAAGCCGATTATTTTGAAGTGGCCGATATTTTTGAAGTGCCGCTCAGCACCATCGTTGAACCCAACAATTACCAGCCGCACAGCCGCCTGTATCAAGGCCAATTACACCATTACTATGCGCTGGATTACCGGCACTATCATATTTGGGGTGCCACCGCCGGGATTTTATACAATTTTGCTCGCCGCATCGTCAGCGTGCGGGCAGCGCTGGGGAGCTGTGGTGGGCTGTAGCACCGCCAGGACTGCCAGTCCTGGCGATTTGTTTAATTTCCATTCCTGAGCGTCACTGAAGAATCTTATAGCACTTCAAACGCGCACCGCTTTTCCCGTCAATTGCAAAAACAAATCGTCCAAATTACGCGCCCGGATTTGTAAATGGGTCAGCGGAATATCGTGGGCCAACAGCATCTTCAGGGTAGCAGTCACATCGCGGGTGGGGATGTCCACGTTTTCTTGTTCGGGGATCACCGTCAGGCCCAGGTGATGGTGTTCATCCGGCAGCGCTGTGCGCGGCAACTGTAAAATCACTTCATCAAAATGAGCGGCGAGCAGCGCGTCTGGTGTGCCTTGAGCAATGATTCGGCCATGATCCATGATCGCGATTTCATCGCATAACACATAGGCTTCATCCATATAATGGGTGGTCAACACCAGTGTTTTGCCGCGTGCCTTGATGCTTTTCACCAATTCCCAAAAATTGCGCCGTGCCTGCGGGTCTAGTCCGGTCGTCGGTTCATCGAGAAAAATCAGTTCAGGATCATTGACCAAGGCAATCGCCAGCAACAAGCGCTGGCGCTGTCCCCCAGATAAGCGACGGGTGTCACGGTCAAGAAACTCTCCCAAGGCACAGGCGGCAATGAGTTCCGGTAAGGGCAGGGTGCGCGGATAAAGTTGGCTGAACATCTGCAAAGCTTCGCTAACGGTTAAATAATCTTGCAAAGCAGTGGCTTGAAACATGATGCCGGTTTCTTCGCGAAAACGCTGATCCGGCGCGAGACCCTTATATAAAATCTCGCCGCTGGTGGGCGCATGGATGCCCTCTAACATTTCGATAATAGTGGTTTTACCGGCCCCATTCGGCCCCAGTAAACCAAAACAAGTGCCACGCTTGAGTGCGAAACTGACCCCCTTCACCGCTTGCACCTGGCGAAAATGCTTCACTAAATCGCGTACTTCCATGATGACTGCGGATGATGGCATGGGTATTTGCTCCTCTGTTAATGCAGCCCAAAAACCGCTTTTTGGATTTATCCCAGTGTACCGCCCTAAACCCCTTTATTGCGACAGAAAAACACGCTAACTAGCCGGATTATCTACCGGTTATCGCGGAGCGCATCGCGCTCAATTCAACAGAGGCACTGGCGCATTGCTGGAACTTGCGCTACTGTTAGCCACTAAAACTGCGGAGAGCGGCCTAGGCCCAATTCGATAGCTGACACGCATCACGGCGACTGATTACCCCAACAGGAGAAAACCGGTGAAATTTTGGATGATATGTTGTGCAACACTGTGGCTAATCGGCTTTGGGCCGGTGCAAGCCGGGCAGGAAGTCACTGCTGACGAGGTTTACGCGCAGGTTCAACGCATTCACGATGAGGTGCTGATTCTCAAGCGCCATTTCAAGATTACCGCCGAGATCAACGCCCCGAGATTGCGCACCACCTTGACACCTGGTCACACTTGGCAGAAAACTTACGAAGTCTTATATAAACTCAATATTCTCCGTGATAAATATGGCTTGCCGATGATGGCAGTGTCCTCACGTTCACCACGCCTATTAGCGCCTCGCTTTTATGTGTATGAACAAGCCCTGCGTGTCTTAAGTGAATTGGCGATTTTTAAGTTTTGGTTAGATATTCAGGAAACGGCACCACCGTTGCAAAGTTTTACCGGAAAGGTACCTACCGATGTGTATAATCTGGCTAATCAGATTTCTTATGAACTCGATTTATTAAATGATCTGAGTTTTACCCCCTCGCATGTCTTTTCGCAGGCGATGCGCATTTCTGAAGATGTTCTCGCTATACTGGAAAATCTGAATATTGCGGATAACACGATTCCTCCCCCTAAAAACACCGGGGTTAAACCGCTGGGTTCCTATGAAGCCGGTTTAGAGTTACTGGCCGAAGTCATCCGAATTAAGGGTTTGGCTGGTTTGTCTAGTATTGATTTAAATGCGCTACAACCGCAAGGCACCATTACCCCTTCTGAAGTGTTTGGATTGAATGGAATTATTCTGGCTGAATTACAGCCGCTTAAGGCCCAATTAGAGATGTTTCGCAATTTAACCCCCACCGCAGAACATTATGAAAATAAAATGCCCGCCGATGTGCAGCAGATTTTAGGCTGGTCTACCCGCCGCTTGCACCTGATTAAATCTTTAGCCAAATAACCCAAGGACAGTCCTCATGTCTCAACACACCATCGCCACAGGTTTTCGGTTGGGGATTAAGAAAAAACTTAATTTATTGTTCATTATTTCAATTGGCTTACCGTTTTTGCTGATTGGCTATTTTAGTTATAAAACCACTGCGGGTGAAATGACTAAACAACAGCTCAGTGCAGATCGTCAGCATGTGACTAATCTGGCCAGTAATTTGCAGAACTTTTTGGATAGTATTCCTGATGATATTAATTTTATTAGGAACTTATATGCATTAAATCGGTATTTACAGTGGCGTTTAGTGGGTGAACCCTATAAAACAAATACCTGGAGAAATGACACGCAGCGTGCCTTGGTTTCTTTTCTCGATGCGCGCCATATTTATCGCAGTTTACAGGTCATCGATCTGCGTGGTGAAGAGTTAATCCATATTGAACATGAGCGCACCAATAATAATACGCAAGCCCTTGCCAGTCACTTGCTGCAAGGGGATGTGAACAGCCAACAAGCTAATTATAACCTGACCAACATGCTGCGCTTGAAAGCCGGTGAAATTGAAATCATGCCGCTATTCAGACAAGGTGGCAAGATCGATACGGCTCAACCCTATCTGCTCTACATTACCCCGCTGGTGGATCAAAATAAAGTTACCCAAGGCTTATTGGTATTGAGTGCTTATGCAGACACTTTCTTAGATTTATTGCGCAATGAAGAGAGTCAAGGACTGGCAGGAAAATATGATTATTTACTCACCACCACAGCGGGTGAATATTTGTATACCCCCACTAACCGTCAACAATGGCAACGTCGTTATTATGGGACTTCTTTGCAAAAAGACGTGGTTACTCTGTATCAGGCAACGCAAGGTAACGCACAAGGATTATTCGTAGATGAGGGGGTGATTGCTACTTTTCAAAGTATTCAACCCGTGGAAGGAAAAGAATCTTGGTTTTTAATTAAACAAACGCAAGAAAATGTCGCGTTGGCTGAAATCAATCGCTTTCTTCTCGTTTATGTGGGTGCCATCTTACTCATCATGGTAGTGGTTGCCTGGGTGGTGAGCCGGTACACCGCCAGTTTAGTCGGCCCCTTATTAGAAGTTACTGAACAATTAAAAGCCTTGGCGCGTGGTCAATTACCCGACAAAGCAGTCAGTGTCCAGGGTAAAGATGAGGTAGCCGATATTGTGAGTTCAGCCAGTCAGGTCAAGCTGGCTTTCCAGGGAATTATTGCCCAAGCACAAGCAATTGCTGCTGGTAATTATGAACGTGATGTGCAATTGCTTTCGTCAGAAGATCAATTGGGCCAAGCACAAACGCACATGATTAATACCTTGCGCCAAGTGGTGCGCCAGGTGAATGCGGTGGCACAAGGCGATTACAGTGTCTGCATACGTCCCAGTTCTGAACAGGATCAATTAGGCAATGCACTGCTACACATGACTGATACGCTGCGCAATGTCACAGACAAAAATGCGGCTGAAAATTGGATTAAAACCGGTCAGGCACAATTAAGCATAGAAATGAGTGGTGAAAAAGATTTGGTGAGCTTGTCACAAAGCATTATCCGGTTTTTATCCAGCTATCTCGATGCCCAGGTTGCGACTTTTTATGCGGTTAAAACACCTACCCACGGCGGTATTGTAGAACCTGAGAAAATGCGTTTACGCCTAGTGGCCAGCTATGCCTATCAACGCCGCAAAGAATTATCCCATGAATATGGTTTGGGAGATGGTTTGGTCGGTCAAGCTGCCTTAGAAAGACAGGCGATTTTAATTTCTGAAGTACCAGAAAACTATATTGAAATCAATTCCAGCCTGGGAAAAACCAGGCCATACCATTTGCTCATTACACCATTTTTGTATGAATCACAAGTGAAAGGGGTATTAGAGTTTGGTTTAGTCAGGCCATTAAGTGCTAATCAGATGCGCTTTGTAGAAGCGGCATTGCCTGCAATTGGGGTGGCAATTCATTCGGTGGAAGCCAATGTGCGGGTACGCACGTTGTTGCAACAAAGTCAGACACAGACTGAGGAATTGCAAGCCCAATCCGAAGAACTACAGGCTCAACAAGAAGAACTGCGCCAGACTAATGAGGAGCTTGAAGAACGCACCCGTGAATTAGAACGCCAGCAAGCGGCTATTGAAGAAAAAAATCTTTCTTTGGAAGCCAGCCGTATTGAGGTGGAAAATAAAGCCCGCGATTTAGAATTAGCCAGCAAATATAAATCTGAATTTCTGGCAAATATGTCGCATGAATTGCGCACCCCTTTAAACAGCATGTTAATTTTATCGCAATTATTAACCACCAATAAAGAAGGGAATCTCAATGAAAAACAAATTGAGTATGCAGGTACAATTCATAATGCCGGGGCAGAATTATTATCGTTAATTAACGATATTCTGGATTTGTCAAAAGTCGAAGCGGGTAAAATTGAATTACATGCTGAAGACATTTCAATTCAGGATTTGGTTGAAACGATTGATAAAAAATTCCGCCATGTGGCTGAACAAAAAAGTCTCCGTTTTGAAATTGAAGTCGGCGAGAACGTCCCAACGGTATTGCACACCGATGATCAACGGCTGCGCCAAATTCTCAATAATTTCTTATCCAATGCCTTCAAATTTACCAGTGAAGGCTTGGTGAAACTCAGTATCACCCGTCCCCAAGGGTCTTTACCCAGTAATATGAATCCAGCCCGTACCCTAGCAATCAGCGTGTCAGATAGCGGCATCGGGATTCCCTTTGAAAAACAAAAGGTGATTTTTGAAGCCTTTCATCAAGCTGATGGTTCAACCAGTCGCCGTTACGGTGGCACCGGCTTGGGCCTGTCGATTTCTCGGCAATTGGCGCAATTGTTTGGTGGCGAATTGGGATTACACAGCGAAGCTGGCAAAGGCAGTACCTTTACCTTTTACATGCCAGAGCAGTTGCCTGGTCAAATGGCTGCCGCCAGCCCAATTGCTCGCGCCCTCCCCAGACTCAGCACAGCCACTGCGCCTGCACGCCCCGCCGTTGCCCCAATCAGCCATTCGGTCAGTAGTCCTGAACAGCATCATGAGGATGAGGCAAAACATCCAGCGGTCTTTCTCAATGCCACAGCGCAACAATCCTTAGCCGGGCCGCAACTGACCGCCAATGAAATTCCGGCGGATGATCGCGAGCACTTGCAAGCAGGCGATAAAACCATCCTGATTATTGAAGATGATTTGAAATTTGCGATAATTTTAATGAATTTATCGCGTGAGAAAAATTTCAAATGTTTACTGGCCGTGGATGGCAAAACCGGTTTGCAGTTAGCAGAGCAATACCAGCCCAGCGCCATAGTATTGGATGTGGGTCTGCCACAAATGGACGGTTGGCACGTCATGGAGCTGCTCAAAGACAATCCCAACACCCGCCACATTCCAGTGCATTTCATGTCTGGCCATGAAGAAGATATGAATGCCCGCAAAATGGGCGCTATCGGTTATCTACTCAAACCGGTCAGCATGACAGATTTGAGCGATGCATTTCGCCGGATTGAAGGCTTTATTGCCCGTGACTTGCGTAATGTGCTAATTCTAGTCAGCAATCTGGCACGCGGTCAGGAAATCGTAGACTTAGTGGGCAGTAAAGGCGTACAGCCTACTTTGACCACGCAACGCGAAGAAGCCTGGCAACACCTGCAAGGAAATACCTATGATTGCATTATTCTTGATGTAGACACGCAACAAGGTGGCGGACTTGCTTTCCTGGAACAAATTAATAGCGCGGAAAGATTTTCACAAATCCCAGTGTTAATTTATGCCAATCGCGAACTCACCTCTATCGAAGACCAGCTTGTGCAACGTTGTGAAGCCCATCTCACCGTTAAAGAAATCCATTCGCCAGAGCGTTTGCTCGACGAAGCAACCCTGTTCTTACATCAACTGGAAGCAAACTTACCTAAAGAACAGCGCAGTATGCTGCGGATGGTGCATGACAAAGAAAGTATTTTGCGTGGACGCCAGGTTTTATTAGTGGATGATGATATGCGCAATACCTTTGCCTTAACCGGTGCCTTGGAAGAACGTGGCATGGAAGTGCTTATCGCACAAAATGGTAAAGAGGCATTGGTGGCTTTAGAAAAAACACCCAACATGGATTTGGTGTTGATGGATATTATGATGCCTGAAATGGATGGCTACGAAACCATGCAGCGCATTCGTGAGCAAGCCCGTTTCCGCAAATTACCGATTATCGCGCTCACGGCCAAAGCCATGAAAAGCGATAAGACCAAATGTATTGAGGCCGGTGCTAATGATTATTTATCGAAACCCATAGATATAGATAAATTATTATCGCTGATGCGGGTTTGGCTATATCGCTAAACCGGCAAGACGATGATAAGTCACTCACCAAAGATGATTAATCGCAGATGAACGCGAGGGCATTGTTACGTGATGTCTGTGGTTGAAGAACAGAGGATTTTATAACGCCTGATGCGGATGGCGGTGAGGTTCAGCGAGGGTGTTAAAATGCACGGTTCTCGATTTCTTTGGTATGAAAAGTAATGACTCGTAAAAAAACCGCGGCTGCACTTTCCCAGACACTTCCCAAAACCCCTGTGGCGGTGCCGGTTCGCTATCCTCTGCCTGACTTGCTACGCGGTCTTGCGGTGCTGTTAATGATGATTTATCACTTCTGCTATGACTTGGTGTTTGTCGGTGTGCTGGTGATTCATTTTCAAACAGAACCGTTTTGGCTGATTTTTCGCGGGTTGATTGTTAGCTTATTTTTAGGCGTGATGGGAGCCAGTCTTTATTTGGCCGGTCGTGATGGCATGCGTTGGTCGGCTTGGTGGCGGCGCTGGGGATGGCTGTTGTTGGCGGCGGGCTTGGTAAGCTTGGGTTCTTATCAGGTCTTTCCCGACCGTTTTATTTATTTTGGTGTGTTGCACTTCATCGCGTTGGCCAGCTTGTTGGCGTTGCCGTTTCAAAGGCTGGGGTGGCTGAATCTGGGCTTGGGCGGGTTGCTCATTGGGCTGGGCGTCACTGTCACTCAGCCGTTTTTTGACCAGGCCGCTTGGCAATGGGTGGGGTTAATGACCTTTAAGCCCGCCACCGAGGATTATGTGCCCTTTTTGCCCTGGTTTGGGGTGGTGTTGCTGGGGATATTTGTGGGTTCGCGTCTGGACGAGCGTCTGCTGCGCTGGCCAGGCCCAGTGCGCTGGGCGTGCCTACCTCGTTGGTTGGGACGCCATGCTTTGCTGGTCTATCTGCTGCATCAGCCGCTCTTATTGGGTGGGCTATTGGGGCTGCGGTGGTTGGGGTTGGTTTAAATGGGTACCTATGGGAGCGTCCGACCCTATGCGTAAGGGATGAGTCATGAACCAATCACTACCAGTGAACCCGACCCATTTCTTGCTCTTATCAATAGGCGAACACTAGACTTTATCGGAAAATATATATTTATGCATTCATAAAAATATCTTATAGACAAATACATAATTTTACTTTTTCTAATAAAAATTACGATAGTGCCGCTACCTCGTGACAAATTTTTTAGCTTCCCTGCTAAAAAATCACTCGCTCACGCGGCAACTCTTCCTTTTCTCCCCGATTCGTCCGGTGTCTCCCGTCCGCCTTCGCCACTCTGCGGCTTCGGCATACTCCTTCCCCCATGACTCTACGCCAATCACACCCGCTGCGTCTCTCCTGCGGCTTACGCTCTCGCTTCAACCTACGGCTCTACGGTCGGGCATTGGCTATCGGGGACTAACCGCCTTCGCTTCGCTCTCCATGGCGGTCAGCGGTGGTTGGGGACTGTCCATCGATCAGACATTGCATGAATCTCTCGGTGTTTTTGCCCGTTATGGCCGCCAAAACGAAGACGCCGCAGTGGATTATCGCGCCCTGGCTTCGGTGGGCTTAAACCTGAAAGGCCCTGTGTGGGGCCGTGCCGACGACAGTTTAGGCGTGGGCTATGCCTGGCTGGACGGTGGCAACAGCGACATTGAGAAAAGCCAAGTTTTAGAAATGTATGTGAATTTCGTGCTGACACCGCAAGTCAATGTGACCCTAGACCTCCAGCGCATGACCGATAGCCTGCGTGATGACCAACCCGAACGCAGTGCCTAGATACCTGGGCTACGGCTGGTTGCCAGTTTCTAAGCACAGGCCCTCTTTATCCACATCAGTCAGGTAATCCACCGACACCGGCATAGGTATCGCCCCCAGCCATGTCAAGGTGACTAAAAATCATTATAGTATAATTAAATTAGGTAAACCCCCCGGCTTTGCCGGGGTGACAGTAGCAGTTTGACATTTCAGGAAGTCTACCAGGAAACTCCAAAGTTGTGAGCCGCCAAGCAATACAACGTAAGGAGAATCCTGATGGACAAGCTAGAAAGCCTAAATCACTCAAAATGGGGCGTACTATGGTTTTTAGCAACTGCGTAACTCCTAAAGATTTAAGAAAAATAAACGCGGTGCCAAAAAGCCGCCACCGCCAAAAGAGGAGTACAAAGGCCAACCACATGTTTCAACCGCTAGGCTGATTTCTTAATGAAGTTCTTTCACCTTGACAGGGCTGGTGGGAAGAAGCCAAATAACAGACTGCGACTTTTGCCGGGCATAGCGATTGGCGGATTCCGACGATAGAGGAATTGCGGACTTTGGTATATTGCAGCCATGGCAAGCCGGATTATTTCAATCAAGGGAAACCGGGGTGGGAGGAATATGAGGCACAAGGCCAACCGAGTGGTTTTGATTGGGGCTGCCAAGGCGAGCCAGGTGAAGACCATGAACAACCCACCATCGTGCAGGCGGTGTTTCCGAACACGCCAAGTTCAGGTATCTGGTCTGGCTCGCCCAGTGCCAGCGATTCAGGCGATGCGTGGGGCGTACACTTCGGCGATGGTAACGACGGCGACGGTAACCGTGGCTACGACAACCGCGTTCGGTTGGTGCGCGGCGGACAGTGACCTTTGGGTAGTCAAACTGCCCAGTTTCTAAACAATGTGCCAGGAAAAGACCTTCCAGGTTTTCAAAACCTGGAAGGTCTGGTTTTCCCTGGTGCATCCCCACCAGGGGACGCACCCAGTCAGGACGCACCAGCGTCCCGTCTGTAAAACGCCGCGTGACCCTGGTGGGTCACAACTGCGTGCCAGGAAAAGACCTGACAGGTTTCTAAAACCTGTCAGGTCTGTTTGCCCCTGTGGGAGCGCCTTGCAGGCGCGATGGGAACTACCCAATTGAACCCTGATCTTGGTTGCAAAACTTGTGGCACTGAATCGCGGTTGCAAACCGCTCCCACAAGCGTGCATAGAGGCCCGAATAGGATTATCTTATGTCCACAGCGTCACAAGACTGTCCATGCCTCACTCTTTTAGTTTTTCCCCTGCGGAGGAATCATGAAAAATGCTCAGATATTGGTCGCGTTGGCTTGCTCTGCCAGCGCCCTATGGCCAAGCGCGGCGGTCGCGGAAAGCGACTATCAGGCGGCACCGATGCCCGGCTTGTCCGGCACTCGCTACGCCGAAGCCAGAACCTGGAATGCACCGCCGGGACAAATCGATAATCCTTGGCACGCCAATCCACAACCCGCTTATCCAGAAGCCCCCGTGTATTGGTCAAATCCCGAGCAGCGCTCGGAATCAGCGACGCCTGATGCTGGCACGCAATACCCGCAGGCCCCTAGCTATGATGCGCAACAGGAGATGAACGCCTATCCCGTTGAGCAAGCTCCGCTCATCAACCAGCCACGAGAATATTTAGGGCCGACCGGTTATCCGTCGCAGCCCATGGCTCCCCAAACTTATTATCCAGCGACCGCTGCCCAGCCTGGCTATCCAGCACCCCACCAATCCGGCAACGCGCCCGCCTATTACGGTGGCGAAATGCAACCGCAAACGGGTTATGCAGCGCCGGTTTATGGCGATGCCTACACGAACACGCAGCAACCTAACCGGCCTCGGACTTATCCAGCGCCGCAACCCAGCGTAGCACCTGCTTATCAGGGGCAATACCGCCAGCCTGATTATCCCGGCTATCCTCACCAAGCGTCGCGCAATCCCGGTTATAATCCGCCTCCCGCTACCCAGCCGGATTATAGAAACGCGCCTACTTATCCGACGGACTACGAGGCCACTTATCCGCCACAGGCTCCGGCTTATTCAGCCTATCCCGCTGCCAGAGCGCAGCAGTCCGTTCCCACCCAGCCTTATCAAACGGCACCGCGTTATCACGAACCGCCGCCAGTGAATCCGCTCAGCACTTATCTGCCGCCGTTAGCGCCGCCCAGTTTCCCGGAGATGCCTGTGCCCCACTTCGCACCACCAGCGCCGAAGGAGCATCCCACTGCCCCCGCCTATCCGCCGGGTAATTATGCGGTTAAACAAGTGCTTGGCCCAGCACCTGGCGATCCTGCTGCCTATCATGAACAAACCGCTGGCGCGCCAACGCCCACCGTCCCGGTCGTGACACCTGAATTCACCGCCCCGCCTGTGGCAATGCCGGAACCCACGCCTGTGCCCACGTTAGCACCCGCAGCAGCAGCGCCACCTGAAGCACCGCCAGCGGTAACCTTGCCTGCCCGCAAAGTGATCGAACCAGAGCCACGACCAGCCGCTCCTGTGGCTGAACCCGCGCCAGCGACAACCTTGCCTACTCCCCAGGTGATCGAGCCAGAGCCGCGACCGGCGAATCCTGTGGTTGAGCCAGTGCTTGCCCCGGCGACTGCCGCAGAACCTCAGGCGACTGATAAAGCGCCTCAGCCCGCATCCAGACGCGCCCAGTGAGAACCAGTATGCGTGTCTTGAATGATTCTAACTTGACACCATAATGACAGGGCATCTATTGGTGGTTGCTGCGCGTGCCTGCGTCATTGTCAAAGCTGCCATCTCGTTATTCTCAACCTAGAAAGGAAACTGCTATGCAGCACACACTCCCCGCTTTACCTTATGCTAAAAATGCTTTAGAACCCCATATTTCCGCAGAAACGCTGGAATATCATTATGGTAAGCATCACCAGACTTATGTGGATAATCTGAATAAACTGGTGCCCGGCACTGAATTTGAAACGCTGTCGTTGGAAGAAATCATCAAAAAATCCAGCGGTGGCGTGTTTAACAACGCCGCTCAAGTGTGGAATCACAGCTTTTACTGGCAGTGCCTCAGTCCCACTGGCGGTGGTGAACCCACTGGCGCATTGGCCGATGCGATTAACCGCGATTTCGGTTCATTCGCGGCGTTCAAAGAAAAATTCAGCCAGACCGCCATCACCACCTTTGGTTCTGGCTGGGGTTGGTTGGTGAAGAAGCCAGATGGCACGTTGGCGCTGGAAAGTAGCAGCAACGCGGGCACGCCGCTGACTGGCGGCAATAAACCGCTGCTCACTTGCGATGTGTGGGAACACGCTTACTACGTCGATTACCGCAACGCTCGCCCTAAATATGTCGAAGCTTTCTGGAATCTGGTTAATTGGGAGTTTGTGGCGCAGAATTTTGCCTAAAGCCGCCTAGCAGGACTGGCAGTTCTTCAGGACTGCCAGTCCTTTCTTTTTCCGTATTCCTTGCTCAAGCCGTTTCGCCCATGGATTATCAAAAAATACGCAAGCTATTGTTTTTACTGCCGCCAGAAACCGCACACGGGTTGACACTCACGGCCTTGCGCTGGGCAGCGCAGTGGCGGCTCTCATCTGGGTTATTCGGCACACCACCGCCAGCGCGTCCAGTCGAGGTGATGGGCTTACGCTTTCCCAATGCCGTGGGTTTGGCCGCAGGCTTGGACAAAAACGCGGTTTGTCTGACTGGTTTGGCCGCGCTGGGCTTTGGTTTTATCGAAGTGGGCACCGTGACCCCGCGTGCGCAGCCTGGTAATCCTAAACCGCGTTTGTTTCGCCTGCCTCAGGCTGAGGCGTTGATTAATCGCATGGGTTTTAATAATCGGGGCGTTGAGTTTCTGTTGACGCAGGTAAAACAACAGCGCTTTGACGGCATTTTAGGGATTAATATCGGGAAGAATTTTGACACGCCGCTGGAGCAAGCCACGCTGGATTATCTGTCTGGTTTACGCCAAGTCTATGCCGAGGCGGATTATGTGGCCGTGAATATTTCATCGCCGAACACCCCCGGTTTGCGCCAGCTTCAACAGGGCAGCGAATTGGATAAAATGCTCGGCGCATTGAAAGAAGAGCAGGCCAAACTCGCCCAAACCTGGGGTAAATATGTGCCGCTGGCGGTCAAGATTGCGCCCGATTTAACCCCGGAGGCCGTCGTCGAGATCGCAGAGCAGTTGCTGGCGCATCAGATCGATGGGGTGATTGCTACGAATACCACGGTGGCGCGGCAGGCGGTCAGTCATTTGCCCCACGCCAACGAGACCGGGGGTTTGAGCGGTGCGCCTTTAACCACGCAGGCCACCGCCGTGGTGGCCCAGTTGAGTGCAGCCACCGGTGGGAAGCTGCCGATTATTGCCGCTGGTGGGATTCTCACTGCGGAGCAAGGACTCGCCAAACGCCAAGCCGGTGCGCACTTGGTGCAAGTGTACACGGGCTTGATTTATCAGGGACCCGCCCTGGTGCATGAATTGATTCGGGCCTTGGATCAGGTTTAGAAAGTTTAAGGTTTGGCTGTGTAGCCGTCCGCGCCCTCAAAGCGCGCCCCATCGGTGTAAGCACCGTCCAGCTTGGCGTCGCGCAGGATAGCACCGCGTAAATCTGCACCGCGCAAGTCCGCCCGCCGTAAGTCCGCCCCGCGCAAATTGGCTTTGCGTAGCTTAGCGCGCCGCAAACTCGCACCGGACAGGCTGGCACCACGCAGATTGGCTCCGCTGAGGTTAGCCCCATCCAATTTGGCACGCGACAAATTGGCACCACGCATATTCATGCCACTTAGACGCGCACTGCGCAAATCCGCCCCGCTTAATTGCGCACGCGACAGATTGATATTTTTGAGACTGACTGAGGCTAGGCTACAACCAGGGCAACGCTTGGTTTTTTTGAGTTTGGCGACATCTTTGGCGTCCGCTCCCCAAGTCAGCGGGGTGCCTGGGAGAACAGCGATCAAGAACGCGGTGAGAATCAGGTAAACCAGCTTTTTTGCCGGGTAGCTCACTGCGTATATCCTATTTTTGCGGGTTGACTCCATTCGGCTAAGGGTAGGTGATATAGCACTGGAATTCAAGCAATTTGTCCCAACGACTTATTAATCAACTACTTATCAGTAGCGCCCGTGTAGCCGATTGCCCCCTGGAAACGGGCACCCTCGGTGTTGGCACCGTTCAGATTGGCACCACGCAACATGGCACCGCTAAAATTAGCCCGCCGCAAATCGGCATTGCTGAGATTCGCACCGCGCAAGTTGGCATTGTTCAAGCTCGCCCCGCGCAAATTAGCGCCACTGAGATTCGCCCCACGCATTTCTGCATTGCGCATTTGCGCATTAGACAAGTTGGCCCCAGACAAGTTCGCGCTACGCAAATTGGCACTGGTCATTTTAGAACGCGCCAAATTGGCACCGCTCAAATTCGCCCGCGACATATTGATATCAGAGAGACTGACGCCGCTGAGATTGCAGCGTGGGCAACTTTTACTTTGTTTTAGCTTATCCACATGCGCAGTATTGGCAGCGCTCGCAAGATGTGCGCTGACCACCGTGAGCAAGGAGAGCAATAAGAGACGGCTTAGACTTTTCATTGTGAATTCGTCAGCTCATTGAGATGGACGCCGGCAGCGGGGCCGGGCATTGTTCCTTTGCATTAATCCGAAACATCAATTATTAGGCTGAATCAACAGACGGCATCAGACGGCATCAGGCTGTCGTCCGTCCAGTCGCAATCTTACATGATCAAAAGCGCTTTCACAGCATTTTCTACAAGACGGCTGGCTAAGCGGGTTAAAATGCTTGCCCGAATATTAAGTTAGCGTCAGGTTTTAGGAGATTTCGTAACTTTTTGCCAGCCGCCGAATTTCCTTGACATTGAAATTACGGGCAAGCTCGTCGAGTTTAGCGGCAAAAATCGGACAATCACCCTGTTGTTGCAATTTCTCGGCAAAAGTTTGGAGGCCGGTAATATCGCCACGCTTGACCAGATAGAGGAATTCTGCAATCTGTTCGGGGGGTAATTGCGCACTGTCGTCGAGTGGACTCAACGCGGCAGGCGAGGCCAGTGCGGCATATTCCCATTGTAGCGGTAAATAAGCGGTCAGCGCTTCCAGCAAGGCATCGCCTTGAATCGGCTTGCTGAGATGGGCATTGCAGCCTGCGGCTTGGCTCGCTTCACGATCTTCGATAAAAGTGGCGGCAGAGATGGCAATCACCGGCAGGTGTTGGCATTCGGGTGAGGCACGTAAACGGCGCGTGGTTTCTAGTCCATCAATGCCCGGCATCCGTAAATCCATTAAAATCAAGTCAGGTCGCCAATTGGCGGCTTGTTGCAAACAGTCCTCGCCGCTGTTGGCTTCGGCCACGCTAAAGCCCAGCGGTTCTAGCAGGCCACGCAGTACCGCCCGGTTATCGGCCATATCGTCGGTGATGAGGATGCGCAACGGGCCGACTTCCAGATTTGATGACGACCGGCGATAACCGGTCACGTTCGCAGGCTGCACGGTTTGGCTCTCGCCCGACATCGACACGGGCGTCGCGGGAATCTCAACACGAAACACGCTGCCTTCGCCAAGTCGGCTGCTCACCGTCAACTGGCCACCCATAGCCTCGACCAGACGGCGACTAATCGCCAATCCCAGACCCGTGCCCTGGATTTTGTAACGGTCATCGCCGGTTTGTTGAAACGGATCAAAAATTTTTGCCAAATCAGCGGGGGCGATGCCGATACCGCTGTCTTCAATAAGCAACTGGAGATGACCGTCGGCATAAGCACTGCTCAAGGTGACTGTGCCACGTTCGGTGAATTTAATCGCATTGCCCAACAGATTGATGAGAATCTGGCGTAAGCGCTTGTCATCGCAATACAGGATATGCGGCAGTTCTCCCAGGCTAACATGATGAAACACCAGTTCTTTTTGATCGGCACGGATCCGCAACATATGCTCAATTTCTTGGAAAAAACTTTGGGTATCCCAAGTAGCGGGCATCAGTTCAAAACGTCCGGCTTCGATTTTTGCCAAATCCAGGATGTCATTGATCAGCGTTAATAAATACTCGCCGCCCCGGCGAATGCTTTGCGCCTGCTCGCGCTGTTTTGCCGTCAATGCTGCGTCATTGCCGAGAATCTGCGCAAAGCCCAGCACCGCATTGAGCGGCGTGCGCAATTCATGGCTCATATTGGCTAGAAAGGCGCTTTTGGCGCGATTGGCGGCTTCAGCGGCTTCACGGGCTTGCACCAGTGCCAGTTCGGCTAATTTACGTGCGGTGATGTCCTCGTGCGCCACCACCACCCGCAACGGCCCCTCGTCGTCGGGAAAACGGGTGACGCGCACCACAAACCAACGCGCTTCAGTGGGAGAAGGACAGGGATATTCCAGGGTGAAAGACGCCTGTTCATGCTGTAACACTGCGCGCAATCCGGTTGCGAAAGGTGCGGCTTCCTCGCAGTGTTCGCCTTTGGCCGCATCACAGACTGCCAGATAATAGCTGCCTTCAGCATAACGACTCGGCGTTGCCAAGTTAGCGATGGCGAAATCGCGCCAAGCGCGGTTGACAGTGAGAATTTGACTGTTTTCGTCGAGTACGCACAAATGCGCCGACAGCGCATCCAGCGTGGCACGGCTGAAACGCTCGCTTTCGCGCAACGCAGCTTGGGTCAGTGTCAGCTTACGGTTCCAGTACAACACGATGACAATAATCAACAAGGCCACAGCGGCGACTTTCAGCAACAAGTCATAATTTGGGGTTTCTTGCAGGGTATAAGTGCGCCATTTGCGCTGAATTTCGTTATGTTCTGCAAAGGTCAAAGAAGCCACCGCCTTATTCATGATGCTCAGCAAAGTGGGCCAGTCGTTGCGCACCGCGATAGAAATGGGGTAGGTTTCATCGAGCTTGCCGATGATTTTATAGTTATGTACCCGCTCCTTCAGCCAGTGTGTGGCATGTTCCAACGGGGTAATGAAGGTATAAATTTCGCCGCGATCTAAGCGTTCGGTAATGTCGTTGATTTCCAGAGGCACCACGTGCATCATCGGGAAATCCCGTTTTAACAAAGTTTGGGTGGCTGAACCAAACAGCACGCCGATGCTTTTGTCTTGCAACCTATCAATGCCAGCGACAAAGGGCTGATCGGGTTTAGCAATCAAGACCTGCGTCACGTCAAAATAAGGCGCGGTAAAGCTGAGATAGCTTTCCCGTTCCGGCACCTGCACGGCACCGGAGATAAAATCACAACGCCGTTCCCTGGCAAAATCCAGGGCTTTTTGCCAGCCGCGTTCTGGGGCATCAGGCGTGACGGTCGGTATCGCCTCAAAGACTATCCCCAGTTTTTGTTCCAGCAGATTCAAATAATCTTTGAACATGCCTTGGTGCTTGCCCGCCTCAAAATAATCGTAAGGTATCCAAACTGGACTGAAGCAATAGCGCAGCTTAGGATGGTTAGCCAGCCAGGCATGTTCCACATCGCTGAGGGCAAGCGCGGCACTGGCTCGACCGTGCGCAGCCCCCCATTTATCCAACAGGGCGTGAATCTCAGCAGGACTGATAGCCGCTAATGCTTTGTTAATCAGGCTGAGCAATTCAGGATGCGCTTTGCGGACGGAATACAGCAACGGCGTTTCACTGTCCGGCACCACAAAATCCACATCAACGTCGAGAAACAATTCTTCACGAACCGTCAGCAGCAGACCGATAACGGAGACGGCAGCGTCCACTTCCCCGTTGTGTAAGGCCAACACCAAAGCCGGATTGGAATCCAGCGGCACCGGGATGAGTTGCGGCCACCGCGCCAGCAGCTTTTGTTCTGCCAAATTTCCCCGCAAAAAGCCGACTCGCTTACCCGCAAAATCCTCCATCTTACGCAACCGCGACGCATCGTCCTGTCTCGTATAAACATAACGTAAGGAACTATATGGACTGTTGCTGAACAAAAAATGCGCCGCCCGTTCCGGGTGAGCCGCAGACACCGCCAATCCATCCAATTCGCCGCGCTCAGCCTGTGCCACCATTTCCGTCCACACCCCCAACTCCAGGCGAATATTCGCACCAGTCAAGGCATTGATCCGTGCCAGCAAATCCGCTTCCAGACCGACGACGCCACCATCACTCTGACGCTTCACATAAGGTGCCCAACTTTGTTCTGTGCCAAAGCGAATCACCGGATGGGCCGCCAGCCAAGCTTGTTCTGCCGGGGTCAACACCAGCTTAGCGGGCGACAGCGGCAAGGGTTGCGCCCATGCCGCAGACCACAGCGTCAGCACGAAAAGGCACGACCACAAAAACAGCCGGGTTTTGGAATCAATACGCATGTTTTTCCTGGTGATGAATGTCGTTAGGTGTGCTTTGACTAGGATAACAGAGACGCCAACTCAGGAATTCCAAATTCAGGCGGATAACTCACGCCAGTTAAGTATAAGCCATCGGGCAGGGCGGTGACGCCGCCTTGGCGGCGGTCGCGGCTGGCTAAGACTTGCCGCGCCCAGTCGGGTTCCGCTTTGCCGCAGCCGATTGCCATCAATACCCCGGCGATATTGCGCACCATGTGTTGCAAAAAAGCATTGGCTGAAAGCTCAAGGTGTACTTGGTCGCCGTGGCGCTGAATCGCGAGGCGGGTGATCGTGCGTACCGGGGTTTTGGCTTGGCAGCCTTGGGCGCGAAATGCGGAAAAATCATGCTCTCCCAGCAAATGCGCAGCGGCGGCCTGCATCCGCGCCACGTCTAACGGGTGGTAAAACCAGGTTAATTTACCAGCGGCGATGGCGGGACGGGTGTTGCGGTTGAGAATGCGGTAGGAATAATGGCGCGCCGTGGCCGAAAAACGGGCGTGAAAATCGGCGCGCACTGGCTGTGCCCAGCGGATGCTGATTTCTTTGGGTAAGTGAGTGTTAGTGCCATACACCCACGCGCTGAGAGAGCGTTTGACCGCGATGTCCGCGTGAATCACCTGTTCCAGCGCGTGTACGCCCGCATCGGTGCGGCCTGCGCACAAGACCGTGACCGGCTGCGCGGCGATTTTGCTGAGCGCGGTTTCCACGCAGTGTTGAATGGTGTAAACACCGGTTTTTTGGGTTTGCCACCCGCTAAACGGGCTGCCGTCATATTCAACGCCCAAGGCGAGTCTTATCGTGTCCATAATGGCTACAGGCTATTTAATGAATCTCGTGGCAGCGGCGACCTGGGGTCTGGCCGTGCCGTCCTTTTTTATTTCCAGCGTCACTGCCATAATCTGCTGTCGTTGCTTTTGGGCAGCGTGCTGCCCGGTTTTAGAGTGGGCGGTTTTCACCACAACAATCAGGATCTGAGCTGGAGTCTTATGAAAATTGAAACCATTGCTATCCACGGTGGCTATTCCCCCGAACCCACGACGAAAGCAGTTGCCACGCCGATTTATCAAACCACGTCCTATGCGTTCGACGACACGCAACATGCGGCGGATTTGTTCGATCTGAAGGCCGTGGGCAACATTTATACGCGCATGATGAACCCCACCACCGCGATGCTGGAACAGCGGGTGGCGGAGATGGAAGGCGGCGTAGGCGGCTTGGCGTTCGCCTCCGGGATGGCGGCGATCACAGCGGCAATTCAGACCATTGCTGAAATGGGCGATAATATTATCGCGACCAGCACGCTGTATGGCGGCACTTATAACTTATTTGCGCACACTTTGCCCAAGTTTGGGGTGCAAGTGCGCTTTGCCGACTACCGCGACCCGGCCAGCTTTGATGCCCTCATTGATGCCCGCACCAAGGCGATTTTTTGCGAATCCATCGGCAATCCTCTGGGTAATGTGGTGGATTTTGGCGCACTGGCCGAGGTGGCACACCGTCACGGCGTGCCGCTGATCGTCGATAACACCGTGCCCACCCCTTATTTGTGCCGTCCGCTCGAACACGGTGCGGATATTATCATTCATGCACTGACCAAATATATGGGCGGTCACGGCACCAGTTTGGGCGGCCTCATCGTCGATGGGGGAAAATTCCCGTGGGCTGCGCACAAAGCCCGCTTCCCGACCCTCAATACGCCAGATGTTTCTTATCATGGCGTGGTGTTTACTGAGGCGATGGGCGCGGCGGCCTATATCGCCAGGGCGCGGGTGATTCCTTTACGCAACATGGGGGCAGCGATTTCTCCGTTTAACAGCTTCTTGATTATGCAGGGAATTGAAACCCTGCCGCTGCGTATGGATCGGCACTGTGAAAATACCCTGGCGGTCGCACAGTATTTGCGCGCCCACAGCAAAGTGTCTTGGGTGGAATACGCAGCACTTGCCGATCATCCGGGCAAGCCGCTGGTGGATAAATACATGGGCGGCAAAGCCTCTGGCATTTTAACCTTCGGCATCCAGGGCGGACGCGACGCCGGGGCACGTTTTATCGACGCACTGCGCCTGATCACGCATTTGGTCAACATCGGCGACGCCAAGTCGCTGGCTTGTCATCCGGCCACCACCACCCATCGCCAGTTGTCGCCAGCAGAAATGGCTAAAGCCGGGGTCAGCGTGGACATGGTGCGCCTGTCTATCGGCATCGAACACATCGACGATATTCTGGCGGATATTGCCCAGGCTTTGCAAAAAGCCTGAGTTCGTCTAAACAGTTTCAGGACTGGCAGTCCTTGAAGGACTGCCAGTCCTCAGGAAGACAAAGCCCAGCCCCGTTCAGTCACCACCCCCCGCAGCGGCACATCCCAAACTTGCGCCTGCAACGGGGGAACTTGCTGAAAAGCATAGGCAATGCCGATTAAACGGGGCCGCTGGCAACGCGGACGGTGGCGCAAATAGGCAAAGCAGCGATCATAATAACCGCCCCCCATGCCCAAACGGTGTCCCAACGCATCAAAACCCACCAGCGGCATCAGCACCAGATCTAAAGCCCAAGGACGGCGACCAGGGCCGCGTCCGCTGGGTTCTGGAATCTGAAAACGATTCTTACGCAAACGCTGACCAGGGCGATAAGGCCGAAACCACAGCGAGGCTTTGCCAGGTTGTAACACCGGTAAATAACAGTGTTTGTGGCTCTGCCAAATCCGCCGGATCAACGGTTCCAGACTCATTTCGCCATCATTGGGCAAATAACAGGCAATATGCCGACTGCGGATGAACAGCGGATGGCGGCTCAGTTGACGTGCCAGACTGTGCGCATATCGGCGACGTTGGGAGGCAGACAAAGCACGACGCTGTTGCCGCAAACGGCGACGCAGAGCGCGTAATTCAAGGGAAGAAGGGGACACAGACATGACAGGTGGGGATAAGGCGGCGTTTCTCACGTCCCGCGACCGTCGCCCTGAACCGTCTGATTCAAGTGGGTACTTCTGAGATGCGTATCAGGCTCTCCACCGGAGTGGATCTGCACAACAACGCAAGCTCTCAGTTCCCTGGCGTGAGAGAATAGGTTCAAGCATATTTTGGCCTGGAACCGTGAGAAACACCTAAAACAACAACTTTTCAACATTTTACAAAAGCCGCCGACCTTGCTCTAGGGCGAGAGCCAGCTTGTTTTGGAGTCGTTGTAACTCTTCTGTCATGGTTTCAGTATACCCTGTTTTCTGCGTTTTGTATCGCAAAAGTTCATGCACGATATTCAAGGCGGTCATCACCAGTAACCGTTCTGTACCGACCACTTTACCGCCTTCGCGTACCTCCTGCATTTTCTTACTAAAATAGTCAGCACAGGCCAATAAATCGGTGCAGTCATCGTCTGAGCAAGCCACCACATAATCCTTGTCCAAGATGTGCAAAGTGACCTGTCGAGTCCGTCGTTTCATGAGTCTGACTCCAGCACCTTCAGGCGGTTAATCATCGCTTCAATGTGCGTGCGCGCCAGCGCGGTTTTTTCCAGCAAGGCCGCTCGCTCGTTTTTCAAGCCTATTTGTTCCTCACGCAAGCGCTGATTTTCCTGGGCCAAGCGCGCACAAATGTGTGTCAATTCATCAATACTGGTTTCCAAGGACTCCAGGGTGGCTTTATCCATGCGGGCGGTGCCTGAGGTGAAGTCGGTTTTAAGGTTTGTCGAACAAGTCATCGTTGCTGATCCCGCCGTTTCCTGCGGGGGCTGCGCCGTCGTTGACTTGAGCGGCGCGTTTTTGCAAATACGCATTGCGCAAAAACAGATAACTGTCGGTACTGGCGCTGTCGAGCATCTGATCAGCATCCAGTGATTCGGCACGGCTGTTGATGATTTTTAAGAGATTTGCGCCAATATAGGTGGCTTGGCGGGTATCGTCGTGGTCGATAACGGCATAGGGCAAATTAGTCACCACGCTGTCGCCGACCAAACCCACGCCGTCACGCAGCGTACTGGGGCCAAGCAAAGGCAACATCAGATAAGGGCCGGGGCCGACTCCCCAATAACCCAAAGTTTGTCCTAAGTCTTCATTTCGCTTCGCTAAGCCATATTCTGTGGCTGGATCAAAAAAGCCAAAAAAACCCACCGTGGTGTTGAGTAAAAAACGCCCGGCATCCGTGCCCGCTTCAGGTAATTTCAATTGTAACAAATCGTTACCAAACACCAACAACTCACCCAAGTTGCTAAAAAAATGGCCGACACTTTGACGCACCGGAGCTGGGGTGATCTTGGCATAACCTTCGGCCACGGGTTTAAGCACCAAACGGTCAGCTTCGCGGTTAAAGCGATAAATAGCGCGGTTTAGACCTTCGAGCGGATCGTTGGCAGCCTGCTGATCGCCAGGCACAGTAGCACAGCCTGGCAGCCACAGCGGGCTGAGCAGGGCTAAAACGGCAGAGGAAATACGCATATCAACAAAAATCCTGGAGTGAGAATAAAACCAAGCCTGGATTGTAACCAGGGTTGTGGTTTGCAGCAAGCTTGCTCAAGACTAAGCTTGATGTCTTTTAGCATGAATGGTGGGCAAATACTTCGACAGAGAGCTTCTCAGCACAAGCCAAAAAGACGTTTTGCCCACATCCTACCGGACTAAACAGCCGATAGAGAGAGTCCTTATATTTACATCCGATTTTTCAGTGAATAATAGAGATGGCATTCATGATCTGTCCGCCCACAGTAAATCGACCTCATACGCTTTAAAGTGTTCATCCACTGTCAGCAGGACAAAATCTTCCCGTTGCGCTTGAGCAATCAACAAACGGTCAAACGGGTCACGGTGATGAAAAGGCAATGCCCCAGCGCACAACACATGGGCACGCTCAATTGGTAACACGCCAATCGCCATCTCCGGGTTATCCAGGCGTTGATTGCAGTAAATTTCCGGCGGTTCCGGCAAAGGCAATTTGCCCAGTGCGTATTTGATGGCGATTTCCCACACCGAAGCGACGGACAAAAACAACGCCTGTTCTCGGTCTTCCAGACGCTCACGCACCTGCGGCGCAAATCGCTCCGGGTTTGGGTGCATCCATAGCCAGACATGAGTATCCAGCAATAAACTACGCGCCATAAAACGCCTTTTCGATGTCCATGTCCGGTGCATCGAAATCTTCCGGTACACTAAAACGCCCCTGGTCTATTCCCAATCGGCGTTTTTGTGCGGCAGGTTTTGCTGGACGGCGATTGCGAATAAACTCGCGTAACGCCAGTTGAATTAACTCGCCCGGATTATCGGTGCGGGCATAACGCGCCGCTTCTTGAAACAGTTGGTCGTCAAGTATGATATTCGTTTGCATAACATCCTAGATTGTCTGAAAGTTCGGTACAACACGGCAACAACTGCCAATGCGCTTCGATGGTCTCTGCCGATAAATCCGCACCGCATTCCTATTCAATAAAATAGCCACCATTGCGGACACGCTGGAACGCCGCGTCGTCGCGCAACTCGGTAAAGGCTTCGTCGCGCAAATAGGGCATCAGGGTAGCGTGCGTTAGCGATAGCATAACGCACCTTTTCGGATGCCAAATGGTGAGTTACGGCGCAATGCTTTGACTGCTTGCTTCGACTCCGCTCAGCACAAGCGGCGCAAGCCAGACACGCCTAACGCACGAACTGGGGTTTCGTTGCGAGCTACCCATCCTACCGTTCTGATCATGAGGGAATCACCATTTCGGCCTCGACAGTATCCTCATCTGCGCCAACCTCTACGCCTTCTTCTTGCTCCATACCCGCATATACGGCTTTTCCGGTAGCCTGCTCGATCAGATCAAGCAGGCGTTTTTGCCGGTCTGCCATGAAAGCTTCAAAGTTGTCACTACGCAGTATTTCAGGATCAATCAAATGTGAACGGAGGTAGGCATTGAGCCGATCCCGCTCAATGGCTGGCGTTTGCTTATCGCCCTTTTCCAATTTAGTCAGATATGCCGAGGGTGCGTCTCCGCCGATGATCCGGTTGGTGCGAAACGATAGCGGTGTCTTGTTAATGATGGAATCAAAAATGGCAGGCTTGATATCCCTCCCTTTCTCTTTGCACCAGGCTTGCGGGAAGATGTGATGAATGTCCACGTTCTCGCCAAAGAAAACGGTGTGATCAAATTTCTGGCCGGAACGAAAATCTTGTACGCCTTCTTTCATCAGCAGCGCATTCATCCCCTTGTAGGCAGCGGATAACCTCATACGCATTGTCTTAAGGCGGTCGGCGCGAAAAATGGTCTCGCTCACGGTTGTCGGCTCAGTACCTCCTCCCAGCCAGGCGGGTACTTCCATGAAATCCTTGGCAATCCTTGTTTCTACCGCAGAGCCATATAGCTCGCCGAACACACCATTCCAGTACCAACGCACCAGTTTTAACCGATTGGCCTCATGCTCCCACGCTTCGCCAATGTCGGCGATGATGACGGCCAACGACACGATTTGCGATTGGTAAGGTAGATCGAAAATGCGGTAGATGTGTAGCATGTGCAGAAACTTCGCGGCCTGCATAAAGCCATGCTCAACTTGCTTTTCGTATTGCTTGTAAGCGGCAAGCGGCAGATTCAGCAAGGCTTGGCGGTTTCCGATGACTGCGGGCAGTTCCTTGCCCTGCTTGCCAGCGGCTTCCGCTTCGCGGCGGCGATCCCGCGTGTAGAACAACGAAACCGCTTGCAAGAAATCGGTATTGCTGACGTTGGCGATGATTCCCGCCTCAGAATCGGCAGGCCGCAACCTATCCACAAAACGCTGGTGTCGGCCCTTGTGCGATTCGTCACCATACCAGTCCTTGCGCAACTCGTGGCCGTCAGCGGCATACATCGCTGTTACCAACTCGAAGGCGTCCAGCGGCTTACCGCCAGTGTTGACCTTCTCGAACACCACGCAGACCGCTTCCTTGGAAGTAGAACTGTCAAGGGAAATCACTGGCACCCGGTATTGCTTGAAGTTATTCAATACCTCGCTTTGGAACTTGAGGTACTCCTGACACTCAGGAAGGTTGATGTTCCCATTCCAGAAGGCGATGAATCCGAGCATCCATTCGTTCCAGTCAAATACCTTGGTCAATGGATACATCAATTGTTGATACTCCTTCTCTGGCGTGGAAATATCCAAAATTACCTCGCGCCCGAAATCTGTGCGGACGATCCGATCCTCCGGCACGCCTACAATTGTCGCCTCACGGTCAATACTCGGATCAAGCGCTTTGCGGATGTCAATGTAAAACCAGCGTTTCACTTTCTTGTTCTTTGGCGTCACCGTCTCGACCACCTTGCCACGCAGCGTCGTCTGATACAGCGAGGTCATGCGCTGCTGACCATCCAGCAACAGCGAATGCGGCGAAATGTTCTCAGCCTCGGCCGGCGCACCTTCCACACGACGAGGCTTGAAATTCACCTCGCCTCCCGCATTTAGCGTCATCAACGCACCCATTGGAAAAGCACGAGAAACTGACGCAATCAGGCTTTTGATGCGTTCCTCATCCCAAACCCAACTACGTTGAAAGTCTGGAAGCTTCAAAATGCCCCGATGGCAATCTTCCAGGAGCTTGTAGAGGTCATAAGGATTAGTCTGAAAAGTCGAACCGGCCATGAAATGGAAAATCTCCGTTTGTCAGTGTGTAGGATGATGGATAGAGTTGCGCGCAACGCTTGATTTTTACACGGATTTGGCCGCTGCAAGTCTTCCAGACATTCAGGATGAAAGACCGCCTCACGTATTTTCACTCACTTCCGGCAGGAGTTCGCGTTTTAAATCTGCTAGGCTTCGCGCTGGTAAGCTTTGGATTTTCGCCCGTTGCAATGCGGCCAGCAAGCGTTGCGCATTGCTAGACGCTGGGGCATCCCCTGACAGTGCCAGAAAATAAAGGCGGATGACGCGGTGCTTATCCACTCTCGCGTCCACACAAACCCCGCTTCTCTCAACGCGGCAACTGTTGCAAGGCTTCAATTCGTACCGCCAGTGGGGGATGGCTGAGAAACAGGGCGCGCCAGCCGCCTTTTGGCGCTGGGGCGGCGATACCGAATGCCGACACTGCGCTGGGCAAAGGCAGGGTGTGCGCCAGTTGCAGGCGTTGTAAGGCGTTCACCATCGCCTGCGCACCCACTAGGCGAGCGGCCCCGGCGTCGGCACGAAATTCGCGCTGGCGCGAGAACCACATCACGATGATCGAGGCCAGTATCCCCAGCACCAGTTCTGCCACCAAACGGGTCAGGTGATAGGCTGGGCCGTGTCCTCGACCCTGCGAGACCCGCTTGTCTACTAGGCTCCCGATCAGATTCGACAGGAACACCACAAAGGTATTCACCACGCCTTGTAGCAGTGCCATAGTCACCATGTCGCCATTGGCAATATGGCTGATTTCGTGGGCCAGCACCGCTTCTACTTCTGCATCGCGCATTTGTTCCAATAAACCGCTGCTGACCGCGACCAGCGCCGCATTGCGCCGCATACCGGTGGCAAAAGCATTGATGTCGGGGGCTTGGTAAATTGCGACTTCTGGCATACCGATCTGGGCGTCTTTGGCAAGCTTAGCCACAGTTGCCAGCAACCAGCGTTGTTGTTTGTCGGTCGGTTGTTCGATGACTTTGGCCTGTACCGCAGCTTTGGCCAGGGTTTTGGACAAAGCCAGCGAAATCAGTGCGCCAGTCATGCCGATCACGGCGGCAACCACCAGCATTCCCAACAAGCTACGCGGATCAACGCCGAGCAAGCGCAAGCTAACACTGAGAATGAGCAGTACCGCCAAATTGGTTAATAAAAACAAAATAATACGCATCATAAACAACACTCCGAGAGCAGGTCTAAATATCGCGCTGTCCCTGTTGCCAGGGGTAGCGCATCACAGGGGTTTAACTAAAAAATCGTTCTAATTCCGCATTAAGCTGCGCCGCATCGGCGGCTGGTTCGCGTCCCAACACCGCTAAATCTGCCTCGCCCAACACCGGTACGCTGGCGGGCGGCTGCAAGGTGGGCGCTGGAAAGCTGGCTTGTAACAGGGCGTCTAATTGTGCCTCGTCTAGCAGCACTGGGCCAAGTGCGGTGTGTTCTGGCGGGCTGCTGAGCGAGTCAAAAACCATGTTGGCTGCCGGTATTACCGGCTGCACGGCGGGTTCTGCTGTTGGACGCGGACGTGGCGGGCTGAAAATCGGCGGTGTGGGCGCGGGTGTGGGTTTGAACGCCACCGCCCGACGCCGGGCGGCCCAGTACCACAAGCCTAACAGCAGCGGCAAACAAACCAAGGTCAGGGCACCGACAAAGGTCAACAAGCGCAAACCCGGTGGTAAGGCTAAAAATTGCGTGGACGGGCTGGAAACAGCGCTGGGTACGGCTGCCGCAGTGGGCGCAGGTATCGGTGCAAGCACTGCTGGCTCGTCGGGCGGTGCGGGAACGGCCTGCCACCAGGCAGCAAAATCGGCGTCTATCGGGCTATCCAGCGCGGCGGGCGAGGCTGTTGGCGCGGAGACAGGCGCGACAGCCCAGTGATCTGGAGCGGGCGGTGGTGCAGCCGCCATCTGCTGCGGCGTTGCCGGACACACGATCTGCGCACGTTTGCGCCACGCCGCTGCTTGTTGGGTAAATTGCTGCTGCGCCTCGGTGCGGCTGATTTGCTGCACCTCGGCCAAACTCGGCACGCGCAACAATGCGCCGACTTTCAAACTGTTGAGATTACAAGACACACTGAAGGCATCGGGATTGTGGCGTAACAAAGCCAGGATCACTTGCTGGTGGCTGGTGGTTTTATCAGGCCGCAGTTTGCCAGCAATGCGCCAAATCAATTCGCCCGGCTGCACTGGGCCGTAACTGGTGGGATTGGGTGCTGCGGCAAGCGACAACGCCCAGCCGCACAAGACGCCGCCCACAGCCAGCCTGCGCAATGCGGTAGACAGCATACTGGATTTCCTTATCTCGTCTAAGCCCATTGATCAAAAAATGCCTCAGTCAGCCGGTATTGCTCGGCACTGCTTTCAACCCGGTTGACGGCGGCGCGAAACACCGCCCCGTCCGGTTGATGTTTGCTGTACCAAGCCAGGTGTTTACGGGCCATGCGCAAGCCGGTGTGTTCGCCATAAAAGGCATACAAACTGTCCAGGTGTGCCAGCAAAATCGCCCGAATTTCTGCGATTGAAGGCGGTGCTAATCGGGTACCCGTGTCTAAGTAATGGGCAATCTCGCGAAAAATCCAAGGCCGTCCCTGAGCGGCGCGTCCGATCATCACTGCATCCGCGCCAGTGTGTGCCAGCACTTGGCGGGCCTTTTCCGGGTTGTTGATGTCACCGTTGGCGATGACCGGAATGCGAATCTCGGCTTTCACCGCCGCGATAGTGTCATATTCGGCCTCGCCGCCAAACGCACAAGCGCGGGTGCGCCCGTGAATGGTCAGCGCTTGTATTCCGGCGGCTTCTGCGATACGGGCGATACGTAGCGCATTGCGTTGATCGGGCGACCAACCGGTGCGAATTTTCAGCGTGACCGGCAGTTCCACGGCCTTGACCACGGCGTCCAGAATGCGCCCCACCAACGCTTCATCACGCAACAAGGCAGAACCCGCCATCACTTGACAGACTTTTTTGGCCGGACAGCCCATGTTGATGTCGATGATATGCGCACCCTGATCGCGGTTGTAACGCGCAGCGGTGGCCATTTGCAAGGGACTGGCCCCGGCGATCTGCACAGCACAAGGCGTTTCCTCGCCCTGGTGATCGATGCGGCGGCGGGTCTTGTCGCTGCCCCACAGCAGCGCATTGGCGCTGATCATTTCAGACACCGCCAGCCCCGCGCCAAATTGGCGGCAGAGTTGGCGAAACGGGCGGTCGCTGATGCCCGCCATCGGAGCCAACACCAAGCGATTTGGCAGCGTATAAGGGCCGAGTTGCCAGCCATCAGCAAAAGTAGAGGACATGTTTCAAGATTCCTGGGCAATGAAAAATCATTATAAGCATTTGCCCAGCTCGCTGCCTGGGAAAGCGCGAAGCGGTCGGGTTTTCAAGGTTGACTGCGCGCCACCCTGATGGGGCGGCACGAGCGCTGACCGCCATGGAGAGCGAAGCGAAGGCGGTGAGTCCCCGATAGCCAATGCCCGACCGTATAGCCGTAGGTTGAAGCGAAAGCGTAAGCCGCAGGAGAGACGCAGCGGGTGTGATTGGCGTAGAGTCATGGGGGAAGGAGTGTGCCGAAGCCGCAGAGTGGCGAAGGCGGACGGGAGACACCGGACGAATCGGGGAGGAAAGGAAG
>Ga0209575_10000379_pt1 | contig 32129 bp, 29 predicted proteins | sample Medcelwee11metaG_FD_187172 | JGI IMG/M metagenome (GOLD analysis project Ga0209575, IMG submission 187172) | Freshwater pond sediment microbial communities from the University of Edinburgh, under environmental carbon perturbations - Medium... | ecosystem: Environmental > Aquatic > Freshwater >...
TGATGGTCTTGGACTCGTCACGGACCGTGCCGCCCTTGGCGATGTCGGCGTACGACTTGACCTTGGCCTTCTGGGACCGCGCCTGCACCTTCAAGATGGCCGCGGTGAGCGTGGTCTTCCCATGGGAGATGTGACCAATGGTACCCACGTTTACGTGCGGCTTGTTCCTTACGAACTTTTCCTTCGCCATGACGGTCTCTCCAAGTGAGATCGAACGCTCGCTGCGTTTCGCACGAACCACGGACGACCCACGCGGGCCGTCGCGTCGTGGAGCCCACCACCGGGCTCGAACCGGTGACCTCGTCCTTACCAAGGACGTGCTCTACCTACTGAGCTAGGTGGGCTTGCTGCTGGTGTCGGAGCGGGAGACGGGGTTCGAACCCGCGACGTTCAGCTTGGAAGGCTGACGCTCTACCAACTGAGCTACTCCCGCGTTGTGTCTCTTCCTCCCTACGTCGTTGTCGATGATGTTGGGATGGTGGTGGGTGGTGGATTCGAACCACCGAAGGCGTTCGCCGGCAGATTTACAGTCTGCTCCCTTTGGCCACTCGGGCAACCCACCTGATCCTGTCGAACTTCCTCTGCTCTCCTTGGGGCTCGCCCCACGCTGCGCGACCGTGCAGAGCTGGCGAGGGGACTTGAACCCCTAACATCCGGTTTACAAAACCGGTGCTCTACCTATTGAGCTACGCCAGCCTGGGTGCCGACCCAGACCCGCCTCGCGGCAGGCCAACTGGCCCCATGGAGAGGACTCAAATGTCCCCAGCCAAGGGAGGCGTACGCGTAGCGCCCTTATCCGAACGTGTCAAGCGAGATTGTTTTTGACGTATGCATTTTTCGCGCCCCATCCCCACACTTGCCTTCCCCCCTCTCCCACACCACAGTCCCCCACGCAACCCTAACCCCTAGCCTTCATCCGTTATCCCATGCCCCATCCTCACCCCCATCAGCTCACTCCCTTCTCCCCTGATGTCACCCCTACACCTCGCATAGTGTTCTGGGAAACCACTGGCGCCTGCAACCTCCGCTGCGTCCACTGCCGCCGCGAATGGTCCGACGCCCCCCCCAACGAGCTGTCCACCGACGAAGTCAAACACCTGCTCATCGATGCCATCGCCGACGCACGCTGGCACTCCATCCTCGTCTTCTCCGGTGGCGAACCCCTCATGCGCCACGACCTGTACGAACTCATCGCCTACACCGCCAAGCGCGGCCTCATCCCCGCCGTCGCCACCAACGCGACCCTCGTCGATGAGGCCATCGCCCACAAGCTCAAGGACCTCGGCGTCTCTCGCGTCAGCGTCAGCCTCGACGGCGCGAGCGCCCCCTCCCACGATGCGTTCCGCGGACTGCCCGGCTCCTTCGATGACGCCGTCCGAGGCATCCACGCCCTGCGCAACGCGGGCGTCGAGGTGCAAGTCAACGTCACGTTCACCAAGGCGAACCGTGATGATGCTCCCGCCATGCTCGACTTGGTTCAGAAGCTCGATGCCTGCGCCCTGCATGTGTTCCTCCTCGTGCCCGTCGGCTGCGGCGTCGAGCTTCCCGACGACGTTCGGCTGGAAGCTTCCGAGGTCGAGCGATTGCTCACCTACTTCGATGAGCAAGCCACCGAGCGTGACTTCGAGATCCGTGCGACCTGCGCTCCCCAAGCCCAACGAATCCGTCGACAGCGAATGCGTGCGCGAGAGCGCAAAGGCTTGCCCCCCGGCCGCGGGCTCGCTCCGTCCTCGAAGGGCTGCCTCGCAGGTGGCGGCATCCTCTTCGTCGACGCCATCGGCAAGGTGTTCCCTTGCGGCTACCTGCCCCTGCAAGCGGGCGACCTGCGACAGACTCCCCTCGCCACGATCCTCGCCGAGTCCGAGTTGCTCTCCTCCTTGCGCGACGCATCCAAGCTCGAAGGCCGATGCCTCGGGTGCGAGTTTGATCAGTCGTGCGGAGGCTGCCGCGCACGATCCTTCGGCACCACCGGCAATCTGTTCGGCGAAGAGCCCTCCTGCCCCATGAACATGGCGCGCTGACCCCTCTGCTCTCAGATCACGGCATCTTGCCCTTGCCCGCGACGTCGTCCAGGGCTCGCTGCAGATCCTGCTCCGAGTAGGGAAGCTTGCCGAGCGCCACTTTCGCCGCCTCGAGCGCTCGCTCCAGATCCCGCTTCGCATCCTTCGCGCGATGGACCCACGAAGACGACTCTCCGGTCCGCTCCGCCATCGCGAGCGTCCGGTCCATCATCTTCAACCCCTTCTCGAGCAGCACCCGATACCGAAGCTGCATCGCCCCTTCGAACAGCGCCTTCTGGCGATCGGTCTTCGCCGACGCCGGTGGCGCGATCTTCATGAGATCCCCGTGCAGCTGCTGGTACATCCTCCCCACACGGTACCCCGCCATCGCCGACCAGTGCGCGTCGTAAGCCCGCATCGCCGTCGCGTACGCGTCTTGCGCGTCGAGCAAGGACTGGCAGCGCCTTTCGAGCGCGTCGGCGAAGTCGGCCGGACGAGGGTCGAACACGATGCGCTCCCCTTCCATGCGCTGTACTTCTCCCAGCGCGAAGAACACTTGCGCCATGCCCACCGTCAGCTTGCCCACCTCGAGGAACCCTTGCTCCTCCATCAACGCTCGCGCCTTGCCGATGGGCAACATCGCCCGCTGCGGATCCCCCATCTCGGCCAGCCCCAACCCCTGCGCCCCGAGCGCCTCGATCCGGTCCACCACCGACAGGTCCGGGCGGGCCAGCATCCTCTCGCCAAACCCGGCCAGCGTCTCCCAGTCCTCCGCTCGTGCCAGCAACCGGCTGCCTCGGATCAACGCCCCTAACGTCTCCTGCCGATGCGGGAATCGATCCACCACCTTCCTGTACCGCACCAGGGCTTCCTGCCCACGCCCGAGCTGCTCGTAGGCGAACCCTCCGTTGAACAACGCCCCGGCCGCGTGCTCGCCCTCCGGCTCCAGCGACACGATCCGATCGAACGCCTCCGCCGCGCCATCGTAACGACCCTGCAAGAGCAGCGCGTTCGCCTCCTGCATCCGCGTCCCGATCATCCCCGCGTCGTCAGGCGTAACGTACGTGGTGGGTACGGTCGTTCCCGGCTCGGTCCCAGCCACGCGGGCAGGCTGCCCCGCCGGCGACCCGCTCGCGCAACCCACGCCCAGCATGACCGACGCGGCCGTCCACACGAGCCTCCCCTGAAACGGAGCGAAGCGACGGACCGCGGGGCAACCTCTCGATCTTGCTCGACGAATGGCAAGGTGGCCTTCCTCCAGCAAGGTGGGCGGTGCGTGAGAGGGCTCCTTCCCCCGACTGTTCGGGGGAAGGCTGGGATGGGGGCGTGCCTCCGGATTCGGGGCCTTCCCACGCGCCTTGACCTCGACCTTCGACCGCGCCATCGTTTCACCACCCTCCTTAAGTCTTGTGTGCATCCTATCTCGGTCCGCTCCAATGAAAAGGGTTGTGCGATGCGCAGGTGCCGCGCCATCCTGTTCCCGTTCGGTTGCGGACAGCCTTCCTCGACGGAGGTTTCGTTGACGACAAGAATCGTGGCAGGGGACAGCGACGACCTCGCAACGCTCGTCGCCGAGCATCGTGCGCTCGACGATCGCGTCCGCAAGCTCGGCAAGAGACCGTACCTGACCCCCGCCGAGCAGCAGGAGATCCGTACCCTCAAAAAGATGAAGCTCGCGAAGAAGGACCTGATCGCGACGTTGTCGGAACGTCGCGACGCCTGAGAGGCTGCTGCGAGGTCACGGGCTGGGGGTCAGCTATCGGAGGACGCGTCGGGCTCTTTGGGCTCGTCGGTGTCCTTCGTCTCGCCCTCGGTGGTCTTGGCGGGGGCGGCGTCCGGGTCTTGGGGTTCGTCGGGGAAGACGCCGACGCCGAACACGTCTTGGTTCAGGTCGCGCAAGGCCTCGTCGACGTTGGTCTTCCACTCGGCTCGCAGTGAGCCGGGCGTCTGTCGTTCGAGGGAACGAGCGATGCCGAGCCAGTAGCGGGCGTGGGCGCGGTAGGTCTTGTCGACGGTGGAGGCAGACGCGGTGGCCGTCGTGGTGGACGTCGCAGTGGCGGTGTCTTCTTTGTGACCGCTGAGGCGGTAGTCGTTGATGCCTCGCAGGTACGCGTACCGAGCGCGATCGGCGGGGCTCAGGGAGTCCATGTCCGCCTCGAGGGCGCGGAACAACGCGAGCGCCCGCTCGTGCTGGTTGGACTGGTAGTGCCTTTCGGCACGGTTCAAATCGTCCAGATAGGTGGCGCAGCCGAAGCCGCCCAACACCGTGACGGAGAGCACGGTCGCGAGGATCCTACGCATGGCTCGACGAGCCTATCCAACAACGGGCTTCGGAATCAAGCCACCTTGCATCGTGGTACGCTTTCTCGGTGGCGCCGTCGCCTTCGTGTGGGAATTCCGCCCCGGGTCCTCTCGAGGGTCGCGGCTTCACAGTCCCAGTGACATCTGTGGTGGGTGTGTCAATCTAGGCAGGACGCGGTTCGGCCCTTGTGAATCGTGTCGGGTTGCCAGGACGGGAAGAAGTCAACGCGCATGGGTGAACGGTAGGAGATCGGGATGACGGAAGCGTCAGGCCCAGGCATGGATCGCCCCGGCGTGCTCGACGGCGGGGAGGGGTTGCCTAAGCGGTTCGGCAAGTACACGCTGCTTCGCCGTGTCGCCACGGGAGGCATGGCAGAGTTGTTCCTCGCCTTGCACAGGAGCGTGGCGGGGTTCGAGAAGCTCATCGTCATCAAGCGGATCTTGCCCTCGATGAACTCCGACCAAGGGTTCATCGACATGCTGCTGCACGAGGCGCGCATCGCCGCCACCTTGTCGCACCCGAACGTCGTGCAGATCTTCGACGTGGGCTTCGCGGAAGGCGCCTACTACATCGCGATGGAGCACATCCACGGCGAGGATCTGCGGTCCATCGTGCATCAGATGAAGAAGCTCCGCATGACGGAGTTTCCCCTCGAGCATGCGCTCGCGATCGTGCTGGGCATGTGCGCGGGGCTCGCCTATGCCCACGAGAAGCGTGGGCTGGACGACGAGCCGTTGCGTATCGTGCATCGCGACGTTTCGCCCCAGAACGTGATCGTGACCTACGGCGGCGACATCAAGGTCGTGGACTTCGGCATTGCCAAGAGCGGCGACGGCATGGGGGAGGACACGCGCAGCGGGCGCCTCAAGGGCAAGGTCCCGTACATGTCCCCCGAGCAAGCTCGTGGGGAAGAGATCGACTGGCGTAGCGACATCTTCGCTCTGGGTATCATCCTGTTCGAGCTCACCACGGGCAAGCGCTTGTTCAAGGGACGCAACGAGTTGGAGACCCTCCGTCTCATCTGCGATCGCGTCTACCCGACCCCCAGTCAGGTCAAGCCAGGCTACCCGTTGCGGCTCGACGCGATCGTGACCAAAGCCCTCGCGAAGGACCGGTCCCAGCGATACCAGAGCGCCCGACAGATGCAGGCCGACCTCGAAGCCTACGTCCGGCAGGAGCGCGTGGCCGTTTCCACCCTCGGGCTTCGCGACTGGATGCAGAAGCTGTACGGGGACAAGCTCACCGAGCAGCAGGACGCGCTGCATGACCTCAAGCAACTCGCCGACGTGATCGCGGCCCAGAGCATCGTCGAAGGCGGCGAAGAACCCAACGACTCCTCCACGAGCGCGACGGGCTATTCGATGGCGCCGGGGCCGGCCGCGGCCCAACTTCCAGCTCGGGCCTCGACGGGGACGAACCGGATCGCCGCCGTGATCGCCGCCGTGCTTCTCGGTGGGACGGCTGCATTCGGAGGATACTTCCTGTTGCGCACGTCCACGCCTCCGCCTCCTGTCGCGGCCGCGGAGCCCGTCGTGCCGGCTTCCGAACAGCCTCCGCCAGTCCAACATGGCGCCGTCCGGTTGGTGACAAACCCCCCAGGGGCATCCATCTGGATCGACGGCGCCCTTCGTCCCGAAAAGACGCCTTCCACGATCGAGAACCTCCCTCGCGATACCTCCATCGCCATCCGATTGACCATGGAGGGATACGCTCCCGTGCGGGAGGACGTGACGCTCACCCAGGAACAACCCGTGCAGATCGAGCGCCAGCTCGTCGCCGGCACCGTAAAGGTCGTCGTGCGAACCAACGCACCAGGCGCCAAGCTGTTCATCGACGACAAGCCTTGCGACGACCTCGAAGTCGAGGGGGTCGTTGCCGACGAGGAGCACAAGGTCGTGCTCTCTGCGAACGGGTACGCATCCAAGACGATGCGATTCCGCTCGGGTCCCAACGAGACGAAAGAAATCACCCTGAACCTCGAGCGCGAGGACCCGTCGAAGCCCAAGAGCGCGGCGGCCCCGGAGAAGCCTGCGCCTGCCCCCGCCGGCCAGGGCAAGCTCAACGTCGGCTCCCGCGGGGGGTACTGCAACGTCATCGTGGCCGGGCAGTCCCGCGGTCCCACGCCCGTGGGAGGGATCGTCCTTCCCGCAGGCAATCACGTGGTCACGTGCAAGCCGGCGGACGGCACCGTGAGGTCGATGGGGGTCACGATCACCCCGGACCAGACCTCCCGCATCACATTTCAGCTCGACGGGTAGTACCGAATCAGCCGGAAAACCACAGAGGACGCAGAGGCCACAGAAGGCAGCAGGGGGTGGGGTTGGTGCGGAGGCTGGCAGCGCGGGTGCGAGCCCGAACGCGAGCCTGCAGTCGGGGTCAGCCGGAAAACCACAGAGGACGCAGAGGCCACAGAAGGCAGAAGGGGGTGGGGTTGGTGCGGAGGTTGGCAGTGCGGGAGATGCCCGATGCACGCCCGAACCCGGGCCGGTACAAGTCCGCCGCCGTAGCGACTCGGCACTGCCGAGTCCAGCGTTGGGCGCGGCACCGCCGCGCATGAGCCCGACCGGATTGGGTTGACCCACGAGATCAAGATCCGTGGACACCCCGTGTGTTTTGAGACGGCCTCTTCAGCCCGCGGAAAGGGAACCCCTCTGTTTAGAAGCCCATCGCGTAGCCGACGGTGGGGGATACGACGATGTTCGGGGTGGGGAGCATGTAGCTGACTTTGAGCTCGCCGACGACGCCGCTGTTGGGCGTCAGGGCGTACATGACGCCGCCGCCCAGTCCGACGAAGCCCTGGCCGGCCTTGCGCCAGGCCGCGACCTTCTGGGTCTGCGGGTTGCGCTGCACGACGTCGGTGATGGCCGGGTCGGGGTTCGAGTCGACGATGCAGCCGTCGCTGGGGCAGGTCTGCGATTCACGGACGGAGACGTCGACCTTGGTATCCACCTGGGCCATGCCGCCGCCGACGAAGCCGTAGGGGCGGAGGCCGAGGCGGCTGAAGGGGTCTTTCCCGAACCAGTAAGAGCCGCGGGCCTCGACGTGGAAGGGGAGGAACGACTTGCCGCCGTCGGGCTGGGGGCCGCCGCGGAAGGCCCAGCCGACGCGCCCGCCGACCATGACGTTGTCGAGGATGGCGCGGTCGAAGCCGGCCATCACGCGGGCGGTGGCCATCGCGAGGCCGCCGGCGATCGCGTTGCCATTGCCCGAGGGGATGGGTTCACCGTGGTAGTGGGTGCCCGCTTCCTCGTAGGGGTTGCCGCCGTCGCCATCGGTCGTGAAGCACGCGTAGCCCTTGGTGGCCTGGCTATCGCGACCGCACACGTCGTCCCCGGTGACGTAAGCGAAGTCGAGGGACGCATAGAGGCCGACCCAGTTCTTCTTGTAGGGGCCTGAGGGGCCGCTCTCGCCGCCCTCTTCTTCACCCTCTTCGCACATGCCGCCCGTGCAGATGAGGCCTTCCTTGCACTCCTTCGTCTCTTCGCACGCCGAGCCCCAGCCCTTGTCCCCGCGCTCGCCCGCCGCAGGACAGCCTGGCAGGCCGGGGGGGCAGTCCTCCTTCGCCGCGCAGCGGGCGGGGGGAGGCTCGTTCGGCAACCGAGGGGGGTCGCTGTCCAGCTGGTTCTTGATCTTGGTCTCGAACGGTTTGTTCAAGCTGCCCAAGCTGGTGATGGGGTCCCCCGCGCTGTCCAACACGCTGACGTAGTACTTCAGCGCGCCGGTGGTGGTGACGTCGTTGCAGTCGATGTTACCGCCCCACCCATCGCGCTTCTTCTGCAGGTTGAGCTTCTTCCAGGAGCCGCCGAACGGCTTGTACCGGACGATCACCTTGCCCACGGGCATGCCTTCGGGAACGGAGACCCAGATCGGCACGGGCGTGTTGACCATCTGCTCGGCGACGGGCTCGTGTCCCACCTCACCATCAGAGGTCGGTGGTGTGTCCGGCGTGTCCGTGCCACCCCCCGCTGCCCCCGAAGCGGACTTGGCCTTGGCCGCGTCGAAGACTTTCTGGATCTCGGGAGTGACGAAGTCCGCGTCGGGCGATACGGCCCCGTGAAGGCGGATCGCCTGGACGAAGGTCTCCTCGGCGGCGGCGTCGTTGCCCAGGTTGGACTGGACGATGCCGAGGTGAACGAGGATCTGTGCCTTGACGGCCGGTGCACAGCCGCTGTCGCCGCACGTGTCGAGGGCCTTCTTCAGGTTGGCCTCCGCCTTCGGGAAGTCCGCCATGAGGAAGTCGTTGTTCATGGCGTCTTGGTCGATCTTCTTGGCGGCGGCGTCCTTGGGGGCGGCCATGGACGTGACCGAAAGAGCTCCGAGCGCGAGAACGGTTGCCGATGCGAGGGCTGCTAGGCGGAAGCGACGGAACACGTTGGTGTCTCCTTGGCGATGCTCGAAACGAGGGGGGTTGAGCTAAGGGCGACGGGTCACCGTGGGTGGTGGCGCGGGTCGCTCAGTTGGTCTCCGATTCGATCCTGATGAACTGGACGCGACGGTTCAGGGCACGGTTCTGGTCGGTGTCGTTGGGCACGAGGGGGCGATCCATGCCGTAGCCTTGAGAGCGAAGTCGCTCGCGTTCGATGCCGCGTGCCACGAGGGCTTGCATGACTGCGCCGGCGCGCTTCTCGGACAGGTCCTGGTTGTAGCGCTTGTTGCCGCGGTTGTCCGTGTGGCCCTGGACCTCGATCTTGATCTTCGGGTTCTGCTTCATGATCTCGGCCACGGCGTCGACGACAGGGAAGCTCTCGGGGCGGATGTTCGACTTGTTGTACTCGAAGTGGATCTGCTGAAGGATCTTGATCTCCTTGTCGGTCACGATCGCGAGCGAGGGCTTCTTTGGGCAACCGGGGCGATCGCCACCGGCCGGTCCTGCCTCGTTCGGGCAGATGTCTTCGAGGTCCGCCACGCTGTCGCCATCGTTGTCGAGATCGGGGCAGCCGTCCGTGTCCTCGTAGCCGTCCGGGTCCTCAGGATCCGTCGGGCACTTGTCGACCATGTCGAAGATGCCGTCGGCATCGTTGTCGAGATCGGGGCAGCCGTCCTCGTCGAGGTAGCTGTCCTTGTCCTCGGCCTCGAGCACGCAGGTGTCACGCGAGTCCACAATGCCGTCGCCATCGGTGTCCGGGTCATCCGGGCAACCGTCCTCGTCCTGGTATCCGTTCCAGGTCTCGGGCTCGTCGGGGCACTGGTCGTCGGGATCGAGGTAGCCGTCGCCATCCCGGTCACCGGGCTTGGGCTCGGGCTTTTCCATGACGAAGCCGCGCTCCGCGCAGACTTGGGGCGGGGAGAGAGAGTAGGCGGCGTGGGTGTTGGGCTCGGCGATTTCGAGGTGCTTGTTGGCCCGTGACACGAAGCCCTGGTCGAGCTCCAGCAAGGCGAAGCGAAGGTGGGACTTGGCCATAGCCAGCTCGCGGGGGGCGCACCGGATGGCGCCGTTGCGTTCGGCCTGGTCCGCGATTTTCTGCAGCCCTTCGATCTTGCCGCGCATCACCTTGCCCGTGGTGCACGCGGGTGCGACCACCACGATGGCGAGCAGCATGGCGAGCCCAAGCAGGGCGCCGGGAAGACGGTCAGCAAGCACGAAGACGCCACGCCTCATCCACCGAATCCTCATCGTCCCGCTCCTCGATGGGCCTCGCGGGCGAGCCGGATGGCCTTGTCCGCGTACTCCTCAGCGATTTCCGCGAGGTCGGAGGCATCTCCGTAGTCCCCTTGCGACGCTTCTTCCTGGGCCTTGGTCATGTGTTCCTGCGCGACGTAGTACTCGTAGGGGGCGCGCTCCTCGGCGCCAACCTCCTTGGCCTGCTCGAGCTTGGCGGCAGCGCCACCGGCTTGCGCGGCGTACAGCACACCTCCGCACCCGCCCGTGGCGAACAAGGCGCACGCCACCGCGACTGCACGCGCTGCGTTTCGAACGCGTTGCTTGATCACCGACGTTTCTCCTCCGGGGACCCCCGGTCGATCGACAGCAAGGTTTGGAGTCTCCAAGTTGGTCCACCGTCCGCGACGAGACGAGCGGACACGCGCGGAAGCTATCAGGGCGGAAAGGTTTTCGTCAACCGCGGGGGCACGGTTTGCAGGGGAAATCGCGCTACGGCTTTGGGAAGCGGCTCTGCGGAGATCACGAGAGCCCTGGAGGCACGCTGTGGCGGTACGTTTCCGGGGCGGGTGTCGCACGCCCTGCTGGCGACGGTGGGCGTTTCGGCGCCTCGCTTTTGCTCGCGGATCGGTCCTCGCTCGCAAGGATCTGGTGCTCGGCCAGCGAGGTGGGATAGGCTGCTCGCAGCGTGGGAAGCAAGTCGCGACAGGAACAGTTGGCTCGGGTGGAGATCTTCTCGGGGTTGACCGAGGATGGCCTCCGCTTGCTGGCGGACATCGCCGTCGAGGAAGCATTCCCTGCTGGCGCCACGGTGTTCGAGCACGGGGCGCCAGGGGACAAGCTGTACCTGATCCTCGAAGGACGCGTCCGCATCGGGCGCTCCGTGGCGGGCATGGGGGAAGAGGCGCTCGCCGTGCTGGACGCCGGTGACGTGTTCGGCGAGATGGCGCTGCTCGACGAGGCCCCTCGCTCGGCCGATGCTCGCGCTCACGAATCGTGCGTGCTGCTGTCGATCACGAAGGAACGGTTCGAGGACCTGCTCTTCCTGCAGAAGGACCTGGCCTACGAGGTGCTCTGGAACGTGATCCGGACGTTGATTCGTCGGCTCCGGGCCACGAACGACAAGCTCACGTTCCTCTCAATCACCGACAGGTTCTGACGATCCGCGTGTCGACCGCGCCGGGGTTGACAGTCTTTTTGACAACGAATCGCATGTTCAGTAGGCTTAGGGAACCATGCAAGGGTTGACCCATCGACAGCAGCAGGTGCTCGACTTCATTCGCGAGTCGATCACGGACCGAGGCTATCCCCCCACACTCCGGGAGATAGGAGCCCACATGGGCATCCGCTCCACGAACGGGGTGAACGATCATCTGCGAGCCCTCGAACGCAAGGGCTATCTCACACGGGAGGACATGAAGAGCCGTGCCCTCCGCCCCACGGACATGGAGCAAGCGCAAGATGTCTCCCGGGACGTCAACGGGTCAGACGACGACAACGTGATCGAGATCCCCATTCTCGGTCGCGTCGCCGCCGGGTTGCCCATCCTCGCTGACGAGCACGTGATCGATTCCGTGCACGTGACGCCGAGCATGCTTCGCGGCACGAAGGACGTGTTCGGGCTTCGCGCGAGCGGCGACTCGATGATCGAAGCGGGCATTCTCAACGGGGACTACATCTTCGTGCGGCGACAGAACACCGCCAACCGCGGCGAGATTGTGGTCGCCCTCATCAACGACGAGGCTACGGTCAAGTACTTCTTCCCCGAGAAGGACTACGTCCGCTTCCAGCCCGCCAATGCCCAGATGGCCCCCATCCTCGTGCGCGCGAGCGACTTCCGGTCCACGATGATCCTCGGCATCGTCGTGGGCGTTTTTCGCAAGCTCTGAGCTTCTTCCTACCGCGTGAACGTGACGCGAATGGGTGGCGTGGTGCCCATGATCGCGTTGCCGTCGTGGTCCCAGGCAGGGGTGTAACGCTTGGACAGGGCGCACATCCGAGCGGCGCGACCGAACCCGTGGCCCGGGTCCGACACGACCTGGACCGAACGCGGGGTGCCGTCCGGTCGCACCGCCACCACGAGCGTCACAACCGCGTAGTCCACCTGATCCACGTCGGCTTCGGAAGGGAAGGGACAGGAAGACCAGTTCGCCCCGCTCGCGATGGTGGCGGCGCGGGAGCGGTCGGGGCCCGTGGGCTTGGGGGGAGGCGGGGGAGGTTTGTTCGAAGTGCCCTTCCCACCCGGCTTGCCCGTGGGAGAGGCCGCGGGGTTGTACGTGGCCGTCGTCCCCGTTCCCGCCGCTGCGGTCACGCCTCCGACGAAGGCGTCCGCGTTGCCCGTCACGAAGCCGTCGCCTGTCAGGTCCACGGGAGCGTCGGGCTCTTCGGGGGCCGTGAGCAGTTTGCCTGCTTGGGCTGCCGGTGGGGGAGGCGGGGGCGGCTGCGCGGGCGCCGCTTCCGGCGCGCGGGGCACGGGCTTCTCCTCGTCGTCCTTGGACTCTTCTTCCTTCTTCTCCTCAGGCTCGGGCGCCGGAGGTGGCTTCACGACCTCGATGTCGTAGTTGGACCAGAGGAAGTCGTGGATGTCCTTCTGGACGCGCTCAGCCCAGAGTCTCATCTCCGTGGGCGCGGCAAGGGCCTGCCCGCCGAACACCCCGTGGGTGGCCGTGGCCACCGTGAAGCCGACGATCAACCCGGTTCGCGTGGCCCGTCGCCCGAAGTCCATGACGGCTCCGAAAGGATCGCCCCGATCGGGGACGATCCGCCGTTCCGACCGGACTCTCACCTTGCGCGCCATCGCGTCCTACTTTCCTTCTCCGTCCTTCCGGGCCTCGTCTGTCTTTTCCACCTGGGTGACGCCGAAGGCGATCTTCGAAACGCCCGCGGTCTTGAGCATGTCGAGCACGTTGATCACACGTCCGTGGGTGACTGCCTGATCGGCTTGGATGACCGCGCGCAGGTCTTCGTTCTTCGACCTCGCCTCGCGAGCCATCCCGAGGATCGCTTCGTCCCCCGGAAGCTTCTTCTGATCCACGAACACGTCCCCGTTCTTGTGCAGCTGGACCGCGAAGATCATCTGGACATTCTGGCCGCTCGACGCCTTGGGCAGGTCCATCGGAACTGACTGGGACACGATGATCTTCGCCGTCACCATCATGACGATCAGCAACACGAGTGTGATGTCGACGAGGGGGACGACGTTGATCCCGGTGATGCCGTCGCTGTCGTCGTTCGTTCCGCCGGCCATGGCTACTTCCCTCGTTCGTCTTGCGCGCTGGGAGGCGCGGCGGTGCCCGAATCGACCGCGTGCAAGTAGGAGAGGAGGACGCCGGTGAGGGTCTCCGTGTTAGCGAGGGTCGACTTGATGATGCGCTGGAAGAAGTTGTAGGACATGACCGCGGGGATGGCGACGGCGAGGCCGACGGCCGTGGCGACGAGGGCTTCGGCGATGGCCCACATGACGGCCTGGGGGGCCATGACGGCAGCGGCTTCCGCGGCGGGGCCTTGCGAGTGTTTTCCGAGCTCCTCGAAGGCCATGACGACGCCGATGACGGTGCCGAACAGGCCGATGAAGGGGGCGTTGTTGCCGAGGGTACCCAGGATGGCGAGACGCTTCTCGAGGCGAACGCGTTGCAGGGCCGCCGCGCCTCGCATGGCCTCCTCCGCCGCCTTCGGACCGCGGTCGGCCTCGAGCAGGCCCGCGACGACCACGGCTGCCTCGGCCGAGGGGGACTTCTTCATGCTCGTGAGGGCTCCCTCGATGTCACCGCCCCGGAGCAGCTCGCGCAGGCGCTTCGACAGGTTCGCCAAGTTGTCTCGGATCGACCAGAAGAACCATGCTCGCTCGAGCATCACGGCGACGGAGACGATGCTCAGGAAGATGAGCAGCCACATCACCCAGGCCGCGCCGAAGCCGACCATGATCCGCTTGAGCCATTCGACGATATTCATGCTGAAGAAACCCCTGGAAGGTCGTTCGGGCACTGTCTAGCGCGAAGAGGGTTCCCTGTCGCGCAACAATTCATCGTGGGACGATGAATCTGCCACCGTCCCCGTGTTGGATGCAACACCCTCGGAAATGCTCGCATCGTGCAGGGCGAAGACCGACCCCAGCACGGTGGTCGCGTAGGCGCCCTTGGGCAGCGTCATCGTCAGAACAAGGGTGAGACGCTCGTCGGCGTCGCGGGAGAACTGGAAGTCCATGTCGGCAGGCAACACGCGCAGCGCGCGACGGCTCCCCGCGCCCACCTTGCCCAGCGCTTCCAGCGCTTCTTCCCCGCCGAGGGCCTCCTCGAGCACTTCTTTTTCCCAGCGCGCCGGCTCCCCCTCAGGCCACCGCATGCGCGGGCCGAAGATGGGCCCCGTGGCCGACACCTCGCCCGCGAGCGCCCGTCGCGCGTCCTCGGTCGCGTCTTCCGTCAGGAAAAGGCCGCCCCGGTCCAGCGTCTTGACCAGGTCCCCTTCCACGACCGTGCTCCACGTCCCGTCGGCCACCCTCCTTGCGAGCAGCCGGTCGAACAGCCACGACTGCACGGAAGACACCAGCAGACGGCGGATCCGCTTGTCCCGCGGCCCGCGGGTGTTGCCTCGCAGCCAGGCCAGCGTCCGCTCAGGGTTGTCCCCGTCGCGGCCGAAGCGCTGGGGGCCGAACGCATTGGGGACCCCCGTGAGGCGCAGGGACTCGAGTTGACTGGCGAGAGCTGGCTCGTCGCCCGTGAGGTCGCGCAGGATGAGGGCGAAGCGGTTGCCGGCGAGGTGGCCGACCCGCAGCTTCTGGGGATTGCGCTCGGCGCGGAGGACTTCGATGCCTTCCGGCTCGAGGTCCGCGAAGGCCGGCAGCGGCGACGGCTCGGGCCAAGGGAAAGACAGGGTCTGGATGGTGACGGCGTGACGGTCCTTCATTCCGGCGTGGCCGAAGCCGTCCTCGTCGATGTTCAGGAACTTCGCCAATCGGCGAACGCAGGCGGGGGTCGACCAACCGGTCTTGCGAAGCCGGAGGAACACGTGTCCGCCCTGACCCGAGGGCTCGTAAAGGGGCAGCTCCTCGACCTGGAAGTCGGCGGGGCAGGATCGAATCGTGGCGCGGGGTTCTGGGGCTTCGGGGTGCATGGGGACGCGCAAGCCGTACCGCGCGCAGCCAGGATGGGCAAGGGGCACGCCGCACGTGCCTCCGTGTGGACCCCTCAACGGGCGTCCGCGCAGCAGCGGAATCCGGTGGAGTAGTCGTGGTAGACCGCGTTGTGCGCGACCGTCTTGTAGTGGCACCCCTCCCCGTTGATCCGGGTGTCGAGGTAGTAGCCGCCAAGGAACACGCCGCTGGGGTCCTGGACCCACTCGTGGAGATTGCCCACCATGTCGTGAACGCCCCAAGCGTTTCGACAGCGGGAGAAGCTGCCCGTCGGGGCGAGGGACCCGCGCAGCTGGTTGAGCTTGGGGTCGTTCATCGGTCCCCATCCGTATGTGGATAGCGGCGGGCCGCTCTTGGTTCCGTAGTAATGATTGAGGGGGGACACGCCGCTGTCGTTGCAACGACCGGGCTTGTGCTCCTTCCCGTACGGATACAGTGTGGGGACCTTGCCCTTGCAGGCGGTCTTCCATTCCGTCTCCGTGCAGAGTCGCTTGTTGGACCGCTCGCAGGCGGCCGCCGCCTCATTGCGACTGATATACGCTTGTGGATAGCGACCGGGGCGGGCGACGGCGCGCACCTCCTTGCCTGCCACGGACTCGTAGGGGGAGTGAAACTCCCACCGGCTGCCGCGCTTGACCTGGGTCACCGCCTCGTAGCGGTCGATGCAGAACTGTCCGTCGATCAACGCCATGTTCAGCAAGCGACACACGGGGCGGCGCGCCGACGCCAGGGAGGGCACGAGCGCGACCAGGAGCATCGCGAGCCCCGCAAGCGCCAAGGGGCGCCCTGCTCGCAGCGAGCGAGTGAGCGGGTCTGCGACGCACTCGCGAAGACGAAGGGACAGGCGACGGGCCGAACAATCCATGGTTGCGCCCCCATCCTGCCACAAGATTCGGGTTCGTCGACCCGGACCTACCAGGTTCCCCACTGACTGAATCCCACGCGAAAGCCGACGCCGACTTGGGGTAGCACGGTGCGCTCGGTGTAGATCCGATCGCTGCCATCCCGCGCGGCGTTGGCCCCTTCCAGGTACCCCTGGACGACGAGGTCCAGCAGCACTTGCCCCACGTTGAATTGGGGGCCCAGGTCCAGCCCGAGGTAGCTGTTCGTGCCCGCATAGGCACGCTCTGCGAGATCGAGCCGGTGCCACACCGCCCCAGCCCCTACCGCCCCCGTGAGCCGAACGCTCTTGCCTCCCAGCAGCAGCCGGACGTTTCCTCCGACCCGGCGCGCCGTCAGGTCGTACGTTTCCCTCGCGCCTTCCCACGTGCCGGACACGCTCTGGGACCCCGCGTCGTACATTCCTTCCAGCGCGAGGTAGCTGCCGAATCGGTACCCCGCACGCAACCCGAACGACCCCCCTGCCACGTCCGCGTCGTCGTCTGCCTCGAAACCGTCCGGGGACCGCAGCACCGCGAGATGCGATGCCATGATCGAGCCGTACCACCCGACGTCTGGCTCCAGGGGTGAGCGAACCTTGCGCCCGTGCCGATAGGGCAGCGCCGCGAGATCGTAGCCAGGAGTCGAATCCGCTCCCTCCTGCTCCGGCCCCAAGGGTAGCCGCAGCTCCATCCGATCCCCCGTTCGCACGACCACTCGAGTCGACACGGTACGGTGCCCTGCCTTCGACACTTCGAGCAGGTGCTCCCCGGCCAGCACATCCCCTTCCCATCCGCCCCGCCCGAGCGGTACCCGATCGATCAAGACGACGGCGTCGTCGTCGTTCACGTCCACGGAGAGGTGACCCACCGCCCGCTGCAATTCGATGCGCACGGTCCGTGCCTCTCCCCCGGCCACCTTCACCGTCTGGCTCTTCGGCACGTGATTGGCCGCCGCCGCCTCGATCCGGTACTGGCCCGAAGACAGCCGCAGCGGTTGTGCCAACTCCTCCGGCAACAGCCTCCTGCCCTCGATCGTCACCCACGCCGAGCGCGGTTCCACCCGCAGGGTCAGTGTCCCGACGAGCTGAGAGAGGTTGCGCAGCGCCTCCTGGACACTCTCGGATTCCTGCGCCGACAGCGACGCGCCGAAGCTCTTCCGGAGGCGCTCGAAGGTGTCGATGGCTTCGACGTAGCGGTACAGCTTGGTCTGACAGAGCGCGATGTTCTGCAGCGCGGCGGCGGAAGCGAGCTCGGCGAACGACGCCTCGAACTCCACCAGGGCGGCTTCGTAGTTCCCTTCGTTGTAGAGCGTGACGCCCGAACGCAGATGGCGTCGCGCAACCTCCCGGTCCTCGGCTTGCACGTCTCCCGCACCGATCGCGATCGATCCCCACATCGCCAGTACGGCAAGCACGATCCGGGCGGCAGAACCACGCATCAAAGGTCCGTCTTCAACTCCAATCCGCCTGTCAGGCTACCCGATCCAGCGCCCGGTGTGCGAGTCGTGGGCACCGCTCGTGGAGCGCGAACCGCAGCAGGGCTTGCCGACCCGCTGGGTTCGGGCCGCGCTCCTTCCGGCCGCAAATCGACGCGCACCACCGTCCTTTCCGCGTCGAGGGTCCACGTGCTGTCCTCGGGCAAGAAGCCCGGAGCCCGCACGCGAACACGAACCCTATCGCCCGCTCGGCCCCGCACGGTCGCATCCGACACCTCCCTGCCGTCCACGCTCACCACCGTGCCTTCCGCGTTCGTTTCCACGCGGACCGCCACGGGCGGCGCGGACGAACTCGGTTGCAGGTGGCTCCCGACCAAGCCGGCGTACGGGTCCGTTGGTGGCCTGCGACTCACCAAGCCCACCACCAAGGCGACGGCAAGCAAGGCGGCCATAGCTCCGAGTGCGACGATCCTTGCTCCTCTGGAGCCCCGGACCGGACCGTCTGCCTTGCTCGGCACTGCGATTCTCCCCGAAGACCAGGAGCGATCGGTGTGCGTACCTCCGTTTGCCACGCTAGCTGCGAGTACCCGTCCGTCGGTGGTGGCATCGATGGACGGTGGCAGAGCGCCCACGAGGTCGGGTACGGCAGCCTGCAACGCTTCGAGGAATTCCCTGGCGGAGGGGAACCGGTCCTCTCGTTGCCGCGCGAGGGCTTTGCCCACGACGTCGGCGAGGGCCGCAGGGATGCCGGGCGTGCCGTGCAAGCTCGGGGCGGGTCGCGTGCAGATCGCGATGATCACCTGCTCGTAGTTGTCACCGGCGAAGGGACGACGGCCCGTGAGGCATTCGTACAGGATGGCGCCGAGGGACCACAGGTCCGCCCGCCCGTCGAGGTCGGCGAGGGCTTGGGCCTGCTCGGGCGCCATGTAGAAGGGGGTCCCGAGCACCACGCCCTGCTGCGTCAGGGTGTTCGCGTCGAGAGCGCCGCCGCGCCGGGTGATCTTGGAGATGCCAAAGTCCACGATCTTCGCGAACATCGGGTCGCCGTCGGTCTCGACGAGGAAGATGTTCTCCGGCTTCAGGTCGCGATGCACGACCCCGTTCTCATGGGCACGATGCAACCCTCGCAGCACTTGCACGGTCACGTGAAGCGCTTCTTGAACGCTGAGAGGACCGAGACGGTGGAGCCTGGCCCCGAGGTTTTCTCCGCGAAGCAGCTCCATCACCAAATAGGGTCGCCCATCCTCGAGCTTGCCCACGTCGAAGACCTGGACGATGTGTGAGCTCTCGAGGGCCCCGGCGGTGCGTGCCTCGCGCTCGAAGCGTTGGACCGCTTCGGACTGGCCGGCCGACTCGAGGTCGATGAGCTTGATCGCGACGCGCTTGCCCAGGGCGAGGTTCTCCGCCTCGTACACGGCGCCCATGCCGCCGTGCCCCACGATCCGAAGGATGCGGTACTTACCCCCGACCTCGCGGCCGATCCACCGCTGCTGCTCGTCGTGGCTGGAATCGACATCCGTCATCGGGTCACCGGGTCAACGCGTGTCCTCGTCATCATACGCGATCCGTACGTCCAGGTTCCCGAGCTCGAGCTGCTTGTCGTGGGCTTGCTTTTTCGATGCCGGGGTCCGCGCCTCGAGGGGGCCCGCACCGAGGTGACATGCGCGAGGGTCGACCGTGCGGGCGTTGCGGAGGCCCATCTCCGGCGATTCGTTCGCGTAGCAGTACACGCAGCCGTGAGCGCACGTGTGGTACGCCCCGATGTCACGCGCGAAGGCGCACCCGCAGCCCTTGCGCGTGGGCAGCATCCGGATCGAGCCCTTCGGGATCGGCGCGAAGGACGCGATCCAGTCGGGATCGATGCAGCGAGCCGGGCCCACCACGTCGGTCACGTCGGCCTCGCAGCAGGCACGAACGGACAAGTTCCACGCCTTGCCTACCTCGACCAGTCGGGCGGCGAGGTGTTTGCGTTGCTCGAGCGACGGGGTCACGAAGCGCTCGATGCGGGCCGTTTCGAGGGCGGCCAGGGCGCGCCGGGTCGACGGGTACGGGTCGAGGAAGCTGACGATGCAGCTTCGCACGAGCGGTGCAATGCGTCGCGCCAGGGCGGCGAAGTTCTCTTCGTGGAAGCTCTCGTGGTGCCGGCTTCCGAGGACGATGGGGTCGTAGCGCCACACCGTCCGAGAAGGTCCATATCGCGCAGCGAGCAGTTCGAGCTGCGCCACGGCCGTGTCCACGTCGGGTCCCCGTAGCTCGAGGGGACGGCCGTACCCGGTGAGCGTCATATGAAAGCAAGGAAGCAGGCCGCGATCGTCCAGCTCGGGCAGGTTCGGAAGCAGCCGCCCATAGTCTCGCGACCAGTACACGACCGCGATCACGTCTTCCGGTCGCAGGGACACTTCGAGGACGTGGTTCGGGTTGCGAGGGTTGCGCACGAGGACACGCCCCCCGCGCACGCGATGCATCCACCACGGCGTGAAGAACGCGGGGACGTCCGTTCTTCGGCTCGCGCTGATGATGAGCGGGGGCACGATCCACACGTTGGCGCGTCCGGGCGCGTTCGGCAACGTCCTCGCGTCCGATGCACCTACCAATACGACGTCGTGATCGTCACCGGCCCCAGCACGCAAGCCTGGCACGCGTACCGCTCGTCGGCTCCGAGCTCACCACTCGCTCGGGCAAGCTCCTCGACGTTCGAGAGCGGGGAGAGGTTCTCCTCACCCGCGACCACGCGAACGCGGCACGCTCGGCAGACGCCAGTCCCGTCGCACGAGGAGGCCAGCGGCATACCGGCATCCAGCGCTGCCCTGAGCAGGTTGGCGCCCTCCTGCACGTGCGTCGTGCGCCCTGAGGGGTCGAAGCGAAGGGCGTGAAGGCTCACCGTGGCTTGGGAATGGGTGGAGGCTGGCGGGCGCAGGCCTCACCCTCGCCCCGCCGATGGTAGATGTCCGCGATGCGCCCGTTGCGGCCGAACACGGTTTCGTGGAAGCAGTAACGCTGCTCCAGGTAGGCCGAGAGCTGAGCGTAGCGACGGATGCTGCGCCCGTGGATGGAGTTGGGGACGTCGAGGATCAAGGGGGGCTTTTCCGCCTCGAGCTCGCGCAGGAGTAGGTCTCTGGACCCGGGTACTGCCAGCCGTTCCTCGTGTTCGAAGGGGAGCCAGTGGAACCAGGGGACGAGGCCCGAAGGGAACGTGGTGAAGACGAAACGGGACGCGGATCGGCGCCGCGACGCGGTGTACAGCTCCGGTGCGAAGCCCCACACGAACACGCTCTGATCGGCGCTCGAATGGCTTCGGATGTAGTTTGCGATCGGCTCTTCGTCGGGGTTGCCGTAGAACTCACCGGCGCGTCGCTGGCCGTCGAGCCACAGCGTGGTCAGGTGGCGCAGGACGAAGCTCAGCCCGACGAAGCATGCGAGCACGACGAGGGAAGCGCGAACCGCTCGCACGGTGCCTGCTGGGTTTGCGGCAAGCGTTCGTTCCTCGAGCAGCGTCCCGAGCAGCAAACCCATCCATGGCAGGGCCGTGATGAAGTAGTGGTCCCAGAACCGGAACGTGCCGAGCGCCCCTGCGAGGGCGAGCAGCATGTGCAGGGCGGTCGTGGTGGGGAGGGCCGTTCGCAGGTAGGCGTTCGCCCATGCTTTTGCCCCGAGGCCGTCGAGCTTGGACGCGAACCGTGCGAACGCCCAGGTTGCGCCCAGCATGGTGAGCAGCAACAGGGCGCCGTGCTCGCGCCAGAACAGAAAGCTGGACTCGATGGCGTAGCCCACGGTCACGGGCTCCATGTAGACGTCGCTGTTGTAGGTGAAGAGGTAGTAGGAGAAGGGCCTCCAGGCGCCGGCGCGTGCGAAGAAGGCGGCGACGGCTAGGGCGGGGGTTGCTGCTCCGACAGCGAATGCGAGCAACGGACGCCAGTCTGGCTTGTCGTTGTGGCGGCGATGGATGACTGCTGCGAGCCACCACAGGCCCAAGGGCAGGAGGTGCAGGAAAGCGGGCTGCTTGCAGAGGCCGCCGAGCGTGACCAGCAAGCCGCTGGCGGCGGCCGACCACAACCTCGAGTCGGGGCGTGGGTCGTGGTCGCGCAGGGCCATGGTGGTCAGCAGGGCGCCCAGCAGGACGAAGGGCATCGCGACGATCTCGCCGTTGAAGCCGATGCCGTCCTTGGGCTCCATGGCGTAGGCGGTGCTGAACACGAAGGCTGCGCCAGCCAGAAAGCCGGCCAGGGGCCTTCGGAACGCGACGCCGAGAAGGAAGGCAAGCACGAGGTTCGCTTCGGCGACCAGAAGGGCTGCGTGTCGCATGGCCGCCCAGGAATGGCCGCCTGCAAGCCACTGTGTCACGGCCCCGAGCCAGTACAGGACCGGACCTCGGTGGCTCACGGCATCCACGTAGGGCAGCCATCGCCCGTCGAGCATCCGTTGTGCGAAGACCGTGATGTACGCCTCGTCCCAGCCGGCCCAGATCGGGAAAGGCGTTGCGAACCAGCGGTGGACGCTTCCGAGGTGGAAGGCCAGGCACGCGACCGCACAGGTCGCGATCACCACACGCACGCGAAAGGAGTCACGCATGTCCGGCCAGCTCAGCACACCTCGTCGGAACGAGGTGCCCCCACGAGCCCGAGCCCAGCGAACGAGGGGTGGAGCCCGAGTTCAGTCTGCGGACTGTACGAGCTGGACTCAGCCACCCTCAGACTCCGCATCAACGCTTGCCTCGACGCCCGCATCGGCGCCGGAATCCGCGCCTGCCTCAGCGCTGGAATCAGCGCCCGCATCGACGCTGGTGCACGGGTCAGGCACCTGCACTTTTGCCACGGCCCCGACGGTCGCCTCCGACGCCTCGAAGGCAATGCCCACGGAGAGCGCGTCGCACGTGATCTCCGGGAGGAACGCGCCGCTGGACAGCACGTCGGCCCACCCCTTGGAGAAGCCCTCGACCGTGGCGGCGAACGGGTCCCCTTCGCACAGCCCGATGAAGTGGAACGCGTCGATCGCGTCCTTGGTGTCCATCCGGCCGGCGATGATCCCATCGGTCAGGGTCCACGAGCCCTCGGGTCCTAGCTCCAGCTTGCCCGTGACGATGCCTCCTTGCACGACCAGGGGGAACGCGGTGGCAATGCCCCGGTCGTCGGGAAACCAGAATCGTGTGTTGTCGCGCAGCCGAACCACCGCGTAGCCATCCCGGACGAACGCGGTGGAGTCGTCGAGCTTGGAGTTGCCGACGACGGTGCTGCCCACGGGCTCGTTCACGTAATCGGACTGCACGGCCCAGGGGTCTTGTTTCTGCCAGCATTCTTCCGCGGTCCAGGTCCTTTGTGTGCGGCAGTCGATCCCCTTGAGCGTTTCGATGCCGGGGGAGGGATAGATGTCGACGCGCACCGTGGCATCGTTCGGCTGGCCGTTGTAGTCCGAGATCTTGAACAGCATGTTGAACGCGCCGACACACAGGGAGCAATTGAAGGTGTGGTCGTTGAGCCCGAACCGCTGTCCGATGTCCTCGTTGGTAGCGATCGCGTACTCGAGCTCGCCGAACCGGTTGTCACGGCAGTAGTTGCCGTCGCCCGGGATCACGGTGAGCAGGGCCTTGCATGGGTACACGGGCTCGGGCACGTCACAGGTAGGTGACCGCGTGCAGGTTCCGTCGAGATCGAAGCCGATGTCCTGCCACGCGGTCTTGCTCAGGTTGCCGTCGCGGTCGAGGGACCCGAGGCGCATGGACCGGATGGCGAACACGATGGGGGGGACGGAAGCGCCAGGATCGCTCTTGGCGGGGCGGTCCTCGGCGGTCGGCATGGACGCGGTCGCACACTTGGTGGTGGGATCGGTGCCGGACCACCATCCGATCCCATCGCCCGCGGGCATGGCGCCGAACCCTGCCACGCCGTCGAGCAGCAAGGACTCGTCGTAGACCTTGCAGCTGATCGCGGCGGTGGCGGTCAGCGCCGCGAGGACGAACGGGAGGGGGCGTGCCATGGCTGGAGCGGAGGATACCTTGGCCGGTGGTTGGGAGGAAACGACTTGGCACGACGAGACAAGGATGTCGGAGCTGCTCGCGGTGTGTGCGTGAAGGTGGGATCTGGTTGGCGTCTGTCGGGCGTTCGACCTGCACGCGTCGGGCATGCGTCGGGCATGCGTCGGGCATGCGTCGGGCATGCGTCGGGCATGCGTCGGGCATGCGTCGGGCATGCGTCGGGCATGCGTCGGGCATGCGTCGGGCATCGACGCCGGATGGATGCCAAGCTAGAGGAGCCCAACGAGAGTTGACGCTCCCGTGTCGGACGGGAGACGATGACGGATTGAGGTAGGGGTAGACCTTGCCGGACGTTGGGTTCCGTGAATGAAGTTACGTCGTCTTGTTTATTCGTTGATCGTGCTCACGAGCCTGTGGACAGGGCAGGGCGGTGATGCGCACGCGCAGGCGGACCCTGAGAAGCTGCGTTTGGCGGCGGAGGATTTCGACGCGGGTCGGCGGGCGTACAAGCTAGGAGATTTTGCGCGGGCGGCGACGCACTTCGAGAACGCGTACCGGGACGCGCCGAGCTCGCAGGCGTTGCGCATGGCGATCCGGTCTCGGAGCGAGGCGGAACATCACGCGAGGGCGGCGACCTTGTGCGTGCTGGCGCTGTCGTTGTACGCGGAGGATGCGGAGACGGTGGGGCTGGCGCGTCGTGTTCTCGAGCAGCGGTCCCCACAGCTGTACAAGGTGACGGTGGAGTGTGAGCCGGCGTGCACGGTGTTGCTGGACGGCCGGTTGGTGCGGGACGATGCGGCCACGCGGCAGGTGATTTTCGCGTCGGAGGGGAAGCACACGTTGGTGGCTGGGTGGAGTGGGAAGCGGAGCGTGTCGAGGGACCTCGAGGCCACGCCTGGGGGATCGACGGTGCTCGGCTTCGAAGCGCCGCCGCTTGCGGTGGAGGCGCCAGCCGTCGCGCCGTCGGGGCCGGTGGCGGAGCCGGTGGATGTCGGTGGGGATTCGGGCAAGGCCTCGCCCACGCTGTTTTGGCTGGGGGCTGGGGTGACCGCGGTGTTCGGAGGGATCACGGTGTGGAGCGGGATCGACACGCTCAACAACCCCGGACCGGACGGGGTTCGCGCCGCGTGTGTGGGCAGGGGAACGAGTTGCCCGGAGTACCAGGAGGGGCTCGACAAGCAGGCTCGGACCAACTACTTGCTGCTCGGGACGGGAGTCGGGGTGGCGTCGGTGGCGGTCATCGGGTTGTTCTTCACGGACTGGGGCCAGGATCAAGATCGGAAAAGCAGCACGGCCCTATCGTTCTCGCCTGTCGCCGACCCAGTCGGGGGTAGCGTGGGGATGGCTGCAAGCAAACGTTTCTGAGGGTGCGTCGGAGCAACGAATCGTGGCGACAGTGGTCCGAATCAGTGAAGTTCCAAGCCAGCGTGTCGAGAGATACGAGCTGTTGGCGGAGCTTGCTGCGGGCGGCATGGCCACGGTGTACCTGGCCCGTCTGGGAGGGGCTGGGGGGTTCCAGCGATTGTATGCGATCAAGCGTCTTCACCCGCACCTTGCTCACGAGCGTGAGTTCGTGGAGATGTTTCTCGACGAGGCGAGGCTGGCGGCGCGCATTCACCACCCCAACGTGGTGCCCATCCTCGAGGTAGGGCAGAGCCAGAGCGGGTACTTCTTGGTGATGGAGTACATCGAGGGGGAGACGCTCGCGCGACTTCTGGGGCGAACCTCCTCGCAGAACGGACGGATTCCGCTGCGGGTCGGCGGCAAGGTCGTGCTCGATACGCTCGCGGGGTTGGAGGCGGCGCACAAGCTGGTCGACGACTTTGGCGAGCCTTTGCACATCGTTCACCGGGACGTGTCGCCCCAAAACGTGATGGTGGGTGTCGATGGGAGCTCGAGAATCACGGACTTCGGGGTGGCGCGTGCGGCCACGCGGCTGACCACGACGAGGGCGGGCCAGCTCAAGGGAAAGGTCGGCTACATGGCGCCGGAGCAGGCGCGTGGGGACGACATCGATCTGCGTGCGGACGTGTTCGCGGTGGGGGTCATTCTCTGGGAGACGCTGGCGGGGCGACGCTTGTTCAAGGGCAAGCCGGATGGCTCGGACGCGCAGACGTTGAATCGTTTGCTGTACGAGCCGATCCCACGGTTGCGCGACGTGCAGCCGGACGTTCCTGCGGCTCTCGAGGAGGTGTGCCACCATGCCCTGGAGCGCGATCCTGACAAGCGCGTGCCGACGTGCGGGGCCTTCGCGGATGCCCTGGAGGCTGCCATGCAGCAGTGCGGTGGCGTCGCGTCGGCGCGGGAAGTCGCTGCCTTCGTGGACAGCGTGGCGGGTCCCGAGATCGAGATGCAGCGCGAAGCGGTGCGCAGCTGGGTCGGGCGCAGTGACGTTAGCGTGATCGATCGGTCCGACGGCATCTCCGAGCCGCTATCGCGCACACCTTCCTACCTCACGAGCCCGTTCGCGCTCGGCAGTCCCGCGCCTCAGGCCGAGCCTCGCAAGACGAGTCTTCCGCTGATCCTCGTCACTGCGGCGATCCTGCTGCTCGCGGCGGTCCTTTTCGGTGTCGTGGTCCTGTTGCTTCGGGGCTCCGCCTCCACGGCCGAAGAGTCCCCCGCACCGCCCGACACTCCCGTCGTCGTGCCGCTTCCCACCACGACGTTCGTGCCGGTGGGGTCGACACCTGCGGTGTCTGGCGCGGTCCCGGCGGACACCTCGGTCGTCCCGACAACCCGGGTGCCGGCGAAGCGAGACCGGACGACCCAGGACCCTGCTGACGTGACGAAGCCCGAGCCGAAGTCCAGCGCGACGGAACCCGTGAAGCCGCCGTCCGAGCCGACCGACGACCTCGACACCAACCCCTACCGGCATTGACGGGGGCGCTCGCGTTGTAGGCAGGTTCCGTCACTCGTGCTACAGGACCGTCTCCCAGGGGCTTCGGTCCCGGGGGCCCCTTGTGGCCTGCAGGAGTTCGGGATGGACGACAAACGCAAAGACGGCTCCGACGACGCGGAAGCTGAGGAGCTTGAAGAGAAGGACGGAACCCGATCGGCGGACGCGACCAAGCGTGTCACGGCGCCGCCCAGTCGTTCTCCATCGCGGGACGACGACGAGGACGACGACGAGGACGAGGACGAGGACGACGAGGACGACGAGGACGACGACGAGGACGACGACGAGGACGACGACGACGACGACGAGGCGCCGAAGAAGGCCATTGCCGTCAAGCAGGCGGCGAAGGCCGCCCCCGCGACGAAGGCCCCAGCGAAGGCTGTTCCGGTCAAGAAGGCCGCCAAGCCCGTCGTCAAGTTGCCTTCCGAGCTGCCGCTGCCCCCGCGCAACAACGAGATCGTCACCGGTCTTGTGGTCGCCATCGCGGGATACCTCGCGTTCTGGTTCGGCTGGAGCGTTTACTCCACCTCCATCGAGACGAAGCACATCGGATTCTTCAGCAACAGCGCCTGGGCCTTTCTCATCGCCTACTTCCTCGTCGCTGTCGCTGCGGTGATCTTCGTCCGTCGCGAACGACGTGACCCGAAGGACACGAGCAGCGGAGAACCCAAGATCGATCGGTTGGGGGTGTTGCTGGCCGGTCTCGTGTGCGGTCCCTTCTACGCCGTGTACTGGTGGAAGGCCTACGCGATCTGGAAGACCATGTACGCGGGCGAGCGACCCGTGATGTGGACCATCTACGTCGCAGCTTTCGCGCTCATGACCTGGGGGGTGGTCTACGCCTTGCGCCCGCCGTCGGAACAGGAAGAGCTCCAACGCCGCATTCCGGGGCGTCGCATCCTGTTGATGCTGATGACGCCCTTCGCCATCGTCTACGGGATGATCTACCTCGCGGGGATACACCCGCCCTGGCCGTAGTCCTCACGGCATCAAGAGACGACAACATCCGAATCAGAGGGAGTGCGCCGGGCTCGTGGGGTGCTCTTCGTGCTCCTCCCAGGCACTACCCCTGCTCAGCACGGCCGACGCGATGAGATGGCGAATGCTGCCGTCCGTTCCCCGGATCGGCGTGAGATGCACGAGCCAGGTGGCGTCACGGTATTCGAGGACGTCGGACACCTCGTTGCCAGCCTGTGCGCTTGCGAACATCGGCCGGATGCGGTCCAGCAGCGCGGGCTCGAACACTTGATCGAACCGCTTACCCATGATGCGATCGGGATCGATTCCGACCCAGCGGAACGCCGGCCCGTCGCACACGACAAACCGAAGCTCGCTGTCCAGCAGCGCCACGAGTCCCTTCGGGAAGTGGCGCGCCAACGTCCGGTAGGCCTCGAGCAGTCGCTGCAATTCCGCCTCCGCGTCCGCCATGTCCGTCACGTCTCGCACGCTACCTCGTACACCGAGGAACCGGCCGTCGTCCCCCTGCACCGGCTGCCACGACATCGACACCGATCGCACGCTGCCGTCCCGTCGCACGATCCGGAACCGCTGGCTGTGTCCCGTGCTGCCGGAGTACGCAGCGGTGAGCAGGTCCGCGACCTTCTTTCGATCGGCGGGAAAGGCGATGGAGCTGATCGTCGTACGCCCCTGGGTCATGTCGTCGATGCCGTAGCCGGTGATGCGCTGGCACGACGGGCTTGTGTAGATGAAGTGTCCCGCCGGGTGGAGCCAGAACTCCCAGTCCACGGTGCAGTCGGCAATGGTGCGCCATCGGAAGTGGGCGTCGCGCAGCTTGCGCTCGATGACACGCTTGTCGGTGACGTCGCGCCCCTCCGCGAGCACGGCCACGACGGACCCATCCCCGTTGCGCAGGGGCTTGAACTCGAAGCTGGCCGTGATGCGCTGGGAAGGCGCCGAGATGTCGAGGAGCAGGTCCGTGATGCGGCCCTGGAGTGCGTCACGCAGGCAGCTTTCGACCTCTGTTCGCATCGCCGTGGCATCGGTCCAGAAGGGCGCGGCGATGAAGGGGTGACCCACGCAGTCCCCTGGTTCGAGCTTCGTTCGCTTGAAGATGGACTCGCTCGCGTAGCGGATGGTGCCATCTCGGGCCAGAACGAACACGAACGCACAGAGGTTTTCCAAGACGTCGTGCGGTGCGACGGGAATGTCTTCAGGGTACTTCACGGCTGCCACGTAGCTCGGTGGTGCTCGACGATCGGTGCGTCGTCGAGGTCAGGATCCGGCGAGTTGTCGAGTAGGTCCCCATCAGTTCGCAAAGGTCCGTGACGCGGGAGGAGATGGGAGGGTCGTCCGATCGCTCTCGTTTCTGCCCAGGGGCGTATGAGGCGCGGGCCCCCCACGAACCGTGGAAGCAACATTGACGAGGCTGCGGAAAAGTACAAGCCCAGATGGACGCTACCGGAAGAGTCGCAGTGCGTCATCGTAACGCGATGCGGCTTCGTGCCACGGAACAAGCGGGAAACCAGAGCCTTGTCATGGGGCGGTGCGGCGAAATGGGCCGGGGGCTTGCCAATCGGTGCGAGGGGCCCAAGGTCCTGCCCATGCTTCAGCTGCGTAAGCGCATCAATCGAATTCCTGCCTTCACGTTTCACGGGTGCGTGGTCACCAAGCACCGTTCGAAGAGCTGCCGGGCCCTGTGCCGGCCGATCAACGGTATTGGAGCCTGTGGACGGATCGCCCCCCACAGCATGCTCAGCCGGATCCAGGTGAGCATCGCCGCCTACAAACGCGAGATGGAGCGCAAGGCGCAAGAGGAAAGCTCGAGCTGACAGGGTTGCGTCGGCGCGACGCGTGACGCACCCGTGCTATGGGCCGTTGACGAGTTGCTCTGCGAGCTGCTCGATCGTGAGCGGTGCGCTCCCCTCCGCCTTGTTGTTGACGAGGATCAACGCGACCTTGTCGAGGGCGCGCGCCATTTCGACGATCGAGGCGACCTGGCTTCGCATGTCGGGGTCGGGGTCGACGATGCGGTCGAAGGGAGCGAACCGCGACTTGCGTTCTTCGTACCGGGTACCTGGGCGAAGCATGAGGCGGAGGACGACGAAGGGCGCGCTGTCGAGGGGAGCGACGGGAAGCTGCTCGGCGGGCATGGGCATGGAGGACCAGTAGTTGAAGACGTGGGCTGCGCCGTGCCGTCGGAGGACGTCCGCGTAGGCGGGGGTGAGCAGCTCCTTGTTTCGGATCTCGACGCAGAGGGGGAGCTCGCGCGTGGTCTGCCCAAGGAACGAGTCGAGGCGTTGTGCGAAGGTCTTGGGGGAGAGGCGGTAGGCGAGGGGCACGGGAGGGAACTCGAGGACGACGGCGGCGGTGTGATCGCGGAACGCGGACAGCAAGGGGGCCGCGACGACCTTGTGGAAGGACGCGGCGTCGAGGAAGGACGGGTTGGGCGTGCCGCGGGGGGAGGAGCTGTGGCCGAGGTGCACGGGGGACGTGTACGAGGCAGGCGCCTTGAGGACGGTCGGGAACCCGGGCAGCAGCTGTTCGGCGTAGCGCTCGAGGTCCTTGAGCGGGATGGGGGCGTAATAGCCGCGGTCGATGCCGACGGTTCGGAGCAGGGGGTGACGGGTGTAGAGCCGCAGGCCTTCCTGTGCGAGGTAGGTCTGCGAATAGCCATCCTTCGGGAAGACGATGCCGCCCCACCCCGGGAACGACCAGGAGCTCGTGCCCATCTTTACGTTCGCAGGGAGACGCTGCGCGAGGGACGTGAGCGACCGGAAGCGACGCTCGAGCGCCTCGTCCTGCGCGTGGGGGTCTTCCGCGAAGAACAGGGATTGCTGCTGAGGGTGACGTGACACGCAGGAAGCTCTGACGACCTTGGGGCGGGGCGTCAAGCGGTCAGCCGCCCGCGGGCGGGGTCGACGTGACGAGAGGGAGCAGGTCTCGTATGCCGACGGCTGTGAAGTCGACGGCCCAGGCGGCGACGGTCAAGTCCAGCATGTGGGTGGCGTATCGGCTGCCGCGCTCTCCGAAGAACGCGTGGAAGCGGGGTGCGGATCGCATCATGACCCAGGCGATGGCGAGCGTGAGCCCGAGTGCCGCAAGCGTGGTCATGCGTCGCCACAGCTCCGTGGGCTCACCGCTGTAGAGGGTGACGGTGGCAATCGATGCGATGCCGCACAACAAGGGGAAGGCGAGGGGTGTGACGCCGAGGCCGAGCGCGCTGTCGGCGGGGGCGCCCAGGTAGCGAGCGAATCCCGTCTCGAGGGGGCGGTTGCGCACCATGCGCGGGACCACGATGGCGAGCAGCAGCAGCCCACTGGCGATGCGAAACCCTCCGATGTTGATGTTGGACCGAAGGATGACGTGATTGCCGATCCACCCGGCGCTGAACAAGACCGCGCTGGCGACGAGCAGTGCCCGGTGCACCGCGAGCTTGCGCTGCTCCGCGGTCCATCCTTCCGTCAGCATCGCCGTCAACGTGGTCGCGCGCAGCGGGTTGACCACGGCGAAGATCGATACGAAGCAGAGGATCCAGTACGTGATGATCTGGCGTGCATCCATGGGATAGCTCGTCGCTAGCCGTTCCACCCGACCAGCCGGGCCGCGAGCCACCAGAACGCCTGACCTTTCCGGTAGCAGTTGAAGCAGTGGGTGTGATTGCCGCTGCAGGCCGAGCACCGATCACTGCATGCCCCGCACGTGGGGGGCACGACAGGCGAGCAATCGTTGGCGCCACACCACGTCGTGCACCACTCGCACGCGTGGGTCCCGCTCGGGTGATAGGTCCCGTCGGGGGCGTGCAGTTCGATGTCCTCGAAGTCGAACAGGACCTTTGCGTTCGCCTTGCAGTAGTCGCGGATCTGCGCGTTGCGGTTGGCCATGTTGCGGTCCGGGTCGACCCATGTCTGTGCGGGCCCGGTGAAGTAGACGAACCGGACGTGCGGGTAGTCCGCCTCGAGCTTTTCCATCTTCGCGAGGTACTCGTTCGACACGAAGGCCGCGTCGACGTCGTCGGGCGAGCCGAGCCAGCTGCTCCACGCCCACATCACGACGTTGCGGTCCTTGGCTGAAGAGCCGAGCTGTTCGCGTGTGGCGGGTTCCCAGAAGGGGAACTCGGGCCTCGGGTCGAGCGACGAGTTGAACTCTTGCAGGAACGAGTTTTCGTAGCTGTGGGTGGTGGGCCTGGCGCTGGCGAGGATGTCCATGCCGTTGACGAGTTGCTCGCCGTGGGAGAGGTGGCCGTAGAAGAATTTCAGCTCTTGCTTGGCCTTCTCGAGCACGGAAGCCGGAATCGTTTCGAAGGCGTTGGCGGCGGTGTGATCGACCACGAAGGCCGTGGCGTTTCCTGCCGCGCCTCCTGTCCCGCCTTCGGCCGGGCTTCCGCCTTCGCCTGACGTGGCGCCCGTCCCGGATGCTGCGCCGGCGCCGGAGTTTGCCCCGGTGCCGGTCGGACCGCTGCCCGCCCCCGATCCGCCCGCGCATCCCAGGGCGAGAACCAATCCCGAAAGTCCTAGCCGTACGGCATGGGTGTGCTTCATCCCGCTCCTCGTTGCTCGCCCGGGAGAACCTCACGCCGCACACCCCGCGGGTCAAGCCGAAAGCCGCACGATCCCCGGGTTCCACGGCGGGACCGAAGGGTCGAGCCGGGGGTGGGGTTGTCACAGCGGGAGGTCGGCGCAAGGTGCGGCGGATGGCACAAGCAAGAAAGTTGTTCCTGGCGATCGCGCTGGGGCTCGCGTGGGGATGCTCCGGGGACGAGGATGGCTCGGACGCCCGTGACGCTGGTGCGTCGGGAGCGGATGGCGGAGTCGATACGAGCGCGGGTGGCTCGGGCAGCACCGGGGGAAGCGGGGAAACTGGTGGAACCGGAGGCACGGGGGGCGCGAGCACGGGAGGCACGGGAGGCTCGAGCACGGGAGGCACGGGAGGCGCGAGCACGGGAGGCACGGGAGGCACGGGC
>Ga0209575_10000380_pt1 | contig 32084 bp, 27 predicted proteins | sample Medcelwee11metaG_FD_187172 | JGI IMG/M metagenome (GOLD analysis project Ga0209575, IMG submission 187172) | Freshwater pond sediment microbial communities from the University of Edinburgh, under environmental carbon perturbations - Medium... | ecosystem: Environmental > Aquatic > Freshwater >...
TGAATCACGCAAAGATAACCACTCTGAAAAAAGCCTATGAATATCATCCACTAAATACCACAAGAGTGAGAGCGCACTGTATACTTTTAAGTGACAAGGAATATGCTCTTAAAGAAATTTCAGATATGTACGGTGTTTGCAGACACGCTGTATCAACAACTTTAGTAAAAATACTTAGGGTTGGCTACTTAGTTTAGTATGTGGATGAGTATCAGTCATTAACCCATAAAAAACCGGTGTCTGCCTAACCACAGCACCGGTTTGAATTTTTTATAAATTGCAGAACCCAAAGCGTCATCCTGAGCGCAGAACGGTAAGGCTTATGGTTTAAGCGCCTTTCTCCTTTACAGGGCTGCTAAATAAACTTATACTTCACGAGACTGAAATTTTTCCAAAAATCGTATAAAAGCCTGTGGTAAGGAGAAAATAGCATGCGTTATTTTTTAGTGGGTATACTTGTTGGATTATTTACACAGGTCAATGCTGCGGATGAATTGAATATTGGGAATGTCTTTGAAAATACACCGACGGAAATCTGGATTTATTATCTGTTTATCTTTATTTTCTCAATCAGCATCGCTCTTTTTTTCTATAAGAGTATCAAAGGAAAGCGCTTAGGTAGAATAGTAGAATCAATTCTGCTCTGCATCTTGTTGATTTTGCCAATAGGCGTCCTCTTCAATGAAGATTTTCAAGTAAAATTAGATAATAATGCGATGAGTTATGAGGTTTCTATTTTTCTGACCTATTTAGCGGGCATGGGGATTGTTGCAATAGGCTATTTTATCACAAGAATTTTACTTGGTTTTTTTGGAAGTGCTGAAACCAGAGAGGAAAGGCAGGCCAATAGAGTTAAGGCTAAGATGGATGAAATTAAAACAAAAAAAGCAGAAAGAGATAATCCAAAAACTGACGGGGTGGTTTAGTGGGTTATTTCTGGCATGCGGGAGCGGCGCGACAATCGCGCCTGCAATCGCTCCCACAGTTGTTCTACAATTAGCCGCCCACTTCTCCAAGATATTCCGCAAAACCGGGATTGTTTTTCACATTGAGCAGTTTTGGGGTGTTGATTTTATCAATCTTGACGGTTTTTAAGTCGCGCAAATGGGTGGCGACCATTTCCCAGACGGGTACACCGGGGGATTTTGAACCCACAGTGGCCCAGCCTGCCACCTTGTAAGTCTTGTCGGTTTCGATTTTGGTGCCGTCATTCAAAGCCATGTCGCTGATGCGCTTGCCCATCTCTGCTGTGGGATCGCACACATAATCCAGGCCGCCGACGCGCACCATGTCTCCACCTTGTTGCCGGTAGGGGTCGGCATTGAATAGATTGTCGCAGACATCCTCTAAAATCAGATGTAGATCGCTGCCTTTCATTTCCCGCACATAGGTTTCTGGATAAGTCATGCCAGTTTGATCGAGAATGTGTTCCATGGTGATGTCTTGTCCAGGCAAGACGGTGGTGCCCCAGCGAAAACCTGGCGATAAAGAAATTTGCGCATCACCTTGAATCCGCAGGGCATCACAAATTATTTGGTCGAAAGTGCCATTGAAATTACCGCGCCGATAGAGCAATTGATCGGCGACGGCTAACTTCTCGGTGAGTTTACCCAAATAGGGGGCACGTACTTTTTCAATATACGCCAGCATTTCTGGGTCAGCGGGTAATAGGTCAGAAAAGACTGGCAGCAAATGGTATTTATAGGCGGTGACTTTGCCGCTTTTCACTTCAAAGTCTAAGACACCGACAAATTTACCATTAGAACCCGCATTGGTGACGAGGGTGACGCCGCTGGCATTTTTGACTTCGGTAGGGGCTGGCATTCCGTCGTGGGTGTGTCCGCCGAAAATCACATCAATCCCGCTGACTTGCGCGGCCATTTTCAGGTCAACGTCCATGCCATTATGCGAAAGCACCACCACCACATCGGGTTTTTCTTCCTGACGGATTTTATTCACTAGGGCTTGTAGGTCGGCGTCGTTGATGCCAAACGTCCAGTTGGGAATAAATCGCCCAGGATTGGCGATGGGGGTGTAAGGAAAGGCTTGACCAATCACCGCTGCGCGGATGGCCCCTAAGTTTTTAATCACATAGGGTTTAAAGGCATGATAGGTTTTTTCATCGTAAGCGTGTTTGTAATCAAAACTGGCTTCTTCTTTCACCTTGACATTTTGAGCCACGAAATCGCCTTTGAAATCTTCGAGATTCGCCATGATCTCTTCTTCGAGATAGGTGAACTCCCAATGTCCGGTCATCACATCCACGCCTAGCAAATTACAAGCTTCTACCATGTCACGCCCTCTGGTCCATAAAGCGGTGCCGGAGCCTTGCCAGGTGTCGCCGCCATCGAGTAACAGGGTTTTTTCTTTGCCATAATTTTGGCGCAAGCGTTTGACTAAAGTAGCCAGATGGGCAAAGCCGCCGACTTTGCCATATTTAGCGGCATCTTCTGCATAACTCAAATAGCTCAAGGCATGCGCATGGAGGCTGCCATTTTTCACATTAAAATGTTTCAAGAGCTTATCACCGACTAAATGCGGGGCTTTTCCAAACATGCCGTGTATCCCTAAATTCACATTGGGTTCACGAAAATACACGGGCAAAAGTTGGGCGTGGCTATCGGTGAAATGGAGGAAACGGGCGTTGCCAAAACTGGGTAATTCGTAAAAATCAGCAGATTTCTTGGTTGCCGCAAACACGGAATTGGGAAACATGCCAGCGACGGTGGCAGCACTCATCAATTGCAAAAACTGACGACGGTTGATAGACACCTGTTTTTTCCTCCTTCGACACAGTGAAACGAGTTATGCGGCGGGTCAGGTAGTGGGCTACGCCGACCACAGCCTATTCAGAAAATGCTGGGCTACTTTACACAAGCCGTGCCGCTTAATAAAGACTTGGGGTTGAGAAAAAGCAGTCTGCTGGGGCCGATAACCCGCTGCTGACAGTCAGGCGGATACGCTGAAACCTGACAGGTCTTGCAGACCTGTCAGGTTTTTCGGGGCGCAGCGCCAGCCACCACGCACCACGGCGCTTGGGAAAAAACGGGCGCGGGATGCGCGGTACATGAGTATCAGGTTATATGCTAAAAAATTCTTGATACATTTTGAAACTTGCGTCAAAACGGCAAAGGGGTTATTTTATTGCGGTGCAGCATTTAATGACGCAAGTAAACAATTTTATGAGGGGGAATTATGGCAACACCAAGGCGTGCGCGACCCTTGTCGCCACACTTACAAATTTATCGTCTGCCGCTGACTGCTGTGCTATCCATTTTGCATCGCATCACGGGTGTCGCACTCAGCGTCGGTTTGCTTTTACTCATCTACTGGTTGGCCGCGCTGGCTGCGGGACCACAGGCTTACCAAAGCGCGCAGGCGATTTTGGGTTCCTGGTTGGGACTGCTTGTGTTGTTTGGCTTTTCGGTGGGTCTGTTTTATCACCTGTGTAGCGGGATTCGTCATCTGTTTTGGGATGGCTGCCTCGGTTTGGATCTGAAAACCTCAGAATTCACCGCCCGTCTGGTCGTCGTGGCGACTGTTGTGCTGACCCTGGTTGCCTGGGGTTTGGGTTTCGCTCTTTAGGAGACATGGTATGGAACTGCGTACTCCCCTTTCTCGCGCACGCGGCTTGGGTTCTGCCAAAGATGGCACCCGTCATTTTATCGCGCAGCGTTTGTCCGCCTTGGCGTTAGTGCCGCTGAGCCTGTGGTTTGTGGCCTCGCTGGTCGCTTTGGCCGGTGCGGATTATCAAGCCATGCAGGCTTGGGTACAGTCTCCCATCCCGGCTACCTTGTTGATTGCGCTGATTGTGATGAGTACCTGGCACGCCGATTTGGGTATCCAGGTGGTGGTGGAAGATTATATCCACACTGAAATCGTCAAAATAACCGCGCTGGTACTCGTGAAGTTTACGGTGTACTTACTGGCCATTGTCGGCATCTTGTCCGTGCTGCGCGTTTCATTGGCTGGTTGAGCAGAGGAAATCATCGAAATGTCAAAAGCTTATAAAATCATCGAACACAGTTACGATGTGGTGGTGGTCGGTGCTGGCGGCGCGGGTTTACGCGCCACCTTCGGGATGGCTGAAAAAGGTCTCAAAACCGCCTGCTTGACCAAAGTCTTTCCCACCCGCAGCCACACGGTTGCAGCCCAAGGCGGCATCAGCGCAGCCCTCGGCAACATGGGCGAAGACAGTTGGCAGTTTCACATGTACGACACCATCAAGGGGTCAGATTGGCTTGGCGACCAGGATGCGATTGAGTACATGTGCCGCGAAGCCATTCCCGCGATTATTGAGTTAGAACACTACGGCGTGCCCTTTTCTCGTACCGACGATGGCAAGATTTACCAACGTGCTTTCGGGGGCATGACGACCCATTTTGGCAAGGGCCAAGCACAGCGCACCTGTGCTGCCGCCGACCGCACCGGTCACGCCATTTTGCACACGCTCTATCAACAGTCACTCAAACACCAGGCAGAATTTTTCATCGAATACTTTGCGCTGGATTTGATTATGGACGACGACGGCACTTGCCGGGGCGTGCTGGCCTTGAACATGGCAGAAGGCACGCTGCACTTGTTCCGCGCTCATCGCACGGTGTTAGCCACCGGTGGTTACGGTCGCGCTTATTTCTCGGCGACCTCAGCCCACACTTGCACCGGCGATGGTGGCGGAATGGTGCTGCGGGCGGGTTTGCCGTTACAAGACATGGAATTTATCCAGTTCCATCCCACCGGGATTTACGGCTCTGGGTGCTTGATCACCGAAGGCGTGCGCGGCGAAGGCGGTTATTTGACCAATTCCGAAGGCGAACGTTTTATGGAACGCTACGCGCCCAATGCCAAGGATTTGGCGTCGCGGGATGTGGTCAGCCGGGCGATGACCATGGAAATTCGCGGTGGACGTGGCGTGGGCATCGATAAAGACCACATCCATTTGCACTTAGAGCATTTAGGCCCTGAAATCATTCACGAGCGCTTGCCGGGGATCGCCGAATCTGCCCGCATTTTTGCAGGCGTTGATGTCACCAAAGAGCCGATTCCAGTGATTCCCACCGTACATTACAACATGGGCGGGATTCCCACCAATTATCACGGCGAAGTCGTCACCCTCAAAAACGGTGATCCCAACGCCGTGGTGCCCGGCTTGATGGCGATTGGGGAAGCGGCCTGTGTCTCGGTACATGGGGCAAACCGCTTGGGTTCTAATTCGCTGCTGGATTTGGTGGTGTTTGGACGGGCGGCAGCAAAACGCTGTGCCGAACAAATCAAACCCGACAGCCCGCATAAATCCTTGGCGGCCAACAGTTGTGAAGCGGCGTTAGCGCGTTTCGACGCTCTGCGTCATGCCGCAGGCAGCACCTCCACTGCCGAACTGCGTAACCGGATGCAGCGTACCATGCAAAGCGATGCAGCGGTGTTTCGCACCGGCGAGAGTTTAAGTGCGGGAGTGCAGAAAATTGCGGCAGTGTTCAGCGATTTCAAAGCCATCAAGATCACAGATCGTTCGCTGGTTTGGAATTCTGACCTGATTGAAGCCTTGGAACTCGACAATCTGCGCGGTCAAGCGGTGGTGGCCATGAACGCGGCCAGCAATCGTCTGGAAAGCCGAGGGGCGCACGCCCGCGAAGATTATCCAGAGCGCGACGACACCAACTGGATGAAACACACCCTCACCTGGCTAGACACCGACAGCGGGGCGGTGACTATCGACTATCGACCAGTGCATATGTACACCCTGAGCGATGAAATTGAAGTCGTGCCGCCTAAACCCCGGGTTTACTAAATTACGGAGACACCCATGGCTGAATTAACTTTACCCGCCAATTCCGTCGTCAAGCCAGGCAAAACGGTCAACAAGGTGGAAGGCAAACGGGTTCGGCGCTTTCATATTTACCGCTGGAATCCCGACACCGATGAAAACCCACGCACCGACGTGTATGAGTTGGACTTGGACAAATGCGGGCCGATGGTGCTGGATGCGCTGCTCAAGATCAAGAATGAAATTGACTCGACCGTGACCTTCCGGCGTTCCTGCCGCGAAGGGATTTGCGGTTCTTGCGCCATGAATATCAATGGCCGCAACACCTTGGCCTGCACCAAGGCGATCAGCGACTACGACGGCGATATTCACATTTATCCGCTGCCGCATATGCCGGTGATCAAAGACTTGGTGCCGGATTTGAGCCATTTCTACGCTCAACACGCCAGCGTAGAACCCTGGATCAAAACCCAGACCCCGGCCCCGCCGGATCGCGAGCGGCTGCAATCTAAGGAAGATCGCGCCAAACTGGACGGGCTGTATGAGTGCATCCTGTGCGCGTGCTGTTCGACCAGTTGCCCCAGCTATTGGTGGAATAGCGAGAAATATCTGGGACCTGCGGTGTTATTGCAAGCGCAGCGCTGGATTGTGGACAGTCGCGACGAGGCCACCGGCGAACGGCTCGACAACCTGGAAGACCCCTTCCGGCTGTACCGTTGCCACACCATCATGAACTGCACCAGCGCGTGTCCTAAAGGCTTAAATCCGGCCAAGGCCATCGCAGAAATCAAGCAGTTGATGGTCACGCGCAAGGGATAAAGCACCGAACTATCATTATCTTAACATCTAGCGCACCACCCTTCGACTGCCCTGAGCGCAGCCGAAGGGTGGTGAGTATCCACGAAACTACGACTTATCGATTCGCACTGAGCGGATACGATCATGGAAGATGCGGCTGCGTTCTTTAGCTAAGGTTTGCATGTCGCTCACCTGATCCATTTCATCCATGATTTCTACACCTAGCAGCGTTTCAATGGCATCTTCCATCGTCACAATGCCCGCAGTCTGACCATAGCTGTCGCGCACAACAAAGAGGTGTTCCCGGCGTTTAACAAATAAATCCAGTAAATTAAGCACTGGAAGATTTTCGGAAACGTGATAGACGGGTACGCAAACTTGCTCCATGCTCAATCCTTCGCGGCCATCCAGACTTTCCTCAAGAATTTTTTGATTGAACACCAGCCCAATAATAGTATCCAAGGTATCTTGATAGATCGGAATACGCGAGTGGATATACATTGTGTCATTCTCCACTGCCTGAGCCACAGTCACGTCGTTTTTGAAAGCAAACACCACCGTGCGAGGCGTCATGATGTTCTTGGCTTTATACTCTTTGAGTTGAAGCAGGTTTTCAATCAACGCACTCTCGCGGCTAAGGATAGCCCCTTCTCGCTCACTCAATTCCACCATTGCGAGTATTTCATCACGGGAATGGTTGCGCTGTGGTTTCCCCTTAGAAAGCAAACGGGACAATTGGGAAGAAACCAATATCAGCGGATAGGTGAACTTAATTAGATAGTAGATGATATAAGCCCCAGGAATAATCAATACTTTCCAATGGGTAGCACCAATGATTTTAGGAATAATCTCGGTGAGATAAAGGATTAGCAGAGTTAAACCCACGGCGATCAGCGTCTGCCACTCTTCACCGAAAATCCTTTGTGACTCCGCACCCACACCCGCAGCGCCCATAGTATGAGCAAAGGTATTGAGAATTAGGATGGCAGCGATGGGGCGATCCAGGTTGGTTTTAAACTCTTTGATGAGCTTAACACCACGAGATTGGCTATTTTTGGAGAGTTGTTCGATGTAGCTATCGGTGGAAGAAAGTAATGCCGCTTCCAAGATTGAGCATAAGAAAGAAACTGCAAGGGCTATAAACAAATAGGTAAAGAGAAGAGTCACGCTAAGCTCCCCGTAATAACGGGCTGACTAGGGTGTGTGTCGCTGTCCAAGTGTTACTCCTGCTAGTAAATAAGGGACAGCCAGTATGTCAATACTTAGAATTACTGTCAAGTCAATGAATTTGCTGGTGACGCCCTTTGCGGTGTCGCTGTTGATAAGTCTGGCAGGGTGGGCAAAACGTCTTTTTGGCTTGTGCTGAAGCCCTGTCGAAGTATTTGCCCACCATTGGGGCTGTTAGGTTTGTTGAGGGCAGTGCTATTCCTGCCAACCTTCTGCTTCCATTACATCAAAACGCTGGTGGTCAGCGGGTTGTTGGCGCTTGAGCGCTTGGGCCAACCAAGTGCTGGGCTTATCACGCAATTCAGCTTGTAGGGCGTCGATCAATTCAGAAATTTCTGCATTTTCGCTGACTTTCACTGGCTGGATGCCGAGGCTAGTCAACTGGCGGATCGCCGAACCGCCCACCGCTTGGCAATACACCGCCGCACAGCCTGCTAGCACTTGCATTTTCTCGATCAGCTTATTTTCGTTGCCGTCTTGCGCCCCTTCTTCAAATTGGGCCACCTCGACTAGCACTGCCCGTTCGCCGTCTATGGCGTAAATCACAAAAGATCGCGAGCTACCGAAATGCTGATTGACATGCTGCATGTCGGTGCTGGCAAACGCGAATTTCAAGCTATTTTCCATCTGTAAAACCTCAGTGTCGCAGGCAGCTATCCGCAGATGTCGCCGGATGGACATGGCCATTCTCCTTGGGATCGTCGATTTTCTGGGCATAACGAGAACGATAGGGGGCTATCTCGTGGGCGGCGTGATTGCCCAAGAGGAGATTAGCCACATCGAATAAAAGTTGCCGAGTACCGCGATAACCGATCCAGCAGCGACTGTAGCCACCGACATAATCATATTGCGGAAAACTGGCGCGCAACACCGGCACCCCCAGACGCTGTGCCGCCTCGACACAATGCGAGTTCCCAATCAGCAGTTGCGCATGAGCGGCGCGGGCGCGTTGTTCTAAATCTTGCAAATCGCCGATTTTGACTTGTGCGGTAGGAATTTGTTCCAACATGCCGTGGTGGACTTGGCTTGGCACCACGGCGGCGACGATTTCTGCGCCCACGCTGACTAAAAACTGGCTGAAGCTGTACACCTCGTCGGGATCGGCGGCTATCGCAATCCTGGCTTGACCCAACATGAAATGGGTGTCCAGCATCGCGTCCTGCAATTGGGCGCGTTGACGGGTAAATTGACTGGGCACCGGCGTGCCCGCAATCGTTTGCAGCGTCATTAACAAGCGGTCAAAAGCCGCCAAACCCAGCAAAGAATCAAAGCGATAATTGGGCACAGCAGTGCGCTGTTGCAGCAAATCGGCGGCGTGAAACAGCGCGTGACCGATCACCAGCGTGGCGGCGGCTTGTCCCAACGTGGCAAATTCAGACACCGGCGTGCCGCCTAGCGTCAACGGATTGAATTTCTCGGCGGTGACATGGCCATCTAGCGAATCGCCCAAGTCAGGAATCATCACGGCGCGCAAACCAAAGGCTGCTACGGTTTCTTTGAGGCTTTCCGCATCTCCCGGTGTCAACAAGGAACCAGCGAGAATATTCACTTGGCGCGGGCGCTTACCCACTTGAGTCTGGTCAGCAGGCACCAGCGTCTCAATACAGGCCTGTACTGCGTGTGCATAACCACTTTCGAGACAGCCCGCGTAATCCGGGGTATTCACCGCGACGATTTGCACCTGCGCGTGTTCGGGATACTCGTTGCGAAATTGTTTAACCACGCCCCGGATGTCGGTGCCCTGGGTTTCGGATAAACCAGTGGTGGCTAGACCGATCAACGCTGGTTTAGACTTTTCCGTGATGGTTTTTAATGCCTCGATCAGATTGGTGTCTGGCGTCATAATGGTGCCCACCTGATCCAACGCGGTGGTTTGTAGCGGAATCGGCTCGCGAAAATGACGCACAAAAAAGACTTTGCCAAACGCGGTGCAGCCTTGAGAACCGTGTAACAAGGGCATGGCGTTTTGTATGCCTAAAAAAGCCAGCGTGGCCCCCATCGGCTGGCTAGACTTTAACGGGCTGACGGATAAGGCTTTATTACGTTTTAGAATATCTGCCATCTGGAGTCACCTGGACAAAGAAGCGGGTGGAAGAGGCGCATCGCCTGCGTGTCATAACGCAACCCTTGCGCCAATCAGCCAGCATGATGATTTATAAAATAATTTTATCAATAGGCTGTGTAGGAAAACCGACAATTGATCCGTCGTGCGGGCAGGATGTGGTGTTGTCACTAGGGCTAGTGCATTGGCAACATTAACAATGAGGGGCTATAAAATCTCACACGGAGGCACGGAGAACACTCAGATTTTTCTCCGTGTCTCCGTGTGAAACTTTCCTAACTGACGTTGCGACCAAAAATAACTCAAAAGTCGCAAACGGCACAAACGGCGTAAAAGAACACACGATAGTGCCGCTACCTCGTGACAAATTTTTTAGCTTCCCTGCTAAAAAATTACTCGCTTACGCGGCAACTCTTCCTTTCCTCCCCAATTCGTCCGGTGTCTCCCGTCCGCCTTCGCCACTCTGCGGCTTCGGCACACTCCTTCCCCCATGACTCTACGCCAATCACACCCGCTGCGTCTCCCCTGTGGCTTACGCTCTCGCTTCAACCTACGGCTCTACGCTCGGGCATTGGCAACCGCCTTCGCTTCGCTCTCCTTGGCGGTCAGCTAACGACTTTCGCAACAATGGCTTCCACAGTTACCTCCCCTAAATCGTTGGCTTCATACTCCACTACGCCCTCTAATTTTTTGCGGATGTCATCCCTGGACACCCAAGAAGATGCTGTCTTCATCTATTGGTGACGGCAAAAAACTCCCCTTAGCAATCAACCCCCATCAACCGAATACACTTTACCTTAGCGAACCAGTCAGAAAGCGCGTGAGTAAAAGCCTCGATGGCGGAGACACCTGGCAAATCATCAATGACACATTGGAAGCTGGAGTGATCGTCATCGATCCACATCACCCAGAAATTGTGTATTTGGGCACTGATACTGGTTTATATCGCACCGCTAATGGCGGCAACACTTGGCATTTATTATCAAATCCGATTGATGCTGAAGGTCGTGAACCCCTCATTCGAGTGCTTGCAATATATCCGCATCATCCAGAAATGCTGTATGTGGGTACTCAAAACGAGGGTTTATATCGGGTCATCACAGACAGCGACTGTGTGGCGCGCTATGACGTAGTGAGCAATGTGGTGAATGTGCCCTGTGTCCGTGTCACGCATGATAGCCCGATCTTTACAGTGGAATTAACCGGACGTAACACGACATTACTGTTTGAGGTTTCTAAGGTTGGGGAACGGTAAGACAAAGCCTACACCTTCTACGTGTGCTGCGTTGTGCGCGGATTTTGCGCAGGCAAAACCTGCCAGAAATTCACGCCTTAAGTGACTCGATTTTCACCAACACGCCTTCAAACACATAGCCCGCGCCGTACACCGTGCGCAGAGGGTCGCCGTGGTTTTTGAGCTTGCGTCGCAGGCGGTGGATCAGGCTATCCAGGGACACGCCGGTATCCTGGGCCAGGGTCAAATCACGGGGAATCTGTTGTTGCGGAGCCTCGGCCAGGACGCCGAGAACCAGGCTTTCGCGGTGGGTGAGGGGAATCACTAGGCCACTGGGGGTGTGCAGTTCGCGGCGTTGCGAGAAAAGTTGCCAAGGCCGATGTTCCGTGATCAGGGCAGAGTGTAGGCGGCGGAATACGGCGCTGACTACGGCAGCGATTTCCGCCAGGGGTACGGGCTTAATCAGATAAACATGTGCGCCGCTGTTCCAGCCGGCCAGCCGATCTTCCAGGCGGTCGCGGGCGGTGAGAATGACCAAGCCGAGGCCGACATGGGTAGCCAAACGGCGTGCGATGGACAATCCATCTTCGCCAGGCAGGCCGAGGTCTAATACCACCACGTCGCAGGGATGCTGCGCCAGATGAGCGTCCAGCGCCACCCCGTCACCCACGCCGACGGCTTCAATCCCAGCGGCTTGCAGAAAGAACACGATGTCGGCGTTGAGATTGGGATCGTCCTCGACCACCAGCACCTGGGTTGGATTCATGCCGAATGCCCGAGCATGGTCAGAGGCTCAGTCGCATCCAGCGGAAATACCCAACTAAATCGGCTGCCCTGACCCACGGTGGAATCCACTTGCACCGTGCCGCCGTGGGCCTGAATGATGCGGCGCACCAAATACAGTCCCAAGCCTGCCCCAGTAATGCCAGCGGTACGGTTGCCGCGCCAATAACGGTCGAAAATCCGTGCGGTATTTTCCATGCCCAGTCCTTGATCGCTGACACTGAGGGTTAAGGCGTGATCCTGGCGACAGATTTCGACCCGAATCACACTATCGGCGGGCGAATATTTGATGGCATTGTCGATCAAGTTCGCCAAGGCCACCCGCAGAAATTCCGGATCACCTTGCACCAGCGGTAATTTATCGGGCACCTCTAGCGATAACCGTTGTTTGGCTACGCCTCTGAAACTCTCAAAAACAATGCGTGCCAGCGTACCAAAGTCGATGGGTTGTAGATTCAAGTGTACTTGATCCAGTCCTTGACGGTCGCTGGTTAGGCTTTGCTCTACCAGCAGGTTGAGCCGCTCCACCGCGCCGTGGATGGCGTCATAGCGGCGCTGGGTTTCGTTTTGGCTGCCGTCATCGAGGTGTTCCAGCACGGTGGCGGCAGAGTCGATGACCGCCAAGGGGGTTTTAATTTCGTGAAACAGCATGGCCACAAAATCCGATTGTTCACGCCTTGCCGCCCGCTCGCGTTGCGCCATCTCTTCCGCTAAATACGCAGCCTTGTCGCTGGCGGCCTTGGCCTGCTTGATTTCTAATACTTTCACCGCGACTGAGAAATGTAGCGCGAGAAAGATAAAAGCCGAGGCTACCTGTGTTCCATACAGATCGGTTATTAGGCTGGAATGCAGCCCGAGACTGGCTAAGGCAGTGAAACTAATCCCAATCAGGAAAAACAGCATCACCGCCAGCAGTAAGCCCGCTAGGCGAGTGCCGCGCCGCCAGTGGACGAAGGCGGTGAAGCTACCCGCCGCCCCCACAAAAATAATAATCAGGCTGAGCAGACCAGCGAAGCGGGAAAATAGGCCAAAGCCGATACTGACAATCGGCAGCATGGCGAGTGCGGCGAGGAAATAGCAAACGCGGGCCAAGCGCGGCAAAACCGCAGACATATCCAGGATGCGCACCAGAAACGAGGCGGTACTGGCAACTACCAAAGCCAGCAGGAGTTGGAGCAGGTCATGCGCCAGTGCGGGTTGTTCGGGTAAGAGATATTGGTACAGGTAGCCGTTATAGGCGAGGAAATAAAAGCCGCGAATCACCAGGTAGCCCGTGAATTCAACATAAATTCGCTCGCGTAGCACGAAGCCGTGGAGGGCGTTGATCACCAACAGCGCCAGCAATACCCCAAAATAGGTGCCGAACAACAAGCTTTCGGTGAGTACGGCACGGCGCAAGCCATCTGGGGTGTAAAGGCTGAGGTAGACGTTGAAATTGCCGTCATGCCGGGCGTAGAGATAGAAAGTTTGCGTCTGTTCCGCTGGCAGTTCGACAGGAAACACCACCGCTCGGTCGTCCAGCGCACGTTGTGCGAATGGCAGATTGTCACCACTTGCCAAGCTACGCCAACCGCCCTGTTTATCGGGATAATATAAGACCAGTTGATCGAGATAGGTTGGTAATACCCGCAACAGCCACTGTGAGGGCGCATCCACGCTGCGTTGCGCGGTAAAACGTAACCACACTCCCTGTGCGCGGCCAAAACCAGCGACGAAATGTCCCGGCAAGGGCAGGAATTCACCGGCTCGCCCGGCGGCTACTTCTGCAATAGTGAACTGACCGGCGATATCCGGTAAGGCTTCCAATTGCCCGGCCAACTCAATGGCAGTTTCCTGCGCTAAAAACAGCGCAGCCTGGGCTGGGGCGCATAGCCCAGTGATGAAAAGTAAACAAAGGATTCGATGGTGCATGATTCGCAAGTCTACCTGGAACACAAGCGACCCGTAAGCTTTCAAGCACGGTGGCAGACAGCGTTCTCAAGGACTGGGCGGTGTTTGAGTCGCGCTGCGCGGTCTTAGGCGATACTGAGACTGCGATCTTCTGCTTGATTGTCCCAGGTTTGTTTTTTGCGATAAATCGTTGAAGCGCTGATGCCTAAATGAATCGCGGCTTTGGGAATATTGCCACCGCACAAACTGATTGCCCGCTCAATCGTGTCGCGCTCGACATCGGCCAGAGGCCGAATTGATTCCGGGGTTCCTTCGGCTATCGTCGCCACGTTGGCGGGTTTATATGCTTGTTGTTCACGCACGCTGTGTAACAGATTATGACTGAAGCCATCCAGCGGGGGCGGCAACATGCCAGGTAAGATCAGTTCACCGTCATTGAGTACGAGAATATTGCGCATCACATTTTGTAATTGACGGACATTACCCGGCCAGTTGTAGGCGAGAAAAATGGATTCGGTTTGTGTGTCGAAATCTTTAAAATGCTTGCCTTCTTCTTCGGTGTATTGATGGAGAAATTGGCGCGCAATCATCATCACATCCGCCCCCCGTTTGCGTAGCGGAGGTAAGACTATCGGGATGACATGTAAGCGATAATACAAATCTTCTCGAAATCGTCCAGCTTCTACTTCGCGCAAAGGATCACGATTTGTCGCACAAATGAAACGAATATCTGATTTTTTAAGTTCATTGCTACCCACCGGTTGATAATTACCGGTTTGAATAAAGCGCAATAATTTAGATTGCAAATCCAAATCCAGTTCACAAATTTCATCCAGAAATAAAGTACCACCGTCGGCGTGAGCCGCTGCTCCTAAACGGGTGGCGTGTGCCCCGGTGAACGCACCTTTCATATGTCCAAAAATTTCACTTTCCATCAAATCTTTAGGAATCGCGGCGCAATTGATTGCCATAAAGGCTTTGTCTTTGCGATCACTTTCTTTATGGATGGCCTCGGCGCACAGTTCTTTACCCGTACCACTTTCGCCAGTGATAAACACGGTGGCTTTGCTGGGCGCGGCGCTTTCAATGATGTGATAAACCCCGCGCATCGCCGGGGAAGCACCGATAAAACCATGATAGCTGTCACGCGCCCCTTCTTTGTAGCTTTCGACCAGGGCAGACAAACGCTGGCGTTCGAGGGCGTTACGCAAGGTGATCACTAGCCGTTCTGGGCTGAAGGGTTTTTCGATAAAATCAAAGGCACCAGCGCGCATCGCATCGACGGCGAGATTGACCGTGCCATGTCCAGTCACCACCACCACGGCGGTCGGCCAGCGCTTGTCCACCACCTGCTTGAGGATGTCCATGCCGTTCATATCCGGCAGGTTTAAGTCCAAAACCATTGCTTGCGGGATGCTTTGCTGGATAGACTCCAGTGCCTCTGCGCCGGTTTCGACTAACGTTGAGCGAATCGGCTCGTTACGCAGATATTCGCGATATAACAACGCCAGCGAACGGCTGTCCTCAATGATCAATACGTTCGGCTTTGCAGACATGGTGAACCTTCGATGGCTTGAGGAGTCTAGCGGACTCCTGGCGATTTTTTAGCGTAATCCGGTGAGACTCACCGGGTGTCGGAACTTGCTGTCATCATGGCAGGTAAAGTGGTCATAATTTAGGGCAAGCGTTTGCAGATCGCAAGGCATAATCCATACCAGAACGCCTGTCCCTGTCGTCCCTGAGTTTTGTTTCCTGTTTTGCGTAGCTTGCTCAGATCGCGCTGGGTGAGCCTGCCATTTTCTCAACATCAAAAAAACCCGCCACTGCGGGTTTTTTTGATGTTGACCGGTTCCTAGAAACCGGTCAATGCGGTTTGCTTGGTCTTATTTAACCGCAGCGGTAATGCTGAGTTCTATCGCATCTGGCGCGGCTGAGATTTCCATGAAATTCCCCATGCTTAAGTCTGGAAAACTTTGGGCGATGCGGAATTTACCATGTAAGGCATAGATGCTGCCGTCAGCCGTCACCAGCACTTCATAAGGCAAATGGGCGGTGTGTCTAGGCGAGTTGGTGTCGATGATTTTCATGATTTTGGCATCTGCTCCGTCTCCTTGACTCAAACCTACCCCAAACAAAGCTTCTTTTTTGCCTGCCACGTCTACCCGATAAACTTCCCGTACCCCGCCTTTGCCTCCGGTCAAGCCCGCGTGTACCGCTTGCACGGCGGCTTCATAACTGGCGTGCTGAGCCAGTTTATTGTGATCGTCAAAATAAGGCATCATCACCATGTAGTGATATTGACGTAACTCCGCTGCACTGATGCCTTTATCGCTGCCAAAAGCCATGGTTTCGCCGAGCGCTGCTTTGAGTTTGCCAGCCACCGTTTTTAGATCGTCATCCATGCGGTAAATCGCCGCCATCCACAGCGGATTGGTGTAACTGACTTCAATTTTGTCGCCCACCTGAGTCACCGCCACCCGTTGCACGGCACCATAGCCGCCAAAAGTGGATTTGGCAGCGGCCTTGCGTTGTTCAAGGCTGCTCACCACCAACAAATGTGCCCCTGCATAGGGGCTATATTCTCCAGCAATTTCAAATCCTTGCGCACCCAGCGCGGTTTTTGCCTCGGCCACTTTGGCAGCCACCGCACCCGGCCCTTGACTGCCCAGGATAAAGGGTTTTAACAAATCGGCAGCTTGGCTTAAACTGGTCGCTAAACACAAGCAACCTGCAAAAACATGGCGCATCAGGGGATAATTCATACTCTCGTCTCCTTGGATAGGGTTTATTATAAAATGTCGCCGCTACGCTGAAACACCTGGTGAACCGGTGCCTACCTTCAGTAACGGGTTGGATTTTGTACCACAGACGGCTAGGTTTTACTAGACAAGGGGCGTGCTTGCCGCCATGCTCACGGTTGTTGAGGTAATCACCAGCCAATCAATCCGCGCTGGATAGCTCTCGGTCGTACAGCCACAGGAAAAAAAATGAAACAACGTATGAGATACACCGCAAAACTGGCATTGCTAGTCAGCTTATTGGCAAGCGCTCCCAGTTGGGCCGCTTGGCATTTGGACAGCACGCAATCGCGTCTGGGCTTTGTGTCAATTAAGCAAGGCAATGTCGCGGAAACGCATCAGTTTTTAACCCTAACCGGCCAAGTCAACGCACAGCAGCAAGTCTGCGTCAGCATTGATTTGGCGCGGGTAGACACTAAAATCCCGTTGCGCGATGAACGGATGCGCGAGCTGTTGTTTAAAACCGCCAGCTATCCGCTGGCGATCATCCAGGCACAATTACCGCCCGCGTTGTTGACTGACTTGGCGGTGGGCAGTACCCAACATCAGGTGCTGAATGCGGAATTGAACCTGCACGGCGTCAAGAAGAATCTGGAACTGAGCTTGACCGTCAGCCGCTTGAGCGCGGATCGCTTGTTGGTGGTCAACGACGCGCCGCTGGTGGTGCAGGCGGGTGATTTCAAACTGGCTGACGGCGTTGAGACACTACGCGGTCTTGCCAAGCTCGACAGTATTAGCCACGCCGTCCCCGTTAATTTTGTGCTAAATTTTCAAGACGGCGCGGACTCGGTGGCTACGCCGCTGGCGGGCTGCTGGTGAGTTCGTCCGGCCAACAACCGATGGGCGGGCCTAGCACTTGGTCATCTTGTTCAAAACGCACCAGATACACCACGTCCTCCGGTTGCTGTTCGACATGACCCACGTTTAACAACACGCCCCGGCGACCAGCGGGTGCGATCAAGGCACCTGGCGCTAAATCGGGCACGCCGTCCTCCACATCGTTGTACAGCGCTTGGGCGGCGTAAACCATATCGCCAGGTTGCAATCCTTGTAAAGACATCGAAAAAACTCCTGAAGCAGAGGGTGACAACCCAGTCCGCAGCCTGGGTTTAACGGGCTGGTCGGGCTGGACATTCGGGATTGAAGTGTTTTTACTATCTCACCTGACGCAACACTTAAAAACACCACACAAAAATCACGAAAGACACAAACGCTGGTGCCCGTTTGTGCCACTTGTGTCGCTTGTGTTATTTTGCGTTATTTTAGTCGTTGCGTAACATCGGTCACTATAGCAAAGCTGAGAGTGGTCGCACACCAGAAATAGGCCACTGCCTGCGGATTCTCCATTAAAAAACAGGAACGATTTTCAAACATTTTATGGACACCATCAAAGACTGGCCCAAAGACGAACGACCCCGTGAAAAATTATTGGCTCAAGGCGCAGTGGCGCTGTCCGATGCGGAATTATTGGCGATTTTTTTGCGCACCGGGGTGACGGGTAAAACCGCCCTTGATTTAGCGCGAGAACTGTTGCGCGATTTTGACGGCTTACGCGGCTTACTCAGCGCTGATCAGGCCAGTTTTTGTACTGCCAAAGGATTGGGCAGCGCAAAATATGCGCAACTTCAGGCGGTACTTGAACTCAGTCGGCGCTATTTGGCCGAAACCTTAAAGCGCGGTGATGCGCTGTGCAGCCCCGAAGCAACCCGTGCCTATCTCGCCACCCGTTTACGTGGACAACCGCATGAAATCTTTGCTTGTTTGTTCTTGGATAATCGGCACCGCGTGATCAGTTATGACGAAATGTTTCACGGCACTATCGACGGCGCGAGTGTCTATCCCCGCGAAGTCACCAAGCGCGCCTTGAAACACAACGCCGCTGCGGTGATTTTTGTGCATAATCATCCCTCTGGCGTCGCCGAACCCAGCCAAGCCGATATTGAAATGACCCGTCGCTTAAAAACCACGCTGGCACTGTTTGAAGTGCGGGTGCTGGATCATTTGGTGGTGGGCGATGAAGTGGTGTCCTTGGCACAACGTGGCTTGTTGTAACGGACGACCAGCACCGCACCGCTGGTCGAAAAGACCTGTCGCGTGGCATACTACGCCGCCAAAATCTGCGTTAATCTGCGGATAAAACAAACTGGGCGCTTAAATGGCAGACAACAAGTTCAGTTTCAGCAAGGCAGTATTGAGTAAATTACCTGCCGCCGCCGCTGGAAAACGCGCCTATTATTACGACACGAAAGTACACGGCTTGGGACTGGCGGTGACAGCCACTGGCACCAAATCTTTTGTACTCTATCGCAAAATCAACGGCAAACCGGAACGCATCCACCTGGGTCGTTACCCGGATGTCGAGTTGGAAGAAGCCCGCGCCCGCGCCCATGAACTGAATGCGGCGATAGAGCGCGGCGAAAACCCCAATGATGAGAAACGCTTAGCCCGTGCAGAATGGACTTTAGGCGGTTTTTTTCAAATTTACTTAAGTGAGTACGCCAAACTCCATAAAAAGTCCTGGGCTGAAGACGAGGCCCAGTTCCGACGTTATGTGCAAGCTTGGGCTGGGCGTAAATTGTCTTCTTTTGCTAAAGCCGAATTACAAGCGCTACACAGCCAAATCGGTCGCGATCACGGACACTATGCGGCGAATCGTCTGCTGGCCTTATTTCACAGCCTGTTTGAAAAAGCGCGGGAATGGGGCTGGGCACATCCCAATCCAGCCCAAGACATTAAAAAATTCACCGAACGTTCTCGTGAGCGCTTTTTACAACCCGATGAATTGCCGCGTTTTTTTCAGGCATTGGCAGAAGAAACGCACCCGCATCTCAAGGACTATGTGCTGTTATCCTTGTTCACCGGCGCACGCAAAAGCAATGTACTGGGAATGCGCTGGCAAGACCTGAATCTACAACAGGCGACTTGGCTGATTCCAGAAACCAAAAACGGCAGTTCGCAACTGTTACCCTTGATGCCAGAAGCGCTGTTGATTCTGCAACAACGCCGCAGCCAATATGGCCAGACCGAGTTCGTGTTTCCGGCCCGCAGCCAAACTGGACGCTGGATGGAACCGCAAAAAGCTTGGTGGACGCTGCTCAGCCGAGCAGGCATCGACAACTTACGCCTGCACGATTTGCGGCGCTCCTTGGGCAGTTGGCAGGCGGTGACTGGAGCCAGCACGGCGATTATTGGTAAGACTTTGAATCACAAGAGCTTGGCCGCCACAGAAATCTATGCCCGCCTGAATCTTGACCCAATTCGCGCCGCGATGGAAACCGCAACTCGCGCCATGCTCGAACACGCCACCCCGGTGGTTAAAGAATAATCACCCATTCATGGATGCCTGTACTCTGCGCATAGTCCCATGCGTATGATGTTAAAATGCCTGCCGTCGAGTACAAGGATAAATTAAAATCATCGTAACTGCCTACCTATAAAAACCAATATTCACCGCAGAGGCGCAAAGTACGCAGAGAAAAACCGCAAAGTGAATTGGTTGTCTTTGCGTCCTCTGCGTCTCTGCGGTAAATTTTTTGGGGGTAGATTGGAATCAATAAACAAACATGAATGCTTTGCTGAATTTTATTAATAACCCGGCTTTGCCTTGGCTGCTGGCTTTAGCCATCATCGTCAGTGCGCTGTTGATTTGGCTGCGTTTTGTGGCGGCGCTGTCGCGCTTGAGCCAGCAACTGCGCCAGTTGCAAACGGTACTGGCAGACTTGCACCGGGATAATTTTGCCAGCCGTTATCCCGCACTCGATGCCGCACTCAGCACCCATCCAGTGCTGGGTCGCCAGTGGCAGGCGTTTCGCCAAACCTTGATCTTGCCAGAATCTGCAATAGAGCCTGCGTATTACACCCAACGCCCTGCTGATTATTTCAATGAACAGACCTTGGTCGCACCGTTTTTGAATCTGCGCCTGTATCAAGCCGTGCCGAATATTTTGGTTGGGGTTGGCATCTGGTTTACTTTTTTGGGCTTGGTGGCAGCGCTGTGGTTTGCCAGCCAAGGCGTGGCGGCAGCTGACATCGGCGAGGCGCAACGTGCTTTGCAAGACTTGCTGCACGCCGCCACTTTCAAATTTATCACCTCTATCGCGGGTTTATTGGCCTCGATTTTATTTTCCTGGGCTGAAAAATCCCGTTTGTACCGACTGCATTTACAAATCAATCGCGTGTGCGCGGCCCTGGAATCCGGCTTGTTGCTGCACACTCCGGCACAATGGGGAGCCTTACAACTGGCCGAGACCCGTCGTCAAACCGCTGCTTTGCAGGCTTGGCAGACCGATTTGCCAGCCACGTTCAGCGAGGCGATACAGCCGCTGGCGCTGGCGATCACACAACTGGGTACGCAGTTAGACCAGGGGCAGCAAGCAGCGCTGGGGCAATTGATCAGCAGTTTCGGGCGACAAATCCAAGGGGCTGCTGGCACGGAATTGCAACAATTGGCGGGGACACTGCAACAACTGGGCGCTAGTTTGGCGCAGTTACAGCGCGGTTTTGCACAAAGTGGCAGCGATTTTGGTCAGCAATTACAGCTTGCTGGTCACATGCTCACTAAAACTCAAGAAAATTTTGCCCACTTCGGCGAAGACTGGTTAAACCGCTTGTTGGGTGTCACCCAGCAGTTGGTACACAGCGCCAGCCTGCTAGAACAAGCCAGCGCGCCTTTGGATCGCAGCGCAACCTTGCTGAGCGCCATACCGGGGCAGTTTCAAGCGCTGGCGCAACAGTTAGAACACAGCAGCCAAGCCCTGACGCGCAGCAGCCAAAGCGCCAATCAAGCCCTGGAACACAGCAGCCAGCGTGTCACCCAAGTTTGGCAACAATATCAAAGTCGTTTTGAACAGGTGGACGAAGATGTGGCGCAAGTATTTCAAGAACTGTCCAGCGGGATGCAGCAATATCGCCAGCAAGTGGAACAGTTCACCGGGCGTCTCGACGAGAGCTTAAACACCGCTGTGCGCGCCCTGAATGGGGTGATTGGCGAGCTGGTGGAGGCGATTGAGGATTTGCGTGCCAAACCGGGCAAAGGCGGGCGCTAAAGATGCAGCAACTGGCATATTTGCAAGCGATGGACATCGCCGTCTGGGTACGGCGTACACAGCCAAAGCCGGTGTTGTCAGTCCAGGCGGTCACTGAGCCGCTGCCCGCGCCTATGCCCGCTCCCAGCGTCGCGCCCGCGCCCGCGCCCGCTGCCGATTTGCCCGACTGGGAGCAAGGCCCGCCCGCTTATCTGGATGAAATTCCCCTGGAACAAATGCTGCTTGACACGCGGGTGCCGCTGTTTGCTGGTCCTGAAGTGGACGAGTCGGATTTTTTGGACTCTCCGCCCGATCCGAAATTGCTGCGGGCGCAACAGATTGCCCAACTGGATTGGTCGGAGTTGGCGGCGCGTGTGGTGGCTTGTCGGGACTGCGAGTTACACCGGGGACGTACCCAAACCGTGTTTGGAACGGGCGATGCGCAGGCCGATTGGTTGATTGTCGGCGAGGCACCGGGACAGGAGGAAGATCGTCTGGGAGAACCGTTTGTGGGGCGTGCCGGACAATTACTGAATGCGATGCTGCAAGCCATCGGGCTGCCGCGCTCCTCGGTGTATATCGCCAACACCGTCAAATGCCGCCCGCCCGCGAATCGCAATCCCTTGCCAGAAGAAATGGCGTGTTGTGGGCCGTTTCTGGCGCGTCAAATCGCTTTAGTACAACCCAAGCTGATCCTGGTGATTGGCAAAGTCGCCGCACAACAGGTGTTGGGAGCCAGTGGGGCGCTGAATGCCCTGCGCGGACAAACCCACAGGTACGCGGCCACCAGCACGCCGGTGGTGGTGACTTATCATCCGGCTTACTTGTTGCGGCGTCCGCAGGACAAAGCAAAAGCGTGGGCGGATTTGCAATATGCACAACAAGTCTATGCGCAACAAGCAGGAATCAGTAGACTATAGCGCTCATTGAGTGCGCTGCGCTTGGCCCCGTCCATGCAGGCAAAGGAAGCTGGTCTGCCTGACCGCGCTCAGCAGGATCGTGTTACTGGCGTTTTAGTAACAGACCTGCACGGTTTTTTCTTACCTCACCTAGACAGAGACTGGCATGGAAATCATTCATAAAACTATTGTTATTCCAGATGATCATAAAGTCGTGGTGACTTTTCCCAAGAGTGTGCCACCTGGGGAAGTCGAAATTATCCTGATTATTAACACCCACTCGCACAGTGTCCCGATTTCACACGCCACTAGCACTCATACTAACACCGGTGTTTCTCATTCTGCCTCTTACAACAGCAGCACTTTGCGTGATGCGGCTTTATCTAAATTAGCCAGCTTATTTGATGAAAATGGGAAAGAACTGAGAGAAAACGAGGGTGAGGTTGATTTAAATCTGGAATCAAAAAATCCGCCAACTTGATCAATAAACTGACCCACACTGCCACTGCTAAAAAGAACAATTGAGTGCAGCCGTCTCAGCACTCCCACCATTTCAAACACCACCCATTCGCCACGCCGAATCCATCGGCAAGTAGTTTAGATCATGTTAGACAAAACGGAATTTGTCCGCCGCCGCGCTGCACTCATGGAAAAAATGGGTGACGGCGGCATTGCCTTGATTCCCACTGCACCGGTGCGCAATCGCAATCGCGATGTGAGCTATTTGTATCGACCAGACAGCCATTTCTATTATTTGACTGGCTTTGCAGAACCCGACGCGCTGGCGGTACTCATGCCGGGTCGCGAACAGGGCGAATTTCTGTTGTTTTGTCGCGAACGCGATCCCTATCAAGAAACTTGGCACGGGCGGCGGGCGGGTTTAGAAGGGGCTTGTGCGCTGTACGGGGCAGACGATGCCTTTCCCATCACCGACTTGGACGATATTCTGCCGGGTTTATTGGAAAGTCGCAGCCGCCTTTACTACGCCATGGGCTGTTATCCCGAGTTTGATGCCCTGGTGCTGGAATGGCTGAATGGTTTGCGGGCGCGTTCGCGTGAAGGGGTTTCTGCCCCCCAAGAAACCGTGCATTTAGATCATTTATTAAATGAAATGCGGCTATTCAAAAGCCCGGCTGAAATTGCCTTGCTGCGCGAATCAGCAGCGATAGCGGTACAAGCCCACCGCCGGGCGATGCGCTATGTACGCCCTGGTCGCTGGGAATACCAAGTAGCTGCCCAGTTTTACCACGCCTTCATGGAAGCCGATGCCCAACTGGCTTATCCTTTAATTGTCGGCAGTGGAGCCAATAGTTGTATCCTGCATTACCACGAAAACAACGCGCCTTTACAAGATGGCGATATGTTATTAATTGATGCTGGGGCTGAATACCAATACTACGCCTCAGATATTACTCGCTCTTACCCGGTGAATGGCAAATTCACCCAAGCACAACGGGCGGTCTACGAAGTGGTTTTGCAAGCCCAAACTGCCGCGATTGCTGCCGTGAAACCGGGTAATCCCTGGATTGCCCCGCATCTGGCGGCGGTTGAGGCGATGACTGAAGGCTTGCGAGGACTGGGTTTACTGGTTGGCAACAAAGAGACTTTGATCGAAGAAGAAGCCTATAAACGCTTTTTTATGCACCGCACTGGACACTGGTTGGGCATGGATGTCCACGACGTGGGCGATTACAAACGCAACAACGAATGGCGTTCGCTGGAACCCGGCATGGTCTTGACGATAGAACCAGGGCTATATATTCCAGGCGATCAGGCAGACATCGCGCCGATGTGGTGGCATATTGGGGTGCGCATCGAAGACGATATATTGGTGACTGACACGGGTTGTGAGGTCTTAACCGCTGCCTTGCCCAAACAAATCGACGAAATCGAAGCTTGGATGAGCAGTGAGCGCTGAGATAACAGGATAAAAACATGCTTGATTTTCTAGGTATCGGTGCGCAAAAGGCAGGCACCACTTGGCTTTATGAACGCTTATCGCAACACCCAGCGGTACGTTTTCCAGCAGGCAAAGAGATACATTTCTGGGATATGTTCATGGCGCGTGGCCTACCTTGGTATCAAAACGTCTTTGCCAACCACACATCAGGACTGGTTCAAGGCGAGATCACGCCAGCCTATGCGATTTTACCGCCAGCCACGATTCGTCAAATTGCTGGACAATTTCCCGCTGTGCGTTTGTTTTATCTCATCAGAAATCCCGTCGATAGAGCCTGGTCAGCGGCGTTGATGGCTTTAGGACGCGCCGAGCTGCGCTTGGAAGAAGCGTCCGATCAGTGGTTTATCGATCATTTTCGTTCCCAGGGTTCGCGTCAACGGGGAGATTATGCCCGCTGTCTCCGTCACTGGTTAGCCTGTTATCCGTCAGAACAACTGCTGGTGCTGCGCTACGACCAAATTCGTCAAAATCCTCGCTTATTGTTGCACCGCGTGTGCGAACATCTGGGCATTGACGCCGATTTCTATGCCACCTTGCCGGATGCAAACTTGCAACGCAAAGTCTTTGCCGGGCCAGGCCATCTCCTGCGCCCCAGTTTGCGCCCGGTGCTTGAAGACTTATACGCCGCGCCGCTGGCAGAATTGCGCAGCCTACTCAACGAACCACTGCCCTGGTGAGATGCCGGTTTGCGCAAATCCCGTTGTCGTGGGCACTGGACCACACTATAATCGAGCCACGCGGCTCCCAGGGACTGGTCAGAATATTGCCTGTGTTTGTACTTCCCAAGCGAGGCTCAAGGCGTATGCTGACCCTTGCTGTCTCACTTCAATCCTCTAAACATGCTAAACAATAATTTTAATATATTGTTTTATAATGGATTTTATTGAAAAGCAATGAACGCCACGCCGCCGCGCCACATCCACGAACTGCGTCTGTTACGCCAGCATCTTGAACGCCTGTCACGTGAAAATAATGACTTGCAGATTTCTCTCGAAACTGTCACCTCTCATGCCGATGCGGTGCAACGAGATTGTCTGGCAGAAATAGGCAATTTGCGTCAGCATGTGGGTGCATTGACGCGAGAGAAAATGGATCTAGAAATTGCATTAGAAACCATTACCTCGCATTCAGACGATTTTGAACGGCAATTAATTTTTTCACAAAATGTTTTAGAACGCGAGGTTGCTAAACGTACCCGCGAGTTAGAAGAAAAAAACTTATTATTGAGTCAGGAAATTAAAGAGCGTCAACGCGCTGAAATTAATTTACGTTTAGCGGCGACCGTGTTTGCGGCGAGTAATGAGGCAATCATGATCACCGATCCGCAGGCAAAAATCGTCCGCGTTAATCAGTCATTTACGCGATTAACTGGATACACACCTGAAGAAGCGATTGGTAGAAAAACCAGTTTATTAAAATCAGGTACCCATGAATCTTTATTTTATAAACACATGTGGGAATCCTTACATGCAGTGGGTTATTGGAGTGGCGAAATTTTAAATCGCCGCAAGAATCAGAATTCATTTCCTGGTTGGTTGAGTATCAGTGCGGTGACTACCGCAGAAGGCTTAGTCACTCATTATATTGGTATCTTGGCGGATAACACCAACCAAAAACTGTCTGAAGCACATATTTATAATTTATCGCATTATGATTCACTGACCACTTTGGCGAATCGAGTCTTATTTCAAGAGCGCTTGCAACAGGCGATTAAACGGGCCACCCGCACTGGCCGTTGGCTGGCTTTATTGTTTATAGACCTGGATAATTTCAAAGAAGTCAATGATGTTTATGGACACACCGAGGGTGATTATTTACTCAAACAAGTGGCTAGTCGTTTAAAAGAATGTTCACAAGATAACGATGAAGCGATTGCCCGATTGAGCGGCGATGAATTCGTTTTTATGCTGGCCGATTGCCCACCAGAAATTCATGCCTTACAAGCTGCTTCAGATGCGGCGGAACAAATCCTGGACAGTTTTAAACGACCGGTGATGTTAGCAGGAGATGAACTGTTTTTCAGTGCCAGTATCGGGATTGCGCTGTTTCCGCAAGATGGTGGTAATGTCGCGGATTTGTTAAAAAGTGCCGAAGCCGCTGGTTATGATGCCAAGTCGCGGGGACGTAACCAATACCAATTCTTTACCCACGCGATGAACAATGCGGCACACAAACGGCTGACCCTGCAAAACAGTTTACGGCGTGCATTGGAACGTGAAGAATTGCAGTTATATTACCAGCCACAGTGGGACTGTCGCTTAAAAACGATTGTGGGTGTGGAAGCCTTGTTGCGTTGGGAACATCCTAGCTTAGGCCCGATTTCTCCCGCTGAATTTATTCCATTGGCTGAAGAACATGGATTAATTATTCCCATCGGTAGTTGGGTACTTGAAAAAGCCTGTTTACAAAACAAAGCCTGGCAAGAGGCTGGCAAGCATCCCATCCACATGGCGGTAAATCTCTCACCGCGCCAATTTTATCACCAGGATTTGATCGGTACAGTGCGCCGGGTTTTAGAAAAAACCGGACTGGCCACCCGTTATTTAGAACTAGAAATCACCGAAAGTGCGGCAATGAGTTATGCTGATAAAACCATCAAGACTTTTCTGGCACTCAAAGAATTGGGTATCAGTATTGCGATAGATGATTTTGGTACTGGTTATTCTTCCCTGGGCTATCTCAAGCAGTTTTGTATTGATGTGTTAAAAATTGATGCGTCTTTTATTGCAGACTTATCGACGCCACGCGATGCAGCGCTGGTGTCAGCGATTATCAATATGGCGCATAATTTGGATTTGACCGTGATTGCAGAAGGGATAGAAACGCAAGCACAATTAGACTTTTTGGAACAACAAAACTGTGATCAGGTACAGGGGTTTCTCCTGTATCATCCTATGTCAGCCGAGAAAATGACTACGCTGTTAACCGCTTTGTAAGCTTTTCTCTCTGTCTCACAGGAAGGGCGTGGTTGCTGTCTTCCCTCACCAATGCCTCTCTCTTTACCTTCTATATGACAATGACGTGTCTGAACTCTTAATTGAAAAATTGCAACAAGAACTGGCGGACTTACAACGTCAGGTGGTACAACTGTCTCAAGAAAGAACCGATCTCGAAATTTCTTTGGAAACTATCACTGAGCATGCGGACTTGGTGGAGTATCAGTTGTTAGAAGTGCGCAACACTTTAGAAGTCAAAGTGGCGGATCGCACTCGACAATTAGCCGAACAAAACACTCAACTCGAACAGGAAATGCAGGAACGCCAACGTTTTGAAGAAGCGCAGCGTGACCACCTGATTTTTTTACAAGCACTACTCAATAGCATTGCCAGCCCGATTTTCTATAAAGACCCACAAGGCATCTATTTAGGCTGTAATGAAGCCTTTGCCGCCTACGTGGGGCGTCCTGAATCAGACATCGTGGGACGCACCGTTGCCGACTTGTTTGCCCCCCATGTGGCTGCCGAATTGCGCGAAACCGACGAAGTGTTACTGCAACGGCGTGGCACCCAGACTTATGAAACACGGGTGCGTTATCCCGACGGCAGTCAACATGATTTTGTTGTCAATAAAACCGCTTTCAATAATGCAGAGGGCGTGTTGGCGGGCTTGGTGGGGATCATGATTGACATCAGCGAACGCAAGCGCAGCGAAGAAATGTTGCGCCAGGCCAAGGAAGTGGCCGAACAAGCCAATCGTGCCAAGAGTACGTTTCTGGCTAACATGAGCCATGAATTGCGTACCCCGCTGAATGCGATTATTGGCTATAGCGAACTGTTACAAGAAGATATGTGTGATCTGGCAGTACCTGAGTTGATTCCAGATACCCAGAAAATTCATGCGGCAGGCAAGCATCTGCTGGGGCTGATTAACGACGTGCTGGATTTATCCAAGATCGAAGCCGGTAAAATGGATATTTTCAGTGAAAAATTTGAACTGATGGGCTTGGTCAACGAAGTGGTCAGTACCGTACACCCGCTGTTTAGCCGCCATCACAATTACCTGGAAGTTATCTGCATTAACGAACCGACGGAAGTTCAGGCCGATTTGGTCAAAGTCCGGCAAATCTTGTTTAATTTGCTCAGTAATGCCGCTAAATTCACTGAAAAAGACCAGATTTACCTAGAAATTGCCAGCGAACAAAAGGCTGACGGCGAATGGGTACGTTTCTCGGTGACCGATCATGGCATCGGCATGACGCCTCAGCAAATGCAAAAATTGTTTAAACCTTTCAGCCAAGCAGACAATTCCACCACACGCAAATACGGCGGCACTGGCCTGGGGCTGACGATCACCCAGCGTTTTGCAGAAATGATGGGCGGCAGTATCAGTGTCGAAAGCGAATCGGGTAGAGGCAGCACCTTCAGCGTGCGCCTACCGCGCCATATAGAAAGCCGCCAAGCAGACAGCAACCCAGAGCAGACTCCAGCGCCAGACCCGCCCCAAGGCCCATTGGTGTTGGTGATCGATGACGATCCGCTGGTGCATGAGTTGCTCAGCACCCACCTCGAACACTTAGGCTATCGTGTCGCCGTCGCCGACAATGGTCAAGCCGGGTTAGCACAGGCACAAGCACTCAAACCGCAGGTGATTACCCTGGACGCGATGATGCCCGGCATGGACGGCTGGAGCGTGTTACATGCCCTGAAAAGCACAGCGGCACTGGCGGCGATACCAGTGGTGATGATGTCGCTGGATGAGGATCAGGGCCGAGGCTATGCCTTGGGTGTGACCGATTATTTGCCCAAACCCATACGACGCGAACAGTTACTCAAGATCATGCAGCGCTGTTTGGGTGACGCGCAATCTCGCAATATTTTGCTGGTCGAAGACGACTCCTTGACCCGCGAGATGGTGAGTACCCTGGTGCGCAAAGCAGGCTGGGAGGTAAAAACCGCCGAAAACGGCCAGATTGCCCTCAATTTGCTCGAAGCTTATCTCCCCAATCTCATCTTGCTCGATCTGATGATGCCAGAAATGGATGGTTTTGAATTCCTCGCCTGGTTGCGTGAAAATCCCGATTGGCGCACGATTCCGGTGGTGGTGTTGACCGCCAAGGACATTACCCAGGAAGACCGCGACTTATTGGAACATGCCGTGCAGCGCGTGTTTCAAAAAGGCCATTACCAGCGCGACGAACTGATCGAAGAAGTCCGTCGCTGCCTACGCAATACGCCGCTTTAACCTCAACCCTAGCCCACACTGGAGAGCATACCCATGACTGAAAGAACTGTAGAAGTCGCCATTCTAGGAGCCGGTACGGCGGGTCTCAACGCGCTGGGTCAAGTGCGCAAACACACCGACAATTTTGTGCTGATCAACGGCGGCGAACTGGGCACCACCTGCGCACGGGTCGGCTGTATGCCGTCTAAAGTCGCGATTCAAATGGCCGAAGATTTTCATCGCCGCCATGCTTATCCGCGCTATGGCGTGACTGGGCAAGCCGAGTGGCGCATCGATCTGAACGCCGGGATGCAGCATGTGCGCACACTACGCGACCTGTTTGTAGACCGGGTATTAAGCAATAGCACCGACAATCTCCCGCCCAAATACCTGATCGAAGGCTATGCCCAATTCTTAGAACCAGATTTACTCGAAGTCAACGGCGAACGCATTCGTGCCCGCAAAATCATCATCGCCACCGGTTCACGCCCGTTTGTCCCGCCCGCCTGGCAAATGTTCGGCGACAAGGTGCTGACCACCGACCAATTTTTCGAGCTAGAAAGCCTACCCGCCCGCGTCGCCGTGATCGGTTTAGGCGTGATTGGGCTGGAGATTGGTCAAACGCTACAACGCCTGGGCGTCAACGTCACCGGCTTTGACCGCCTCAATCACATCGCGGGCTTACAGGACCCAGCGGTCAACCAGTGCGCCATTGAAGTCTTTAGTCAAGCCTTTCCGCTGTGGCTGGGCCAAGCCGCAGAACTGAGTACCCACGGCGAGTATTTACAAGTCAACAGCGGCGAACAACAAGTGATAGTGGATTGCGTACTGGCCAGCATGGGCCGCGTGCCCAACCTCGACGGCTTGGGATTGGAACGCCTCCCCATTCCTCGCGACTCACGCGGCGTACCGCTACACAATCCGCACACCATGCAACTTGGCGATCTGCCGATTTTCATCGCTGGCGATGTTACCGGCGAACGGGCGGTGCTACACGAAGCCGGTCATGAAGGCCGCATTGCTGGCTACAACGCCGTCCACCCGGTGACTGCCTTCAAGCGCAAAACCCCGCTGGGCATCACCTTCTGCGATCCCAATATCGCCAGCGTCGGCGCACCCCTCGCCAGTTTAGCCGCCGATCAGATTCATATCGGCGAAGTACGCATGGCAGGCGTGGGCCGCGCCATCATCATGGGCAGCAATCAAGGCATGATTCGCGTCTATGCCGCCCGCGACACCGGTCGCATTTTAGGGGCTGCGCTGCTGACGCCCAAAGGGGAAAATCTCGCACACCTGCTGGCCTGGGCCATCGAGCAAAACCTGACCGTGTATGATTTACTGGCGATGCCGTTTTATCACCCGGTACTCGAAGAAGCCCTCCAAGCCGCGCTTTACAACCTGCTCAGCAAATTCACCCAGCCGCTGACCTACCCAGTCGAACTCACTCCTCTGTGATGGAATGGTTAAGCCTAGACCCAGCACTGGCCGCGTTCTTACTGGGCACCGCTTTTTGCGCAGGTTTAGTCGATGCCATCGCGGGCGGCGGCGGTTTACTGATGCTGCCCGCCCTGTTGAGCGCTGGTGTACCGCCGCATCTGGCGCTGGGCACCAACAAACTCTCAGGCACTTTCGGCACCTACACCGCCGCCCGCCTGTGTTTGACCTGCCGTGTCGTTCGCCCACACTTATTGTGGCTGAGCGCCCTGGCCACCTTCAACGGCGCACTGCTAGGCACTCTCTGCGCTTGGCTGGTGTCCGCCGCTTGGCTGCATAAACTACTGCCCCTGGTGATTATCGCCGCCGCCGTTTATGTGCTGTTGGTGCGCCCGCACGCCGATGCCACCACCCCGTCATTTGATAGCCCACCGCCGCGCCGCCGCAGCCTGATACTCGGCCACGCGCTGGGTTTTTACGACGGTTTCATCGGCCCAGGCGCTGGCGTGTTCTGGACGCTAGGCGCACTGGGTTTCTATCGAGTCAATCTGGTTGAAGCCGCCTGTATCGCACGCAGCATGAACTTTGTCAGCAACTTGGTCGCCTTAACCACCTTTGCCTGGCTCGGCAGCGTCGATTTAAGCCTGGGTCTGGGTTTGGGTGCTGCCTTGATGGTGGGAGCCTACGTGGGCGCGCATTCCGCACTGCGCTATGGGGCAGCCTTAATCCGCCCGGTATTCATCAGCGTGGTTTTCATCACCGCCGGGCGCTTAGCTTGGTTGGCTTGGTTTCAGTAGAAGGAACTTGATAGGTTTTTAGAAACCCGTTAGGTTTAATTGTCCAGCGTTATTGAATACCCATGCCTAGAACAGGATGCTTTAGTCTCTTTGTCATTGCTGTCCGACACTATAGCTAAATTATATAATTTATAAGGTAACGTAACTTCTAATTTTATCAAATTTAAAGTATTCACCTGACAAACAATCTCTGAATATCTGAGTGGCTTCATCGAATATTTTAATAAATGCAAAATTTTTTCTTACCCATGTTT
>Ga0209575_10000381_pt1 | contig 32077 bp, 38 predicted proteins | sample Medcelwee11metaG_FD_187172 | JGI IMG/M metagenome (GOLD analysis project Ga0209575, IMG submission 187172) | Freshwater pond sediment microbial communities from the University of Edinburgh, under environmental carbon perturbations - Medium... | ecosystem: Environmental > Aquatic > Freshwater >...
ACGTAGGCCTCCATCAAGGCCTGGAGGTCAGTGTCCGAGAGGGGTGATACGAACTTCACAAGGGCGATTCCAAGCGCTGCTGAGACGAGGTGCCTATTATGCGGGAAGATTTACGTTCAGGTACTTAAGGTGGTAGTACCACCCGGCACGAATTAAGCATTGTAGACCGCATTCTTTCGTTGGTTTAAATAGGCTTGAGCGACTACCAGACCACATAAGAAAGCATCATTCAATTCGTCAACACCGGCTGCGGGATGCTCATCTAACCAAGCATCAATTGATTGTTGGCGGTCTACCTGTTCTGATGGTTGCTCTTCAGTACGGTATCTAATCTTCTGAGATTTAGCATCACCCGACCTACCAGCAATCACGATGTCACTTGTATAAGGGCTTACAGTCATCAGGTGCCCAAGGTCAACACAGACGCTCGGATGGCGAGAGAGGAGTTTGTAATAGGTGTCTAATGCTTTATCAGAGGCAGCTATAAACTTTCTTGTATCTGTATTGCGTGGCTGAATAGATGAACAGATTACATTGTCGATTAGGTTGCTGGGTTTATGGATTACAAAGTAGTTGGGCATGACCTATCCTTATTGAATTTTTGTTTGGGTGTTCTCCATTGAAGCGAATAATAGCTTCAAGCATAATCAGAGCAACACTATTGCTCAGATTCAAGCTATCACGCCATCGGTAATAAGCTTGCTGGCAGGCGGGTGAACAGACTATCTTAGATGCGCGTTCAAAATCTAATGGCTGATTGCACCATATGCAGTGTTTGGACATAGATATAAGTTCCAATGTTTATGGATGTATAAATAACAAATTTAAGGTAAAAGAAACCCATACCAAGCTGTGCAAGAAGAAAGGCAGCAGGTATGGGAAAGAAAACAGATGTTTTACTTTTGATTTGCAAAATGAAAAGGAAAAACTAGAGGTATTGCAGAAGAGGGGAAGAAAAGAGAATAAATTTATTTCTTTCCTACCTTCATTATAACAGTTGAAACTTCATATTTGCAATAAGTTGAAGAAACAAATATGAACTTTATATATAACACCAATATTTATCAGTGCTCTAAGCATAGAGAAGTTAAAACAATATAGCTATGTATATGTTTTAGTGTGTAACTGAATACGGAGGGAGATAGGAGATATAGATATATCTGCACCTGAGTTCAGAAAATTGGTTAGAACTTCCCCTAAGCGATAGGAAATATTCTCAAAAGAGAGAACAGAGCCTTATCACTCAAGAGCTAACCTAATATCCGAACCGAGGTGAACTCTGCACCTTGAGACGAGATCATTGCTGCCCATATGGGGCAGAGGCTATTAGCCCGTTAGTGTCGGATTTAAGAAATGGTAGTCCCCATTTCCCCTCCAGCTCACCGACAACCCAACGCATTTTGCGTTGAACAACTTCATTGCTTGCCACCTTGGTTTGTAGTGGCTCTGGTCCACCCAGCGCACTCCTATGACAAGTATTTAGCCAAACACAGGAGCGGTCCTTTGACAGGAAGGACAGACCTTACGCTGTTTAAGTGAAAAAGTCAAGAGATTTTATTGACATCCATGGCTGATTGTGCTTGTCATGCCGGTAGCAACCGGCAACCCACCCTCAAACGTCAATCGAAACCCCTGTTTCTGTGCTAAGAAATGGGGCCAAAACAGGCGATTGGTGAAAACGTGTGTCCGTGGCTTGGTGAGTAGCAAGCGACGTTTTTAGGGCTGTTTTTCCCTATGTTTTGGTAGGTATTATTGCGTTGATTTCTGACCGCAGTAATAGCCGACCGGATAGGGCTCGTCGCGCGGCGGCCAGATCAGGCAGCCCGCGGCTTGGGCCTCGGCCGCGATGGCATCGACCTGCGCGCGGCTCTCCAGGGCGAAGCCGAAATGGCTGTAGTCGTCTTCGGCCAGGTTGCGCGGGTGGCCGCCCGGCATCAGCACGAAGACGAATTCGTGTTCGCGGCCGGGCTCGGACATCCAGACGATGCGTGCGCCCTTGCCGGCGCGCTCGTGAAACACCTGCATGCCGCAGAAGCGCCGGTAGAACTCCACGCAGGCCTCGAGATCCGGGACGTGCAGGGCGAGATGGGTGAGCGTGGGGCGCATACCGGTCTCCTTATGAATCCTGTAGGCCTCGACCGGCCATCTGGTCGCATGGGGTATTCTGCCCGTTCGTTGAAGGGAGAACGATGAATGGCCTACGACTTCGATCTGTTTGTCATCGGTGCCGGCTCCGGTGGAGTGCGGGCGGCGCGTTTCGCCGCCGGTTTCGGCGCCCGCGTGGCTGTGGCTGAGAGCCGCTATCTGGGGGGCACTTGCGTGAACGTCGGCTGCGTGCCGAAGAAGCTCCTGGTCTATGGGGTGCACTACGCCGAGGATTTCGAGCAGGCCCGCGGCTACGGCTGGAGCCTGGGCGAGGCGCGGTTCGACTGGGCCGCCTTGGTCGCCAACAAGGATCGCGAGATCCGGCGTCTGAACGGCATCTATCGCAAGTTGCTGGTGGACAGCGGGGTCACTCTGCTGGAGGGGCATGCCCGGCTGACCGATGCGCACGGTGTGGAGGTAAACGGCCGGCGCTACAGCGCCGAGCATATCCTCGTCGCCACCGGCGGCTGGCCGGTGGTGCCGGACATTCCGGGGCGGGAGTTCGCCATCACCTCCAACGAGGCTTTCCATTTGCCGGCGCGGCCGGAGCGAGTGCTGGTGGTGGGTGGCGGCTATATCGCGGTGGAGTTTGCCTCGATCTTTCACGGGCTGGGCGCGAAGACCTCGCTGCTGTATCGCGGGGAACTCTTCCTGCGCGGCTTCGACGGGGCCGTTCGCGAGCATTTGCGCGACGAGATGGGGAAGAGGGGCGTTGATCTGCAGTTCAACGCCGATATCGCTCGCCTCGACCGGCAGGCCGATGGCAGCCTGCTGGCCACGCTGCAGGACGGCCGCAGACTGGAGGCCGACTGCGTCTTCTATGCCACCGGGCGCCGGCCGATGCTGGACGATCTCGGTCTGGAAAATGCCGGGGTCGCGCTGGATGAGCGGGGCCGCATCCGGGTCGACGAGTTGTACCGCAGCAACGTGCCCTCCATTCTGGCCATCGGCGATGTCACCGGCAATGTTCAGCTCACTCCGGTGGCGTTGGCCGAAGGCATGGCGGTCGCTCGCCGGCTGTTCAAGCCGGAACAGTACCGGCCGGTCGACTATCGCCTGATCCCCACGGCGGTGTTCAGCTTGCCGAGCATCGGTACCGTAGGCATGACGGAGGAGCAGGCGCAAGAGGCTGGACACCCGGTGAGGATCTTCGAAAGCCGCTTCCGTCCGATGAAGTTGACCATGACCGACAGCCAGGAGCGCAGCCTGATGAAGCTGGTGGTGGATGCGGACTCCGATCGGGTGCTGGGCTGCCACATGGTCGGCCCGGAGGCTGGCGAGATCCTCCAGGGGCTTGCCGTTGCGCTCAAGGCGGGTGCCACCAAGCAGATATTCGACGAGACGTTGGGCATTCACCCGACGGCGGCGGAGGAGTTCGTCACCATGCGCACTCCCTCGAGCCGCTGAGGTGCGGGATGCCAAGTTGTTTGGAGATAGATAGAGGGGGCCTTGATTCAGTGATGCCCGTGTCCTTCGGGGGTGGGGGCATCGCGCAGGACGTTGACTTCGATCGCTATCTTGCCGGCTTTTTCGAACTCCAGGGTCAGAGGAAAGCGTTCGCCGGCCGCCAACGGACGCTTCAGGTCGAAGAGCATGACGTGATTCCCGCCCGGCGCGAATTGCACCTCTGTGCCGGCAGGAATGGCGAGCGAGTCGATTCGCTGCATGCGCATGACCTCGCCCATTCTTATATGGGTATGCAGTTCGGCTTTTGCGGCATTCGGGGTACCGGCACCGACCAGGCGATCCCCTGTCAGACCGTTGTTCCTCACGGTGAAGTAGACGGCGTTGGTCGGCGTATTAGGCGGCAATGCCCGGGACCACGGGGCGTCAATCAGCAGTTCGCCCACTTGGTTGTCGGTGGCGAGGACCGTGGTGCAGGAGAGGGCGAGAAGGGAGGAAAATGCGATGCGAGCGAACATTACAGGCAATCCTCGGATGGGAAGACTTTCGGGAACTTAGCATGAGCACTCCGCGAAGATCATCCGTCGCTTGTTCCTTTTCACTGTGAGTCACCTGGGGAGATGATAGCTGTAACTTGTCTTGGCGCGCTGGCTGCCCTGAAAACGAGAAAGTCCTTGCAATTTCATATTGATTGCCCAGATATCTCGGAGTCTCCTCAAAACAACTGTTTGACACTAGGAGGCGATCCGGTAAGAATTGCCATCTGCACTTATTGCGGAGGTGTGGCCGAGTGGTTTAAGGCAGCGGTCTTGAAAACCGCCGAAGGGGAGACTCTTCCGTGAGTTCGAATCTCACCGCCTCCGCCACCTTTTGGCCGAGTCGACGGATCTGTCCGGTTGGCATGTGGTTGGCCGTTCTTCCTAACGGTTCGGCCTCAGCCAAACGTTCTCAAGACAGGTCGCTCGCAGGCTGTGCTGACGCGAAACGAGGTGTCTGTTGATTAGGGTGCTTGTGGTCGATGATCACGATCTGGTTCGAGCTGGTATCACCCGGATGCTGGCCGATATCGACGGTCTGCAGGTGGTCGGGCAAGGTAGCTCTGGCGAAGAGGCCCTGAAACGGGCGCGCGAGCTCAAGCCCGACGTGATCCTGATGGACGTCAAGATGCCGGGCATCGGTGGGCTTGAGGCAACCCGCAAGCTTCAGCGCAGCAGCCCCGACATCAAGGTGATCGCGGTGACCGTCTGTGAGGAAGATCCGTTTCCTACGCGTCTTCTGCAGGCTGGAGCAGCCGGCTACCTGACCAAGGGAGCGGCTCTCGATGAGATGGTCCAGGCCATCCGTCAGGTCTTCGCCGGGCAGCGTTACATCAGCCCGCAGATTGCCCAGCAGTTGGCGTTGAAGGCTTTCCAGCCTCAGCAGAGTGGCTCTCCCTTCGATCTACTCTCCGAGCGGGAGATCCAGATCGCTCTGATGATAGCCAACTGCGAGAAGGTGCAGAGTATCTCGGACAAGCTTTGCCTGTCGCCGAAGACCGTGAATACCTATCGCTATCGTATCTTCGAGAAGCTCTCCATCACCAGTGACGTGGAGTTGGCGCTGCTGGCCGTGCGCCACGGTATGGTCGACGCATCCAGTTGATGGGGCAGGCCTTCGACAGCGTAGCTTTTCTGGCTCATTGCAGCAGTCATCCGGGTGTTTATCGGATGCTGGATGCAGAGGGGAGGCTGCTCTACATCGGAAAGGCCAAGAGCCTCAAGAAAAGGCTGTCCAGTTATTTTCGCAAGAGCGGGCTGGCGCCGAAGACGGCAGCCTTGGTTGCACGAATAGCCCAGGTCGAGACCACCATCACCGCCAACGAGACCGAAGCGTTACTGCTGGAGCAGACGCTGATCAAGGAGTGGCGTCCGCCGTACAACATCTTGCTGCGGGACGACAAATCCTATCCTTATGTGTTCCTGTCCGATGGCGTGTTCCCGCGGCTCAGTATTCATCGGGGGGCGAAGAAGCAGAAGGGGCGTTATTTCGGTCCTTATCCCAGTGCCGGCTCCATTCGTGAAAGCTTGGGGCTTCTGCAAAAGGCCTTCCTGGTCCGCCAGTGCGAAGACAGCTACTTCAGGAGCCGGACCCGTCCCTGTCTGCAGTATCAGATCAAACGCTGCAAGGGGCCTTGCGTCGGCTTGGTCGATTCGGCCGAGTATGCTGAGGACGTGCGTCATTCGGTGATGTTTCTCGAGGGGCGTAGTAATGCTCTGGCTGAGGAGCTTTTGGCTGGAATGGAGCAGGCTGCCATTCGTCTGGATTTCGAGCAGGCTGCCAAGTTGCGTGACCAGGTCGCTCTGCTGCGTCGGGTGCAGGATCAGCAGAGCATGGAGGGCGGCAGCGGCGATGTTGATGTGTTGGCGGCAGTGGTCAATCCGGGCGGTGCCTGTGTGCATCTGATCAGTGTGCGTGGGGGGCGGGTGCTGGGCAGCAAGAGTTTCTTCCCGCAAGTGGGTATCGAGGAAGGGGTGGGAGAGGTTCTGGCAGCCTTCCTCGGCCAGTATTATCTGGCCAATTCCGAGCGCGATCTGCCGGGCGAATTGATCGTCAACGCCGTGCATGAGGATTTCTCCGCGCTTGCGTCCGTACTGGGTGAGCAGCGTGGTGGCGAACTGCATATCAGTCATCGGGTGCGCGCTACTCGAGCACGCTGGCAGCAACTGGCAGTTGCCAACGCAGAGCAGGCGCTATCGGCGCGTCTGGCTCATCGCCAGCACCTAGCGACCCGTTTTGAGGCTCTGGCTGAGGCGCTCGATCTGGTTGAGCTGCCCCGGCGCATGGAGTGTTTCGATATCAGCCACTCGAGTGGTGAGGCGACTGTCGCTTCTTGCGTGGTTTTTGGGCCCGAGGGAGCACTGAAATCGGACTATCGCCGTTACAACATTGAGGGTGTCACCGCCGGCGACGATTATGCCGCCATGCATCAGGCGCTGACCCGGCGCTTCGGCAAGTTGAGGGAGGGGGAAGGGCGGCTGCCCGATATCCTTCTGGTGGATGGCGGTAAAGGGCAGTTGGCAATGGCGCGGGAGGTGCTACAAGAGTTTGCTGTGCCGGAGCTGATCCTGCTCGGTGTGGCCAAGGGTGTCACCCGCAAGCCTGGGCTGGAAACCCTCTATTTGAACGATGCCTCCCACGCGTTCACACTGCCGGCCGATTCACCGGCCCTGCATCTGATCCAGCAGATTCGTGACGAGGCGCATCGTTTTGCTATTGCCGGGCATCGGTCGCGACGTGGCAAGGCGCGGCGTACCTCGTCTTTGGAGGGAGTCGCCGGGGTGGGGGCAAAGCGCAGGCGCGAGTTGCTCAAGTATTTCGGTGGGCTTCAGGAACTCTCTCGGGCGAGTATCGATGAGATTGCCAAGACACCGGGGATCAGCAAAAAGCTGGCCGAGTCGATTTATACGGCCTTGCACAGTGAGTAGAATGCCACCTTACTCCGTAGCCCAGTCGTGCCGATGAACATCCCCAACATCCTTACAATTCTGCGCGTTCTGTTGATCCCGGTCTTCATTCTCCTGTTCTATCTGCCGTTCACTTGGAGCTACTTGGCAGCGAGCGCCGTATTCACGTTTGCTGCGATTACTGACTGGTTCGATGGTTATCTTGCCCGGCGCTTGCAGCAGAGCACGCCCTTCGGCGCCTTTCTCGATCCTGTGGCGGACAAGCTGATAGTCGCCGTGGCGCTGGTTCTGCTGGTGGAGGAGCATGCTAATGTTTGGCTGACCCTTCCGGCCATAATCATCATTGGTCGCGAAATCATGGTGTCGGCCTTGCGCGAATGGATGGCTGAACTGGGCGCTCGGGCTCAGGTTGCGGTCTCGAGTTTAGGCAAGTGGAAGACCGCAGCCCAAATGGTGGCCCTGGTTTTACTTTTGGCCAATCCGCCGTTGCTGACCTTCTGGGTCGTGCTTGGCTATGTGTTGTTGATTGTTGCGGCTGCACTCACGCTATGGTCCATGATGCAGTATCTGTTGGCTGCGTGGCCTCACCTCAGCAGTACGATGATTGAAAAGAAATAAGTTTTCGAATCAAGGGCTTGACGAAAAGTTCCGAATCTATAAAATAGCGCACGTCACCAGGGTGCGGGAATAGCTCAGTTGGTAGAGCACGACCTTGCCAAGGTCGGGGTCGCGAGTTCGAGTCTCGTTTCCCGCTCCATTTTTTATTTGATGCGCCGTGTTGAGCGGTTCTTCACTTACAGGCCGGGTGGCAGAGTGGTCATGCAGCGGATTGCAAATCCGTGTACGCCGGTTCGATTCCGACCTCGGCCTCCATATACAGCAAAAATCCCCGCAAGTTTTTATTTGCGGGGATTTTTTGTTTGTGCGGTTGTAGGTTATGTCGACATGCCATGGTTGGCTTGCTTCGTGAGGTTTGGCTGTATATATTTTCGCGGCCTTCGTTGGTAGACATACCAGACTTAAAGTTACCAGCGCCCAGTTGCTGAAGGGCTGCGATGTGCCCTTCGGCTAGATGGCGAGGAAGCGTATAGCTGGTTGCAAAGGCCCGTAGCTGCAGGCCTGGGTGGTGAAATGGTATACACAGCGGACTTAAACTCCGCCGCCGCTAAAACGGCATACGGGTTCGAGTCCCGTCCCAGGCACCATATACGTTCCTCCGCTTACTACCGAGTTCCCCCGAGTGAGACGGAAACCCCAGAGAAACCGGCCATTGAGCCGGTTTTCTTTTGTCTGGGTTAATCTGGGTTCGTCTGGATAGCTCCGCCGTTTAGGTATATGTTTCGGTATACGCTGGTTCGATATGGAGACGTATACCAATGGCGCGGACCGTAACCCCGCTGACCGACCCTAAGTGCGAGGCTGCCAAACCACGCGAGAAGGAGTACCCGCTGTTCGACGGCCAGGGGCTCTACCTGCTGGTAAAACCATCTGGGGTGAAGGTGTGGCGCTTTAAGTACACCAAGCCGGACGGGAGGGCAGGGCTGGCCACTTTCGGCAACTACCCCGCGCTTGGCTTGAAAGCCGCACGATCACGCCGCGCCGAAGCCTTGGAGCTACTGGCACAGGGGCAAGATCCCATTGAGAGTGCCCGACAAGCCAAGATAGAAGCCGCAGCATCTTCCGCGAACACCTTCAAGGCTGTCGCCTTGGAGTGGCACGCCGCTGGTGCCCGCAAGTGGTCGGTAGGACACGCGGCCACGATCCTACGCCGCTTGGAGCTGTGTCTGTTCCCGGTGCTGGGCACCCGTCCCGTGGCCGATTTGAAAGTCCGCGACTTGCTGGCGCCACTCAAGGTGGCCGAGCAGCGTGACGCCCTGGACTTGGCCAGCCGCCTGCGTCAGTACATGGACGGCATCATGCGTTTTGCCGTCCAGCATGGGCATATCGACAGCAATCCGGCCCGCGACCTGCAAGGTGCCATCGCCACCCGCAAGACGGCTCACCGTCCAGCGCTGCCGATGGAACGCCTGCCCGAGCTGCTGGGGCGTTTGGACGCCTACAGCGGGCGGTCACTCACCCGCCTAGCCGTACAGCTCACGCAGCTGGTGTTCATCCGTTCCAGCGAGCTGCGCTTCGCACGCTGGGATGAAATCGACTTCGATCGCGCCTTGTGGACGATCCCCGGCGAGCGCGCCGCCATAGAGGACGTGAAACACTCCCACCGTGGCGCCAAGATGGGCACACCGCACTTGGTCCCCCTGAGCCGGCAGGCGCTGGCGCTGCTGGCCGAGGTGCGCCAGCTCACCGGGCGCTATGAGCTGGTCTTTGCCGGCGACCATCACCATTACAAACCGATGAGCGAGAACACGGTAAATGCCGCACTGCGCCGCATGGGGTACGACACCAAGGCGGACGTTTGCGGGCACGGTTTCCGGGCAATGGCCTGTTCCGCCCTGGTGGAGTCGGGGTTGTGGAGTCGTGATGTAGTGGAGCGGCAGATGAGCCACCAAGAGCGCAATGGCGTGCGGGCCGCCTATATCCACAAGGCCGAGCACATGGAGGAGCGTCGGCTTATGTGCCAGTGGTGGGCGGACTATCTGGACGCCTGTCGGGAGCAGTTCGTGACCCCCTACGACTTCGCCCGCCGTGGCGAGGATGCCGGCAACGTGGTGACGATCAGGCGCGCATAGTCGGTCATCATTATATTCGTTTATGCTCTAATTTAATTTTTTTGATGCAAAACGATCTATTAAATAGGTTTGCATCGCCACCCAGTCACATAGCGTCGCGCCGGTCTCAACCCATGAGGAACCGGCATGACCAAGCAGCAAGCAGCAGCACCGAGCGCGCAGGCGCCGACCATTCCCGAACTCTGGACGATGGCCGAGGTAGCTAAGACCTTGGGCCGCACCCGCGCAGGCGTGGACAAGCTGCGCGCCCGCGACCCGCAGTTCCCGAAGCCGCTGAAAGATGGCACCGACCGCCGCAGCCGCATTTACTTCGTTCGGCAGGAAATCGAGGCGTACCTTGCCGCCCGCCTGGCAGCGCGCGAGGTGGCGGCATGAGCGCCATCGTCGAAATGCCAGTAACGATGACCAGCCTGGAGCTGGTCGACTTCATCAACTCAGTGCGCGGCGAAGGGAAGGCCGTGCTTGATCACGCGGACTTCATGAAGAAGGTGCCGAAAGTGCTCGGTGAAGATGCCGGAAAGTTTTCCGACATCTACCGGGACAGCATAAATCGCTATCAGAAGAGCTACCGATTCCCGAAGCGCGAGTCCTGCCTGATGGCCATGTCCTACAGCTACGAGTTGCAGGCGGCCGTGTTCGATCACATGACCAAGTTGGAAGAGGCGCTGAGCAAGGCTGTCACTATTCCTGACTTCAGCGATCCGGTGGCGGCTGCCAGAGCCTGGGCTGATGCAAAGGAGCGTGAACTGCAGGCCGTCCAGCAGCTCGCGCTTGCCGCGCCCAAGGCCGCCTTCGTCGACCAGTACGTCGAGAACACTGGCTCGATGAGCTTCCGCCAGGTAGCCAAGCTGCTCAAGACCAACGAGCGAAAGCTCCGCCAGATGCTGCTGGACAAGGGTGTCATGTACTACCTGGGCGGCGTGCTGACCCCATACCAGCAGCACATCGATGCCGGCCGCTTCGAGATGAAGACCGGCACCAGCGAGCGCAACAGCCACGCCTTCACCCAGTCCCGCTTCACCCCGAAGGGTATCCAGTGGATCGCCGGGATGTGGGCTTCCCACGAGATGGAGAACGCCGCGTGAACTTCTATCCGTTCCATCCTGGCGACTACATGCTCCGCACGGCCACTTGGACCCGCTTGAGGATCTGGCCTATCGCCGCCTGCTCGATTTGTATTACGTCAACGAGAATCCCATCGAGGGTGCCGCGGAGTCTATCGCAAGGGTTATCCGCATGCGTTCGAACGCCGCCGAGGTTGAGGCCGTTCTGCGCGAGTTCTTCATCGAAACGACTGAAGGGTGGCGCCACAACCACTGCGACGAGGTGATCGGCCAGTACCAGGCACGCGCTAAGCAGGCGGCCGAGAACGGTAAGCGCGGCGGTCGCCCGAAGAAACCGGAAGCAAAGCAGAACGAACCGACGCCCAAGCAAAACGGAAGCGGAAATAACCCAGCAGAAACCCAGCCGGTTTTTTCCGCTAACCCAGAGGAAACCGGATCGAAAGCTAACCAATAACCAAGAACCAGAAGAGCAAGAGCATGTCGCCGCTGACGCGCCGACCGCTGCTCAGGCTCAGGCCGATGATGCTGGCGAACCTGCCCAGCCGAAAGCGCAGCGTGCCAAGCGCCTGCCTGCTGAGTGGACGCTGCCGGCTGAGTGGCTGGCCTGGGCTCTTGCTGATCGCCCTGAGTTCCCCGAGGCTGCGATGGTCCGCGAGGGCGAGAAGTTCGCTGATCACTGGCATGCCGCCTCCGGTAAGAACGCGGCGAAACTGGACTGGCTCGCCACCTGGCGGAACTGGGTTCGCAATGCCCGCCTGCCGCAGAACGTCCGCGCCTTCCCGCAACCCCAGCAATCTCGCTTCACGAACCTGCCGCCGGTGAACGCCGAGGAGATCCGCGCCCGTACCGCCGAGAACGAACGCCTGGGGGTGCGCCGTGCGAATTTCTAACTTCGGCGCTGTGCCGCGTACCAAGATCCGCGCTGATCGCTGCTCTGTCCACGGCGAGTTCGACCGGACGCTGGTCGAGGCCTTCGAGGGTGACAACCGGGTGATCGGCTGCCAGCGCTGCCGCTTCGACGCGATCCACGGCCAGGACAGCGCAGAGCGCACCGAGGCGGTCGAGTCTAAGCGCTGGGAGACCCGGAACGCCGCTCTGTTCGCAACGGGAATTGCCCCGAGGTTCCGCGGCTGCTCGCTGGAGAACTACCGGACGCCGCTGGATGGCCAGAAGCTCGCCCTGGATACCTGCCGCGCCTACGTCGACCAGTTCGAGGAGAGCTTCGCCGCCGGCCGCTGCCTGCTGCTGATGGGCAACTTCGGTACCGGCAAGACCCACCTCGGCTGCTCGATCCTCAAGGCCGTGGTGACCCGCTACGGAGCCACAGCGCTGTACGTCCCGGCCGCCGACATCATCGGCGCGCTCAAGGCCAGCTTCGGCCGTGATGTCGCGAGCAGCGAGCGCGAGATCTTCGCCGAGCTGGCCGGCGTCGACCTGCTGCTGATCGATGAGCTCGGCGCCCAGGGCGGAACAGAGTTCGAACGCCAATCCCTGCACCAGATCATCGACACCCGGTACCGGAACATGCTGCCGACCATCATCACGTCCAACCTGCCGTCGACTGAGCTGGCGGCCTACATCGGCGACCGGGCCCTGGATCGCCTGCGCGAGAACGGCGGGCAGGCCGTGGCATTCGACTGGGATTCCGCCCGCGGGGGTGACCAATGAGCCGCGCCCTGTTCAGCATTGAGGCAGAGCACGGCGTCCTTGGGGCGATGATGCTCGACGCAGAGAAGATCGACCTGATCGCCGCAAAGCTGGCGGCCGGCGATTTCTACGAGCCGGACAATGCCGCCCTGTTCGCGGCCATCATGGACTGCCACGCCGACGGCATACCGGTTGACGCCGTGACCGTTGGCGCCACGCACCAGTTCCTGCCGAGCGGTGACCGGGTACTGGCCTATGCCGGTGATATTGCCAAGAACGTGCCGTCGGCAGCCAACTGGGAGACCTATGCCAACGTCGTGAAGGAGCGTGCCGTGCTTCGCCGGGTGGTTGAGGCGGCCGACTCCATTCGCGAGTTGGTCGGCGAGGACCGCCCTGTGGCCGAGATCATCGCCAGTGCACAGCAGGCGGTTGCCGACCTTCATGACCTGGGCGGCGGCGGGCAGGACTACTGCCACGTCAGCGAGGCGCTGCCGGAGGTGATCGACGAGCTCGACGCCAAGTTCCACCGTCGCGTCGACCGCGGGCACAGCACCGGTCTTCCGGATCTGGACGGCATCATCCAAGGCGCCCGCCCGGGAAACATGATCGTGATTGCCGGCCTGCCAGGCAGCGGAAAGACGACGCTCGGCCTGCAGATCGCCCAGCACATCGCCACCGGCGGTGCCGGCAAGGGCTTGGTGTTCAGCATGGAGATGTCGAAGAAGGAGCTGATCAACCGCGGCATTGCCTCGCTCGGAAACGTCCAGCTGAGCCGGATCGACGAAGGCCATTCGCTCGAGGATGGGGACTGGACCGGCATCACTGTCGCGGTAGATAAGCTGCAGAACTCCGGCCTGTACCTGTGCGATGCCCCTGGGCTGACCGCCCCGCGTATCCGCAGCATCGCCCGGCACGCGCAGCGCACCCACGGGCTGGACGTGGTGGTGGTCGACTACATCGGCCTGATCGCATCCGAAGGCCGTAGCCAGAACCGCACCGTGGAGCTCGGCCGCATATCCACGGCCATGAAGACCTTGGCCAAGGAGCTGAAATTGCCGGTCATCGTGCTGGCCCAGCTCAACCGCGACTCAACCAAGCGCCCCGGCAAGCGACCCGTTCCGCAGGATCTGCGCGACTCCGGCCAGATCGAGGCCGACGCCGACACAGTAATCCTCGTCCACCGCGATAACGATACCGAGCAAGGCCGGAGCGGGGTCACTGAGCTGATCGTGGGCAAGTGCCGGCACGCAAAGGTCGGCTCCTGCCTCGTCCAGCACCAAGGCCAGTTCTCCCGCTTCGTCAGCTTCGCCGGCCAGCGAGAGGTCAGCCAAGAGGATCTTGAGATTGGCCGCGGCAAGTTCGGGAGGGGCTTCTGATGATTCTCTCCGACCAAGAGCAGAAACGCCGCTGGAAGGCCCTGCGCGAGAAGATCAAGCGTTCCCAGTCTGAATCGAGAGAGAACAGGGTGGAGAAGTTCATTGCCGAGGTTGAAGAGGGCTATGCCCTTGTGGCGCGTAAGCCCAAGAAGGAGAACCGGAATGGCTGACATACCCCGCTGGATAGACCTGCGCCACCAGGCCGAGTCGCGCCGGCGGCGCGCCGCGAAACTCCGCGCCCAGATCGAGGCCTTCGAGGCCGCCCGAGCAGAGCACTAGGCCGCCGTTGAGGCGCTGAAGATCAAGAAGTCTACAGCGTCGACCTGGGCGAACTGTTCGGCGCGGAGGTGGCAGCATGAGCAACGCCATTACCTTGGTCCAGTTCAAGGGCGAGGCGCGGGCGGATAGCCGCCTGCTGGCCAAGCAGTTGGGCAACCAGCACAAGAACTCCATGGACCTGATCGAGCGCTATGCCGCCAAGTTCAAGCGCTTTGGCCATCTTCCGTTTCAAACGGAGGTTGGTAAGCGCGTACAGGGCGGCGGCAAAGCTGAGCGATTCGCCCTGCTGAACGAGGACCAGTGCTATTTCCTGCTGTCGCTGTCGCGGAATACCGACATCGTGGTGGACTTGAAGGCTGACCTGATCGCCGCCTTCCGCGAGGCCCGCGACCGCGCCAGCGTGACGGACGCGCAGTACCTGCCGCTCTACCACGCCATGCATGACGAGGTGGCCGCCCTGGCCCGGCGCGCCAAGGAGTGCGGCAGCAACACGCCGGAGCGCATGTTCCACATCAACGCCAACAAGGCGCTGAACGCCGTCATGGGGATTGCCAGCGGCGAGCGCGGCACGCTGACCATCGAGCAACGGCTGTTGCTGACGACGCTTCAGGCGGTCTACCGGAACCAGTTGCATGCCAGCCTTGAGCGCGGCGACGATCATCGCGAGGGTGGGCACAAGGCGAAGGCCGCGGTACTGGCCTACATGACGAGCGCCGGGGCTCTGCTGCTGGGAGGACGCGCCGCATGACGACCCAGACTTTGCATTTTTGCGGGGGAACCGAGGGAACCCGGCAGCGCCTGGAGAATGAAAAACGCGGGGCCACGGCTGATCGCCGCCCCCGTGCTGCTGGCTCGACCTACTCCGGCGAATGCGTCTTGAGCCAGTCCACCAGCACGGCATCTATCCGCGTCTGCCAGCCGGGGCCGGACGCCCTGAAAGCGCACAGAACATCGGTCGATAGTGTCAGCCGGATGGGTATTTTCCGGCTTTCGGGATACCGGCCCCGCGGTCGTGAGCGGCTGCGCAGCCTGGCGGCTTTCATCTGGCGGGCAGACTCCAGCAGGTCGGCGTGGCACCGCCTCTGCTCGTCATCCATACCCGATGCCCTATGCCGGCCGGGCAGGTACAAGCTCGGCGTGGAGCTTGATGCCCAGCGCGCGCGTGACCTTGAGGATGGTTGCAAAGCTCGGATTGCCCTCGCCGGACAACGCCTTGTACAGACTTTCGCGCCCGAGGCCGGTGTCACGCGCCAGTTGGGCCATGCCCTTGGCGCGGGCGATGGTGCCGAGTGCCTTGGCGATGAAAGCCGCATCGTCGCCGGCTTCCTCAAGGCATGCCTCAAGGAAAAGCGCCATGTCCTCATCGGTCTTGAGGTGTTCGGCGCTGTCCCATTTGCTCAGTTTGATGGTTGCCATGTTCGCCTCCTACAGTTGCCGCGCCATGTCGATAGCGGCCTTGATGTCTTTCGCCTGGCTGGACTTGTCGCCGCCGGCCAGCAGGATGACCAGCTCGTGCCCGCGTTGCGTGAAATACACGCGGTAACCCGGCCCGTAGTGGATGCGCATCTCCGAAACGCCTTCCCCAACCGGCTCGCAATCTCCGAAGTTGCCATCCTCGGCGCGGTCAATGCGGGCCTGTACCCGCAGCGCCGCCCGCCTGTCCCGCAGACCGGAAAACCAGCGGTCGAACACGTCCGTGGTGAGGATGCTTTTCATGCCGTATCCGTATCATTTGGGATACAGAGAGTAGCCCGAGCACATGCCCTCGGCAACTCCCACCTTCGCCCGAGTGTTGCCAAGCGCACCATGCCCAGCATGAAACCGGGGGTTGCACCGGCCAGTCCCCGGCGCTACTCTGCGCCCGTCACGGTCAATCCCGTGGCCGGGTGTGAGAACCCGATGAGCAAAAGGCGCACAAGCGCCCCCAAGACCATTGCGGACGCTTTTTTTGTATCTGCAGTGACGCTCTATGGCGGCTGTGTGTGGGCAGGCTTCGGCTTGGCCGGGTTCCTTTTGCCCCGGTTTCTCACCCCATGCACAGCCCGCCACCAGTCGCGTGAGAACGACTCTGGCGGTTCCCCAGCAAAAGGAGAACCACCCCATGACCCAGCGTCATATCCTTACCCTCAATCCGTCTGCACTCCGGCAACGCGCCGCCGCGCACCGCGCCATGGCCCTCGCCGCCCTGCGCGCCGACTCTTCCCTGTCCGTCCGCCTGCGCCGCTTCAATCGGCACATGGCCATCGCCCGCTCCCTGGAGTCGCAGGAGGTGGCCCTGTGATCGCCGTCCAACTGATCGACAGCACCGGCCGCGTGCTGGGGAGCATGCGCTTGCCCGCCGGCGTGCGCCTGGCCGACCTGGAGCAACTGGCGCTCGCCGCCGGCCACCAGCCCCTGCCCGGGCACCTCGAGGAGCCCATCGCCACCAAGGTCCACGCCTCGGCCCCGGAAGCCGTGGAGGTGATCCAGTGAGCAAGAGCACTACCCGCGCCGCCGTCAACGCCGTGGCCATCGCCGACGAGGCCCTGGAGCTGCTGGAAAACACCCGCGAGCAGCTCGACATGCTGGCCTCCCTGCTGCGTGCCATCTACCGGGCGACTCCGGCCGTGCTCGCCACCCGGAGCAATAACTCCCGCAGCGGCGCGCTCGACGCCCAGCACCTCGCCGGCCTGGGCGAGCAGTCCGCGGTGGAGTGGTCCGAGCACCTGGAGCAGCAGACCGAGCAGCTGAAAGGCCAGCTCGATGCCGCCGGGGGTGAGGCATGAGCGTCCCGAACTGGAACGACCTGCTGCTGAACCACCGCGCGATCCAGACCTTGAGCCCGGAGCAGTTGAAAGCCGCCGGGCAGGCCGTCGACAACTACGGCATGACCCTCGGCTGCGGCATCGCCGCCATCGGCAGCCTGCTGGCCGGATACGCCACGAACGAGGATCACGGCATCGACCCGGACGCGATGACCGACCTTGGTTGGCTGCTGCAAACCCTGGGCGAGCTGTCTGCCCGACTCAACGACACCGGCAACGTCATCCGCGACCGCCGCCAAGCGCTCAAGCACGAGGACTGACCCATGACCCGCTCGAAAAGCTTCCGGAAGGCGGCTGTGGCCCCGTTCGGCCTCAAGAAAGCTGTCGCCTACCTGGAGAGCAGCCCGCTTGCCCTTCTGGCCGTCCTTCACCTGCTGGCGCTGGTCGCCCTGGTGCTGCTGGAGACCCGCCCATGACCGTTGTCCCGTTCAAGCGCGGCGGGGGCGAGCCGCCCCGCGAAGCGCCGCAGATCGACCGCGAAAGCCTGGTGGAGCTGCTGCGACTGTTTCTGGACCTGTCCGACTACCTCAAGCGCGAGCACGACCTGCACAAACGCATCGAGCTGTACGGCATCGCCAACCGGCTGGGCAACACGCTCCAGCCGTTCACCCGTCCCACCCAGCCGCCGAAGGGGGCCGCATGAACAGTCTCAACACCCATTACGACCCGCTGGAGCTGCTGTTGGCGCGGCTGCACGGCGTGAAGCGGCACGGCGAGCGCTATGTCGCCCGCTGCCCGGCCCACCAAGACAAGTCGCCCTCCCTGAGCCTGTCGCGCGGCCAGGGCGGCCGCGTCCTGCTCCATTGCCATGCCGGCTGCGAGACCCGCGACGTGCTGGCGGCGGTCGGCCTGGAGCTGAAAGACCTGTTCCCCGACAACCTGAGCCGGGAGCAGCGCCAGCAGTACCGCCGCGAGCAGCTGGAGAAGGAACGCCACTTCGAGCGCCTGGTGATCGAGGCCGGCAACGGCGCGCTGGCCAAGGGTGCGGAGCTGTCCGACGAGGACGTCGCCCGGATGGCGCTGGCGCAGGAACGGATCGAGCGGCTCGACCGGCAACTCGCCGAACTGATCGAGCCCGAGCCGCCCAGGGTGGAACCGGAGCGCCCCTGCTGGGGCGTCTATGAGGGCTGGGTACGGAACGAGAAGGGCGCCAGGCTCAAGCCGGGCGTCTACTGGCACGGCTACCGGCGCACCAAGCAGGACGAGGAGGCAGAGCTGAGCGAGGACAGCGAGCGCCCCCTGCGCGACGACTGGATCGCCTCGCCGGTGTTCGTCGTGGCCCGCACCCTCAACAGCGACGACGGCACGGAGGGCCGCCTGCTGCGCCTGGTGACGCAGGGTGGGGACAAGGAATGGGTGCTGCCCATGGAGGTGTTCGGCGGCAGCGCGAGGACGCCCGGCGCAGCCTGTTCGCCATGGGGGCGGTGATTGCCCCACGCCAGCGCGGCCGCTTCATGGAGTACCTGCTCGACCAGCAGCCGCGCCAGACTCTGGCCACCACCAGCCGGCCGGGCTGGCATGAGTCGGGCGTCTTCGTCCTGCCCCACCGTACCCTCGGCGGCGACGGCGTGCGCTACCAGACCGCCGGCCGGGCGCCAAACCTCTATGCCGCCCACGGCGAGCTGGCGCAGTGGCAGAGCCGGGTGGCCGCCCGCTGCCTGGGCAACCCGGTGCTGACCCTGGCCGTTGGCTGCGCGCTGGCCGGGCCGCTGCTCAACCTGGTCGGGGTGAACGGCGGCGGCGTTCACCTGGTCGGCGACAGCTCCAGCGGCAAGTCGCTGGCGCAACTGATCGGCGCCTCGGTGTGGGGCGACCCGGGGGTGTTCGCCGCCAGTTGGGACATGACCAAGGGCGGGCTGGAGATCGAGGCCGCCTCGCGCAACGATACCCTGTTGTCGCTGGACGAGATCAAGCGCGCCGATCCACGCCGGGTACAGGAAATGGCCTATGCCCTGGCGAACGGCCAAGGCAAGGGCACCATGACCCGCGAGCGCGAAGGACGCGCCAAGCTCCATTGGCGCCTGCTGACCCTCTCCAGCGGCGAGCGCTCGCTCTCCGAGCATGCGGCCATCGGCGGCAACCCGGCCCACGCCGGTGCCGAGCTGCGCATGGTCGACGTGAACGCCGGCACCCGCACGCACCGCGCCTTCGACGAGTTGCACGGCATGGAGGGCGCGGACTTCCACCGGGCGCTGACCGTCGCCGCCGGCCAGCACTATGGGCACCTGGGGGCAGCCTTCGTCGAGCGGCTGATCGCTGGCGGCGACCGCGACGGACTGCTGGAGGCATTCGCCAAGGTGCGCGCTCGTTTCGCGGTGGAGAACGCCCAGGCCGGCCGGGTGGCCGACCGCTTCGCCGTCATCGCCCTGGCCGGCGAGATGGCCATCGCCTACGGCCTGCTGCCCTGGCCAGTGGGCACCAGCCTGAACGACAGCCAACTGCTCTATCGCGAGTGGCTGGAGCGGGTGGGCAGCGGCAACGCCGAGGACCGGCAGATCCTCGCCGGCATCGCCGGCTTCATCGAGCGCCACGGCAGCAGCCGCTTCTCCGACGTGGATGCCGGCGAGACGGACAGCCGCATCTTCGACCGGGCCGGCTACTGGGAGCTGGACGGAGCCCGCCGGCTCTACCTGTTCAACAAGTCAGGACTGATCGAGGCCGCCGCCGGCTTCGGGCTGGCGCGGATCGTCAAGGCGCTGGAGGCGGCCGGGGCGCTGGCCAAGCGGGACAACGACAAGAAGCGCAACACCAAGAAGTACCGGCTGCCGGGTGGCGGTTCGGCGGGACTGTACGTGGTCGATCCGGAGCGCCTGGAAAGCGAAGGAGGCACCCATGGTTGATCCTGTTCAGGCCCGGCACGGCGCACTCCACACATACAGGAACCTGAAATCGGTGGGAACGATGGGAACGGTGGGAACACCCAGCAATGGCGCGGGCTCCAGCCGTTCCCACCCCATAGAAAGAAGTGGGAACGGGTGGGAACACAATTCATCTTGTAAACATAAGTGCAGCGACTCTTATGCATTTCTGTCGATTCCGTTCCCACTCGAAAACCCGGTGGGAACGTGTTCCCAGTCTGGAACCCGCGTGGTTACTGGCTGTTCCCACGTTCCCACTGTTCCCACGGTTTGCGAGAGAGGTATATGCGGTATTGAGGCCGATGCCAGGGGGTGCCCATGACCCTGCTGGCGGAACTGTTCGAGCAGCTGGAGGCCGCACCCGAGGAGGAAGACCAGCGGCAGGCCGTTGCTCGGGTGGGGGTAGTGGAGATCGCCGCCACTGCTACAGCCATCAACGACCACCGGGCCGGCCACGATGCGTCGCCCACCACGACAACGGCGGTTCCCCCGCCAATCCCAGCGCCAGCGGTGGAGTGCCCGGCAGAGGCCCGCCGAAACGCCTGGACGATCACCCGAGGGGGCAAGCCGGTCTGCACGATCTGCGGCGCCCCCATGACCTACGACGAAGCCCTGGTCGAAGCCCGCTGGCGCTGGCCGGATGCCGATACCGAGTAACCTACTGGCCTGCCTACCGGCGGCGGGCCGCCCATTTCAGACTGGCGCCGAAGTTGGCGCTCCGGTTCCGGCCTTGCCTGGAGCCTGCAGGTCTTCGTCAAACCCGGCATCCCTCGACAGTACGCACTGCAGTCCGTATCGTCCCCCGGTTTTTTCGGGTGATACCCTCGCACGGATCGCGGCTCTGCCCAGACTCCTCGCCCTTGCCGGTATCGCCCCACCCTGATCGATGGGAGCAGTACGTGAACCAGCAAAACCTCGCCGACTTCATCTGGAACGTGGCCGACGTGCTGCGTGGCGACTTCAAGCAGTCCGAGTTCGGCCGCATCATCCTGCCCTTCACCGTGCTGCGCCGTCTGGAGTGCGTGCTGGAGCCGACCCGCGAGGCGGTGCGCAGCCAGTACGAGCTGCTCAAGGCCAGCGGCGTGGATCTCGACCTGCTGCTGCCCGGCACGGCTGGCGCCACCTTCTACAACGTCTCGCAGTTCTCCTTGGCCAGCCTCGGCTCCACCAGCACCCGCGCCAACCTGGAGGACTACATCGCCAAGTTCTCCGCCAACGCCCGCCAAGTGTTCGAGCACTTCGCCTTCGACGGCTGGCTGGAAAAGCTGGAGAAGGCCAACCTGCTATATCTGGTGACCCAGAAGTTCGCCAGCATCGACCTGCACCCGGCGACCCTCAGCAACCACGAGATGGGCCTGGCGTTCGAGCACCTGATCCGCAAGTTCGCCGAGTCGGCCAACGACACCGCCGGGGAGTTCTTCACCCCGCGCGACGTGGTGCGCCTGGCCACCACCCTGGTGTTCGCCCCCGACCATCGGGCGCTCAACGGCGAGGGCGTGGTGCGCACCGTGTACGATTGTGCGGCCGGCACTGGCGGCTTCCTGTCTTCGGCCATCGAGCAGGTGGCCGAGTGGAACCCCAACGTCCGCCTGGTGCCCTACGCCCAGGAGCTGAACCCCGAAACCTACGCCATCTCGGTGGCCGACAAGCTGATCCAGGGCTTCTCGACACAGAACATCAAGCTCGGCAACACCCTGTCCAACGACCTGCTGCCCCACGAGCAGTTCGACTACTGCCTGGCCAACCCGCCGTTTGGCGTGAAGTGGGAGAAGGTGCAGAAGCAGGTGCAGGCTGAACATAGCGAGCTGGGCTATGCCGGTCGTTTCGGCCCCGGCCTGCCGCGGGTTGGCGACGGCTCGCTGCTGTTTCTCATGCACCTATTGTCCAAGCGCAAGCCCATCGAGCTGGACGGCAGCCGTATCGGCATCGTGCTGTCCGGCTCGCCGCTGTTCAACGGCGGCGCCGGTTCGGGCGAGTCGGAGATCCGCCGCTGGATTCTCGAGAACGACTGGCTGGAAGCAATCATCGCCCTGCCCACCGACCTGTTCTACAACACCGGCATCGGCACCTATGTGTGGATTCTCTCCAACCACAAGGACGCGCTGCGCAAGGGCAAGGTCCAGTTGATCGACGCCAGTGCCATGCATGCGCCGATGCGCAAGAGCCTGGGCAGCAAGCGCAAGTACCTGTCCGACGAGCAGATCGCCGAGATCGCCAGGCTGCACGAAGCCTTCGAGGCAGGCCCCAACAGCAAGGTCTTTGCCACTACCGACTTCGGCTACCGGCGCATCACCGTCGAACGCCCGCTGCGCCTGCGCTTCTCGGTCACTGCGGACATGCTCACCACTTACCAGAACATCAAGGGCTCCGATCAGGCCGAGGCTTTCGCCAAGGTGGAAGGCAGCTTCGACAACCTGCCTGACTTCCTCAAGGCCGCCGGCATCCGGAAGCTCTCCAAGGGCGCGCAGAAGGCCGTGCTCGCCTGCTTCGGCGAGCGTGACGCCGATGCTCAGCCGGTGCTGGACGACAAGGACAATGTGCAGGCTGACAGCGACCTGCGCGAGTTCGAGAACGTGCCGCTCAACCAGTCCATCGAGGCCTATTTCGAGCGCGAAATGCTGCCCCATGTGCCGGATGCATGGATCGACACCGGCAAGACCGACGCGAAGGACGGTCAGGTCGGTATCGTCGGCTACGAGATCAACTTCAACCGCTACTTCTACGTCTACCAGCCGCCGCGCCCGCTGGCCGAGATCGATGCCGATCTCAAGGCCGTGGAGGCCGAGATTGCTGCGCTGCTCGGCGAGGTGACGGCATGATGTCGAGCCATACCCCGATAGCTGTGCTTTTCGTACAGGATTGCCCATACAACCTTGCCAAGGTCGGCTATCCGCGTATAATTTTGCCCAACACACCCGCCATGCCTCTCCCTGAAGCACACTTTGGCGGGTTTTTTGTGCCTGGAGTTTGCCAATGAGCCAGTTCGACAAGCCGGCACGCTCTGTCGACGAGCTGCTCGCCATGCTGCAGGCACGCGGGCTGCAGGTTGCCAATCCTGTTCGTGCGCGTCACTACCTGGCCAACATCAGCTACTACCGCCTGTCTGCCTATACGCGCCCGCTCTATGTGCCGCAGCAGCAGGAGCACGGCTTTCTACCGGGTACAACCTTCGAGCAGGTGCTTGCGCTCTACATCTTCGACCGCGAATTGCGCTTGCTGCTGCTCGACGCCATCGAGCGGCTGGAGGTGGCCCTTCGTGCGCAGATGACCAACACCCTGGCCGAGCATCACGGGCCGCATGGCTATCTCGACGCGGCGATCTTCGACACGCGCTACAACCATGACTGGCTGATGGACAAGCTGGCCAGGGAGGTCAGCGCCCGCGATGTCGAGCCGTTCATCGAGCACTACCGCAGCAAGTACAGTGCTGCCCCCGTCCAACCGCCGATCTGGATGGGCATGGAGTTGCTGACCTTCAGGGAGGTTTCCACCCTGTTCAGCCAGCTGCGCGACAAACGGGATACTCAGCGGATCAGCCGGCATTTCGGCTGGCCAGATACCGTCCTGCGTTCGTGGTTCCGCTGCCTTTCCGACCTGCGCAACCTGTGTGCCCACCATGCCCGGGTGTGGAATCGCGAGTTCGGTAGCTATCCAGTATTGCCGCGCAAGGCACCCGCTGGCTGGGCGGTCATGCCGGACAGTATTCCCAGCAGCAGCCAGCAGCACCAGGAGCAGCGCATCAGGCCCCAGCGCCGTCTTTATATGCAGTTGGTGGTCATCGAGACGCTGATGCGTGTGGCCTGCCCGGAAAGCCGCTGGTCGGCTCGCCTGCTGCAGTTGCTGGAGCAACACCCCCAGGTTTCCCGCCCGCACATGGGCTTCCCCGCCGACTGGCAACAGCAGCCGTTCTGGCAACCCGTGATTGCCGCTGTACAAGGAACACAGCCATGAGCCATTACAAACCCTATCCGGCCTACAAGGATTCCGGGGTGGAGTGGCTGGGGCGGGTGCCGGAGCATTGGGACATTTTGCCGCTCAAGTCCGTTGTGACTTTTCGCAGCGGCGGAACCCCAAGCAAGGACAATCTGGATTTTTGGGATGGTGATATTCCTTGGGCTTCGGCAAAAGACCTGAAAAAAGAACAGTTGGAGGACACGCAAGACCATCTGACCGAGCTGGCTGTTACATCCGGAGCCGCATCTTTGGTCGCCGCAGGCAGCGTTTTGGTCGTGGTCAGGGGAATGATCCTGGCGAGGACATTCCCCGTAGTCGAAGCTATGGTGCCGATGGCCATCAACCAGGACTTGAAGGCTCTTCAAGCGCTTCAAGCGCTAGATGAGAAATTCCTCGCCTATTTGCTCCGTGGGCTGGCTAACGAATCGCTACGGCGCCTTGAAGAGGCCGGTCACGGTACGAAAGCGCTCCGCATGGAGCTGTGGACATCAATGCAGCTCACGATTCCTCCGAAGGAAGAGCAGCAGTCCATATCGACTTACCTGGCCCGCGAAACCGCCCGCATCGACGCGCTGGTGGCGAAGAAGACCCGCTTTATCGAGCTGCTGCGCGAAAAGCGCCAGGCGCTGATCACCCATGCCGTCACCAAGGGCCTCGATCCCAACGTGAAGATGAAGGACTCCGGCGTGGAGTGGCTGGGGGAGGTGCCGGAGCATTGGGGCATCTCGCCACTAAAGTATCTTGTCCGCTTTCGGAGTGGGGGGACGCCATCCAAAGACAATCTTGAGTTCTGGGACGGTGACATTCCTTGGGCATCTGCCAAGGATCTAAAGCAGGAAATGCTCGCGGACACGATAGATCATCTTACCGGGACGGCGATTGAGTCAGGTGCTGCATCGCTTGTTCCACCTGGAAGCATTCTGGTGGTTGTGCGCGGGATGATTCTTGCCCGTCTTTTCCCGGTGGTTGAAACGCTGGTACCTATGGCGATCAACCAGGATCTCAAGGCATTAGTCCCATCTGAAAGTCTCAATAGCCGATATTTGGCTCACCTGCTTCGAGGCTCCTCCGCAGAGTCTTTGAGCCGACTTGAGGAGGCAGGGCACGGCACCAAGGCTCTCAGAATGGAGAATTGGGTCTCCATTGAGTTGCCGGCTCCTCCATTGCATGAGCAACTTGCGATCATCGCGATGCTAGATATTCAAACCGCCCGGATTGACTCGCTTTCCGAAAAAACCGAGCGAAGCATCGATCTCCTCAAGGAGCGCCGCTCCGCTCTGATTACCGCTGCCGTCACTGGCCAGATCGACCTGCGGGAGGCGGTATGAGCCAGGGTCGCAGCATTCGCCTGTTTCTGGTCGATGGCACGCCCAATGGTCTGCTGACCGCCGAGATCATGAACTGGACCGGACATGTGCTGACCGGTCCGCGCAGCAAGCTGGCCGAGCTGGTGCAGCGCCCCGAGTGCGCGCGTACCGGCGTGTACTTCCTGGTCGGCCCCGACCCGGACAACAACCTGCGCTCTCTGGTTTACATCGGAGAGTCGGACGACGTGGCCAGGCGCCTCAAGCAACACAATCGCCCGGAGGAGCAGAACGGCAAGGACTTCTGGGAGCGCGTCTGCCTGGTCACCAGCAAGGACCAGAACCTGACCAAGGCCCATGTGAAGTACCTGGAAAGCCTGCTGATCGGCATCGCCGGCGATCTGGGTCGCTGCGAGTTGGTCAACGGCACCGCCCACGACTACGGCAGCCTGCCGGAGTCCGACCGTGCCGACATGGCCTTCTTCTTGGAGCAGATCCGTACCGTGCTGCCGGTGCTGGGCTTCGACTTCCTCCGCGAGCTGGCCAGACCTTCGACCAGCATTGCACCTGGCCCGGCTGCGCCGGTTTCCCGCTCCCCGCTGTTCATCCTGGAAGTGCCGCGCTACCACATCACCGCCCAGGGTCAGGAGATCGACGGCGAGTTCTTCGTGCTCAAGGGCTCCAGAGCGCGGGCGGAGTGGGTCGGTACCGAGCGCGGCTATCAGGGGTTGTTCCGGCAACTGGTGGCCGATGGTGTGCTGGTCGCCGAGAGTCCCGAGCATCTGGTGTTCAGCGACGACTATGCCTTCAGCAGCCCAAGTGCGGCAGCGGCCGTAGTCTGCGGGCGTGCTGCCAACGGTCGTACCTCCTGGGTAGCAGGGGGCACGGGCCAGACTTATGCTGCCTGGCAGGAGCAGCAGCTGAATATCACTGCACAACTTGAGGGTGATGAAATCTGTGGATGAAGCTGGCCTGCAACAATACTTGCGCGAGCACTACCCTCGGGAGAATGATGCTTGCGAGTGGAAGGAATTCAAGAACCTTACCCATGCGGTATCCGGTCGCAAGGGGGAGGATATCGCCAGCTACATCTCGGCCATTGCCAACATGGAGGGCGGGCATCTGGTGATCGGTGTGCAGGACGCCTCGCTGCAGATCATCGGTATCCAGAACTTCCATGATTACACTCCGGAAAATATCCGTCAGCGCCTGTTGGGGCGGTGCAGCAATCTGGACTCCGAAGGTTTCCGGGTCGAGTCTTTCGTCACTGAAGATACCCAGCGCACCGTCTGGGTGTTCCATATTCCCCGCCATCGGCCGCGCTTGCCGGTATATGCCCACGACAAGGCCTGGCAGCGGCTGGACGACGCACTGACTGAAATGCGTCCGGAGCGTCTGGAAGCGATTCTGTACGAGCCCGTGGATAGCACCGACTGGTCTGCACAGATCGTCGAAGGAGCCAGTCTTGCTGATCTGGACCCGGCCGCGCTGACGGTAGCTCGTGAGAAGTTCGCCGAGAAGCACCGCAATGCGTCCTTTGCCACCGATATCCCCAGTTGGGATCAGCCAACCTTTCTCGACAAAGCCAAGATCACTATCCAGGGCAAGATCACCCATACCGCGTTGTTGCTGCTTGGCAAGGCCGAGTCCAGCCATTATCTGCCTTGTCTGGCGCAGATAACCTGGAAACTGGTTGGCGAGGAACAGGCTTATGAGCATTTCGGCTTGCCCTTCCTGCTGACGACCACTCAGGTGCTTCACCGTATCCGCAACATCGGCTACAAGATATTTCCACAGAATCAGCTGCTGGCCACTGAGGTGAGCAAGTACGACACGCGGGTGATTCTGGAGGCGTTGCACAATTGCATCGCTCACCAGGACTATCAGCTGCGCTCGCGCATCCTGGTGACTGAGCGGGTAGATCGTCTGGTCTTCGAGAATGCCGGCGGGTTTTTCGAGGGGAGGCCGGAAGATTACTTCAGTGGCGAACAGACCCCGAGTCGCTACCGCAACCCTGGCTGACCCAGGCTATGGTCAGCCTGAACATGATCGACACCATGGGCTTCGGTATCAGCACCATGACCTTGTCGCAGCGCAAGCGCTACTTCCCGTTGCCCGATTACAGCAAGTCGGGGCCGGACAGGGTGGTGCTGGAGATCTATGGCCATGTGATCGACGAGAATTACACGCGTCTGCTGCTGGAGCGTCAGGATCTGCCGCTGAACATCGTGATGCTGCTGGACCGTGTACAGAAGAAGCTGCCCATCACAGACGAGGCCGCCGCCCTGCTGCGCAAGCAAGGGCTGATCGAAGGGCGCAAGCCAAACTACTATCCAGCGGCGCAGGTGGCCAAAAGCACCGGCAAGAAGGACGACTACATCCGTAACCGGGCTTTCGACGATGCGTACTACAAGGATCTGATTCTCGGCTTTCTAGCTAAGTACGGCTCTGCTTCCCGAGAGGAGCTGCTACGCCTGATCCTAGACAAACTCTCGGATGCTTTAGACGAAAAGCAGAAGCAGAACAAGTTTCGGAACCTGCTGCATGCCATGTCGAAGCGTGACCAGACCATCGTGAAATCAGGCGGTTTGCACAAGGGCCGGTGGGTGCTTAGATCGTCTACGGATGCTGCTCAGTAGACGAACTCAAGACAAACTCTAGACAAACTGCCCCTTCGCCACGAAGGCTTGGCAAGCCAAGGACTGCTTCATGAGCCACATCCACCACGAATGCGAACTGGAACGCCACATCGTCGAGCAGCTGCAGGCTGCAGGCTGGCTGGTGGGCAAGTCCGCCGACTACGACGCTGCACGGGCACTGTTTCCCGAGGACGTGATTGGCTGGTTGGACGAGACCCAGCCGCAGGCCATGGCCAAGCTGCGCACCATGAACGGCGCTGGCGCCGAGGCGGTGATTCTCGAGCGCTTGGTCAAGCAGCTGGAGAACAAGGCCGAGGGCGGTACGGTCAACGTGCTGCGCTACGGCTTTGCGGTGGCCGGAGGCGGCACCCTGGCGATGAGTCAGGGCCTGCCTGAGGACGAGCGCAACGAGACGGTGATCCAGCGCTACGCCGCCAACCGCCTGCGCGTGGTGCCGCAGCTGCGCTATTCGCTGGACAAGGCCTATGAGATCGACCTGGCCTTCTTCATCAACGGCCTTCCGGTAGCCACGGTGGAGCTGAAGACCGATTTCACCCAGTCGGTACAGGCGGCGATGCAGCAGTACCGCATGGACCGCAGACCCGAGCGCAAGAGTGGCGGTACTGAGCCGCTGCTGACCTTCAAGCGCGGTGCGGTGGTGCATTTCGCCATGAGCGACAGCGACATCCGCATGACCACCAAGCTGGCCGGCGACTCGACCTTCTTCCTGCCGTTCAACCGCGGCAACGATGGCGCGGCCGGCAACCCGCCCTGCGAGGACGGCTATCCGGTCAGCTACTTCTGGGAGCGCGTGCTGCAGAAGGACAACTGGCTGCATATCTTCCAGCGCTTCGTTCTGCAGGAGCGCAAGGAGGCCCAGGACGCCAGCGGCAAGACCTACTACAAGGAGGCGCTGATCTTCCCGCGCTTTCACCAGTGGGAGGGCGTGACGCGGATGATCGGTGCGGTGCGTGTGGAGGGCGTCGGCCAGCCGTACCTGATCCAGCACAGCGCCGGCTCCGGCAAGACCAACACCATCGCCTGGACGGCGCATTCGCTGATCCGGGTGCGCCGTCCGGACGGCGAACCGTACTTTCACAGTGTGATCGTAGTGACCGACCGCCAGGTACTCGACCAGCAGCTGCAGGACGCCATCCAGCAGATTGAGCACCAGGCCGGGGTGGTCTGCGCCATCGACCGCCAGCAGTCCAGCCTGCCGAAGAGCCAGCAGTTGGCCAAGGCCATGCTCGGCGGCGTGCCGATCATCGTCTGCACCCTGCAGACCTTCCCCTACGCGCAGAGGGCCATCCTCGGCGAGCAGAGTCTGCGCGACCGCCGCTTCGCTATCATCATCGACGAGGCGCACAGTTCCACGGGCGGCAGCACGGCTGACGACCTGCGCTACGTGCTGACCGGACAGAGCGAGGAGGAGTGGGAAAAGCTCAGCAAGGAGGAGCGCCTGTCGGTATGGCAGTCGTCGCGGCAGCGGCCGGGCAATGCCAGTTACTTCGCCTTCACCGCCACGCCCAAGCATTCGACCCTGAGCCTGTTCGGCCGCCCGCGCAATCCGGCGCTGCCGGTGAGTCAGGATAATCCGCCGGCGCCTTTCCACCTCTACACCATGCAACAGGCCATCGAGGAGGGCTTCATCCTCGATGTGCTGAAGAACTACACCAGCTACCAGGTGGCGTTCAAAATCGGCAGTGAGTTCGTCGACGACAAGCGCGTGGACGAGAAGAGCGGTAAGCGTGCACTCGCCAAGTGGCTGTCGCTGAACCCGGTGAACGTCGGCCAGAAGGTCGAGCTGATCGTCGAGCACTTCCGCAAGAACGTCGCTCACCTGCTCGGCGGCCAGGCCAAGGCCATGGTGGTCACCGGCTCACGCGCTGCGGCAGTGAAGTACCACCTTGCGCTGCAGGACTATTGCCAGCGCAAGGGCTATGACAACGTGCAGGCCATGGTGGCCTTCTCCGGCGAGGTGCCCAACCGCGAGGTGCAGGAAAACAGCCTGCCGGTGGATCACCAGTTCAGCGAGAGCAATCTCAACCCCGGCCTGCACGGCCGCGACATGCGCAAGGTGTTCGATACCCCCGACTACCGGGTGATGATCGTGGCCAACAAGTACCAGACTGGCTTCGACCAGCCCAAGCTGGTCGCCATGTACCTGGACAAGAAGATCTCCGGCGTGGAGGCGGTACAGACCCTCTCGCGGTTGAACCGCACCTTCCCCGGCAAGGACAAGACCTTCGTGGTCGACTTCGCCAACGAGGCGGAGGAAATCCTCGCGGCGTTCAAGACCTTCTACCGCGACGCCCAGGTGGCGGATATCCAGGACCCGAACATCGTCTACGACATCAAGCAGCGCCTGGACGGCATGTTCATCTACGAGCAGGCCGAGGTGGCGGCGTTCGGCGAGGCCATCGTCGACAAGAACGTCACCCACCAGAAGCTCTATAGCCTGACCCAGGCGGCTACCGACCGTTTCAACGGCAGGCTGAAGACCCTCAACGACGCCATTGAGCAGTGGGAGAAGGCCTGGGAGTCTGCCCACGACAATGGCGATGAGCAGGGCATGGAGTACGCCGACGTGCAGCGCGCCGAGTACTGCAAGAAGCGCGACGAGCTGATGATCTTCAGCGAGAGCCTGTCGAAGTTCGTGCGTAGCTACGAATACATCGCTCAACTGGTGGAGTTCGGCGACCCTACGCTGGAAGCCTTCGCCAGCTATGCGCGGCTGCTGCGCAAGCGCCTGAAGGGAATCAGTGCCGAGCAGGTCGACTTGGGCGACCTCAAGCTCAGCCACTACAAGATCAAAAAGGGTGAAGGGCTGGCCGGCGTGGCCGTGCAGTCGGAAACGCCCGGCCTGTACGGCATCACCGACAACGGCCTGCGCGAAGCCCGCGACCGCGAGAAGAAGTACCTCTCCGACCTGATCGAGAAGCTCAACAACGCTTTCGGCCAAGGCATAACCGACACCGATCAGGTGGCCTTCGCCGTCCACGTTTCCGAGAAGCTGCGAGCCGACAGCGTGGTGATGGCTCAGGTGCAGAACAACCCCATGGAACAGGCCATGAAGGCCGACCTGCCGACCAAGGCCATCCAGGCCATTGCCGGCGCGATGAGTAGCCATCAGGTCATGGCGACGAAGCTGCTCAGCGACGAGAGCACGCGCGAGGTGTTCCTGACGGTGCTGTATGAACTGCTGAAGAGGGATATGGGCGGGGATCTGCTTTCCAGTGCTCGCGGATGAGGTACTGGGGACAGATGCTTTGAATGCACGCACTCGGCCCCTCGCCCGAAATCATGGGTGGTCGCGTCAGCCGAGGCGTCGCCAATGGCCAGGCATCCGCGCCAGCCTTGCAGGCCTCCTGCAGGCTTTTGCACTCGCTACCCCTGCCCGCGCGCAGCAAGCGCTCAGCGTCCGTTGAGCGTCTGCTGAGCACTCGCTCAACCGGTGACTCTCCCCTCCGCCACCTGAGCAGCTGCCGTCCTCTGTTGCATTGGCCCCAGTCACATAGCGTCGCCCGCACCTGGACACGGTGGGGGGGCGGTTACATGCGGAGCACGATCTGTGCGGCGACAACCCTGGTGACGCTTGGCGGGGAAACCAAGCCGGCCACCGAGTGGGCCGCCGAACGGGGCCTGAACTGGACGACGGTGAAAATGCGCCGCTACCGCGGCGCCAGCTGGGCAGAGGCGCTGTGTCCAAAGCTGCGCGCCCGCAACCGGATGGCGGGCTGGTCGCTGGCAGGCTGATCTGTGATAGAGCTATGGCCTGTTGAACCGCAGCCATAGCCAAGTACTGAACCGAACCCACAGTGGGGACCGTAGTACCTCAGGTCGCTGACGCCTGCTTGATCTGACCTGCGTTACGAGGAACAGAAAGCGTTCTTCCTCCTCGGTCGACCATGGCCTGACTTCGCAGCTATTCGGGCGTGGCGCAAGCTCCTCAACTCCTTTCATGGGGAGTAGGTTCGGTATCTCCAAATACTTGTATTCGCTGACTTCAACTTCCTTATCCAACCAGTTCATCACCTACTCCTGCCGACTCGACTTGTCGCTATGATCATGCCGTCCGCCCAATAAAGCGTGCCCAGTACCTTACGTCCTTGGTCATTCCCATGAGCCATCTAAGCCTCTTCCAGCTCTGCGCCCTGCACCTACGTCATCTTCTGGATCTTCGCAGGAAGCCCTGTGCAAGGAATGAAGACAAACCGACTCGTCGCGGCGTGATCACCTACGATCTTGACGGCAAGATTCTTTACTTCCCACCGCGAAAGGAATGAGGAAATACGGGGTCAGCGTTTGTCAATCAACCTGCGCCAAGCATCGCCAAGTCTTGTTGTTAGTGCCGATGTAAAACTGACCCACCCCAGCGAAGTAAAACTGACCCACCTGGGCTAACGTCGCGGCCTTTTCGAGGCCGCCCATGTTGACCCAGGAGCAAGCAGTGGAGATCAGAGTATTGGC
>Ga0209575_10000382_pt1 | contig 32039 bp, 8 predicted proteins | sample Medcelwee11metaG_FD_187172 | JGI IMG/M metagenome (GOLD analysis project Ga0209575, IMG submission 187172) | Freshwater pond sediment microbial communities from the University of Edinburgh, under environmental carbon perturbations - Medium... | ecosystem: Environmental > Aquatic > Freshwater >...
TAAATGTTCCATTACCGGTGAATGTGTATCCCGTCAATCAGCTATTGTTTGTTATCGTGATTCCTGTTTTGTTGAATCCTGTAAGTGTCGCTACCACATCTCAGCTTGTTCGTGTTCATGAAACGGGAGCATACTCTATAGTAGCGGTAGGTTTTATGACATCTATCCAATCTACCGTTGCTGTCACTTCTCCTGTGTTTCCTGCAAGATCGGCAAACGTAAATACAAACGTTCCATTATCTGTAAAAATATATCATGTTTCATTCCATCACGTAATTGTTTCACTCAATCATGTAAGTATTGCTACTACATCACCATTAGTCCATTCTGACGGTATATATTCTATTGTCGCTGTAGGTTTTATTTTGTCTATCCATGTAACAGTTGCAGTAATATTTCATGTATTTCCTACAGAATTTCCTGCTGCATTTACTGCTAAGAAATCAAAACTGCCATTACCAGTAAATGTATACTCGTTTGATCCACTATTGTTGAGGATAAGTAATCCATTTGAATATCATGTCAATGTAGCTACCACGTCTCCTGAAGTAAGACTATCCGGTACGTATATCGGCGTTGCCGTAGGAACGCTATGATCTCCAATCACATTGTAGAAGTACATAATAGACGCATTGAGGAAACTAAGGTTTGCTGTAAAGAATCCTAAATTACGTATACGAAGATCATCAATACATCATTTGAAATATCCCGTCATAGCTACACTAGATCTTCCCATCATAATATTGTTTACAGAACCGCTTGAAGACAATGGTAGATTTGAATTGGTATAATAATCGATACCATCTACTCTGATGGCTACTGTTTTGAAACCAGGATTGATACTATTTCCATTATCTACAGCAAATACATAATAATGCCGATATCCATCTGTCACCTCGTTGTATAGGTCAGATCCAAATACTGCTAGAGCATCTCCATTGTAACGAGTGGTAAGCGTTTGTGTAGTACTATCAAGTATCACGTTCAAAGATGCAGGATCGTTATCTCCTCCGTGAGAGAAGATATGCATATTGTCTCCTGTTCCTGTTGATTTAAACCAAAATCCTATCGTATAACTTGATCCATAATCAAAATCCACTACAGACACCTGATCATTGATTCCATCCAAACAATATGCTCCTCCATCGATACCGCTCTGATTCATGACTGGCGATCAGAGAATGATTCCATTATGGAAATATGGAGAACTATCATAAGCGTTTGTACCAGAAAGTTCATCCATCTTGAGCCAACATGTCGGAATAGGATATGAGGTTGTAGTCCCTGATCATACCTCAGATTCTTGACTATTACCTGCGGTATTGACTGCAACTATCTTGTAGTAATACGTTGTATCTGTACTCAAACCGTTGAGTATATAGCTATCTCCTGTTATTCATACATGTGGACCATATCAGCTAATATAGCTAGCAAAATCTGCTCAGGTAGAGACATATACCATATGAGTATCTGCTCAGGTGCTTATCCAATTAAGTGTCATAGTGTCATAATCGACATCAGTTTCCTGCAATAATATCGGCTGTGGTGGAAGAGTCATAAACGACCCTATAGATGTATGTCCATGTCATTGATCATTGTTGGCAAATGCTTCAAAATATATTCTTGTACCTGCTGGCAAATCTGTCACCGGCAAACTAAAGAATCCTGTATCGTTCCATGTTCCTGTTTCAGATACTTTGTTTCCATGTATATATCCATAAAATCATTCTATAGTACTCCAATATATTCCACGCTCGATAATGTTACTCGCGCCTGTCGTCAATATTGTACCTCACAATATCGCTGTAGTCGTCGTTACTCAAGAATAGTATACTCCAGTAAGTGTTGGACGACCTGTCATATCTGCCGTCACAAAACTCCATGTCGCCGATCAGGTAAATCATGCAAAACCATTACCCGCTATATCCTGAAATGCACCGCTATCAATCTCTATATAGTATCACGTATTATTTTCTAAACTACCCGTAGGATTGATGAGTACGATAGTATTAGGATCAATGATATATATTTTGTTTGTATCAGTTACGCTTATCGTCTCTATCAGGGTACCATCGATTTTTCTGAGATATATATTTTTTCCTGTCACTGGAGTCACTGCTTCTGTAAATTCTATAAACATATTACTATCCAAACTTACTCATGTACTCGCGTTGATTGGTACCAATGAAGCTATAGTAGGTGCTACATAATCTGCGTAATAACTAAAGGTAAGGAGTGGTCTATAATCAGCATTTGTAGCTTCTTTGGAATAGATAGAAAGATACTGTTCGTTAGGATCAGTAAGTACGAAAGATATATAATCTGCACCAGCGGCGGAAGTATTTAATGCTTGAATACCTGTCAGATTAAAGAAAAATTCCTGAGTATATGTTCCTGTATTTGATCCAGTAAAATATGACGCACTCAAAAGATTCGTCGCTGCATAGTCGTATCATGGCTTCAAGCCTGGTCCACCACCAAACCAATCTTCCTGTAATCGTTTGCGTTGATAGAAGTTTGGTTCTCCTGCAGATGCTTCTGTAGCTAGTTTTGTACCTTCTATCCAATCATCATTGTTAATCAGTTGTCTAAGTTCAAATCATGTAGCATAGGTCACTCACGTAGCATTATATCTTGTAAGTCTCAATTTTGCTGAATTGATAGTAAATCATGCAGGTACATCACTGATATTGAATCTCAGCAATGTTTTGCTTCCTTCTTGTGAAACGGTAAGGAAACTTCTTGCACCATAGTTGTTTCTCTGACAGCTACCATCAGAACAATCCATTCATGATGGGGTATTTGCATCTGTATTTGCATTGGCCATGGTATCATCTGTAGGGACTATTCAGGTCTCAGGATTTGGTGCATAGAATACGATTGCTATTCATGTTTGTACCACATTCAATATCTCATATGGATCCATATCTACAAATGCTCAGGTCAAAAATTCAAAGGAAATATTTGAAACGCTATCACCGGTATTATGATTACTCGCATGTCCTGAAATAGTAACAATCACTTTGTTTGTTCCGCTCAAAACCACATCTCCCGTAAGTCATTCAGGCAAATTGTTTATCTGCAGATATTGTGATACTACTCCAGTGAACGATCAGGTGGATAACGTAATCGTAATAGCTCATGTAAGCTGACCATCATTGGTAGATATATCTTCGAATAGCGTCAATGTATTGTAAGACAATGCACTTGTCTTGATATAGTCTACCGTTGCTGTAGTTTCTCCTGTGTTTCCTGCAAGATCTATAAATTCAAAGGTAAACGATCCATTATTGGTAAATGTATATCCAGACAATCAACCATTGTTGGTTATGGTTACTCATGTTTCACTAAATCCTGTAAGGGTTGCAATAACACTTCCTGTTGTTGCTAATGAAGGTACATATTCTATCGTTGCCGTTGGTTTTATTTTATCTATCCATGTAACGGTTGCTATTGCTTCTCCCGTATTGAACCCTTCATCTCTAAAGGTAAAGGTAAAGGTACCATTCCCCGTAAATGTATATCAGGTCAATCAACCATTATTGGTTATGGTTACTCATGTTTCACTCAATCATGTAAGTATTGCTACCACATTTCAGCTTGTTAATGTTGATGGTATATATTCTATCGTTGCCGTTGGTTTTGTTACGTCTTTGAACATCAGGTAGAGATTATTGATTTCTGGTGGAGTAAGAATCTTTCCATAGACACGCACATCGTCTACTGATCATTTGTAATACGTTCATGCACTAGTAATTGATCTTCTACCTACGTTGATGTTTGGTGTAGGATTGAATTCTCCAGAATTTAGACTACTATCTGTCAATTTAGTTATTCCATCCAAGAATACGGTACACAATTTTTTGCCTGATACGGATTCATCATCAGCAATCGTCAAGGAATAGAAGTGTCGCTGATTGTCGAGCAATCCCGTATACAAAGCACCCGTTACGTTGAGAATAGTCTGTGATCCATTGATATATGTCCTGAGACTCTGTGTTGCATCATCAAAGAGTACGTTAATTGAATTAACATCTGCATCGTTTCCTCGACTAAAGACATGCTCATTGTTTCCCGTTGTATTTTTCTTGAATCGGAAAGAAACCGTAAGATCTGGCTCCATATTAAAATCTGTCACCGCAACGAAATCGTCACTACCATCAAAATAATATGCTTTGTTTTCAGCACCTGTTTGTTGCATCAATGGTGTTCCATAGACTACTCCATGATTGAAGTTTTCAGAACTATCGTACGCTATCGTACCTGCAGATTCTTCGAACTTGAGCCATACTCGAGGTCTTGGTAAGAATGATGTCGCAATGGTCTTAATAACTGAAACCGGTCCTGTACCTCATGAATTCACGGCTATCGCTTTGTAATAATATGTCGTCTCTTTTTCTAGATTCATAATTCTTTTTGATGTCCCCGTAGTAATAACAGGACCGTATCACGAAATATATGATGTACATGCTGCTCATGTAGAAATATAGAGTTCATAATATGCAGCTCATGTCACAGCAAACCAATTCACCATAAAGGTATCATTACTTATCATACTTGCTGTGCCGAATTGTACCGTATCTGGTTTGAGAATAAATCATGTTTCGCTCGTATACCCCGTACCTTGTGCATTTGCTGCGAAGGCCCTGAAATAGATCGTAGATCATGAATTGAATCAAGCAATATTGAGTGAGAATGTTCATGGATCATTCCGATTTCCTGTTTGAGAAAGTTTATTTGCGGAAGCAATATCAAATCCTGGTGATGTACTTCGCACTACTCACAATTCTTGTATCGCTGAAGATCCTGTTGCCGTAACTGTTCATCACAACCATACATGTGTATACTCTAGTCATGATATCGATGGAATATCTACTGTAGGTACACTATCAGCATCCAAAGTAGTAAAGTTCCATGTTGTCGTATCTGTGATACCGATAAACGCATTGTTTGCTCTATCGATAAATGCTCAGCTCTCTATCTGGACATAATATCCCGTATTTGACCCCAAAAGATTGGTAGGATTGATGGTAATAGTTTTGTTTCCATTACTAAAAGATACTAATGAGCTATTTGCAGCATTAATAGTCTCTACTACACTATCATCTACACTTTTTTTGATAATGATATTTTTTCCTGACACTGCTGTCACGTACTCATTAAAAACGATATTGAGATCTGTATCCAGCACAACTCCACTACTATTGTCCGTTGGAGTGAACGTGTTGATTACTGGTGCTGTAGCATCTACTATATAGGACACTGTCAATAATGGCCTTTCTCCTATTGTTGCACGTTCTTTGGATGCAATATATATCCAATTTTGGTTTGCATCAACTAGAGCAAATCACTGATTGGTATCTGGATTATCTAACCAATCTTGTAATGTAACAACTCATGCTACACTCAATGGCATCGTCTGGGTATATTGTGCTTGTGCTGCACCTGTAAATCATCCTATAGCCAAAAGATCTGAGCTTTCATAATCCAATCCTTGGACCAATCCTGGATCACCATTGTACCAGTCTGCTTGTGTCCATTCCCTTTGTTTGTAGTTTGGCTCTCCTGCAGATGCGGCGGTAGCACTCTTAGTTCCTTCTATCCATCATGAGTTATTTATTATTTTTCTTAATTTAAATCATGTACCGTTGTCGGTAGGTATTCCTCATAGACTCAATTTTGTTAATTTCAACGTAGCAGAAGTGATTGTAGCTCCGGCAGGTATACTTGCCATAGAAAATTTTATAAGCATCTTGGATCCAAAATCTGATATTCCTCCATAGGTTAAAGCTCCATAATTATATTCCTGACATACTCCAGCCCCACATCCATGAGATTCTTCATTGTCGGCATCGAGTGTCGTATCCGCTGATGGAGATATTCCTCCGCTTGGATCTGGATCGTTGAATGATACCAACAATCATGTTTTATAATATCATCATACATCGTTTGTATTAAATTCCACAAACGCACCACTAAGAAATGTAATAGTTATATCTGATATATTATTTGCTGCAGCATGATTTGTTGCTATACCCGTCAAAGATATGATAACTGTATTTGTTCAGCTTAACGTATATGCACCAGTAAGTCCTGCGGGAAGATTTCCCAAAGTGATATAGTTGGCTACTGCTCAATCGAATGATCATGTAGATAGCGTAGCGATAACACTTCCTGTTACTGTTCCATTATTAGTGAGTGTCTCTGTTCGTCATGTACCTATATAACTCAATGTCGCCTTCTGTATCCAATCAACTATAGCTGTTATTGTTGCTGTATCTCCACTTGCATTTTCCAATTCAAAAGTAAATGATCCATTACTTGTAAATGTATAATTTGGTGATCAACCGTTATTTGTGATAAATGTACCTGCATCATATCCTGTTACTGTAGCTATAACACTTCATGAAGTACTCATAGATGGATCGTAATCAATATGAATCTGAGGATCAACTATCAATCATCCTGTGTAGAATACTATTCATGTCTTACCATATATATTGGTATAATTGAGCTGTACATTATATGTACCTCCTGAAAATGGTCATACTCACCATGCAGTTCGCGTACCATCTTGATTGTTTGTTGCAGAATATGTAGTTCCACTGATAGTAAGTGAAATATCCATCTGTGTATCATATACCAATCATCTCAAGTCTGGACTTGCAATTTTTGTACTCCTTGGGGTAAAACTTGGTGGTATTATATAAAGATTTTGTACTTGAGCAGTGGTTAATGCGCTATCATAGATTTTCACTTCGTCGATACCACCATCTCGCGCTTGAGTCGTATAATACAAATCTGTTCCGACAGCCAAAGCAGCATTTGCAAGTTCTACTCTTGTAGCTGTAGAAGCGTCTAATACACCATTGATATACATATTTGTTCATGTACTTCATTGTACCAAAGCCACATGATACCATTCTCCTGTTTGTATAGTTAGTGTAGATTGGAGCTGACTATGTGCATAAAAAGTAACTTTGTTTTGATATATATCTATAAGTTCATACGTTGTAACAGAACTATTCCCATTACCTATTATCGTATCATAGGTACCAAAACTATTGAGTCTAAATCGAACACTGATAGTATAATTTGGTAGTGTATATGATCAGATATCTATATATGATGTAGCATTGTTAAATGACATATATGTTTCTCCTGATTGGGTAGCTGTAGTAACATCTGTACCTGTCGTACTACGATGATTGGGCGATCGATCATAAAATTGTCCACCACTAAGATATCCATTAATTCGTAGTTGTTGACCAGGCAAATAATCTGGAGCATCTACAAATTGTACAAACAGTTCGATATTTTCTGAATTTGCTATTTGACTTGGAGTATACTCTGTAAATGCTCAAGTTAAAAAATTTATCACGATTCCTGTACTATCTACAGATGCGTGATTGGTAGCACTTCCACTCAATGAAATAATGATTGTATTTGTTCCGCTCAAGGTAAATACTCACGTAAGTCACGCAGGGACATTGCTGAGCGTTATATACCCTGTAGCATTTGCAGTAAATGATCCGCTCGACAACACTACTCTAATAGTCGATCCTATGCTTCCATCGTTCAACAAATTATTTTCATAAAATATTCCTGTTGAATATGAGAGTATAATATCTTTTATCCAATCTACCGTTGCTGTCGTGCTTCCTGTAGTTCATTGTTTATCCACATATTCCCATGTAAAACTTCCATTTTGTGTAAATGTATACACTTCACTTCATGAATTATTTACTATCATATAGCTAGGATCAAGTCCTGTGAGTGTTGCAACTACACTTCAGGTAGTAGCTAGTGAAGGACTATACGTCACATATATTCATGTTGAATTGATAACCAATCCTCCTGTATATATAGTAGTACCTGTTTTACCATACACGTTGGTATAGTTCAAAGTCACATTGTATGTACCATTTGCAAGTCATGTAATCATAGGCAAAGTCTTCCATTTTCATGTTCCATCACCAGTAGTGGAATAGGTTATTCCACTAATCACTAATGTTGGAAGATACATCTTATCTCATAGAGATCCATACAAAGTGGGTGTTCCCGTAAATGCTGTCTGTGCATCAAAGCTTGGAGGAACCATAAAAATAGCTTGCCTCTCTCCTGTAGTAAGCGATCTGTTATATACACGCACTTCATCTATAGCTCCACTATAGTAATTAGTTGTAGAAAGTCCTGGATGTCTACCAATTCTTCGACGCTGATTGGTAGCAGAAAATGTTGCTGTTGATGTATTTGTTACTGGATTATTATTATCTACATAGATTGTTCTACTTGTAGAACTATTGAATACACCGATGATATGATACCACCTACCTGCTACCAACGTTGTAGTACTTACTGCTGATCTTGCTGTCGTATTTTGAGCTACAGCATTTGGCTTACCAGAAGCATCCAAACGGATACCATACAGTGTTGTATTTGTTGCGCTATTTCCAAACATAACTAATGATTGTATTACATTTACCCTATTAGGTTTGACCCAAGCAGATATGGTGAATGGATAATTTGTTACAAATCCTGATGTCCCTTCTATATAATCATTTACCCCATCTGTTACCATAATTTCCTCTCCAGACCAGGTAGATTTGTATGCTCCAGCCATCCCTGTAAACACTAAATTTCTATATCCTATATCATAAAATCTTAGTCATCACGTGGATGCGTTGAGATGTAATTGTAATCCTGATGTGTTGACTCATGAATTAATATCATATACTATACTATCTGATACATTTCTCACGACATCATTTCCAGAAAATTGTGCGTATACCCATTTTACTTCTCATGAATACAGTCCTGTGAAATTCCAAGCATATCCTGTAGCATAACTCACCCAGCTTGCGAGATCTCTTTCTGCGATAGTATTTCAAAATCTCATATGCGTCGCTCCGGTCACATTACTATTTAGGGTAACTGCTAGTCATGTCGTATATGCAGCATCATTATTGATAACAAAACTTCCGGTAGTATCTCACAAATAAAATTGTGTGAAGTGATCTGCCTCAAAAATAGCATATGGTTCACCATCAATAAGTTGCACCTGTACATCAGTCAAATAATTTCGATTTTCTCCATCTTGAGAATAATATACATCTATCGTATCACCAAGATTCATTCCTGGAGCTGGAACTCTAAACGTAGCAAATATTTTGTTTCCTGATCCATCTTCAAAATTTAGCTGTTGATCAGCACCTACATCCACAAGTGCGATAACTTCATCTTCACGTTGTGTATTTAATACTTCCGTATCCAAAAATATTGGTACACTAAGTTCTCAGGTAAATACACCATCATATTCATTCATTATCATAGTATTTTCTGGTATTTGTACTTCAGCTATTTTTCAACTCAATTCATTTGCTGATTGCATAACTATTTCTGTAGCAAATTCACCGTCCAATGGATCCATATCAAGATTATCTGATCCTATCAAAGCATCTTGTGATAGCTGCACCAATCATTTATCACTTAAGGTATATCATTTTTCTGTGAGTAATTTTTGTGTAATTCTTTTTTTGCATACCATATCATCGTTTTCGCATTCGGACAATCTACTATCCAATCCAGAAAGTGTAGGAATAGTAAGAAATGGATTGAACATATCAGAGAGATTCAATCATGAAATTGTTCATATTTCATGTAATGTTTCTTGTCCAGAAATAGGAACAACAACTTCATTTATTCATGTTTCCGTTGAAATATATTCGTTTGATGAAATTGTTCAGGTTGAAATATTTTGTTCTGTTGTTTGTTGTATAAATGTATTATCATACTCCTGATATTCTACGTAAGATTGATTTAATGCTATTCTTGTTTTTGGCCCAAGATATCATCTTAATCCAACCGAATCGTCTTCAGTAAGTACATTTTTTATGAGTTGATACTGATAGATGGACTCGATGACACTATCTGAATATACACCATCCAAAATACCATTGTATATTTGCATCCATGTAAGCATTTTTTGAAGCTGAATTATTTTTTCACTATAATCACCTCTCTCATATGCTTTGGTGAAATAATTTTCTGTAACCGTTTCTTCTGATATATCTGAGACATTATCTGAAATATTATCTGAGACATTATCTGAGACATTATCTGAAAATCATTCATTGTTAGTAACTTCTTCATCTATTTCTCCCGTCAAAATTTCTCCTGTTGTAGTTGTCATCATATTTCCTGTCAACACTTCTTCTCAAGTCAATGTAGTATCTCCATCACCATCTACTTGTTCCTCTAACCCATCTACCCCGTGCAATACCTCTATTACATTACTAAGTAATTGGCGAATATCATCAGCAACAAAAAACTTTTCCATAATTACTGATGGAATATATGCCTGTCCAATATACCATTGTACATCTATTTCATCATCATAATAGGCGATATAGTCTTCGAATTTTTGTGGTGCTGTTGTCCTCGCTCCGCGCAAAGGATCGAGTACATATCGTTGTCCGCCTGCCCCGTCACTTGCTGCGGATTCATCTCCATAAACGACAGTGATCCTATGATATGTTCTCGTTTCAACATTCATGAAACTCACATACACATCATAGACGAAACCATAGACAGTGCCATTAGTTCCGCTAAATATATTTTTCATATCTCCACTAGTCACTTCAAACAATATATCATTTTCAAGCCCTTGAATAACTAAATCTTCAGCATCACCCTGTAAAATATAATCATTAGTTTCTCTTCGTGTCCATACTCCTGCCTTGAGAATACTTGAAAGATTTTCGTATGCAATACGCGAACAATAATTTGCTCACCATTCTCATCATGTGGTTGTTACTGATAACAGATCATCAAGAAAAATATATCATGACACATTGAGTATTGGATTTTTTTCAGGATATATAACTGACAAAGGTTGTGGTAACAAAGATGCTCAGCTCAGATCAACAGGTACAATTTCTCATGATTCAATATGTACTTCTCCTACAACATCACCAGAAATATCATAAAGTATTTCTCAACTCAAAGATGCTAAAACTCAAGAAAACAATTCTTCATCTCCCGATATTACATTTGTTCATGTATGTGTTGTTCAGATTGATATCGTTGATTCTTCTGAAAGTACTCCTGATAGTATTTCTCCAGAAGTAGTACTAAGCGGCTCTCATGTTCATGATAGCATTGCATCATTTCATACCATATTTTCTTCTGATCAAGATAACGATTCTTCTGCTAACGACGTCGTTTCTTCAATTCATGGAAAAACTTCTCCACTTGATGTTTCTTCTATATTTTGTACATCTCAATTTGTTATTTCGTCCGTAATAATTTCTTCAGCAGCAATTTCTTCTTGAGTTTGATCAGGAACTATCTGTGGTTCATTTTCTATTACAATCGGTGCTTCATCCATAGGTACATTAACATCATCTGCTTGATTGATGGTAGTGATATTGTATACATAAAACAAAAGCAACAAAAGAAAAATATGCATATAATTTAATCGATTGTGTCTTCTTTTGTATACGTGATGAATAATTTTTTTGTGTGTATGATAACTATGTTTTTTTATTCAACAAAAAAATCTTTGAACAAGGCTCATAAACGTATTGGAATGAAATTTTTTATTGCATAATTTACCCATATACTTTCATTTGCGTATAAACTAAGAATTGTTTGTACATTACTATTATATGCATGCAGTAAAACGTAAGCAAAAAATAGGTCTTTTTATGATAACAAACACTTGCGTTTCTTATAAAAAATTGTTTAATACGTTTATATAGGAGTAAATCCTAATTATATCTGGAATTTACGTAAAAAAACATTACATAAATACTATATTTTATATTCTTGCGGCACATATTGTTCATTACGAATTTAAAATATAATAGACAAAATATATTAATCTTGTTGTTGACTACATGATTTTTTTTGCTTACAGGATGAATTTTTGCATATTTAGAAGCAGTAAATACTACATTGAGCATTTCTCCACCACCCTATGAAGTTGTCTATACTCCAGCATATACTACAGGATCATATGTTTCTGGTCCTGTCTATGTTGAAATTATCTGAACATGAATTAGACAGAATACTACATGAATTTTTCATAATGGAATATATACATTTTGATTTTATCGAGGAACAGGACCGTTTACGACCTGAGCAGGATATTCTAGTACAAACACTTGGACATACATGAAAACAAGCAAAAATATCGATCGAATAGATGATATTTTACCTAGTTTTGCCGGAGTCGCTGATGGGGTAACGTATAGTGCTGGAGTCACTATAACTTTTTCTGATGACCATCCCGATGCTGTTGCAACGATTAATGGTGCTCCTTTTACCAATTGATCTTCCATCACCACAAATGGAACATATCAGCTTATAGTTACTGATACCGCGGGGAATAGTACGTGAGCAACATTTATTGTTTATCTTAGCGATACTCCTTCCTGATGATGAGGGTGAGGATGATGAACAGCTATTGGTGTACGAGAAATGATAGCAAAACAATGTGAAACAAGAAGTTGTTATAGTTATTATTATGATGATCTTTGTTGATCATGTACACCACCACAAATACCAGTACTTCCCAATGATTGGCCACCCTATCACTATACAAATCTGACACCAGTACATATAGAAAATTCTTCCTATCCTCAAGAACGGAATGACGCATATATTCGAGCATATCATTTGGGAATCACTACTGTCTCCAATATACAAGATGCTGATCTAGAATGAATGCTTTATAGAAAATTTGCTGCAAAAATGGCATCAGAATTTGCCATCAAAGTGATAGGACTTGTTCCTGATGAAACAAGAAAATGTGAATTTAATGACATTGAAAACGAAATTCCTGAATTGCAATATTATATGAGACTTTCATGTAAATTGTGAATTATGTGACTTGATTACTACTGAGACCCAGACACGATATTCAATCCAAATTATGTAGTCACGAGAGATCAGTTTGTAACTATACTTTCTAGACTGCTCTTTAGAGACGAATATAATATCAAACAATGAGAACTTACCCTCTATGATAAAGCAAAAAATTTTGTAGGTCATAGTCTATCAAACATCAGCCAAGCATTATGAATCAATCTAAACATAAACACACCTCTTGACCGGTACACCAAACACTTAGAAGTAATCAAAAGATTATGAGTCATAACAAATTATACGCTCACACTCAAAGAATTTAGAGGATATGTAATGATAATCATGTATAGATTAGATCAAATGGGAATTACAAAAATCAAAGATCTTTCTCAAAAACTTATGGAAACATTACAATAATTATACTATTTTCTTAGTAAAAAATCTCCACGATAGTGTGGAGATTTTTATTTTTTCTAGCTATATTAATTAATTTTTAGGGTAATTGTTCATTCGATTTCTGGTTGATTTTCATAAGAAACGGTAGCTCTGATAAGATATGTTCCCGCTGTCGTATATACATGATTTATAGGCGTACATTCCAATCTCGTAGTACAGCTAAATGTTTTCCCATCTCAAAAGTTTCGAACAATTTTTGAAATCAGTCCATTGAGATCTGTCAATGAAAGCGTTACTCTATCACCTATATTTGCTACTTGAGCCGGAAAATTATCTATAGAAATATTTAATTTTTGAACTGTTCTTTTGACTATGATATTGTTTTCTGGCGAAATACTTACTTCACGACCCTTTTTTGTTTTGATAGTTACGACGGGATGATATTCTCCATTTTCCTGTATCGTATCGTATCTGTAGGTATGCGTTATGATAGCGTCAGAAAAATTCTTTTTGATAGCAGAACCATCTCAAAAATTCCATGTAAATGATACTATTTCATCACCCGTATCATTGAGTGTTGTTGTCGATGCATCAAAGGTAACATCAAATGGATCTGTTCATACGGTATCTGGACTGACGATAATTTTTCCTACGATATCTTCTCTATTTACGGTAATCGGAATAGTTATTTCTGTCTTTGCTCCGCTTGGTTCATCTTCTATAATAATTTTTGCTTCATGATTTTCATTGTCTTCAATCGTAAATTCAAAGGTATTTGTGTTTGATGAAATAATCTGTTTGTCATCTAGCAAAACTTTTTTGGTTGCTGTTGCTGTGTTTGGAGAAATTTGATTGATTTGAAATTTTATAATCGTCGGAACTTCTGTCAGCACAAGTTCACCAGAGACAAAAGATACAATTCCTGCGGTGCTTACTTTTTTAAATTGAGGTGACTGAGGCGATTTGAAATACGTATCATAATTTACCTGAAAATCACTTATCCCAACCTGAATATCATCACTCTCGCATTGCCCTTGTTTATCATCTTCCGTGAGAAATGTATTTTGTATAGCATAATTTCCTGCACTACTGAATTGATAAGAAAACGATCCATTAGTATTTCTTATGGTATCAATAATTTTGTCTTTATTGTTTCTATCAAGAATATCGAATGTATAATTGGTTATATCAACGGTCTTATCAAGGAAATTCGCCGTCACAAGATAATTTTTTCCTTCAGATTTTGTGATAAGGATTTCACAGACAGGAACATCAGATTGTTCTACCCTAACAGGAAACGTATAAATATAATCATTAAGATTGGGAAATCTCACATAGATGTTGTATAATTTTGCTTCATTGTAAACGAATGTGGTAGCAACATTACTTTGTTTGTCCTGTTCACCATCACCATTAAAATCCCAAACGATTTTGTAATCGCTGAGTCCAAGATCTTTAAATACTGCACTAGCATCAAACATCACTTTACTTGGTGCTTTTCCTACGATCATTTCTGTATGTGCATCATTGAATGTGAGATCGTTTTTTGTAGGACTCACATCGATTTCAGAGTCAAATATAATGGATCATGCAGGGAATGTTTTTTGTAATTTTTCTGAAGTAGGAATATTGATATATGTTGTTTCTAAGTTCAAAGTATATTCGCCCTTCTTGAAATATATACATGATCATTCAAATTGCGCTGTTGTGAAATTCAGAGAAAGTTTTTGTTCATTTCCACAATCCAAAAGTATTTCTGTAAAATTTACTTGTCCGAGCTGTGGAACTATTTGTGAATTGAAATAATTGTTGTTGAGTGTATATCGCATAGTTGCTGGAGCGATGAGCTTTAATGTCTCGTCAGAACGCGTGTATGCTGTTTTGTCTTTGAGCTGAATATATGGCATAATAAGTTTATCACTATCAAGAATATTTTCTACGGAAAGATTTTTTACCATAGTGATCACATTTGATCCCAAGACGATGGCAAAAATAAAAAGTAAAAATCAGAATAAAGATCCAAAAGCATATCTTATTTTTGGTTTATTTTTTACGGTAATGAGTCTATATAAATTAACGATAAGTAATCCTATACCAAGGAAGGTTAATAGTCCAAAAAATAATACAGAAAATGTCTGTAATAATGTCTTGGTTGTATTTGGATCTAATCAGACACTAGAAAGTTGCGTCGGATTATTGATGAGATTATAAAATACGAGTGCCAATCATCCAACGACAAACATAAACAATAAACCACATCAGATTATTATTCCTTTTATAGAGATTTTTGATGCAGGTTTGGTGATATTTGCTGTCTGTTGAGGACGCGCTGGAGCTTGTACTGTAGGCGCTTGCTGTAATGGTGTCGTAGGTGTTCACGGCATCTGCTGTGGAACTGGTTGTTGTGGTGCTTGTGGCACTGTTTGATCGACCATAGTAGTATCAACTAATATGCTAAAAAATACATCTAGCATCATGCATCACGCATCACGCATCTTATTATAAAATAAATACGGTTTTCTCATTACTTTTCAATGGTTTTGCTCTATTCTATATTACATCATTTTTATAGAAAATAGCAAGTCAAATCTATTGTATCTATCGTAATATTTGCAAAAAAAATCACCCGCCTATATAATAGTATATACGTACTTTATGTTATTCACAAAAATAATCATGGAAAAGCAAAGTAAATCACTACTTCCAAAACTCATGAGTTTCGTTTTCATCGCTATGGGTATCTTTCTAGGTATCTATGCATTTTTTGCTGATGCAAGCAACTGGACATTAGCATGAGGTTCATGATGGAACAATGATAATTATCTTAGTTGATCTTTTTGGAATAATAGTCCTAGTGATTATGATATTATCACAGCACTCTATGGAACGGGTAACGAAGGAAGTATCTATACACAAAATTGGACAGGATATACTTCTGGATCTTGTTTATCCGCTGGGATGACTGTCGTATATACAGGGAAATTATCACTTACAACATTAAGTCCAAATACTATTTACGTGCTTACATGACCAGTCTCTACATGAAGTTCAACTATTACTATGGCAAATTGTAGTGCGGTCATCAGTAATCAAAACACCTGAACGCTATTTCAAAGTACAACACAACTTATCAATGGAATATTTTATTGAAACATCAGTCAAAACACTATATTCGACAATATTTCTCTTAATGGTACGTGATGAGGTATGGTTCCTGCTCATACTGCCAACAATGAATGAATCAAATTACCTAACGGTTGATATCTTAACACCACTATCAATACTACTAATATTTATAATACTAACGAAGCTGCTATTTTGATTTCAGCGTGATCACATGTGAGCATAAGTAATTCCGCTCTCTATAATAATCCCGTTTGATTGTACATAGAAGAGTGAGGATATATTACGACGAATAATATTGATATGTACAATAATTATTGAGATTGAGCTATGTTTGCAGAACTCTCATGTGACCATTGTAGTTTCAATAATATGCAAGTACACAACAATAGTGTGTGACTATGAATATGATGATGATCATATACTATTTTGAATAATATTCAGTCATATAATAATCAGAGTATATGAATATCGATATCATCATCTGTTCACACGGTCTTCCATAATGTTGCTTCTTATAACAATCAATATGGTCTATATCAATACGCAGGTAGCGATATAACATATTATGATACAAACAAATTTTTCAACAATACAATTCAAATATATTGAACACTAACTACGTGATTATCTACTACGTATCAGGATCTTTGACGAGGATGATGAATACTTACTACCACGTGAATATATTCTTGGGATATAGTAGCAAATCCTGTAAACACTCTAGGAAATTATCTTTTGGTTTGGACAGGAACAGCTTCTTCTCTTAAATGAATTAGATCTTCTTATTTGACTACTACTACACATGCAATCTCTTATGGTAGTGGAATAGCGACACAAATACAGCCAGTCCTCTATTCAGGGACAACACTCACAACATGAGGATCTTTTGACACAACAAAATTTATCTGATCAGATAGTAGCAAAGTCACCTGAGATATCCTTTGACTGCATCCATATTCATCAACAACAGGAATTATTTTAACCTGAACTTCTATCAATGGATGAATAACTACTTATTCATTATTTGGAGATATTACTACATTCAGATATAATCAACCTATCAATACATCAACAGGAATTATGCTAACCACATGATATAATACAATCATAACACAACTTTCAAGTGCGCTAGGAAGATTTTCTCTTCATTTCCAAAAAGAAACTATTGTTGATATGCTATCACCAACATTTACGTGAACTACGCTTTCTTGAACTTCTGTAGTCAGCGGTGCTTACTATACTACTGGCGTAACAATTACTTTTAACGATACTAATATCTCTGGTGCTACGCTTAATGGTGCTCCGTATTCTAGTGGCACACTTATTGCTTCTGATGGTACGTATATTTTCTTTGTCCAAGATCTTGCTGGTAACTTTACTGGTGTTTCCTTTACTATTGATTCTACTAAACCGACATTTACCTGAACTACACTTGTTTGAACTTCTGTAGTCAGCGGTGCTTACTATACTACTGGCGTAACAATTACTTTTAACGATACTAATATCTCTGGTGCTACACTTAATGGTACTCCGTATTCTAGTGGTACACTTATTGCTTCTGATGGTACGTATATTTTCTTTGTCCAAGATCTTGCTGGTAACTTTACTGGTGTTTCCTTTACTATTGATTCTACTAAACCGACATTTACCTGACCTACACTTGTTTGAACATTCAATTATACTGGTGGTAACGATATTGCATTCCTACGATCTGGAACAGATGTACATATGTCTTGATATACTTTGTATTTCACAGGAACACAATCAAATACTATATATACAACAGCTACATGATCAACGCAAACACTTCTCAATGGAACATATACACGATATATAGTAGCTACTGATCGTGCTGGTAATACATGAGTAAGCTCTATACTACCATTTATGATTACAACACCTTTGTCTGGTACCGTAAGTATTACAGGAACAAATATTATCTATAATGTATCCACAGCATATACCAAAGATTATGTCTCTTTATATCTTCAACCAAATCAGCCGTGTAATTATACTATTACATGAGATATAGCACTTGGAACAATGACTTGATTTACTTCATGATGAATAATCATTAGTCCTTACCTCACATGAAGCAATTGAACTAAAAATATTTATTTTAGCTTTTCAAACGGTGGTGAAACAATAACAAGAACAATTTCAGTATATTTGGATACCATTGCACCTGTACCAACACTTGTCAGTCCAACAAGTTGAACAACACTAACGGGTTGATTCAATCTTCTTTGGTCACCTGTATGAGCTGATGCAGTAGGACTTTCTTGATATCAATATTTTGTATCTACTACATGAACATTTGCAACATTCATAAAAACTTGATTTACCACAACTACATGAATAGCGATTACTGCATGAGAGTTTGGTACTACGTGAACATTCTATCGATATGTACAATCATTGGATAAATTAAACAACTCATGAGCATCAGCTATTTGGTCGTTTAGTTATAGCGGAGTCAATGATACTACTCCGGATACATTTTATTTTAATCGTGTCACCAATGCGCGTATTGAGAGAATATATGCGTCCAATACACTAACCATTAGTTGATTAACAGCAGATATTCCTGTCCTCGCGAGCATAGATATATGAGCACTTTACATCAGCTGAGTTATGGTCGGAACAACATGATACATTCAAAATGGATGGACAGTAAAAATAGAAATGACTTCTAGCGATGAATATGATGATGATGTGATCAGCACATTAACTATCGGTGGTGTTTCAGCTACATTTCGTATTACCACTATGGAAGAAGATGAAGATACAACAGACACAGACTATGAAGACATAGATACTAATCTTTCCTCTAGTGAAAAACTTATAATCATCGCCATCTTTGAAACGCTTAGAGATCTTTATGCTGGCGATAAAGAAAAAGAATTTTTCAATACACTTATGGTAATGTTGGAAAATCAAATGGATACGTTTGATGAAAATGATGAAGAATATGATGGATTAAAATATCTCTATGATATCGCGAATCAATATTATGACGAATGAGATTTTGATGATAGTACTGTCGATGATACTTCATGGATAGTTAATGGAATCTATACTGCACCTAATGGGAAAAAATATACCATTACCTACGATTCCAGCAAGCAGTGGTTCACTTCTACGAATTTCGTAGTACCAAAATACTTCCCTACACTTGATACATTAAAATATATTATTGATATAAATAATCCTGCAGGATCACAATATGCAAACGCAAAAACTATTCTTGCTCGATGGAAAAGTGCATCCATTGATGGAACATGGCAGACATCACCATATACTGCACCAAATAAAAAAGTATTCTATTTTTTCAAAGATATTAATGAAAGATATTCATCATATACATTTACGACAGAAAGATATTTTGATAGTTTAGATGATGTAAAAGAGTTTATCTACAACAGCAACAAATAAACAATAAACAACTAATACTTAACAACTAACAATTATAAAAAAAATAAAAATAAACAGCAAACCCCCTTTATCCCCCTTATCAGGGGGATTTTATGGAAAATATTTTTTCCATTAGCCCTCCCTGACAAGGGAGGGTTGGGTGGGTTTGCTAAAAAAAATTAAAATTTTAAATAACAAAAAAAACGTTTCCTCTTTGTTTCAAAGAGGGGGGACCGGAACGGTGGGAGATTTTACTTATATTGCTTACAAAAATCCTCCGCCTTCGGCACCTCCTTCCCGTAAAGGAAGAACGTTTTTTAATTTTTAACGATATAACTTTATAATTTCTTTGACGGTAGTATTCCGAGAAAATTCTTTGTAAGGAAGCATATAGTCAGGATTAGCTATCCGCTGATCACGCTCAAGAATAGCTTGGATAATTTCTCTCGTAGATGACGGTGAAATAAATTTCACATTACCCCAAACGACTTCGGGGATAGAAGCAATATATGTCGTAAGAAGAGGTTTTCCCATTGCTACACTTTCTGTGTGTACTGAGCCGAATCCTTCTGACAATGATGGAGCAACAATCATATCGGAGCTCGCAATCAAGGTACGGAGTTCGTTCTTTTCGAAGCCATCAAAAAGTTGAACAGAAGATCAGAGGTGATATTTTTGTATCTGTTCTTTGATATATGCAGTTCTTTTGGAATCGATGATATTGAATACAAAGAGTAATTTTTTGTCTACACCGACCAATTCCGGCAACGCATGGACTAAATAATCCAGTCATTTAGATTTACCTGCATGACCATAATAACTAACGACAAATTTGTTATTTCGACCATAGGTATTTTTCCAAGTCTTGCTATCAAATGATGATACTTCATCAGGATTTCGAAAATGTGTATCTACGCCATTGTGGATCATTTTTATTTTATTGTCAGAAATCCTATACACCATCCTTAAAGAATTCATAGTGTAATATGATACGCAGTGATATACGTCATAGGAAAATCAGAAAATAATTTTTTCAAATACTCTATATAATCGTCCTTTTCGCCTTCACTTGTATGACATTCGCAGTTTTCAAAAAATTTCATGCACCGTAAGAATCACTCTTTTGTGAAATATTTTTCCAAGCAATGACGCAGGAATAGCTCCGCCATACGTACTTGTGTGAATAAGGGAAATACTTGCTTTGTCTTTTGCGTGTTTATATTTTTTTAGAATTTTTATTCCTTTCCAAAAAGCCCAAAACATAAAACTGATCCTATTTTTTCCGACTCTATAGATATCAAAATTTTCCTTACGTTCATACGTAGGAAGCTTCTGATCATGGTGACTCGTTATCATGGTAATCGTATATCATTTTGTAAGTAAACGAGAAATAATAGCTTCAAATACCGTTTCCGATCAGCCTTTATGAGGAAGATAATAATCTAAAATGAATAAGATATGTTTGTTCATAACTTTCGTAAATTAAAATATTTGTAAAATTAGAAGATTAAAAGATTTGGTATTTTAACAACTCGTTCACGAATCTTTTACTATTTCAATTTTTTAATCTTTTAGCCAAATATTGCAAACAAAAAAGTCCCTTGAAATTTGACAAAATCTACTTCCGTGAGTATAATTAAGATGCAATGAAAACTTTTACCAAGATTTAAGTTTTCATACATCGAAATTATAAATTCTTCAATCAAAAATAGAAAAAATTTTTAAAGAAGAATATATAATTATATTAGAACTTTTATTTGTGAAAAATTGATGATAAAAAAACAAAAGCTAACACTTCATCAAAAAATACATCATCATTTAAGAAAGCACCTTCATAAGCATGTGCATAAAGTTTTACACGTTACTACTAATCTCCACCACAATCTTTTTCATTGATTAGAACTTATCATAATCTGTATAATAACGTTTACTTGATTTGGATTTACCAACCTCACTGGACTTAGTCAAGATCTCTATAGATCAAATAGCAGTGAAGTAGCTCAAGTACTCTTGGATGCTATGAAAAATCCAGCGACTTCACTTAAACAATGAAATATTATTTCTATCCGAAATATGGATACTGAGGTAGAAAATACTTTTGCTAAATGATATTGTACGTATGGAGCAGCGAGAATTTCTCCTGAATTTTTTCCTTACATAGATGAAAAAACACAACAAAGAACATGGTGAGGAAACGCCGTCGATCGATGTAAAAATGCATCCGATACCTGATATAAAATTTGATCAGTGCCAAGTCAATGAGCTTTGGTAGTATATGATGCTGGAGGAAAATTTTGATCATACGGTCATGTCGGAAAAGTCCTTCACTATGACAAATCGCTTAAGAAAATTATCGTCAGAGATATGGCGCGAGTAGCCAGAGGAACAATGTCTGATCGCCGAGAAGATCTCACGACCGCTCAAGTTAAATGTTATATTTATAATAGTAAAACAACGACTCCAACAGATACAACAAGTACAACAGAAACAAATACATGAACAACAACAAGTAGTACAACAGGGACGAGTGTAGTTATTCCAACTACTACAACGACAACCACAACAACATCAACTACTACTAACAATACTACGCCTATCACACCACCAATAATTCCATCTACATCTTCTGATACCACTACTAACACACCAGTAGATACTTCTCTCATTCAAGATTCTCTACATACACAATTATCATTGAATTTTGAAAACTTGAGTGACATTGCTGAACACTTTACCACACAGAACAATCTAACATTTACTCTTGTCTCCAAATCACCACTCAAACTAGGAGAAACAGCAAAATTAATACTTGAGATAAAAGATAAAAACGGAAAACCATATTCTGGATTACTCCCCTTCTCATTTACCATCCTTTCAACGAATGACTCGCTTCAAACAGATATTTCAAATATCCAAATAATAAATAAAGGAGCTGTAGATATGAGTATTCTTGGTCAAAAGACATGAACAGCAACTATAGTGATTTATATGGATAATAAAAAGATTGGTGAATTTGGTCTAGAAGTAAAATAATTTTTGGCATAAATTTCTACATTATGTTTACCATATGACATTTAAAAAAACCTCAGATGTTGCGGTCTGAGGTTTTTTGTATACTTTTCATTATGACATATTATTCTTGTGCACAAGATCGAACAAATGAATAGTAATATATTTGGTTGGTTGCTAAGCCACTAATTCACCAGCTTCAGCTAATGCTTCAGCTGCGTCTTCTTCTATTTCTGTTTCAATAGCTACAAGTGCTTCATCATCAAGAACTTTTTTACCCATTCTCATTTCTTTGACTTTGTTTTGGATATCTTTTTCAATGTTTGCTCTTGTTTTTTCATCATTATCTAAAGCAGCTATAAATTTTTCTTTCCCCTGAAACTTTTGTTTTCCAAAGGTATAAAATGCTCATGCTCTATCTACTAATTTGAGCACTGTTGCTGCTTCTACAATATCTGCTGTCTTATCATACCCGATTCCCCATTTTACTGGCAACTCTGCTGTCTTGAATGGTGCAGAAATTTTGTTTTTTGCAATCTTGATTTTTGCTAAGTAACCAATTTGTTCTTTATCTAAAAGCAATTTATCTCCTCTACGAATCTCTACTCTCTGAGATGCAAAGAATTTGAGTGCATTACCTCCAGGAGTCGTTTCTGGGTTACCAAACATCACTCATATTTTCATACGAATCTGATTGATAAATATACATGTTGTACCACTTTTTGCCAACACAGATGAAAGTTTTCTCAATCCTTGAGACATCATCCTTGCTTGCAATCCCATATAAGAATCTCACATATCTCCTTCTACTTCAGCTCTAGGAACTAAAGCAGCTACGGAATCAATCACAATAAGTTTGACTGCACCCGTCTTGGCTAACTCTTCAGCAATCTGTAATGCTTGTTCTCCAAAATCTGGTTGTGACAATAATAAGTTATCAACATCTACACCGAGTTTTCTGGCATATTGTGGATCAAGCGCATGTTCTGCATCAATAAATGCGCAAGTCTCTCCTCTCTTTTGAATTTCTGCGATCGCATGTAATGCGATGGTTGTCTTACCCGAAGATTCTGGACCATAAATTTCTATAACTCTTCCTTCTGGATATCCTCATCCAAGAATCAAATCAAGTACATACGATCCACTGTGAAATGTACTTACAAGACCTACATTTGCATTATCCCCCATTCTCATAATGGCTCATTTTCCAAATTGCTTTTCAATACTCTTGAAAGCTTCTTGCAATTCTTGCTTCTTAGTTGTCATGTTATTTCGTTATAATAGTATAAAACATTTTGCTGTGGTGTAATGATACATCAATATCATGTTACATGCCAACGAAATCAATTTTACAGAATTTTTTCAGAAAATCAAGAGATTTTTTTCGTATGCTGACCTATATTTTCTAAACCTGTCAAAAATAGCATTGATTTTGTCAAAATTTACTTGACAGTGTCAAAGAGATTCTTATACTGAGAAAAATACAGGACAAATTCTATTTATTTTTTGACCTTCTATAGTATGCAAAAAGAATTAGACAATATCCAGAGATCGCTTATTGCTTTCTTCAAAAAAAATACAAATCAAGAGTGAATCACACTGAGAGAAATAGCCCACAACATCGGAGCGAGCCATCCGCAGACCGTGCTCAATAAATTGAATCAATTAGTTTTGAAATGATATTTCATAAAAGATGATCAAGGATATAGATTAATCAGGGAGAGCATCACGGATAATCTACATGACATTGTCCAGCTCCCTATCTACGGATTTGCTCAATGTGGAAATAAAGGGAAAAAAGTAGTCGATGAATATTCTCAAGAAAAAATACCAGCGACGATAGCGATGCTTGGCGTCAAAGACGTCAGCAAATGTTTTTTTGTCAGAGCGAAATGAAATAGTATGGAGCCAAAAATACAAGACGGCGATTTAGTTTTGATTAAACAGCAAGATAGTTATGATGTGAATGATTATGTTTTTGTCGTACACAATGATTTACCGAAATTGAAAAAAATCATCAATAAAGAAGGGAAATGGTATTTAGAATCAGTAAATAGGTTTTTTGATACAGTAGAAATCGATAAATATGATGAGACAAAAGTTATCGGAGTCGTCAAAAAAATTATCAAAGACGTGTAAATGAATGCAGAATTCAAAATGCAGAATAAGGAGAAACGGCGGTAAAAAATATTTATGCTGTTTGATTTTCAAGTAAAGACGTAGATATTCTATTGGAAGCAAGTAAGTCTGGTTGTACCATATCCTTGCTTACGGGTAATAATCTTAATGGATCTATAGCTTTACTATTAAAATATACTGCCCTATCATCAGAATGAAGATTGTCATCAGTAGCTCATTCCCTCACTTCAAGATGAAGATGTTTTCCTGTCCGCTCACAACCACTATTTCCCATGACTCATATAACCTGACTGGATTCTACCTTATCTCATACTTTTACGGTATACGATTCTAAATGACCATATAACACTCTATATCCATTCTCTAATTTCACTACTACACAGTTTCCATATCAAGAAAACCCATCATCTTCTTTTGAAGAAACATGTTCTACAACTCCATTTCCTACCGACAATATATCACGTGAAATTGTGCTATCAGCGATATCTATTCCTTTATGATCTTCGTTTTTGCCATTGAGCACTCTTGGTCAAAATGGAGAATTAATTTTTACTCCGGGAACAGGATAGATATAATCGCCAGGGATACGTTCTATTGATTGATCATCTCATGACTCAGACGGTTGTGAACTTCCTGAATTTTGATCAAGTGCTGGACTTACTGCTACGGTCGTTGCGGCAACTGCTAGTATTGGATCTATACCCGACTGAATTTGTTTCATAAATTCTTTTAATTTTGTCTGATTATCTTTATTTTCTACAATAAGTGATTTCATTTTGTTGAGTTTGATAGTATCATATTCTAGAGATGTTGTTCATCATAATTTTTCCATAACTTTCTTTTTGATATTTTTACCTATGGTATCGAGAAATCATGTTTTTTCTTCTTGATTGGTGAGTAAGTACTCAACTGCATCTTTTTTGAAAGGATTAAGATTGATTCCCATAGAAGCTCATGTAGATATCATAGATCATCTTTGTTGATCAAGAAAATTGAGATACATCTCAGCAAGTTGCTCTTTCGTCTCTTCGATAGTCCCTATCGATTCTTTTTCCATATCCACATCATCTCAATGTTCAGGAAGTACCTTTTCTTGATCTTCAGTCATATCGTTCGCACAAAAAAATAAAAATATTTATATATTATGTATACATCTCTGAAACAAAATTTGGTGTTGTCGTAAAATACCACGTCAATCTTTTTTCTAATGTCGTTGTATTTACTCTACGATTTGTGGCATTGTATAATGCCGTCACTTCATCGTTTTCATTGAATTCTACCATTCCCGCCTCCAATACGGCTTTCATAATCACATTTGCCGCAAATTTTCCATAGGCAAGCTCTTCAGGATTAGCAGAATTAAGTAAATCGGTAGTTGTTTTATTTTTTCCAGGAACGATATAAGCATTTACATATGTAGAATAGGTATCGGGATATTCGAAGCCATTAATGCTAATGGATGGTCTCACAGATCATGCTTCCGAAACAAAATCAATCAACGATCATCTTGATGAAGAATTTATGGTCAAATAATCTGTATATGTATCTACATCATTATCTCTTCCATCTGATGAACAATTTAACAATGCCATATATATATTTTCAAATGACATAAAGAATTGCGGATATTTTGCTTGTATAGATGACAAAGCAATATCTTGATTCATATGTCTAAGTCCAATACTATATTCTTTCCATACTGTTACTTTTCTCGCTATAAGTCCTCTTATATCTGGAGTGATATCCATATCTTCATCGTCTATATGTATGACTTCGTTGATTTTATGAATCATACCGTCCACACTTTCTATATATGCTTTCACTTCATTACGTAAAGGAACTTCTTTGATCTGATATTCTTCTACTTTATCAGTCAATCCACAATGCACTATCTGTTTTTTCAAAAATGCTGGGATGGTTCACGTTGCTCATTCCAAAGCGACAACACCGGAATCTGTCCGTGTATAGTAATAATATCCCACATTTTCTACTCAGGCTCTTGTCAATCTATTTACCATATCTAGTGGCAATGGAATATATTTACCTCATGACGCATTTGCTTTGATATATTCATATGCTGTTTTTTTATATTTTTCTATATTTTTTGGAAGCCTATATACCATTTCTTGTTTGATAATATTGAGCATCATCTCTCCATATTCTTTGTTGATATATTTTTCTGCAGTTTCTGTATCTGTATCAATCATACTATTAAGCATTGATCAACCTTTTATCATGCCTCATAACATTTCTACTCGTTTCACCTTATTTAATACAATATCAGGTCACATCATTCTATCTTCTCATCAATGAACATTTGCCCATCGCATGCCATCTTCATAATATAATCATGTCGTCTCCCTATTTTCTGCTGTATAAAACAGTTTCAAATCATCCAAATCATTTTTTCCTTTATATCAACCAAGCACTTCTTTGGCTATTCTATATAATACATTTTGTCAGATATTTGAAGAAATTCCAAATTTTTCGTTGATGGTATATGAAGAGTACATCTCGATCTGTCCATCTTGGAATCATTGAATCAATTGCTGTTTAGTCAATCATGAAGGATGTATTTCAAAATTTGTAAAGAATTTTTCCATAAGTCCATAATCTACACTATTCTCATTTATTTCGATAGGAGGAATATCTGAAGGTAACAGTCCAAATGTTTTATATTGATAATATTTTACCATATAGTCCATATTTTGTTTTATTACATCGATATTCTGATATGATGATGAGGTTTGTTGTATAAATAAAGTAAAATATGGATAAGACTTCATAATCTTGTGTATTTGCAAAGGAGATGTTGTATAGAGTTTTTCTAATCTTTCAAAATTTGGATTCTGATTGAGATCATCGATCATATGTTGTTGATATTCAGATATATTTTCTCCTCATTGATTTTTTTTCATAGAAAGATATTTTCTTGATTCTTTCAATACATTATCGATATTTTCCTTACCTTTTGCATGTTCGATGTTATCTTTGGAAAGCAACTGATTTCCATATTTAGTTTTAATGTAGGAAAATCTATCTCTTACATCGGTGGTGAGCGCATCATTTTGTTCATTAACTACTTTCTGCAATTCTTCATATTCTTTTGATTTGAAGTGTTCTAAATTTACCATAGCATAAGGATAATTTTCTGATTCCTCTAACCGAATCAAACCCCTCAATGCTTCATCAACTGTTACATTTGTTCTCACCATTTTTTTCTCACCATGAAGCGTTGATCAAAATATCCAAGAGACTATTTGTTGAAATTTTTCCTGAAACGAAATATCTATAGATTCAGACCAAGATTCTTTGGATATGATTTCCTGTTTGATTTTTGCCACATACATTCTTTTGAAATCTTCAAAATTTCTATAATACGAATCAACTACTTCATAATATTTCCTTGATCAAAATTTTACTACTTCAATACCTGCGGTAACTGCTAATATTGCTCGTCATGCAGGATTTCGTGCATTAGCCATTCATAGAGTAAATAAGACTACTTCAATTCCAGCAACCGTAAAAGAAAGATTTGCTTGTTCACTTTTTACTCCTGCTCTTTCTTGATTCACTTTAGCAATCTCTGCAGCTTCTTTTGTCATACCTACTCAATCAAAAATATTGAATATAGCATCAACCAAAAATGGAGAAAATTTTAATAATCTTTTTCGGAATGGTAAGTTTTTGTTTATAGTATTTGCTACATTCTGTGCTTCTGCACTTCCAGGATTTGCCTTAGCAACTTCAACTTCTTTTGCCGTAATATTGGCAACCTCTTTTTCTGTTTCAGCAATACCTTTTTCCAATCATGCGTTCATCTCCGAAGAAACAGTGGGATTTTTTTGGAATAATTGTTTTATTTTTTGTGTTCCCTCTGAAAACATTTCTTTTGCCTTGTTCCAAGCTTGTCCTATTTGTGATGATGATTCTACTCATGTTTCTACCACTGCGCCTCCTTCTTTCATCTCAAGTATCTTTTCTGCGTATGCTTTAGCTTTTCCTACTTGCACAACATCATCAAAGTGATTTATGTTTTTTAGCTTATCTGCATCATTCCATGCGTTAAGAATTTTTTGTGTTAACGATGTCACATCATCACCTTGTTGGAGAAGATGCGAATATTGGTTTGCTACTACAACTACATCACCCAATCCCTCTGTGGCTGTAGCAACACCTTGTATATTTTTGAGTTGTTCAAATTTTGTAATAGCAGCATCAAGTCATGTTATATTAAAATTTTTCACAGAGCTTAGTGCTCATGGTCTTTCGATTATCTCTGTAAGGAATTGTCTACCTGTACTCGTTATTTCACTTCCTCCCTCAAATATGATGCTTTCTATTTTTGCTGCTTTTATAGGATCAGCAATTCACAACACCCTTTGAATAAATATTTGGGATTGTTGTCATGACATACCTTCAATTTTTTGAAAAACATTCCATGCTTTTTTTACTGACATCCCACGAGCTATACCTTGTGTTAGTAATTCAGGTGATTTATACACAGAGCTTGCTAAATATGAAGCTGGCAATATATTTGATATGTGCGCCATAGCTAATCTTTGAGGAAAGAGTAATTGTACACCTCTCCATACTATTTTTGGTGGAATTGTAGCTCATTTTACCAATAATTTTGTTAGTATGCTTTTTGGAAACAATACCATTCATATACCAGCACCAGTTACTACTCCTCCATATATTAGTGTTATTCCTGATACGTATTCCCCTTCCATAATTAATTTCGTCCCATGCGTAAAGCAATATACTGTATCATCAAAAGTTGATTTTGCTGCTGATATAAACGTGGTAACTATGTCTCAGTTTTCATCAACCATCTCTCATATACTATTTTCTGCAATAGACAATTCTTTGATGGTAGCAAAATAATCATCAATTTTTTTCTTTACAATAGTCATATCTTTTTCTCATTTAAGCTGATCAAACTTTTCATAGAAATTTTGAAGCATTTTTTTGAATCATGCATCTTCTTTTATATTCTTTTTTACTACTGAATCATCATTTATTCCTTCTGTCATATGTAAAAGCGGAATACGCTTTTTTATATTTTCCCGCATACCATTTGATATTTCTTCTTCAGCATTATTTTTTAGATCATCTAGTGTTTTCTCTTTATTTTTTTCCAAATTTTTTATAGCTTCATCTCTTTTGTTGTTTATATCCACCCTTATTTCTTCAATATCAGGATTGTACGATAGTATTTCTTTTGTCTCTATATTATAGTCAAATATAGTATTAAGTTCTTGATCTCTAAAACCATCTCTTATATCAGACACGAGATTTTCTCCTATTTTATATTCTCAAGGATAGGTTTGCATATGATTTACCAACTCCTTCATTTTTTGTGGATCATTTGCATCTACATGTATAGTTTCATACATATCATTTTCATTTTGCTTAGATATTAGTTTACCTTCTTTTAAATTTTTTTCTATCTCTTTTCATAAAAATACATTTTCTACATAATTGGTATAGGCCATCACTTTCAATATTTTCCTAAATACCATATGAACTTGATCAATCTTATTTTTTCATCAAATAAATTCTGTTACTTTATCTTCTACATTATTTTGATCAACTATACCTGTAGAACCAAATATTCATAATACTCAACTCACCAATTTTTGTGCTCATTTTCCAATCAATTCTGCAAAAGCTTTTTTAATAGCATTTAAGTCTTCATATACACAAATCATAAATAATCACCTCTGAGTCTCCATATCATCTATACTTGAAAAACTATTTTCTAAAATATGAGGAATCGCCCCAGCATATTTTTCTTCTCCCTTTCCTAATCTTGCATCAGTCATTCCTTCTGGTAAAGAACCATCATTGAAGCTATAAATTTTATCATAAAACTCATTTACGTTATTACCTATTTTATTTAATTTTTCTGCTTTTTCTGGTGAATCTTTTATGAGCTTATCAAAACTCTCTGCTGCATTTTCTGTAGACGACATAGTATCTCACACATCCGATCATGTTCCTTCTTTATGTGACCATGGTCGTTTTCCTGTAGAAAATCATTTGAACAAAAAATAAGCTCAAGTTCAAATCAATCATAGTTTTACTAATTTTCAAAATCCCGTTTGCCAGAATCCTTTTTTTTCTTTTTCTTCCGTTGTACTAGGGGTACCTCAATTGGGAGTATTTGTTTCATTTTTTTTCTTTCTTTTAAATAATCAAGCCATCCATCCAATCAACAATCATGCTCATAATACAATACCTCATGTTGCCAAGGGATTTCTTTTGACCCAACCCCATGTCTTATTTACAGCGTTTTTTGCCTTTTCTAGTCCTGTACTTGCTGGAGTATCTATCATATCAAGTTGTTTTTGATAATCAGCGATTTTTTTTTCTTCGACAGCTTTTTGTATCGTAAGATTATTTCTGACTTCTTCATCATCGATATCATCAAATGTACTCTCTTTTAGATTTTTTTTGACGTTATTTATCAGTTGTTGTATTTCTTGTCTTTTGGCTTCCATGGCCAATCTTTTTTCTTGAATCTCTTTTTGTTTTTCTGTTTTTTCTGCATCTGTCATAGTCTCCTTGTTTTTTTTGAAATCATCAATCACTGTTTGAAGATCTGTAGCCATTGTTGTAAGTTCTTGCATTCATGCAGAAATTTTTTCAAAATCTGGAGTTGTATCTACCGTTTCGTTCATAGACTTTGATATTTCTCATGATTTGGTAATCACGTCTGTTCTCAGTGTATCAAGTGCTGACGTAGAAGTTTCCAATGTTATCAGCATCGCCTCAAGTTTTACTATATCAGCTTTATATGTTTCTTCTCCAAGTTTTTTGAGTTCGTCTATTTTTTTATTAATTTTTTCTTTTGTAGAAGAAAGTCCCTTTTCTAAAGTTTCTGCTTTATTTTTTTTTGTGGTTTCATTCGTTTCTTTTTTGAGTACATCCAAATCACGTTTTACTTGATCTACCTCAGTCTGGAGCGTTTCAATATTTTGATCTGCTAACGTCATGCTATTTGGTCTAAAATCTAAAGGTCGCAATATATAGTAAGAGTATATCCAGAAACAGGTTTTTTTACAAAAAAAAGCCTCCCT
>Ga0209575_10000383_pt1 | contig 31630 bp, 18 predicted proteins | sample Medcelwee11metaG_FD_187172 | JGI IMG/M metagenome (GOLD analysis project Ga0209575, IMG submission 187172) | Freshwater pond sediment microbial communities from the University of Edinburgh, under environmental carbon perturbations - Medium... | ecosystem: Environmental > Aquatic > Freshwater >...
CCGGGCGTTGCGGAGCGTGCTACCCGAGCCACAATCCCCGTGCTGCCTCGGCTAGGGCCCCCATCCCAGCCTTCCCCCGCCTCGGGGGAAGGAGCCCTCTCACGCGCCGCCCACCTTGTTGGTGGCGAGCCGCCTTGCCATTCGTACAGCAAGATCCAGAGGTTGCCCCCGCGGTCCGTCGCTTCGCTCCGGATCAGGGTGAGAGAAGCACGGGCAGACGGCAACCCGAGTGGGGGAAGGCGGGGACACCTTCCTTTGCACCGCGAGACCGATACGCTATACGTGTCCGGGCTGACCGGTCATGAAGAGCGCCCACGATCTCTACCAAGCCATTCTCGGCCAGATATGCGCCGGCATCGAGAAGGGGGACGCTTGCTGGTGGAATGAGACCGCCCAGCAAGGTCCCGCCATCCTCGAACGCAGTGGGTTCGTGCTGCGAGGTCTCCCCGCCTTGATCGCATGGCATGTGGGTGACACGTCGGGCAAGCGCGCGCTCGTGTGGAGACTCGTTCCCGATTGCCTGGACGATGCCGGCTGCGCGGTCTTCTTGCTTCCATCAAACGGCGGCGCTTCCTTGTACGCCGGGATACCGGGAGCGCGGGCCAAGCGGGTGGAGTCGGAGTCGGCTAGCGAGATGCTTTCGCTTGGGGAACTGCACGCCATCCTCAAGGATCTTGTCGAGGGTTTGGGAGATGTGGCTCCAAACCTGACAGGCGACCTTGACGCCATCGCGTCCTTGGCCCAGGCGTTCTTGAGGCCGCTGGGGGACCGCTCCCCGCCGGAGAGGATTGGATTGGGGCGTGGATGGACGCCAGCGAGGCTCACCCGCGTGGCGTCGTGGGCACGTCTTGTTGCGGACGAAGCGGGCTTCAGGTCTTCGGGGTGGATCCGCTGGGGGATGCGTCCTCCGGGTCGGTGGTGCAGGTCGGGTCTGGATTGGGGGGCTTATGCGCCGGGCTTCGTGGCTCGTCCTAGACCCACCTTGCTTGGACCTGTAGTCTCGTCGGCGTGGTTCCTGGAGTGTTTGCCGGCAGAACTGAGGGAGCCGGTTGCAGCGGGACAGCGCCACGAAGTTCCCAACCAACGCTTTCGCCAAGGCCTTCTTGACGGTGCTGTGGCGAGGCGCGCGCCCGCCATCGGCTCGCTTGCCGTCCAAGCCCGTTGGCATGGGGGTACGCTGACAACTCATTGGGTTGCTGCGGGGGTCGACTGGGCTCGACGAGCTGCGCTGGGGCTCGCGCTGGCGGAACACCTCGGTGTCCAGCCCGTTCCGTCCGACCCGGGGCTGGCCTGGCGTGGTGTCGGCAGAGTTCTGAGAGAAGGAATCCAGCGCGGACAGCTCGAATCTTGGCTCCTGAAACGGCTCCCGAGTCCACCCGTTGCCTCACAGTCCACGCCGTGGCATGGAGAAGACCGGACCGGGGCGGTTGGGCTTGCCTCCAAGGTGATGCGTCGTCACAGAGCGCGAAGCTGGATCCATGTGGCCGACGTTCGCGTGTGGGAACTACTGCACGACACCCGTGTGGACAAAGGGGCATTGGATCGGTTGCTCGAGTCCGAAGGGTTGCCTAGCTGCGACCAGGGCGGTTCTGGAGTCAAGGCGCACCGACTTTCGAAGGTCAGCTTGTCGGCCATCCGTTCCGCTGCACACGTCACGACCGACGAAGCGAGCACACGCTCCGCTCTGGCTAAGGCCCTGGGCAGTGCGCCTTCATGGGACGCCGTGGAGGACGCTGCGAAGGGATGTTCCTGGCACCGGCATCGGATACCGAAGGTCGCGGGAGGCTATCGCTGGCTGGAGGTGCCGGAGGAGTCCTTGAAGCTTGCGCTGCGATTGATCCAGGATCTTCTCCAAGCAACCGTCCCAGACCAGCGAACGGCGACGGCGTTCCGACCGGGCGCGAGTCCGACCCTCCACGCCATGGCTCACGCAGGAGCCCGCTCCGCTGTTCGAATGGACATCCGAGACTTCTTTGGGAGTGTGCGGCCACGCCACCTGGCGCCATGGTTTGGTTCCCCAGAGAATCCGCGGTGTCTGCTCCCGCTCTGGACCCACGAAGGGCTCCGGGCGATCATGTCGTTGCTCTTTCGGACGGACGCTTCCGGCAGGAGCCACCTGCCGCAAGGCGCCCCCTCGTCCCCTGTAGCTGCGAACCTGGCTGCTTTCTGGCTGGACGGGATGGTGGTGAGGGAAGCCTGTCGGCGGTTCGGGCGCGGGCGCTTCGTCTACACTCGCTACGCCGACGACTTGGTGGTGTCCACGAGTTTCCCCCATCCCACCTTTCACAACGCTGCGAAGTTCGTCCTGACGCGGGCGGTCGAGGCGCAGGGCTGGCGCGTCAACACCGCAAAGACCCGAACTTGGTCCGCCGCCGACGGGTATCCGCTCGAGATTTGTGGCATCTGGGTCCCTCGGTTTCCCGGAGACCGTGCCTCCCTGGCGAGACCTCCATGGCGCCGAGCCAAGTCAGCACTTCACCACTTGCGCCATCGCGACTTCTTCGACGGAAACGACCCCGATCGAGCCCGCAGGCTGTTGCGTGCTCACGGCCTCATGGCGTACGCCTACCAGGCAACGGGAGACCTTCGGTGGCTGGCCTACACATCGGGGCTGGTGACGCAGGTGGCTCGAATGCTGGCGGGGCCTCTGTTCTGCGAGAGCGTCCTCGCGGGGTGGTCGGACGAATCGCTTGCCCAGGGCTGCGAACCCGAGTAGACTAGACCCGCTGCTAGGAATAGAGGCGAATCGCCAAGACTGTTTTCGTCGTGACGTTGTCACGACGCCCTTTCGGACCCTGACCGGCCCGTTCTTTTGGACCGGTCAGGCTTGGACATCAGCTAGCAGCTACCGGGCCCCCTACCAGGGGCCCGACTTGTGTGAGCCCAATGATCGTTCGCAGTCTGCACCTCGAGAACTTCCGATGCTTCGAACACCTAGACCTGGCGTTCCAGGAAGACTTGACTGTGCTGTTCGGCTGGAACGGCGTGGGAAAGACATCCGTGATTGACGCACTGGCCTTGGTGCTTTCCAACATGATCGGCAACGCCCCTGAGTCCTTGCGGGACTCTGACATCCGGTTGGCAACCGTCGAGACTTCCGGGGCCTGGGTCAGGCAGCGTGCGGAGGCGGCGGAAATTCTCGTGCGCGCTGTCGATCGAGGCGCGGAAACGTCCTGCACGTTGTCCAAGAAGAAGGGGCGATCGTCGGAAGGGCCCGTTCAATCGCCGTCTCGTCGTAGACTCGCGAAGCGCTCCAAGGATGCTGTTCCGCCACTCCTGGCGGTGTATCGCGCCGGAAGGGCCTGGTCGGGCGAAAGCCGTCCAGAACGCGACGGGGACAACGGGTCCGAGGGGCATGCGAACGCCTTGGATGCCGGGTACGCAGGCGCATTGGATGCCGGGCGTGAACTCGTGGGCTTGCGCAGTTGGTGGCGGCAGCAAGACCACATGCGGGCGAGAGGAATGCCGTCTCCCGCGCTGGCAGCGGTCGAGATCGCAGTGCAGCAGTCGATTCAAGGTTGTGATGCCGCTCCCGAATTCGCCCCTGAACTGGACGACATCATCGTCAAGACAGAGCACGGCCGTTTTTCTCTCGGAGAACTTTCCGACGGACAACGTGGCGTAGTATCGCTCGTGGCGGACGTGGCTCGTCGGGCCGCCTTGCTCGCCGAAGCTTGGGAGATCGGGTCCTTCGATCTGCAGGCCGCGACGGGGGTGGTGCTGGTTGACGAAATCGACCTTCATCTGCATCCGGAATGGCAGCGACGGGTTCTTCGGACTCTCGCGCAGGTGTTTCCCAAGATCCAATTCATCGTCACGACGCATGCCCCGGCGGTGCTGGGATCCGTGGCGAATCGTCAGGTCAAGTTGTTCACTCCGCAGGGGGTTTCCGATCGGGTACAGCACGTCGAAGACCGAGACATGAACTCGATTCTCAGCGAGGTGATGAACCTGGGGTCGAGGACGAAACGTGGCGAGCAGTATGTCCGGGATTTGTACGACGCGATAGAGGAGGGAGAACTCGACCATGCTCGCACTCTTCTTGCGCGTTTGCGCGAGCTGTGGGGCGAGCTGGATGTCGAGGTTCTCCGCGCCACTTCCTTCTTGGAAGAAGAGCTTGGGTCGTGAGAGGGATCCGGAAGCGAGAACCGCCCCGAGACGTCTCTGCCGCTGGGCAAAAACCCAGGTCCTGGCAAGCTGCTGTCAACGACTTGAAAGCAGCGTTGAGAGAGCCGAGGGAGGCAGAGCCTGGGATTGCAAGGGAGCATTTCGATAGCCTTGAGAAGGGGCCCGTCCGAAAGTGCCTTTGCTCGGAGCAAGAGTATCTTTGTATCTTCTGCGAGTGCCGCCTCCGCGACAATGGGGACGTGCGAATCGCTCACTGGATCCCCAAGGCGAAGGAGCCCAAGCGAGCTTTGGATTGGGCCAATCTCTACGCGTCATGTTCACACGAGGAGACTTGCGACACTCGGCAGGGCAACCGAGTCTTGGGGTTTCCCAGCCCGGTCGAGCTGGATTTTGGCAAGGTCCTGCGGTTCTCAAGAAACGGAGCCATCCTCGTGCGACCGGAGGCTACCTCATTATTGGGGGAGAGCGCGGCCGCGGCCTTGGAAAAAGCCATCGGGTCGCCAATCGAGCACAACGACAGGGCGTCGACGCTAAACCTGAACTGGGAACCGCTTCGGAAAGCAAGGGCTCAAGCCATCGATGGTGTAAGGCAACGAGTCCAGAAAAGGTATCCCGGTCGCACGGCGAGCAAGGCAGACCGCAAGCGGATGGCTGACGAGTATCTCGCGGAGGGGCGTCTGACGGAGTACATCAGCATCGTGCTGGCCTGGCTCCGCTGCGAGATGGGGGGGAAGAGGCACTGACCGTCGCGTGCCCGGTCACTCCCCAGGAATACTCGGCTCCGCCCCGCCCTTCGTCTGCATCCCCGGGTGCTCCGGCCTCTCCGGCGGCACATCGGGCTGAATCCCCGCAGGAGGCGGAGGCGTCTCGTCCGACCGTGAGGGACTGGGCACCACCTCTGGAACTGTCGGCGGCGGCACGTCCGGCCGCACCCCCGCCGTCAACACCGGACTCTGCTCCTCGCACCCGGTAAGCCCAAGCGTCACCCCACCCAGCAGCACCGCTTGCTGCAAGAACCCCCGACGGTCAGGCTCGGGCCGCAGCGTCTCGATCATGCCCCGCAATTGCGCCTCTGTCACCGCCCCCAGCATCGCCTTCTCGCGCGCGTTGAGCTCGATTCCCACGCCTTCCGCCGCCTCCCCGCGCACCGCAAGGACTCTCGCGTAACACTCCGCGTCCGCCGCGGCACGACGCAACAACTTCTGCATTCCCATCGGGATCGGGGGCAATCCATCCTCTCGCTTCGTCATGCCGCACCTCCAGGATCCCGATCCAGCGCCACAAGCTCCTTCCGCAGCTTCTCCCCCAGCACCGGGTCCGTCATGTGCACATACGCAATATACCCCGCAATCCGCGACAGGCTCTCTCCCTCCCGCAGCGGCTTGCCCTGCGCCAGATTGTGCAGCACCGCCCGGATCTCCCGCCGGATCTCCCGCGGCACCCGCGGCGCCGCTTCCTTGCCTCCCACCGCGTTCACCACCAGCCCCGTCACCGACTGCCGCCCTCCCTTGCGCGCCACCCGCGTCTTCTTCGGGTGCACCCGGAACCCCTCGTCCGCCACGATCCGCCCCACCGACCCGATCAGCAGCCCCAGCCGCGGCTTGCCCACGTGACCCAAGGGTAGGCTGAACGTGAGGTCATCCGCGTACCGCGTGTACCGCCACCCCAGCTTCTTCGACAGCCCCAACAGCCGACGGTCCAGACGGTAACACACCGCGTTCGTCAGCGCCGGGCTCGTGGGCGCCCCCTGCGGCAAACACCGAGGCCCCAGCGCCACGAAGACCTCCTTGTCCCCGTCCTTCACCACCTCCCGCGGCGCCTCCGTACATAGCAATGCGAGCAACGTGGCTATCTTGTCCCGGTACCCCGCCTGCCGGAATACCCCCTTCACCCGCCGCATCGTCACCGTGGGGAAGAAGTCCTTCAAGTCGACCTTCACCACCACCTTCGCCCCCGTGTGCGCCATCGCGTTCGTCTTGATCGACCGGTGCGGCAAGAACCCGTGGCTCGCCCCGTGCACCGGCAACGGCTCCAGCACGTTGCGTAGGATCCACCGCTGTGCCGCCTTGAGCTTCGGCAACGGCGCCCAGATCGCCCGCTCACTCCCATCCCGCTTCGGAATGGTGAACCGTCGATAGTGCACCTTCTCCGCCACGTCCCGGTGGAACGCCAGCCACCGAAGCTCCGGGATCGTCAGCCCCAGCGCCTCCGCCAGCTGCGACGGCTTATCCATCGGCGGAAGCTCGTTCTCCGCCGCTCGCTCCTCGGCTCGCGGGTGGTCCCACTTGTCGACGTCGGCGTCGTCGTTCCAGAAGACGCCTTCACCCAAGTGCACCACATGGGTGGCGCGGTACGCCTGCCAGGCTTCCTTCTTGAGGCGCCGCCGCTCGGCCGCCTCCTCCTTGAGCGACTTCTTGTACTCCGCAAGCTCGCGCTTGCTCATCCCGTCGGTGGGCTTGCGCTCGAGCACGAAGCCCTTCTCGCGGAGTTGCTGCTGAATGTAGGGGTGGACGCCCCCGGCATGGCCGATGGAACGCCAGAGGTCGACGAGTCGTTGGGTATCGGTTCGCGTCGTCATGGTCAGCTCGCCGTTGCGTCGAGGAAGCCGCGGGTTTCGAGGTCGTCCACGTGGAGGAAGTAGGCGCCGCGCGCCTCGGCCACCGAGTCGAAGACCAGGTTCTGGATGCGGAGCTTGTCCCCCCCACGTCCCCACCGCACCTTCAACCGCTTCTGGTCGAGCATCAGCTGCACGACCTGCTCGCCCTTGTCGTCGCGGCGAGAGTAGGTGCGCGTCTCGACCGTGATGGTGTCTCGGGCCTTGCCGCGCTGTTGCTTGCGCTTGGCCTCGACCTGGGCCTGGGCCAGCCGCAGCGCGATGAGGTGCTCACAGGGCCCCTCCTTGAGCTGGTGCTGGCGGAAGAACGTGCAGGTGCACTCGGCTTTGCTCACGCGCCCCTCGTCGTCGAAGAGCATCATCGGCCGGTATTCGCGCTTGTCCGCCGCCACCGCCACCTTGCCCGTGAGCTCCAGTCCCACCCCGTGGATCTGGTTCTCCTGCGCGATCTTCACCGCCCCCTTGTCCGCGATCAGGTCGTGGGCCCGGCGCTCCCGCACGTTGCGGAACGCGAAGCGCCCAGGGTCCAGCGGCTCGTACGTGAGGGGGCGATAGCGGTAGACGTCGCGGGCCACGTCGTACATCAGCTTGCCCTGCTGGCAGCCGATCTGGAGGGCTTCCAGCACGCCGGAGGCCTTGTCGCCCAGCTCCTTGCCGAGGTCCGTGGCGGAGGCCACCCACTTCTTCTCCAGCAGCTTGACCACCTTGTCCACCGGCGGGCCGTCCTTCTTCGCCGCCTCGGAGCCCCCGGGACGCGGCAAGAGCAGGTCGAAACTCACCGCCTGGGCCCAGTTCGACGACGTGAACCCCGAGACGCCGAGCGTGAAGGACAAGGGCCCCGCCTTCAGCACGTAGAAGCTCGGAAGCCCCGTGCCCAGAAGGTGCACGTCGACCTTCTCCACGAAGGGGAGCATGCGCTGGATCAGCATGAGCCGACGCCTTCCCCAGACGCGGATCACCTGGGAGGTCTTCCCCGTGTACACGCCCGCGTGGGTGGGCAACACCACGTTCCACGGCTCCAGGACCATGCGGGGCGCCTCACCAGGGACCAGCTCGAAGCGCAGGGCGCGACCGCCCTTCTTCTGGTCCGCGTGCAGACGCAGGTGCCGGAGCATGTTGTACAGATCCATGGGGGCCAGGGACAGCCTGGTGCGCGGCAATGTGGCTGCCGATTGCACCTGCAGGAACCCCCGCAACCACGAGTCGGGTACGTTCACCTTCTTCTCGAGCACCGGCGACGCCCCCTCGGTCTCCACCTCCACCGCTTCGCTGCCGATCGTGAAGCGCGTCTCGCGGTAGCTCCGCATCTTCTGAACGCCGTCGAACAGCGCCTGCGTGTAGTCGATGTTCGTGGTGCCCAGCTGGGGCTTGCCCTCGAGCTCGAAGGCGGCCCAGTCGATCCCGAGCTTGGCGTAGCTGCCTTCGTCCTTGCTGAACACCTCGAAGAGCAGCTCGTCCGGGTGCACCGACACGATCGGGTCCAGAACCGTCCATGCCAGCGGGTCGTTGCGCGCGATCCACCCGAGATAGGCTTGCTGCGCCTCCCAGAGGTTCATGCCCGCGGACTGCTTCCGCATCTGCTGGTACGCCATGTACGCGGTGCGGTCCTTGGGGATGTAGCGGAAGTCGCTGCGCACCACGTCGTGCAAGGCGGAGAGCCCTTCGCGCAAGCCCATGGGGTCTTGCACCTTGCCGTCGGCGTGAACGGCTTTTCGCTGGAGATTGCCGACCAGGTCGACCCGGGTCTTGCCCTCCGCGCCTACGACCTGGCTGGCGCGCGGGTACTTGAACGTGAACGACGTCCGGGGGTCGGAGAGCTCCTCGGCTTGCTCGGTCGTGCCCTTGGGGTCCTGGTCACTCATGACGCCACCTCCCGGTTCGCACGGGCCGCGTAGCGCCGCGCACGCCGCAGCCCTCGCCAGGCTGCCTTGCGAAGCTCCTCATCCTCTTCCTTTCGATTGGCAAAGGCGATCAGCGCCTTCTGCGCCTCGTCCACCGCGATGCGCGCGAGAGCCTCCAGGGCACCCAGACGCGTGACCTCCGGCAGCTCCTTGTTGCCGAGAAGCTCCGTGAGGCCCTTTACGTCGCCCCGCGCCACGAGGTGGGGCAGCGAAACGCCCTGCGTGTGCGCGCTCTTCGACGCCTCCCGCAGGACCTTGTCCGCCTTCGCGTCCGTCACCGGGACCAACCGGTTCAGGCTGGACCGGTCGTCCACGACGTCGCCAAGCACCTCCGCGGCGGTCTTGGGCGCCAGCGCTGCGATACCGGAGGCAGCCAGCGTACGAATGCGCCCGTCCGTGTCCTTGAGCGCCGCCTCGAGGACCTTGGGTCCGTCCTTGCCGCCTCCGCCTTGCGCGAGGACCTGGATGGCTTCGAAGCGGATCTGGCGCGCCCAGGGCTCGTCCCCTGCTTGCTTGGCGGCCGCGAGGATGGCTTCGTCCCCGACCCCCAGCTGACCGCAGGCCCAGAGGGTGCGTGTGTACCAGCGGGTGAAGGGCTCGAGCGCTTCCATGTCTTCGCGGGCTTCCTCGAGCTCCTTGCGCTTGCGGTTCCAGGCCTCCGCAGCCTTGCTCACTGCGGCTATCAAGGCCTTGCCGTGCTTCTTCGCGGCGCCCTTGCCGCCCCGGCCCACGATGGTGGCAGCCACCGTCCCCACCACCTCGTGCTCGGCCCCGAGTTGCTCCGCCGCCGCGTCTACGGGCATAGGATCGCGCGCCAGCAGGATCGCCACCAGCGACTCGAGCAGGTCGTCCTCCGCCTGAATCTTCGGAAGCTCTTGCATGATCCGTGCGGCGTTGCCTTTCTCCCGCAACCGGTCGAGCAGCGCGGGCTCGACGGTGGACCAGCGCGCCCGCAGCAGCACGTAGTCCGGCTCGAGGGAGTCGGCCCCGTCGAGCGCTCGCAAGCTCTCGGCCGCCTTCTTCACCACCCCGAAGTGCTCGTCGTGCTCGATGCAGTACACGAGCGCGTCCCGGCCCGCTGGCGTCTTGTCGTGAGCCAGAAGCTCCACGGCGTGGGCGCGCACGTAGTAGTTCTCGTCCCGCGCACGCTCGCGGATGAGCTTCCACGCCTGCTCGCTGCCGAACCACCGAAGCCCGTGCAGGGCGCGCATGGCCACCTCCGTGGACCCCTGCGCCATGCGAAGCAAAAGCTTCTCGATCGCCTCGGCCTTGTCCGTGGCCGAAAGGTGCCCGATGGCCTCCGCCGCTTCCTCCTGTAACGCATGACCGTCCTCGTTCACGAGACGGAGCAGCACGTCGAGCGCCGCAGCGTCGGCAAGCTCACCGAGCGCACCCACCGCACGGCGACGGTCATTGAGGTTCTCCATCATGTCGACGGCGGTCATGAGGATGCGGACGCCGTCGTTGCGACCGGCCCAGGCGAGGGCCTCGGCGGCCAGGACTTGGGTTCGCAGGTTGGCGTGGCCGAGGGCCGCCACGAGAGGATCAGGCTTGGCCTTGCGTTTTCGTAGGCGGAAGCCGAGGGCGGTGACCGCGCGATCCCGCACGGAATCCACGGTCGAGGTGCAGAGCGACGCCAACACCGCGTCCACGTCAGGGCCCCGAGACCACTGCGCGGCGGGGAGCAGACGGGTCAACACGCCCGTGTCTCCCAGGCGATGGGCCGCCTCGAGCGTCTTTGCGAGCACGGCGTCGCGCCTGGCGTGCTGCTTCTGCTCCCAGCCGAGGGCAGGGGGGAGCGGCACGCCCCGCTTCAGTGCCGTGTCGGCCGGGTCCTTCTCGTCCCCGTCGAGGATCGGCTGGTCGTGGCCGCTCACCACCACCAAGGCGTCGAACGCGAAGCGGCGCGTCTTTGGCTCGTCCACGTAGCGAAGCAATCGATCCGAGGTCTTGGCAAGCCGGAAGCTCCCCGCACCCTCCATGAGCTTGGCCAGATTCGCGTCGCCCGCGGGATCTTCGTCGATTCGATCGAGCAGCGCGTCGGGCGACCGAGGATCCCCCAGCACCGTGAGGGCGTCGACAGCCTCGGCCTGGCGGCGCGTTCGCAGCATGGCCACCAGCGCGTCGAAGGCGGCACCGTCCTTCTTGCGGCCCAACTCGAGGGCCGCGCCGTCGCGTACGTGCTCGAAGGGGGACGTGAGGGCCTTGCGAAGGGCCGCCTGTGCCTTCTCGTCCTTGTCGTACTCGCGAGCGAGGCCGCGCACGCCCTCGTCACGAACCGCAGCCGACTTGGCGCCCAAGCCCGCGGTGTACACCTCGGCCCCGCCCTTGGATTCCGCCAGCAGCTTGCCGGCTTCGACCTCGAGGCCGTCGGTGTTCGTCACGTACACGCGCTCGAGCACCGCGGCGCCTTCCTTGCCCTTGCCGCTCTCGGCGAGGAGCCGAAGACCCGCCACGCCCATGTCGCGCGCGCCCACGGAGATGGCTTCCGCAGCCAGGTCCGCCGCCGCGATCCCCAGCGCCTGCAGGCTCTCGAACGCGGTCTTGCGAACCGCGACGTCGCGATCCGCCAGCGCCATCGACAGCAGCGGGTGCACGGTGGGGACCTGGGTCTTGTCCTCCCTCGCCACCTCGGACAACCGCGCCAAGGCGGTCTGCCGCACGCGACCGTCGAGCGGCGACCCTGCCTGCCGGGAGAGCCCCGCGTAGGCCCCGAGCACCACGCGGCGCATCTCTTCGGGGGCGTACTTCACTTCCGCCGGCTTGCGCTTGGCCGCTGCCTTGTCTAGCTCCCCGAGGGCCTTCTCGAATCGCTTCGAAAACCCGCGCCAGGTGCGCTCGAGCCGTTCGGGCTTCTCGTCGTCGAGGGCCGCGAGACACCGCCCCGCGCGGATGCGAAGCCCCGGGGGTCCGTGCGTCAAGGCCTCCGCCAAGGTTCGCACCGCCTCGTGGGGGAACTTCCACGCCGCGTGATCGTCCCCGCGGTCGTTGAAAAGCTCCGTCACCCACGCCGCGAACTTCTGCGAATCCGCAAAGCTCTCGAGCGCGCGCGCCGCCGTGAGACGCGTGCGCGGGTGCCGCGACGACAGCGCCGCCAGGCACCGATCCGGCACCCCATCCTGCTCGCTCGACTCCACGAGCATCATGAGCAGCAGCGCGCGGCCTCGGACCATCGCGTCGTCGTGATCGAGATAGGACAGGAACACGTCCGTGGCCGTATCCCCGAGGGCAAGCGAGGCATGCAGCCCGCGGATCGCCTCGTCTCCCTTCTCGCGGACGAGCCCTTCGAGCAGGGGCAGCCCCGACGGGTCCCCCAGCACCGAAAGCCCCGTGGCCGCCTCGAGCTTCACGTTCTTGTCCGAGTCCGCCAGGGCCGAGGTCAGCACCGCACGAAGCGCGTCCTTGCCGCCCGCAACCCAGCCGAGGGCCGCTACCGCAGCGCGGCGGATCTGCGCGTCATCGTGCGCCGCCAGCTTGGCGACCGCATCCCCCGAATTTTCGCTCCCTAGCTCCGCAAGGGCGCCGAGACCGCGGGTCACCCGGTCCCGCCACACTTCCTTCTGCTCCTTGAGCTCGGGCTCCGGCGACGACACCAGGGCGAGCAGTGGCTTCAGCGCATCCGCATCCCCGTGCACGGCGCGAGCTGCCGCCGCACGAAGCCTCACGTCATCGTGCTTGCTCTCCAGCGCCTTGCGAAGCTCGTCGTGCGCCTCGTCGATGGCGAGGCCCTCCACCGCAGCCAGTCGAACCTTCTCGTGTTCGTCGTCGAGCGCCGCGAAAAGCAGCTCCCGCACGCCCGCCACGTGGCGCTTGCCCAGCTCCGCCACCGCCAGCAGCTTCAGGTCCTCGAACTTGCCCGCCAGCGCCGCCTGCAGCGGATCCTTCGCCTTGCCCTTGCTGCGCTTCTGCGCGAACACGAAGGCGTCGTTGCGCAGGGAAGGGTCCGGATCGGCGAACAGCTCCAAGAGCAGGGCAGGGGCCCAGGACTCCTGAATCCGCCCCATGACCTCGTTCAGCACCTCCCGGCGAATGTCGGCAAAGATGCTGCCGTAGGCGAAGCGAAGCGTACCCGCGCCTCCGCCGCCCACCCCCTGGCTCAGCACCGCCTTGCACGCCTCGCCGCGCACCGGCTGGGCCGCGTCGTTCAGCCCCTTCTGCAGCAGACGCAGCGCCGCCTCCTCGTCCTGCTTCGCGAGCTTCTCCTTGCCGCCCTTCTTCAGCGTGCGCACCAGCAGCTGCAAGCCACGCAGCCGCACGTCCTCAAAGGGCGCCATCAGCCCCGCTTCCGCCGCGCGAAGGGGAGACTGTTCCTCGAGCCGAACGAGCGCCGTCAGGGCGGCATCGCGCACCTCGCGCGCCTCGTCCCGAAGCATCTGCCGTAGCCGCGGCATCCCCCGGGGATCCCCGAGCTCCGCCAGCGCCTTGCACGCCTCCACCCGCGCCCCGTTCTCCTTCTCGTTCGTCAGCTGCAGCAACGTGCCGAACGCGCGCTCGTCCTGCAGCGTCGCCAGCCCCCGCGCCCCCGCCAGGCACGTGTCCAGCGAGCGGCTCGCCAGCGCCTCGAGCAAAGGACGGAAGTCCTCGTCCCCGAGCTCCACCTTGCCCTTCTTGGCCTTCGGCGGCTTCGCGTCCCCCTCGACCTTCTGCCCAAACGTCTCCAGCTCCCAGATCAGCCGGTGCAGGTCCTTGTCCCGCGTGCGAAGCGCCTCCACCAGCGCCTCGCTCGCCTGCAACGACACCAAAAACGCGGTCTGCCGCACCGTCGCATCGGCGTCGTCCTCGTGACGACGCAAGGCCACGCGCACCTCCGGCAGCGCCAGCATCTTTCGCTGGAACAGCCGGATCAGCGCGACACGACGAATGTCCGCCCGCTTCGAGCGCAGCGCGATCCGCGACGCTTCCGGCGAGTCCTTCGCGTGGATCGCCTCCAGGCTCGTCAGCGCCGCGTGGCGGACCTCCTGCGGGTCGTCGTCCAGCGCGCGCACCAGCCGGCTCATCGCCTCGTCGTCCGACGGCGCGAGCTTCTCGAGCGCTTGAACGGCCTGCACGCCCACGTCGCGCTGCTTGGCAGCGAGCGCGAGCTCCAACGGTCGCAGGTTCTTCTCCCCGAGGTGCCTTCGCAGCCCCGTGAGCGCTGCCAGCCGCACCTGCTCCTCCGGCGCCTGGATCAAGGACTCCAACGGCTGCACCGCGCGCGGGTTGTCCAGGTTGCCCAAGAGCACCGTGGCCTTCACCCGCAAAGCGTGCTCCGCGTCCGATCCGGCCCGCTCCTTGAGCAAGTCCACGCCACCTTGGTCGTCGTACCCCGCCGACGCCTCCAGCGCCTTGTCCCGACGCCCCACCTCGCTCTGCTCGAACTCGTGACGTGCCCACGCGTACGCGTCGTGGAACGTCATCACCCGCTCGCCCAGCTTGCCCGCCGCATCCATCGCTTGCAGCCGGATCGTGCTGTCGTCGCACGCGAGGGCCAGGTGCGGTCTGCCCTTGTACTGCACGTTCACGATCGAGGTCGCGCGCCCCACGTCCTTGGTGGTCGACGGGCGCTTGCGGTGCACGCCTCGCGTCCACGTGCGAAGCGTCCCGTCGAGTCCCGCCGTGTAGAACTTGTCCTCGGGGCCGAGCACGATCGACGTCACCGGGGCGTCGTGGGCAGGTCCGCCCGCGCGATCCTCGGGCTCCAGCTCTCCCCTCACGTGCGTGAGGAGCAGCTTTTGGTCCACGCCCGCCGTGTAGACGCGAAGCTCGTCCGGGTCGAACAACGCGCACGCCACCGCGGATTCGTGGAGCTTCTTCTGCTCGCTGATCGTGAATTCTTTCTTGTCCTCGGCGTCGAGCACGATGACCGTGCCCTTGGCCCCGCCCACCACCAGCCATTGGCCCGAGGCGTCCGCCGCGAGCGCCGTGATCGGCTCGGCGAAGTCGAAGGTCTGCAGCACCTTGCCATTGGATCGCGCGAGGATCGTCAGCGCGTTCTCGACCCCGACGGCGACCTTGTCCGTGCCCACCAGAGCGATGGCCGAGGGGGCCTTTGGGAAGGGTTTTCCGAAGGCGGAAGGATCGCCGCTAAGCAGAGGGGCCTGGTAGACCTGCCCGTCGGCCCCGCCGACCAGCACCGTCTCTTCGTCGGCGACAGCGCAGACGCCGCCTTTCGGGAGAGGGGCGGTGGTGAGGGTGCCGCTGTCGAGGTCGAGTCGACACAGCGGGGTGGGTTTGCCTTCGGGGTGCACGGTGACGAACACGACCACGTGCCCAGAGGCGACAGCAGCGACCGGCTTGCCGCGAAACGACGAATACTTGTGGAGGGGCGCGGTATCCATCAGTTGGCGTCCTTCGTGGCGTGAGCGTTGCGGATCCGGGTGAGGGCCACGAGGCAGGCCGCATGCTCGGCTTGGCCGCGGGTGGTCATGAACTCCTCGAACAGCGGCGTGACGACCGTGGCGAACGCGTTGTCCTCGAGCGCGAGGTCACGCATCACCTCGATGAGGCCCAGCTTGGCCTTGCGTGCGGGGATCGGCCGCAGGCGCTCCTTCTTCTTGCGGGTGCCCGTCCTGATCACGGGAGGCCTGCCGGGCGGCAGGGTGAACAAGACCCGACGGAAGAACAGCCCGAGGGCGTCGTCGTGGGAGGGGCGTCCTTCGGGGCGAACCAGGCCTCCCGCGGGCGCCGCTTCCTCTTTCTTCTCGGCCTTCTTGTCAGGTTTTCGGCCGACCGTGGTCTCGGGCAAGGGGGCCGGCTTCCAGCCCTGGGTAGTGCCCTTGTCGCGGTAAATCGACCAGAGCGTGCGGATCACCATCGCCCGGATCTGCCGGTCCGGGCTCTCCGTCAGACGGAAGAGCTCTTCGGGCACGGCCAGGCGCGGGTTGCGACCGATCAGTTGCATGCCCAGGGCCCGCGCCCGTGCGTCCAACGACTCGCAGAAGCTGTAGACCGCCTCGGTGGTCAAGGTCACCGGGTCGATGCGATAGCGCGCGTGCTCCTTGGAATCGTCCGCGACCAATGCCTTCTCCACGAAGGCGCGGACGTCGTCGTGTTCGCACTCGCTCATCTCGACGATGCCCTCGATGGGGGCCTTCCACCGCGCCATTTCCCAGCGGGCGAGGTCGAGGGCCAACGAGCGCACCGTCTCCCGTTTGTCGAAGAACAGAGGCTTCACACGCTCGAAGGTGAGGTAGCTCTCGGGGATCTCCGCGCCCGGATCCACGGGTCGGTCCGTGAGCGCCAGGCTGATGTCCGGGTGGTGCCGACGCATGTACTGCAGAGCGAAAAGACGCAGTGGCGCGTCCGCGGGGCCCGGGTCGGTGGCCATGGCCCAGAGCCGGTCGCAACCCGCCGTGACGGCGTCCTCCGAGAAGGAGCGCTGCTCGCCCGCGAGCATTTGCAGAAAAGCGGTCTCGGAGATGATCTTGATGGGCGCGCCTTCCGAGATGAGCTTCTCGGCCTTGAGCTGCTTGCTGCCCTTGCGTCCGGCCCCGTACAGCGGAGACCCCTCGTCGCCGATGACGAGGTAGTCGAGCTTGGCGTTGACCCCCGAGGCGTTCGTGCCGTTGGCCGCGCTGACCTTTGCGCTTGCCTCATTGCGCTGCATCGTCGCGAGCTTTCCCGTGAACAGGAAGGACTGTTTCGCGAGGTCCACGGCGATCGGGGCGTCGGGTTTGGCCTCGGCCTTTGCGGGTTCCGCCTCCTTGGGCGCGAAGTCCGCAGGAAGGAACGCCTTGACCATGTACTCGCGCGCGAACTCCTGGTACCGCGCCTCGCCGCGCCCCGCGAGCTGCATCAACCAGTCGAACCCAAGGTCCGACGGCGAGAACTTCCGCACATCGGACAGCAGCTTGAGGGCAAACGTGGAGAGCGACTCGCTGAACGCGAGCTCCCGTGCCCAGGTGCGCCCGCTCGCCTTCAATTCCTTCACCCACGACGACTCCTCCCACGTGCCGTGGAACGCCAGGGTCTTGAGGTAGGCGTCGCCGAGGTCCTTGGGCTTGATGCGCTCCTCCATCACCCAACGCATCACGACCGTGGAGCAAAGGGGATGCACCAAGGCGCGTCGCAGAAGCTCGAGGCCCGCGCTGTCATCAGGGCCTTCGAGCAGGGCGAATCGGCTCAGGGCATCGAGGGCGAACTGCGCCGACTGGGCGCGGAGCCGTGGGTCGTCGAGGATGTCGCGGAAGTAGGCGGCTCCGAGGGATTTCTGGGTGTGCACGGTCGCGAGCAGCTCGACCCCGAAGGAGAAGACCTTGTCGTCGGGGGACAGGATGCGGTCGCGGAACCACGCGGGGGTGAGCTCGCGGGCGCCAAAGTGCTTGCGCAGAGCGGCCGTGGCGAGTTCGTGCCCATGGGGCGTGCCGAGCAAGCGCCCCCAGCCGTCGAGGCCGATGTCCTTGCGAGGGTCCCGGTCATGGAGGAGGTCGCGCGCCAGCTTCCGGACCTCGGCGTGGTCGTTGTTCGCGTGCCGCACCAGGTCGTCCAAGGACAGGTCGCGGGCGTGCGTGCGCGCGTAAGAAGAGGCGTACACGCGCGCGTCGTTCGAGGGGGACTCGAGCAGCGCGAGCACCGGATCGTGCAAGCCGAGATTCCGGAAAGCGTCCTGCTCGAAGCGCGGGACGTTGGACAGCACCCAGATGACGAACGTGTCGACAGTGGCGCTGCGCACACTGATGAGGCGAGCCACCCAGGACGGCTCGACGTCGCGCAGGGTCGCGGTGAAGTCGGTCTTCAGGGCGGCGGCAGCAAAGGCCCGGGCGCGGTCGCAGCGCGCGCGCTCGAGGAGCGTGAACAGCGGGCGCGGCGTGCGACGCCACAGCTCCGGGTAGGCCCGATGCGTGAGCAGGTTCGAGTGGCGACGGTCCACGCGGAAGGTGCGTCGTTTGTACTTCTTGGACTCGTGGAAGAAGATGTGGTTCGCGAGCCAGGTGCGGGTCCAGTCGGTGTCGTCAGGATAGAAGCGCAGGACGTCGACCGCGGCATCGGCATAGCAGGCGGGGAGGGTCTCGGCCTGGCGTCGCAGGTAGCGCCAGGCGCGACGGGCGAGGTAGCCCAGGGTCTTCCGCGAGACCTCGCTGCGACGGTATCGGCGAGAGAGATCGGAGTCGAAGCGGGCGGCCAGGGCGCCGAGGACCTCGGTGTCGCCTCGGGTCTCCGCCTCTTTGAAGATTTGCTTGAGGCCGCGCCAGGGCCCCCACCGCAAGGGGACGGTCTCGATGATGCGCAGGAGGCAGTCGCGCTCGTAGGGGCCGTTCGCCTTCCAGAGCTCGAGCAGCAGGGCGTGCAGCCGCATGCGTTCGGGAAGCGGGACCTCCGCCCCCGAGGCTTCGAGCTCGCGCATGCCGTCCACCCGCTCGTGGTATCGCTGCTCCGGCTTCTGCTTGGAGAAGTACCGGCTGGTGACGTGCGCGATGAAGTGGTCGAGGGACGCGGCGCCTTCCCGAACCGGTTCGCGCGGCCGCTCGTTCTGGGAGGCCAGCGCCGCGACCAACTCCGGAAGGTCGGGATCGCGACTGTCGCGTGCGCGCTGGATGTCCTCGAATCGCAGATGCTGTTCCATCAGGTCACCATGTTCCGGTCGGCCGCCCAGAGCCCCCGGGCGGGAGCGGGCGAGTTTCGCCGAGGACAGGGCGGGATGGAAGATCTTGTGCACCCATCGCTCGATTTCTGCCTGCAAGCCCGAAGAACGGCGTATCGAGTGCCCGAGTGGGTATCAGTCGCAGTCCATCAACGCCGCCGGTGGAAAACTGTGCATCAACGCCCAGACCCACGATGCCTGGGGGCCCTTCACCAAGAAGAGGGTCCAGAAGTGCGAATCCTGGGGGGGACAGGCAGCGTGCCGCACTGACCGCTGGCACCGCGACCTCGCAACCTCGGCCTATGGAAGCGGCTCCTGCCCAGATGGCGCCCGGCTCGACGGCGCCACGGGCTACTGCGTGGAAGACACCGACGCCTTCGGGCCCTTCCCGCGCAAGATGATCGACAAGTGCCTCGAGAAGCAAGGCGGCGTCCAGGCCTGCAACAGCGCGCGGTGGAGCCTCGGCTTCATGCAGTGGATTTACCGGCTCGCGAACCCATAGCCGACGCGTAGTCCTCCTCCCGGAACCCCACGAGTACCTTCTCCCCCGTGTCCACGATCGGCCGCTTGATCAGCTTGCCGTCGGCCGCCAAGGCGCTGAGCGCGTCCGCCTCCGACATCGTCGCAAGCTTGTCCTTAAACCCACCCGCCCGATAGGACTCCCCGGACGTGTTGAAGAGTTTGCGGATTGGCTCGCCGGACCTCTTCCAGAGGTCCTTGAGCTTAGCTTTCGAGGGGGGCTTGGCGACCAGGTCGATCGACACGTAGGAGATGTCGTGCTTGTCAAGCCACGCCAGGGCTTTGCGGCTCGTGCCGCACTTCGGGTACTGGTAGACGGTGACGGTCATGGCCCGCATGATACACGGGCCCACGCGGGGCGTGCCGCCGGATCTGGGGTCGCTATTGGCACGTCCCCGGGCCGGGGTCCGTCGGGGTCTGCCAGCCTTCGTCCGGGCGAATCATGTCGTCGCCCCAGAGATCAGCCTTGCCATCGCAGGCGCCGAACCCGAACAGGTCCGTGACCGCGTCCGGGGTCCCGCCGAAGGCGAGGCCGCAAGCCTCCATCGTCTCTCCGAGCGCGTCCATCACGATGGGATCCTCGAGGTCCACCACCCGGCTGACCACCCTGCCGTCGGCCGTCCACTGCTCCATCGAGACGCCCCCGCACGTGAACGCAAGCTGGCTCTCGACGCATGCACGCTGCTCGTTGGTCAACGACCCAAGCGACTGCACGTACCCGTCGACGCTCCCGCACACCGGGACCCAGAACGGTTGGTTCGGGACGCTCTTCGCGAAGACGCAGAGGTTCGCGGACGGGGCCTGTCCACCGTCGTCCGTGGGTTCGCACGGCTCTGGCTCGGGCGGGATCTCGCCCGGGTCCGACGACAAGCACGTGTCCACCCCCTGCGGGAAGCTCGCGTAGTGCCCGTTGTTGGGCAAGTGCGAGGCGACCACGGGCTGCTTCATGGCGTCGCCGGTGTTGGCTCCCGTGCCCATCCGCAGCCGGTGCGTCTCGGCCCACGGGTCCGACTCCCACTTCGCGAGCGGCGCGTTGATGTCGTACAGGACTTGGGTGAACCCCACTTGCCCCAGGACCGGCATCTTGACGTAGATCTTGAGCACGCCCCGGGAGACGAAGTCCACCTGCGCCATCGTGCTGGGCGTGACCAGCACCCCCGTTTCCGGCTGCAATTGCTTGCCCATGTGCGTCATGAAGCCGGCCGGCACCATCTCCCCGTAGGCCCCGTCCCGCACCGTGTGCACGATCCCCGCCGTCCCCTTCAGCCCACCATCCACTTCCAGCTTGGCGCCGATCGCGTACTTGCCCTTCTTGTATTCGACCCCGCCCGACGCCCCGATGCTGCCCGCCAGGCTTGCCGACGTGACCTTGCGGATCACGTGGTCGTCGTCCTGGAGCGCCTTCGCGACGAATGGATCGAAGGCCGGGATCCACCGCGCGGCGCTTGTGCTGGCGTTGAGGCTCAGACCCGACGACGTCGGGGCAAAGGCGTTTACCGTCCAGTCGCCATCGTAGTGGGTCCGCCCGGCGTACGTCTGGAAGAAGGCCGCTTCCGCTGGACTGCCGTCGCGAGCGCCCGGCCATCCCGCCGGTGCCCCCGCCAGGAGACTGTCGCTGCCCACCTCGTGGTCCCCGATGTGCAAACCGAGGGCGATCCGAAGGTAGACGTCGATGGGGCCGACCTTGAAGAGCTTGATGTTGGGCAGGCTGGCATCGAACCCCTTGTGGGTGGTCACGAACCCCGACCCATGGGTGACGGTCTGATAGGTCCGCGGGGCGCCGAAGAAGCCCGGGTTCGTGATCTGGCGGGACAAGACCTCCGAGTCGCCGCTGACCAGCGTGAGAGGGGAGCGGACCTCGCCGAGCCCCGGCAGCCCGATCCCACGAATCGGCGTGATCTTGTTCCCCAACAGCAGCGGAACCGCGAAGGCTTGGGCCCCGTCGTTCGCCCCATCGCCTGTGTAGCGCTGGGGCGGCGAGACGACGGCGGTCGGTTCGAGCACGAGGACGTCGATGGTCTTGCCGAAGACCTCGAAGGACGCGGCCACCTGTTCTCCCATGGAAGTCAGCTCGCCACCTTGTTGGCGCGCCGTCTCCATCGCCGCGCAGTACTGGCGCGCGCCGCGGAGACGAATTTCCTGGTAGTGCTTTGGGTCCTCGTAGCGGACGGCGGTCGGGATCCGCAGGTAGCCGCTCTGGGTGTAGATCGTGTCCTGCTTCTTCCACCGGGCGCGATCCGCCTGGAAGCCGCGTTTCTCGGTCTGGATGAGGTCTTCGGTCAGGACCCCTCCCTTGGCCTTCAACTTGGAGAAGGCCTGGTCAATGGCGCCGGCGTCCATCTTCGTTTCCATGCTCTCGCCGTGGGTCATGGCGTCGGCGATGCGTCCGGGAAACGAAGCGGTCGCGCTGTGCCCGTCCCCGCGGGTCGCATCAAGCCAGTCCTGATCTGCCTCCACGTCCGGTCCCGCAAGGTCACGCCCGTTGAAGTGGACGCCGCCATGAATGGCGGTGCTGCCCGTGTCCGTGACGGCTCCTTCCACGGGGTACGCCCCGGAAACCAAGCCCGGAAGCGCAGGGATGCTCGTGAAGAACGACGCGCCGCCGACCGGCGCCGTGGTGTCTACGATGGCTTGTTCTGCACGGGCCATCTCCTCGTCGTCGGTGGAGACGTCCGTGGAGCAGGCGGCGAGCAGGGAGACGGGGAGGGTTGCCAGAACAGCAGGCAAAAAGCTACGCAAGGAATGTCCACGCATCATGGTCAGAGATCCTTCGGTCTGCCGCGCGGGGCAGGTGGGGAGCGACGAGGCACGCGCATCAGGCGGTCGACTCGAATCGCTGGTTGCGTTGATGTCGGTCCTTACGCCGGGAGGTCTACGAATCTGACAACGACGGAGCGAAGAACGTCCCGCGCTGGTCGGACCGAGGTCGCCCAGGAACCGTATGGCCGCCCCCACGCCGCGCTTGATCAGGACGCGTGGCGACGCTATCTAGGTCCCGGTCGTGTGTCCGCCACCCCGTGTTGCGGGCTCGACTCCACCGGCGTGTGGCCTCTCGTTGCCACGCCGAGGCGCAAACCCTGCAGCAAGGAACCAACTCCATGACCGCGAACCAAGATGCCGGGGACTCCGTTCTGGTCGCCAAGGAATTCCTGGCACCCAAGGTCACCAAGTACGTCGTGCGCGCGCCGGACATCGCCCGGCGGCGTCGCCCTGGGCAGTTCGTCATCGTTCGCAGCCACGCGGAGAGCGAGCGCATCCCCCTGACCATCGCCGATGGCGACGCCGAGGCCGGTACGATCACGCTGATCGTGCAGGAAGTCGGAAAGTCCACGGCGGAGATGGCGCACCTGATGCGCGTCGGCGACCGCTTCGCCGACGTGCTCGGGCCCCTCGGGATGCCCACGCACATCGAGAAGTACGGTCGCGTGATCGCTGTGGGTGGCGGCATCGGGATCGCCCCGCTGCACCCCATCGTTCAGGGCCTGCGTGCGGCTGAGAACGAGGTCATCGGGATCATCGGCGCCCGCACGAAGGACCTCCTCATCATGGAGGACGAGATGAAGCGCGCTTGCCATAGCCTGCGTGTCGTCACCGACGACGGCAGTTACGGTGTCAAAGGACTCGTGACGGATGCCATCCAGGCCGAGGTCAACGCCACGGGAAAGCCGGACTTGTGCGTCGCGATCGGGCCGCTCGTGATGATGCGCGCCGTCTCGAACCTCACCAAAGAGCTTGGCATCAAGACGCTCGTGAGCCTGAACCCGATCATGGTGGACGGCACCGGCATGTGCGGAGGGTGCCGCGTCACCGTGCACAAGGAGACGAAGTTCGTCTGCGTGGACGGGCCGGAGTTCGACGCGCACGGCGTGGACTTCGACGAGTTGCAGCGCCGCCAGCGGTTCTACACGCCACAAGAGCGAGGGTCCTACGATCTGTTCCTGAAGGACCACCCGCACGACGCGAAGAACTGCAAGCTGCACAAGATGGCGGATGCCGCTGCGGCCGAGCGAGGGAAGGAAACGAAATGAGCACGGGACACGACAAGGCTGTTACCCCCAAGATCGACCTGCCCGTGGGCGCGGAGCCGAACCTCTCCAACAAGGAGCGGATGGCCATCCCCCGACAGGAGATGCCTCAGCAGAGCGCGGAGGCGCGCATCCACAACTTCCTTGAGGTGCCTCTCGGGTTCGACGAGAACACCGCACGGATCGAGGCGCTTCGCTGCATCAAGTGCAAGAAGCCGACGTGCATCGACGGATGCCCCGTGGGCATCAACATCCCCGGTTTTCTCACGAAGATCGCCGAGGGTGACTTCGCCGGGGGCGCGCGGATCCTCAAGGAAGACAACATTCTGCCCGCCGTGTGCGGGCGCGTCTGCCCCCAGGAAGAGCAGTGCGAGAAGGTCTGCACCGTGGGCAAGAAGAACGCCCCGGTGGCCATCGGGCGTCTCGAGCGGTTCCTCGCTGACTGGGAGCGCGAGCACGACATGGTGCAACCGCTGATCCCCGGTGCGCCCACCGGCAAGAAGGTCGCCATCGTGGGTGGCGGTCCCGCCGGTCTGACCGCCGCGGCCGACCTCGTTCGCATGGGCCACAAGGTCGTGCTCTACGAGGCCCTTCACAAGCCCGGCGGCGTGCTCGTCTACGGAATCCCCGAGTTCCGCCTCCCCAAGAAGATCGTCGAGTTCGAAGTCCGTCAACTCGAGAAGGCCGGCGTGGAGCTGCACAACAGCGTCGTCATCGGCCAGACCTTCACCATGACCGAGCTGCAAGAGAAGTTCGACGCCGTCTTCGTCGCCACCGGCGCCGGCTTGCCCTACTTCATGAATCTCGTGGGTGAGAACCTCAACGGTGTCTACTCCGCCAACGAATACCTCACCCGCGTCAACCTCATGAAGGCCTATGACTCCCACGCGGACACGCCCGTCGCCAAGAGCAAGAACGTGGCCGTCGTCGGCGGAGGCAACGTGGCCATGGACGGTGCGCGCACCGCCAAGCGCCTCGGCGCCGACAACGTCTACCTCGTTTACCGCCGCACGCGCAAGGAGATGCCCGCACGCGTCGAGGAGGTCGAGCATGCGGAGGAAGAGGGGATCAAGTTCTTCTTCCTGCACAACCCCATCCGCTACGAAGGCGACGCCGACGGCCGCGTGTGCAAGGCCATCTGCGAGCGCATGGAGCTCGGCGAGCCGGACGCCAGCGGGCGCCGTCGCCCCGTGCCCACGGGCGAGTTCGTCGAACTCGAGGTGGACACGGTGGTCGTGGCGATTGGCAACGGGCCCAACCCGTTGATCCCGAGGACGACCGACGGCCTCGCCACCAAGAAGTGGGGCAACATCAAGGCCGAGAAGAAGTCCGGTCGCACGAGCATCCGCGGCGTGTGGGCGGGCGGGGACATCGTCCTTGGCGCGGCCACCGTCATCCTCGCCATGGGTGCCGGCCGCGTGGCCGCCAAGTCCATCGACGAGTACCTCAAGACCGGGGACTGGCCCGAGGTCACGCTCGACGGCTGATCCTTCGCCAACCTGACCCGACCGACGATTTCGCCTTCTCCGACTTTCGTGCTACCCTCCCGCGACGGTTTGTCGACCGGGGAGGTCCTGCATGACTCGTTCTCTCAAGGTTGTCGTTCTCAGTCTCTTGTTGGCTGCGCAGGGGTGTTGCTCGCCGAAGCGATCGGAGTCGGGCAACACGGTTCACCCGCTGCCGGAGTGCGGCATTGATCTGGAGCTGCCGAACCACTTCGGAAAGCCCACTCACACGACAGGTTGTGCCTACGATTGGACTGGAGAAGGTGGGATGACGCTCCTCAGTGTCGTGGCGGCGCTGCCCGGGGATACAGGGCAGGAGACGGAGGCGTCGACCGCGATGCCCGGGCAGGTCGTAGACTACGCTAGAGCAGCAACCTTTGGTGGAATGCCCGGCAAGGAGCGACGCACGCAGCAGAAGATGGGGGCGCAGAACCGCGCGGTCTGGACCGGGTTCTTCACAGGGCCGAAGGGGGGCATGAACCTCAAGGTGGCCGCGATTCAGAAGTATTCGGCCGACGAGTTCGGGGAGACCTTCTGGAAGAACCTGCGGGAGCGGTGGGTTCGCCCGGCGAAGCCGACCCCCTAGCTCGATTGGCGACATCCCGCCGGTCCACCACATCCCGCCAGTCATCGACCTGAAGCCCCACTCCCTATGGTGGCATTTGCACACCTTTTCGCACGGTGTGCTCTTGGCGCGGCCCTTGCCCAAGAGCGGGCAAACCGTTTCCCGATCCGGCCGCAAGCCAAAGGATTCCTCGCCATGTCCAAGCCCTCGCTCCTCCGCGCCACCCTCACCGGCGTAGCCCTCTCCCTGCTCGTCACCGGCTGCTTCGACACCGTCAACCGCAAGCCGTCCTTCGTCCCGGGCGATGTCCTGCGCTTCGACTACGACGGCATCACCGACGACCTGCTCACCGCCGGGCTCGGCCAGACCGGTCTCGCCAGCGCGGTTGCTCCCGCCGTGCAGGACCCGGAGAACCCGACCGCCGCCGACCTGCGACGCGTCGCCATCTACAACAACTACCGCGCCATCGTCGATACCGCTCCCGGAGGCGGCTACGGCACCCTCTTCGGGCCAGGTGTCGGCGCTGCCGACCCCGAGGGCCTCGTTGCCGGACGGGAGTACCTTGCCTACGCAGACGACGGCACCGGCAAGGACAACGTGGTCCTGATGGTTCAGGTGCCCGCCTCGTTCGACCCGGCTCGCCCGTGCATCGTCGCCGGGCCCTCGTCCGGCAGCCGCGGCATCTACGGGGCCATCGGGAGCGCCGGGGAGTGGGGACTCAAGAAAGGTTGCGCCGTGGCCTACACCGACAAGGGCACGGGCATGGGTGTCCATGACCTCACGGCCCACAAGGCCAACGCCATCACCGGCGAGCAGCAGCCTGCCGACATGCTCGGTAAGGCAGCCCACTTCACTGCCATCGATGACGAGGCAACTCGTCATGCTTTCTTGCAAACGTCGCCGCATCGCGTGGCGTTCAAACACGCCCACTCCACCCGCAACCCCGAGAAGGACTGGGGCGTTTTCGTCCTCCAGTCCATCGAGCTCGCTTTCTACGTCCTGAACCTCGAGGAGAACTTCGGCAGGCGCGCCAAGGACGGGCGCGTGTTCCAAACCATCTACCCCGAAGACACCCTCGTCATTGCCTCCAGCGTCTCGAACGGCGGCGGCGCGTCGATCCGTGCCGCTGAGATCGACGCGGCCAGGCTCATCGACGGCGTTGCCGTCTCCGAACCCAACGTGAACCCGCCGTCGGTGCCCGAGCTCGTGATTCGTCAAGGCAACGTTTCGTGGGATGCCGACGCCCACAGCCGCCCGCTTCTCGCGTACACAGCGCTGCTGAACGTGCTCGCCCCTTGCGCCGTGCTCGCCCCGTCGATGCAGGGTGCGCCGCTCGCCATTACCCCGGCCAACCTCGGGACGAACCGCTGCGAATCCCTGCACGCCAAGGGCATCCTTCAAGCCGATACCGTCGAGACCCAGGCGGTCGAGGCCCTCGACAAGCTCCATCGGGCCGGCTTGCTCGACGACAGCGACCTCTTGTTGCCGTCGCACCACGCCCTGTCCGTCTACGAGTCCGTGGGCTTCACGTACACCAGTGCCTACGGGCGATTCGGCGTGACGGACGCGGTCTGCGGGTTCAGCTTCGCTGGGCTCGATGCCCCCACGCTGACCCCCGGTCCCGTACCGTCGGCCGAGCTTGCGAAGATTTTTGGCACCTCCAACGGGGTGCCCCCTTCGGGTGCTGTGTACCTGTTCAACGACCACTCCGTGGGTGGCCCTTTGCTCAGCCGCTATTCGGTGTCCCTTTCGACCCAGAAGCAGGACCAGAACCTCGACGGCGCTCTGTGCATGCTCGCGCTCGCTATGGGGCAAACCGAGACGGGGGCGTCGCTGACCGGGGCGGCAGCGGACCGTTCCGAGCGAGTGCGCGAGGGGATGGGCCAGGTTCGGACCACGGCAAGGCTCGGCGGCGTGCCCACCGTGATTGTCCACGGTCGCAACGACGCCTTGCTCCCCGTCAACCACACGTCTCGAGGGTACTACGGGGCGAACAAGCTGTTGGAAGGGGAGACGAGCTCTGTGCGCTACTACGAGGTGACGAACGCGCAGCACCTGGACGTGCTGAACGGGATGGCGGACTTCGGCGCGAGGTACATTCCGCTGCACCACTACTTCAACCAGGCGATGGACCTGATGTGGGAGCACCTCACGACGGGGGCGGCGCTGCCGGAGAGCCAAGTGGTGCGTACGACGGCGCGCGGCAAGGACAGCGCGGGCGCGGTGCAACCCCTTACGTCGGCGCACCTGCCGGCCATCGCGTCGGCACCCTTGGAGTCGGACCGAATCACGATCACGGGCACGACGCTGGAGGTGCCTGCGACGGGGGCGACGCCGATGATATTGCGTGGTCGCTCCCCCCTTGGGGCCTCGACCCTGGCGCAAGCACAAGAAGTCGCGACACGAATCGGCACCACCCTGATGGTGAAGTAGGGTTCGGTCGACTGTCGAGAGCCTAGGGACCGCGGGCAGGAAATGGGGAATGGGTCCCCGTTTCCTGCTCTCGGTTTGGGGTTCAGGCTCGGGTGTCGACCCCGTTGCCTCCGAGGCCCCGCACCGGTACAACGCGACCATGAAAGCGCGCCCTTTCTGGGCAGTGGGAATCGCCCTCGTCGTGGTGGCCTGTGGCGCTACGCGCGGGGGGATCGCCCCGCCAGACAAGCCCGTAGCCACCACGGAGAACACGGACGCTTCCGTAGCCCCCGCCGCGGAATGCCCCGAAGACAAGGTCCGTCGCGAAGGCAAGTGCGCCTACGATGCAGAGGGCAACCCGCCTGGTGCGCCGGGACAGATGCGTCCGGTTCCCGAAGGCAGCCTCGGGGAGGGCTCTGACGCTCGTCTGGTCCACTCCTTCTGGCTTGATGCGCGACGTGTGCGCGTCAGCGACTACCGCGCATGCGTGCAAGCGGGCGTGTGCCAGCCTCCCGCGCAGAGGGACGAAGACTGCGTTTGGTTCCGGGGCGCAGAGGTCCAGCCCATGACGTGCACGAGCTTCGAGCAATCCGAGGCGTACTGCCGCTGGGTTGGCAAGAGGATCATGACGGACGACGAGTGGGAACGCGCGGCCCAGAAGTACGTCGTCTACGGGATCGAGGAAGCGGAAGGGCAGGACGCGACGGAGTGGACGTCGAGCCTTCACTGCGAGGAGCGGATTGGTGGGTGCGGCCACGCGCGCGTGACACGTGGGGGTAACAAGGCCGATGAACGTGGCAGGATGCTGGGCGTGGTGGGGCAGCCATGGGTGGGGTTTCGTTGCGCATGGTCGGAGCGACCGCCTGCGGTGGGGAAGAAGCCTCCGCCGCAGGTCCCGCTGGTGCCCACGACGCCAGGACAGATCGCGTGTGACACAACGACCTGTGAGCTCGGCCGCGAGGCATGCTGTCTCGCGAGCATGGACGGCGTCGGCTACTGCATCCCTGGCGAGGAGCGCAGCGAGTGCAGGGGAGCCGACGTCCGCGCGCAGTGCGACGAGAACGCGGACTGCCCCGCGAGCGAGGTGTGCTGTCCGTATTGGGCTTGCTCGGGCGGGTGTCCGCCCGAACAGGTTTGCCAGAAGGCCCCATGCGACTACGGGCCCGAGATCTGCCGGATTGGTGGGCTGTGCCGCACGGGGTTCACGTGCGTACCGGACTGGACCGGGCGACACGGCACGTGCCGGTGGCAAGACGTCGGCGCGCAGTGTGGGGGGAAGCGGTGTTCCGGGGCCACGCCCCTATGCTGCTGGGACAAGGACGCAAGGAAGGGGACGTGTGCTGCGTCGGCCTGCGAGACTCGCGACCTGGGACACTTCTACTGCACCGGCCCCAAGGACTGCGGCGGGAGCCTCTGCGCATCCCAGAGTGCGATGGGCAACCCGGACGCGCTGGAGACGGCGTACGGGTGCGTGTCGTTGAGCCACCTCGTGAACGGGGCTCTGTGTCACACGAAGCAAGATTGCCCGCGGCACCCGCCCACCGGGGCCGAGGTCATCGCATGCCGTCACACGCCCGGCTTGCCTCCGGGTGTGAAGGCGTGCGTCTACTTCGAGGAAGGGCAGGACTGACGCATTGCGCGCGCGCACCGGTCCGCCGTAGCCTGCCGGCCCATGTCCCTGAACGAAGTGCTGTCCCAAGCTCGCCAGGCTCTCGCCATCAAGCTGTTCGACATCGCGGGCGCGCCTGTCACGCTCGCTACCGCCGTGTCCGTAGTGGTCGTGGTCGCGGCGACGTTTTACGTTTCCCACCTGCTGCAGCGGGGGCTAGAGCGAGTGCTCAGGCGACGAGAGATCGTGGACGATGGGAACCTTGGGGTGGGCAAGCGCCTGCTTCACTACGTGGTCTTGTTCGTGGGGTTCGGAATCGCCCTGGAAACCATCGGGATCGACCTCAAGGCGCTGTTCGCGGCCGGAGCGTTCTTCGCGGTCGCCATCGGCTTCGCGATGCAGAACATCACGCAGAACTTCGTCTCGGGGGTGATCTTGCTCGTGGAGAGAATCATCAAGCCTGGCGACGTCATCGAGTTCGACGGCACGGTCGCGAAGGTGCAGACGATGGGCATCCGGGTGACGGTGGTACGGACGCTCAACGAGGAAGAGATCATCGTTCCCAACGCGATGCTGGTGCAGAACCCAATCAAGAACTACACGCTGCAGGATGCGAGCTTCCGGGTGCGTGCGGCGGTCGGCGTCACGTACGATTCCGACATGAAGAAGGTGTGGCAGGTCCTTCAGGCGGTAGCGGCCGACGTGCCCTGGAGGATCAAGGACCGGCAGCCCGTCGTGCTGCTGCGGGAGTTCGCGGACAGCTCCGTGAACTTCGAGGTGTCCGTCTGGATCGACGATCCTTGGAGGCAGCAGCGGCATCGGTCGCATCTCTTGGATGCGATGTGGTGGGCGCTCAAGGATGCGGGGATCGTGATCGCGTACCCGCAATTGGACGTGCATTTTGGGCCGTCGTTGCGAGAGGCGCTGCGGGGACTGGCATCGACGGAAGTGCCGAAGGCATGACGGACGGGGTGGTTGTCGGCTTCGCGTGGGTGGCCTAGGGTGGAGGGATGAAGGTTGGTCGTGCGGTCGTCCTGGCGATGCTGCCCGTGGTCGCGGGGGCGGATGCTTGGGCGACCCCTCCGGAGGCCCTGCCGGACGTGCGAGCCTCGGTCCGGGTGACGGGTCCCGCGCCCTGTCCCGACGAGGCATCGTTGAGGGGGATCGTCGAGGAAATCCTCGGACGGCCGCTGGCGGGGGACGGGACCGAACAGGTGGGGGTGGACGTTGGGTTTCGCGCCGACGGTGTGAACGGCTGGGAAGCGCGCATTCGGATGACGGAGGGGGGAAGGCCTGCGGGCGAGCGAATTCTCCATGACCGGGGCGTGGCGTGCTCAGCGTTGGCAGGGCCGACGGGCCTGGTGATCGCGCTGATGGTCGAGGCGCATCGTCCGAAGACTCGCTTGCAGGCGCCGCCCCAGCCCGAGCCGACCGTGAAGGCGATGGTGATGGGAGCGCCCGAGATCCCCGAGCCGGTCCGGTGGGGCATGGGGGCGGTGGCGGACGTTCGGGGCAGTTGGGGGGCGCTACCGGGCGCAGCGCTCGGGTTCTCCCTCGGCGCCGACGTGACTCCGCCCGGGGCGTTCCCCATGCGCTTGTCGATGACGATGTGGCCCGCCAAGGAGACGACGGACGGCGGGCGTGGCGGGCGGTTTGCGCTGTGGTATGCGGGCTTGGAGGCTTGTCCTGGGTGGATATCGGAGGCGGCGCACGTCACGGTATGTTCAGGCGTGCACGCGGGGCAGTTGCAGGGGGCCGGAGTGGGGCTCGCCCAAGCGCGCGAGCCGCGCCACGCGTGGGTTCATCTCTCGACCGTCTTGGATGCAGGGGTTCGGCTTGGCGGGCCGTTCGGCCTGCACGCCTCGGTGGGGGCGGCGGTTCCCTTCCACCGCCCGACGTTCGTGTACGGCATGGCGGACGGGACGGAGGACGAGGTGCACCGGAGCGCTCCGGTGGTGCCGATGATCGGAATTGGGCTCGAAGCGGTCGTGCCTCCATAATAGCCACACCTCTCGGACACTCACCCGATGTGGAAGCGATCATGACCGCCCCGTTCGACACCGCTGCGCAGCGAGCGCAGCGTGCATCGGACCTAACGGTGCGGGAGGTCGTGGTGGCTCACGCTTCGTACGTGGGTCGGAGCCTGCGTTACCTCGGCGTGCCGGAGGCAGACCTGGAGGACGCGGCGCAGGAAGTCTTCGTGGTGGTCCACCGTCGTCTCGGCTCGTTCGAGGGCCGGTCGAGCCTGCGTACGTGGCTCTACGGGGTGTGCGTGCGGGTGGCGTCGGCCCGTCGGCGCCGCGCCAGCGTGCGGCACGAGTCGGTGGTCCCGGCCCCCCCCGACACAGCGACGGCTCCCACGCAGGAGCAGGATGTGGAACGCGGTGAAGCCCGGGATCGGTTGCTCGCCGTGCTTGACCGACTGGACGAGGACAAGCGAGCTGTCTTCGTGCTCTACGAGATCGAGCGTCGGCCGATGCAGGAGATCGCGACGGTGCTCGGTTGCCCGTTGCAAACGGCGTACTACCGGCTTCACGCGGCCCGCAAGGCCGTGGTGGAGGCGTTTGGTGGGACGCTGTCGGAGGAGGAGCCATGAGCCAGCACCAAGAACCGCCGCGGCTTCTCGACCTGGGAGGCATCCCGCCGTCGCTGTCGGAGAGCTTGCGGGCGGCGGGTCGTGATGGGTTCGAGGAGGCCTCGGTGGCGAGGGTTGCGTCGGGCGTGGTGGAGGGGATTGGCTCGGCGGGTGTGTCGGGGGCGGGCTCGGTGGGTGCCGGCGCCGTGGTCGGAAAA
>Ga0209575_10000384_pt1 | contig 31613 bp, 28 predicted proteins | sample Medcelwee11metaG_FD_187172 | JGI IMG/M metagenome (GOLD analysis project Ga0209575, IMG submission 187172) | Freshwater pond sediment microbial communities from the University of Edinburgh, under environmental carbon perturbations - Medium... | ecosystem: Environmental > Aquatic > Freshwater >...
AGTTTGAAGTTTATTTTCACAATTTTTACCCTCATAATGACGACCGTAGTATTTTTCATGTTTTTTTCTCCAGTAATCAATGCTTTTTGAAAGAATGTATAAGAGAGCATTATTTTGGTGGCTCTAGCGAAGTGGCTACACCTGATCCCATTCCGAACTCAGTAGTTAAGCACTTCAGCGCCGATGGTACCTCTTATGAGGGAGAGTAGGCCGCCGCCAGAATAATGCTCTTTTTTGTTTTCTCAAAATATGCTAAGATATTTTTATGGAACTAGAAAATACGGAGCGTAAAAAATATATTATAATATCTATCTATGCAACTTTTTTTATCCTGATCAGTATCGGTCTTTATTTTGTGTTTAAATCTGAGGAAACTTGTACAGATGGAGTTCAGAATCAAAATGAGCGTGGTATCGATTGTGAAGGAGTTTGTCAAAAAGAATGTAATGCCATAATAGCGAAAGATTTGACAATCGGAAAAATTGGCGTAGTTTTCTCTGGTATTTCTGGGAAATATGATTTTTATGCAAAAGTAGCTAATCCAAATGCAGTTTTTGGTGATAAAAATTTTACTTATGAGATAAACCTAAAAGATGAAATAGGTAATGTTATCGCTACTAAAAATGGTTCCAGTTTTATTTTACCAGGTGAAGAAAAATATGTCGTGGAAACTAATATTGATGCACCGAGCGTTCCTTTTTCACAAGAATTCAAGATACTTAGTTCTGATTGGATAAGATTTGAAGATTATTATGAAAGACCAAATATTCAAATTATCAACAAAAATTATAGCGAAATTTCTGATGGAATTAGTTTTGCTAATGCCCAAGGTTTGCTCAAGAATCGTAGCCCATTTGATTTTGAAAGTATAAAAATACAAATAGTCTTAAAAGATTCAGTTGATAATGTTATAGCTCTTAACTCTACTGAAATGAAAACAATCAAAGCGGGAGAAGATCGAGATTTTAAAATTTCTTGGCCAAGTAGTTTTCCTGGCACAGTGAGTATAATGGAAGCTCAAGCTGAGGTGAATATTTTCAATTCAGAAGCTTTTCTAAGGAGAACATACTAGTATGAATAAACTTTTCAAGCTGGATTGGGTTTTGATAATTTCAATAGGCCTGCTCCTCATTATTAGTTTACTAATAATCTACAGTGTTTCTTTTTCTGGAGCAACTTTCAATCCAATAAATTTTCAAAAACAAATAATTTCTATTATCATCGGTATTGGAGCGATGTTTTTTTTGTCTTTTTTTGATTATCGATTATTAAATTCACATAGTACCAAATTATATTTTCTGATGCTCATTATTTTGACAGTAGTTATTTTATTTGGAAAAACAGTCAAGGGTAATACTGGTTGGCTGGAGTTATTTTTCTTTAACTTTCAGCCGGTGGAACTTGCCAAAATTATCATTGTTATTTTTTTGGCTAGTTTTTTGAGTAAAAAAAAGACTCAGCTGAGTATAGTTGTGCGGATAGTTTCTTCTATTATTCTTATTTTTATCCCGATTTTTCTTATCATGAAACAGCCTGACTTGGGATCTGCAACGATAATTCTAGCTAGTTGGCTCACACTTCTTTTGGCTTCGGGGCTCAATAAAAAAAATTTAGCCCTGCTTTTGATTTTTGGAATTTTAGCTACTTCATCTAGTTGGTTTTTTCTTAAAGATTATCAAAAAGATCGAATAATAAATTTCATAAAGCCGGAGCGGGACCCAATGGGGAGTGGTTACAATGTTATCCAGTCTACTATCGCTGTTGGCAGTGGTGGAATGTTTGGTAAGGGTTTAGGTCATGGTTCACAGTCGCAATTGAATTTTTTGCCAGAAAAACACACGGATTTTATTTTTTCTGTAATTACTGAAGAATTAGGCTTGGTCGGTGCGATGGCAATTTTTGTGCTTTTCGGAATTATTTTTTGGCGAATAAAAGAGACCGCGAGACTTGCGCGGGATAATTTTGGCTATCTACTAACTTTGGGAATTCTAGCAATTTTATTTTTTCAATTTTTCATAAATGTCGGCATGAACATCGGCGTTATGCCAGTTGCGGGAGTGCCTCTGGCATTTTTGAGTTACGGTGGCAGCTCGATGGTTGTGATGCTTTCTGCTATTGGCTTAGTGGAGAGTGTATATTTAAGAAGGATTAAGGCCTAGTCTTTAGTTGACTTAATCTGAATTTGTGCTAAAATTCACTGGATAAAGCTTTTAGCTTTTTTTAATTTTTATTTCACTTGAGAGACCAAAATAATTCGTTTAGCTTCGAGCAATGCAGGCCCGCCCGCATCGCTACGCGGAGCTTCGCGAAGCGTTGCGGGCGGGTAGAGTGGCAAAAACATGGATAAAGTAAAGTTAGTAGCTAAGACGAGAGAAGTCTTTGGTAGAAAGACTAAAGCTGGGAAAAAAGAAGGCTTGTTTCCGGCGGTAGTTTATGGAAAAAAAGTGACTCCAAAAAGTCTTTGGATTAATGCGATTGAATTTGCAAAACTGCTGAGAATTTCTGGAGAAAGCACTATAATTGAATTGGATATCGATGAAAAGGATAAAAGAAATGTTATTATTTATGAAATTCAAAAAGATCCAGTAATGGGCAATCTTATCCATGCTGATTTTTTCCAAGTTAGAATGGATGAGGAAATTGAAAAAGCAGTGGAAGTTGTTTATATTGGAGAAGCGCCGGCAGTGAAAGAATTAGGCGGAGTGCTTGTTAAAAGTTTAGACGAAATTACGGTTAAATGTTTGCCAGCAGATTTGCCTTCAGAAATTGAAGTTGATATTGCAACTCTCAAAACTTTCGAAGATCATATTTGCATTAAGGATCTCAAGATTTCTCCAAAAGTCAAAATTGAACTTGAACCGGAGACTGTAGTGGCTCTTGTTTCTCCTCCTCGAAGTGAAGAAGAATTAACCGGACTTTCAGAAAAAGTTGAAGCGGATGTGACAAAAGTTGAAGGAGTAATTAAGAAAGAAAAACCAGCTGAAGAAGAAGAGGCTAAAAAAGAAGAAACAAAGAAATAGCTTATAAAATATAGGAAATATTTCAAGAACTGTCCCGAGCTTTCGGGGCAGTTTTGTTTTATTTCAAAAAATTTGCTATAATAAATTACAAAGAATATGAAATTTATTAGCAAAAAAAGAATATTGTTTATTTTTATAGTCGCTTTTATAGCGGTTAATTTTAGCAGTGGAACATTTTTTGCTCAGGCAAAAGATGATGCAGATGATATCAAAGATGATATGAGTAAGTTGCAGAATAAAATTGAAAAAGAAGAAAAAGAACTTCAGCAAAATCAATCTGAGCTTAATGTTACTCAAAAGGAAATAAGTAGCACAACATATCAACTTAATCAAACTAAAGAAGATATTTCCAGAAAGGAAAAAGAAATTGAAAATCTTGAGAACAGAATTGAATTGAATAAAAAAGTTATGATGGCCTATGCCCAAGAAATGTACTTTGAAGACGTAGAAATTTTTTGGTCAATAGGTTTAAGTAATATTAAATTTAACGAATATTTCGAAAATTTTGATCAAATGCTTAATGTTAAAGAAAAATTCCTTGCCGTAGCAGAAGAAATAAAAAAAGATAAAAGTAAAACTTTGACTGTAAAAGAAGAATTAGCAGAGAAAGAAGAAGAGCACGAAAATCTTTTAGCTATAAAACAGGCAGAAAAAAAAGAAATAGTGAGTGATATTGTTGAAACTCAAGCGACGATTGAGGAGTTGCAAAAAAAGCTGGCAGAATTGCAAAGTGATTTGTTAAAAGTGACGGGTACATCATACAGTGCTAAAAACATTCAAGAAGCAGTGGAATATGCTAGTGGAAAAACTGGAGTGCCAAAAGGAGTGTTATATGGATTTTTGAAAATGGAAACAAATCTTGGAGCAAATACTGGTCAATGTACTTATAAAAAAGTAGTGGAGGTGGCTTTGGCGAGATATAAATCACTCTTAAAGAAGAACAAAAAATGGCAATCTTCGATAAATTTACTTAACAAAAGAGAGGATCTTTTTTATGACATAGTAAAGGATCTTGGATATAGCAAGGACAAAAAGGTATCATGTTCACCGAGTGGTTATATCGGTCAGGGAGGTGCAATGGGGGTATCACAATTTATGTCAGATGTTTGGAAGGGATATGAATCTCAAATAACAGCCAATACTGGCCATAAAAAACCCGATCCTTGGAATATTACTGATGGAGTAATGGCAATGGCAATAAAACTAAGAAAAGCTGGAGCTACTTCAGATAGCTCTTCAACGATAAAGAAAGCTTCTATTAATTATTTAGGGACCTTTAATAATAATTATTATAGTGGAATTGTGTATTGGGCAAAGAATTATAAAAATCTTTTTAAATAGAAATATAATTTAGTCAAGTTGATTTTTAGAGCCACATATAGTATAGTCTATATGTGGTTTTATTATAAATAAAAGGGTTTTGTCCCGCACCAAATTCCAACATTGATTGAATTTTTGGTGAGATTTATGTTTGTAGGCGCCTAACGGCTTAATTTTGTTGTAGTTTAAATAATAAAAGCGAATTTGTGCAGGGATGCTCATTTTTGTAGCTTCTCGCTTTCGCTCAAAGACAAAAATGGCAGAGTATTTTGAAATAATTGGTGGTAAAAAATTGTCTGGTTCAATCGATGTGCGGGGTTCAAAAAATGCCACGACACCAATTCTAGCTGCGACAATTTTGACTAAAAAAGAATGTATTTTGGATAATCTTCCTTTGATTGAAGATGTTTTTCGCATGATTGAAATTTTGGAAAGCATGGGAGCCCAAATCAAATGGTTGGGAGAAAGAAAAATTTCCATTAAAAATGAAAAAATCGATCCGCGAAAATTAGATGTGGAAAAGATAAAAAAATTGCGCTCCTCAATTTTGCTTTTAGGATCGCTGTCAGCTAGATTTGATAATTTTAAGCTATATCATCCGGGCGGTTGCGTGATTGGGAAGAGACCACTGGGTACGCATTTTGAAGCGATGCGAAAAATGGGAGTGGAAATTTTGCAAAATGAAAAATTCTATAATGTAAATTCTAAAAAAAGAAAAGTCACAAAAGTTGTGCTTCGAGAACTTTCGGTGACAGCCACAGAAAATGCCATGATGCTTGCAACGGGAATGAGCGGAAAAACAATCATAAAAATTGCAGCTTGTGAGCCTCATGTGGAAGACCTAGGAAATTTTTTGATAACTCTTGGCGCTAAAATTAAAGGTTTAGGAACACACACCTTGGAAATAACTGGTTCGAAAAACTTGCGAGGCGCTATTCATAAAATTATCCACGATGCCAATGAAGCAGCTACTTTTCTCATTATGGCAGTAGCGACAAATAGCCCAATTACTATTAATAATACTCGCGAAGATCATCTGGATTTGGTTTTGGAAAAACTCAGAGAATTTGGCGCAGATTTCAAGATTTCCAAAAATTCAATTCAGGTTATTCCAGCTAAAAAACTACGAGCCGTTTCTAAGATTGACACGCGAACCTATCCTGGCGTGCCGTCTGATGTGCAGGCGCCTTTTGGAGTGCTAGCCACGCAAGCAATAGGCGAAACACTAATTCATGATTCACTTTATGAAAATCGTTTTAACTACATCGGAGAACTAAAAAGAATGGGCGCGCGAGCTAAAATTCTTGATCCACATCGTATAATGATTGAAGGACCGGAAAAACTAGTCGGGAAAACTATTACTAGTTTTGACCTTCGCGCCGGAGCCACGCTCATTATCGCCGGACTATTAGCTTCAGGAAAAACTACCATCAAGGATATTTATCAAGTTGACAGGGGATATGAAAAAATAGAGGAGCGACTTAAGAAATTAGGCGCGGAGATAAAAAGAATTTCTAATTCCTAATTTATAACAAAATATAAAAATTAAAATAAATGGAAAAGTATTACGAAGCGATTGAAAAATTTCATAAGAGATTCAAAATGAAAGGCACAAACAATGAAGATATGACTTTCAGATTAAATTTAATGATCGAAGAATTGGGAGAGTTGGCGGAGGTTGTGACCAAAGGAAAATCAAAAAATGATTTCATAGAAGAAAATATTGATATCTTCAATTTAATAATCGGAAATCTCATTAGTAAAAATATAACGATAACAGAATTTGATAAAATTTTTTGGAAAAAGTACGAAAAAATAATAAATAGAAAAAAGAAAAAAATCAATGGTAAATTCAGAGTTTCTGAATTTAGGAAGTGATAATGGGATGTTATCCCAGCATCAATTCCGAAAATAGATTTGGGATAACAAAAGGATTTATTCACGGAAATCGCCTACGGCTTAGTTTGATAATAGTTAAAAGTTTAATACTGCGAATTGGTGCGGGATGCTCGATTTTGTTCCCGCTCATACTTCGCGGACAAAACCGGCATGTTTGTACGAAAAATTGGAATAGATTTGGGAACGGCTAATATTTTAGTTTTTGTTCCAGGGAAAGGAATTGTGGCCAATGAACCTAGCGTGGTGGCAATTTCTATTTTTGAGAATAGAGTGTTGGCAGTTGGTAATGAAGCCAAAGAAATGCTTGGGCGCACTCCGGACACAATTGTTGCTAGTCGGCCGATGAAGGATGGAGTGATTGCTGATTACAAAATCACTGAAGCGATGCTTAAATATTTTATCAATAAAGTTAGTGGAAGATTTCGCTTAATTAAGCCAGAAGTGATGATTTCTATCCCAGTCGGGGTGACTTCAACCGAAAGAAGAGCAGTAATCGACGCGGCTATTCGAGCTGGCGCAAAAGCGGCTTATGTTGTCAAAGAGCCTATGCTAGCGGCTATTGGAGCGGGGATTCCAATTGCGAATGCTTCAGGGAATATGATAATTAATATTGGTGGTGGAACTTCCGAAATAGCCGTTATTTCTTTGGGAGGAGTGGTGAGTGCCACTAGTGCGCGAGTAGGTGGAAATAAATTTGATCAAGCTATCGCTGATTATATAAAAAGAAAATATAGCTTGGCAATCGGCGACCGAACAGCTGAAGAGATAAAAATTAAGATTGGATCAGCTATACCTCAAATGAAAGAAGAATATGCTGATGTACGCGGTCGAGATTTGACCGGTGGACTTCCAAAGTCTATTAAAATTTCTTCCAATGAAATTACGGAAGCTATTCAAGATGAACTTAGAGAAATAATAAATGCCATCAAAAAAGTATTGCAAGAAACTCCGCCGGAATTATCTGCAGATATTATGGATAAGGGAATGGTAATTTCTGGTGGTGGCGCGCTTATCAAAAACATCGATCAGTTAATCACCAAGACTATTGGTGTGCCAAGCTATATTGCTGATGACCCGTTGTTTTGTGTAATCAAAGGCATTGGTATTGCTTTGGAAAACTTAGAACTTTATAAAAGGACAATAATGCTTAGTAAATAAATTTATAATTTCTAATTTCTAATTTCTAAATAATTTCCAATGTTTCAATGATTTAATTTTCAAAGTTTGAAAATTGAAAATTGAAAATTGAAAATTTCACGTTAGTGATTATTGGTATTGACGGCTCGCGAGCCTTTCTAGCACAAAGAACTGGTATTGAAGAATATTCTTATCAAGTTATTAGGCATCTTGTATCGCATTTCGTAGAGACGCAGCAATGCTGCGTCTCTACAGGTGCGACGCAGGTTGTTTTGTATTTAAGAAAAAATCAAAAAATTAATTTCTCATTGCCAGCGAATTGGAAAATAAAAGTTTTGAGATGGCCGAGATTTTGGACGCAATTCGGACTTTCTTTGGAAATGTTGCTTTATCCAGTGAATGTTCTTTTTATTCCAGCGCATGTTGCGCCGATCATTCATCCGAAAAAAACTTTTGTGGTCGTGCATGGCTTGGAATATGAAATTATCAAAGAAGCTTATTCTTTTTGGGAAAGATTTTATATGCGCTACTCGATAAAACTATCTTGCTTCTGGGCCAAAAAAATAATTGCAGTTTCGAAAAATACGAGAAAAGATTTAATTGAATTATATAAAATACCGGGAAATAAGATTGAAGTTATATATGAAGGAGTCTCTACGAATTACGAATCTAGTACGAATATACGAATAATACCAAATGAAAAATATTTTTTGTTTATTGGTAGATTGGAAAAAAGAAAAAATATTGAAGGAATAATTGAGGCTTTTGAAATTTTGAAAGAAAAATACAATATCCCGCATAAATTAGTTTTAGCCGGTTCTCCTGGATATGGCTATGAGAGTATAAAGCATAAAGTAGAAAGTATGAATCATAAAAACGAAATAATTTTTCCGGGATTTATAAAAGAAGAAGAGAAGCCTGAATTGATAAAAAATGCTGACATATTTTTATTCCCAACATTTTATGAAGGTTTTGGTTTGCCTATCCTAGAAGCGCAAAGCCTAGGAATTCCCGTAGTGACTTCCAACACTTCTTCACTCACAGAAGTGGGCGGAGATAGTGTGGCGTATGCAACTCCGACTGAGCCAATAAGCATCGCAGATTCGATTTATAAAATAATTAGTGATGAAAGTTTTAAAAATGCTATAATAGAAAAAGGGTATGAGAATGTGAAAAAGTTTAGTTGGGATAAATGTGCTAAAGAAATTGTTAAAGTTTTAAGCAGTTAAAATAATGGAAGAAAAAAATATTGATAATTTGCGCGTAGCATTGGTGCATGATTTTTTGAATCAATATGGTGGAGCGGAAAAAGTTTTGGAAGTTTTGTGCGAAATGTTTCCGACTGCACCAATTTATACGCTCATCTATGACAAAGAAAGAATGGGTGAGAAATTTTCTAATCGAGAAATTCACACTTCCTTCCTTCAGAAATTGCCTAAATTTTTCCGTCTTCGGTTTAAATTATTTTTGTTATTTTTGCCGACCGCTCCGGAGTCGTTTGATTTGCGAGAATTTGATTTAGTTATTTCTTCTTCGGGCGCTTGGTCAAAAGGAATTATAACTAGACTAGACACTATGCATATTGCCTACATTCATTCTCCAATGAGATTCGTTTGGGATTATAATGAAAAATATTTACGCGATGAAAGAAAAGAAAAATGGGGATTTATAATTCGTCCAATTCTGAGTTATTTTCGCCTCTGGGATAAATTAGCGGCTGATCGGCCGGATCATTTGATTGCAAATTCAAAATATACAAAAGAGAGAATTGCAAAATATTATAGAAGAGAGAGTGAGGTTATATATCCTCCGGTAGATAATAATTTCCAATTTCCAATTTCCAATTTCCAATCAATTTCTAATGATCAATTTTCAAATGACAAAAAAAATACAAAATATTTCTTAATAGTATCAAGACTTAGTGCGTATAAGAAAATAGACAAGGCTATTGAAGCTTTCAATAAATTGGAATTGCCATTGGTGATCGTTGGTACGGGCAAAGAGGAAAAGCGACTCAAAAAAATTGCCAAAAAAAATATAAAATTTTTGGGCTATCAAAAAGATGAAAAATTATCCGAAATTTATGAACAAGCTCGAGCCTTTATTTTCCCTGGAGTAGATGATTTTGGAATTGCTCCTGTTGAGGCGATGATGCAAGGTATTCCCGTAATCGCCATAAGAGATGGAGGAGTAGTTGAAATTATAGAAGAAGGTAGAAACGGAGAATTTTTTGAAAGTTCAATGCCAGAAGTCATTGCAGATGGCGTTCGAAGATTTTGCGAAAAGGAAAAAAGTTATGACAAAAATTATATCAAACAAAGTGTAGAAAAGTTTAATGAAGAAAGATTTAAAAGAGAGATGGAAGAATATATTAATCACGTAACACGCAACATGAAACATGAAACAGAAAAATAATATTGTTTCATGTTGTATGCTTCATGCTTCATGAATATTGTCGGCCACCAGAAAATAATAAAATATCTAGACAAAAGCATCGAGAAAAATGCTATCTCGCGTGCTTATATTTTTTGCGGTCCAGCGCATCTGGGAAAGTTTAGTTTGGCATTAGAATTTGCCAAAAAAATTACGGGCGGAATGGATAAGAAAATTAATCCAGATATCCTTATAATTTCTCCAGAAACAGAGGAAAAAAAAGGAATTATAAAAAAGAAAGATATAAAAATTGAAAAAATCAGAGAACTGGAGCATGAACTGAGCCTCACGGCCTATTTTGGAAAACATAAGGTAGTGATAATCGATGAAGCTGATCGTCTCACGCGAGCTTCGCAAAATGCACTTTTGAAAACACTAGAAGAACCACCTCAAAAAGCCGTTATAATTTTGATTGTGGAAAATATCAATAATATAATAGCCACCGTTAAATCCCGTTGCGTCATCAAGAAATTTAATTTAGTAAAAGACTCGGAGATATCGGCGATGATTTTGGAAAAAAATAATGCGCAGGAATTGGAATTTTGGTCGTTTAATCGTCCTGGGCTAGCAATGAATTTGCAAAAAGAAAAAGAAGAACTTGAAAGAAGGAAAAAATCTCAAGATAATTTGGAAAAGATTATCAGCGCAGATTTGAGTGAAAGGTTTTTGTTTTTCGAAAATTTAAGTAAAGATTCTTCACAGATAACAGACGAGCTTAATTTTTGGGTGGTGCTACTTCGAAAAAATATGTTGGAAGATCGTAGATTTTTTCAATTGGATAGAAAAAAATCACTTACCCTTATTCTCAACATTGAAAAAAGTCTAAACATTATTAGCCAAACCAATTCAAATCCAAGATTAGTGTTGGAAAATTTAGCGTTGGAAATTACTCTGTAGGCTAAAATCCCATGGAGTACGGACATATAAAATAACTAAAATAAAAATTAAATTTCTAACTTCATAATATCTAAGTTTATTATGCGGTTATTCCACGGGGTAAATGCTTAGTCCAAGAAGTCAAAGAATAAACAAAAATAAATCGCGTAGGAAATTTTCTTTTCTTCGTTTTTTGTTTTTTCTAATTTCCATAGCCTTTGCGACTGTTTTAATTTACGCTTTGTTTTTTTCGCCATTCCTAGAAATAACTTCTATTGAGGTAAATGGCAATGAATATATTACGGATAATTTAATTTTAGAAAAAATCAATCCTCAAATTTCTGGAAAATATTTTAGTGCTATCAAAAAAAATAATTTATTGTTGGTTCAAACCGGAAAAATCAAAAAAGATATTCAATTTGAACTTAGGATAATAAGAGAAATTAGGATAAAAAGAGAATTTCCTTCAAAATTAATAGTGAGTATCATTGAAAGAAAACCCCAGATGGCTTTTTGTAGTACTGATAACTGTTTTATGTTGGATGAAAATGGAGAAACTTATGATAACTATTTTGCAAACGAAGAAAATGATAAAAATAATTTCATCATACTGCGCGAAGAAAGTTCAAGGAAAATAAATCTAGGAGAAATTATTTTGGAAAAAAAGTATATGGAATATGTTCAGGGGATAAGGGGGGAGTTGTTGGCAAGACTTGAAACGGAAGTGGAAAATAATTTTTGCTTTGTAAGTCTGATTTCCAAAGATATCCGCGTGAAAACGAAGGAAGGCTGGGAGATATATTTTAATGAAAATATAGAATTAGGAAAAGAAATCGAAATGCTCAAAGTTGTACTGGAAAATAAAATTGAAAAAAATCAGCAACAAGATTTAGAATATATTGATCTTCGAATAGACAATAAAATTTATTACAAATTTAAGGATGGCACACCTTCACAAATTGCTAAGGACGCTGTCACAACTAACACAGCAACTCAATCTACGAGCTTAACTGAGAATAAAGATAAGAAGAAAAAGGATTAAGTTATTCAGTACTCAACGCTTGCTCCGGCGTTATATAATAAATAAGCATTGAAGTTCCAACCTGAGTAAAGGGCTGGATATTTTTTAGCCAACGATAGGACTCGCTGTCTGGTGTTTCTTTATTATAAATACCTTCCTGAAGAAAAAGAGTGGAAATAGCATACCAGCCTGGTTCGATTGGTCTTGTAGCTTTCCACCAAGGCAGGAAATTGTTTCGAAGATAAAATTCAGGATTGGCCATGCCAAAATAGTCCACGCGAATTTTTTCCATTGGCGGAAGATTGGAATCATAAATTTTGCAAAAAGAATCCAGAGAATTTTCTGGGCACCAATTATAGCGGTCGATAAAAATCTTGAGTCTTTTCAAGTCTTGCCCCCAATCAGCGTTGGAATCAGTGACATAGCGATATCCGTTTTTTGGTCCGCCTACTATTTGATTGAAATAGGACATATAATATGGATAGGCGCTAGCTGTTTCGAGCGTTAAGGACAAAAGCATTAGACCAAGAATAACTTTCCAAATAAGAATATTGTGTGTGGCTGATTTCCTTAGGAAATTAAAAATTGTCCTAGCAGTAAGAATGTAAATGAAAGGTAAGATAGGAAAAAGATGACGAAAGCCGATATTGAGTCGACCAGTGATACTGGTGATTGAATATAAAATAATAAAAACAAGCAAGGAAAAACCGACAATATTAGTTCGTAAGTAATAAGCGAATTTAGAAAAAATATTTATAAAAAAATTTCTGTTAAAATTAAAAATATTTTTCAATATGTAAGAAGTTGATATTCCTAGCGCCAGAATAATGAAAAATAAGGTTGCTAGTGGTTCTTTAAGTAGAAAAATAATCGGGAAATAGGAGAGAAAGCCTTTAGTGTTAATTTCTCCCATAAAATAGGTGACGTTTCCGCCGGCTACTCTTTGAAAAACGCGCGCTATGCCGAAAAAATAGTTCGCTAATGGGCGAAGTACTGGACTGTCATTCATGTAGAACAGAATTTGGCGAGAATAAATAGTTTTTATATTAGTGTCATCAGCGTTAAAATAATAATTTATGGTTTCTGGCAGTTTGCTTTCTGGCATAGCATAAGTATTGAAATAATAAACTCCCCAAACTAAAACTAGAGAAAATACGAACATCACAATCCCTTTGCCTAAATATTTTCCCAAAGTTTGAAGTTTAAATTTAAATTCGCCAGTTTCGTGATGACTTTTGTTTTTTATCAAAGGATAAATTATGATAACTAATCCAAAAACAGGAAAGGCGATTACGGAAGAAAATTTGGCTAGTTGCATAAGGGCGAGAAAAAAACCAGACACAAAAACATTTTTCCAAGTTGGTTCTTTCAAGAAACGCAAAAAATAATAGAAAGAGAATGTCATGAAAGCTGCAATGCCGAGATCGGTAGTGACGAAATGATTGTGACCAAGAATATTTGGATCCATCGCATAAAGTATAAGTGCGAAAAGGCCGGCTCCTAATCCAGCCAATTCCCTTGTCCATTTGAAAATAAATAATCCCAGGAGTAGAGAAATGGCAATAATTGGCAAGCGTGACCAAAAAATTATACGATTGGGATTATTTTCGGCATTAAAAAGAAAATATTTTCCGGCATTCCATTGGGCGTCATTGGCATTTTCATTCCAGAAAGGTTGACTGGTGTCGAAATTCAAATCCATGAAAAGCAAGGGAATAGCTGATAAATCCTTGATAAGTGGTGGATGTTCTGGATTGAGTCGATAATCATGTCTTACTAGATAGCTATAGCTGGCTGGGATATGGGCATCCTCATCATAAATCAAACTGTCATTTTTAGCGTTCAAAATTGAGACAAGTGTGACAAACCCCAAAATTATGAAAATTATTTTTTTGTAATGTTTTTCGATAATTTTTTCCATAGTATTGTTTATTGTAATATATAAAATTTACTTTGCAACGGATAACTTTTTTCCGTTAATTTTAGGAAGGGATATCGTTTTTGAATTTGAGTTATCGCTTCATCATTTTTTTCAATGAAAATAAAAATAGAATTGCGTGGATTTTTTGGTTGGATTTTTTCTAGTTCATTTGGATAAAAGTATTGGACAGTGGAATCATCTGAATGAAAAATATAGATTGGAAGTTTAATGAGAGTATTATAAGAGGTGATGATATATTTTTCTTGGTTCTCGGGTAGAATGTCAATATACTTGGAAATATCAGTGACATTTTTATTAAAAGACTCCGCTGTGCGTACTTTTTGAGCCCAAAAAATATGGTATTTCAGAGAATTGAAAATTCCAATTACTAAAAAAACAGAGATTAGCATTAAAAAAGTGAATTTTTTCCAAAAAGCACTATTCTTCTCTGATTTTTTGAAGATATTGTCAAATCCAAGGGCACAAAGGATAAAAACTACTGGTAACGTGCCAATAGCGCGCAAGGCATGAGGATTGCCTTCAGCGGTCATGAACTCAGGCGTAAGTAAAAGAAAAAACCATAATAGGAGAAAGGCATGTTTTTCTAAATTCAGATCATATTTTTTCTTGCGGATTCTAGTGTAAAAAGTTTGAAAAAAAACTTTAATGGAAAAAATAAAGCCCAAAAGGAAAGCTAAGCCAGTTAGTGGGTCAAGCAGGGGATAGGGTGGAAAATTATGACGCCAATTTTGATCCCCCCAGAAAGTATATTTTATAAGACTTAGTGAGAAACTACGCAAAAATGTTCCAATAGGATTTCCTTGATTGACCTCAGGAGAAAGAATGGAAATAGAAGATGAACGAGACTCGAAGAATTCTGGGTGTTGATAGAAAGTTAGAAACATTGGAAAGGCTGAAATAAGAGAGAAAAACAAGAAAATTAAAATCGACTGCCAATAACTTTTAAGAAAGTTCTTTCGAGATAATACAAAAAATAAAAGCATAATTACTAAAACAACTGGCGCAATTCGCCAGGCGATATAGGAATGCATTCCAATGCCAAAAATAAATCCACCAAGAGCGAAATCACACCATTTTTTAGTACGAAGACCCCGAAACAGAAAATAGAAAGAAAAAGCTAGAATAGCCGGAAGCATATTGGCGCGGAAAGAAATGCGAGAAAAATTTATCGCCCAAAAAGAGATAGCCGTGAGAAACGCGGAAACCAGTCCAATCCTTTTACTCTTGAAAAGTTCTTTGGCTAGAAGATATGTTCCAAATATTGTGAGGGTACCAAAGATTATAGCGGGTAATTTTAAGGTGAGAATGCTAGCGCCAAATAATTTGAAACACAAAGCAATTAAATTCATAAAAAGCCCTTCGCGACCTTGATTGGCAGGGTAAAACCACTGATAATTTCCAGTCGCATTGGCGCGCAAAGCGTCTTCACCATTAACGGCTTCATCTGGATAAACCCCCGGTGGTGCATTTTCAATATTATAAATCCGCAGAAAAAATCCAAAGGATATTATGATTGCTAAAAGAGTATATATTTTTATTTTTTTCATATCAAAATTATATCACAAAAAAAATAACTTATCCACATGTCCAAAAAATGGTTTTGGGTGTATAATTTAGGTAGAAAGATTATATAATAAATAAAATCTAAAACTATGACTGATGAAATAAAATCTAATCTGGAGCCAATCGAGGAGGGCGATTTGAATCTTAAGGAGAAATTTACTGGCGGAGGAAAAGTGGAAAGCATCGCAAGAGACAAAAAGGAAGAAACATTTCCAACTCCGGAAAAAATAGAAAGAAAAGAGGGCGTAGTAGAAAAGGAAGCGGCTTATTCGAAAATTCTTTCCAAACTTCCCGCGCAAAGTCAAAAAGTGCAAACTGATGATGTGGCAACAGATGCAAATCTAGCTAATACTGGAATTGATGCTGAGAGCAAAATCGGTAATCTGATAAAAATTGCCGAGAATAAAGGTATCCCACATGCCGTAAATGTGGCGCGTCATATAGAAGATAATTATATACTTGATGAATTTCATGATAGAATGTTGGGAGAGGAATTGCACAATGCTTTGGTGGCCAAGGGGATGATAAAGGAAATCTAATTGCCGGTAAGCAGGAATCTACGAATAATAAAAATAAAAATTCACTCTGTTGAATAAAAAATCAAAATTATTCTACAGGGTAAAAACAAAAAAATATTTATGGATTTGAATTTAATTTTAATTCCTTTGATTTATCTTTCGGCGCTAGCTTCGATTATAAGCGGAGCTCTTTTAGTCGCGCAAAGTTTTTTTCGTTTTCGTGCACAAATTAATCTTTCGATGAATTTAGATTTGGAAATTATTCGAGTTTCCAGAAGTGGTAAACCTAAAGAAACTTTGGAAAAAAGACAAGATTTTTGGAAAGAAGAAATCGGGGCTATGGAACAACTCTTAACTTCTCTTTCAACGCTGAAAGATCGGGCGGGTTTTTGGCGTCAATTTATGTATGGTAAACCACATATTTCTTTCGAAATTGCTAATTCAGCCAAGGAGGAAGAAATTATTTTTTTTGTGGCGGTTCCTAAAAAATTTCGCGAAGCTTTAGAAAAACAGATTCATAGTTTTTTTCCTAACGCTTCTCTGGAGAAATCTAAGGATTTTAATATTTTTCTTCCAGGGAGTTTTACGGCAGCTAGCGTCTTAGGCTTGAAACGAGAGTATTATTTACCTATTAAAACTTATGAAAATTTGGAAATTGATCCACTAAACGCTATTGCTAATGCGCTTAGTCGTTTGGATTCTGCTTCTGAGGGAGCAGCTGTTCAATTAATTTTGAGTCCGGCCGAAGCTGGTTGGCGGTATAAGGGAATGAGATTGGCACATAGAATGCAACAGGGAAAAAGACTTAAGGAGGCTAATGCTTCATTTGCTTTTAAATTCATCAGGGGTATTTTTGAGAAAACTGTGCAAGAGGGCCTTACTCCTAAAAACGATCCAAATAGTCCATTGGACAAAAATATTCAACTTACACCGGAGGAGCAAGAATTAGTTAAATTAATTGATAGAAAATCCAATAAATCTGGGTTTGAAGTTAATATTCGCTTAGTAGCATCAGCTAAAAGTGAAGGACGAGCAGATCAGATTTTAGGAGAGTTGGAAAATGCTTTTTCACAATATGAAAATGCCGATTTGAATTGTTTTCAAATTAAAAACCGTAGCAAGAAAAAGGAAATCGCCTATGATTTTATTTTTCGCAATTTTATCCCTGAACAAGCAATGCTTTTGAATGTAGAAGAAATTACTAGTATTTTTCATCTGCCAACTTCTTCAACGGAAGTTCCTAAAATTAAATTTTTGAAATCAAGTGCCGCGCCCGCGCCAGTCGATATTCCAAAAGACGGAACTATTATTGGTTTCAATGAATATCGAGGAGCAAAAACAGAGATTCGTCTAACAGTTAACGATCGTCGCCGACATTTTTATACTATTGGTCAAACTGGAACTGGTAAAACTACGATTTTACAAGAAATGGCCAAGCAAGACGCTAGAGCCGGAAATGGTTTTTGTTTTATCGATCCGCATGGAGAAGCAATTGAGGATATTTTGGCTTGTATTCCAAAAGAAAGAGCCGAAGATGTGGTGATTTTTGATCCATCTGACATGGAAAGGCCGTTTGGTTTGAATATGTTGGAATTTGATCCGACTCACCCGGAGCAAAAAACTTTTGTGATCAATGAAATGATTGGAATTTTTGATCAGCTTTATGATCTCAAGGCTACTGGTGGTCCGATGTTTGAGCAATATATGCGAAATGCCATGCTTCTTATTATGGATGATCCGGATTCGGGCTCAACACTGATGGAAATTTCAAAAGTTTTAGCAGACGAAGAATTTCGCGCGATGAAAATTTCAAAATGCCAAAATCCTATTGTAGTTGATTTTTGGACTAAGGAAGCCGAGAAAGCTGGAGGAGAAGCGGCCTTGGCGAATATGGTGCCATACATTACTTCCAAACTTACCACTTTCATTTCCAATGATATGATGCGTCCAATTATCGCGCAACAAAAAAGCACTATCAATTTTCGGGAGATAATGGATAATAAAAAAATCCTCTTGGTCAATTTGTCTAAAGGAAAAATAGGAGAAATAAACGCCAGACTTTTGGGAATGGTAATTGTGGGAAAAATTTTAATGTCAGCGCTTTCTCGTGTGGATTTGCCGGATGAACAGCGAGTGGATTTCTATCTATATATGGATGAATTTCAAAATGTTACGACCAATTCTATCTCTCAAATTCTTTCTGAGGCGAGAAAATATAAATTATGTTTGAATATTGCCCATCAATTTATAGCGCAACTTAAAGAAGAAATTTCCAAGGCAGTTTTTGGTAATGTCGGTTCGATGGTGATTTATCGCGTTGGACCAGAAGACGCGGAATTTTTGGAAAAACAATTAGAGCCGATTTTCACAAAAAATGACCTCGTTAATGTGGATAACTATAATGGTTTTGCTAAGGTGCTCATAAATGGAGTGCTAACTAAACCATTCAATATTCAAGGTTTTCCGCCGACCAAGGGCGACCAAGAAATTGCCAATGCTTTGAAAGAACTTTCTCGCTTGAAATACGGTCGAGATAAGGATTTAGTCAATCGAGAAATTATGGAAAGAACGAGGATAAAATTCTAATAAAAAGTTATCCACAGGGGAGGGGGTTGCAGTGATTGCATAACACTGTTATAATATCACTATGAGAAAATAATTTTCTCATAGTAATTATTAATAAAAAAAGTATGCAACCAATCGAAAGGGAGAAGGTATTCTCCAAAATGCTCAAAGCGGGCAAGAAGACTTATTTCTTTGATGTCAAAAAGGCATCTAATGGAAATAATTATCTAACTATCGCGGAATCATATCTCGGAAAAGACGGCCAAAAAGTAATCAATCGAATCATTCTATTCAAAGACCATTTTGCGGAATTTGGAAACAATCTTTTGGAGCTTAAACAGTATCTTCAATAAGAAAAAATAAAAAAGCGGGCTGTCAAATTTTTCAGACAGTCCGCTTATGTTATTTTTCATTTTTTCTATTTAATTTCAAAACTTTTTATTTCACTGCCGTTGGAAAAATAGGCTAAATTCGATTCTTCGTTTATTTCAAAGTCAGAAGCTTTTGATATTTCCGCGTTATAAAATTGAGAAACAATATTCCCGTTCAAATCTAATTTTATAATGCGGGAATTTTTTTGATCTAGAACATAAAGATTTTGACTGTTTCTTTTAGTATAAACTTTATTGGTAGAAATCTCTGTGGCAGTTTTTTCAATGTCCCAAGTTTGTTTTTTGCCTTGAAAAAATTCTATAACATTTCCATCTTGGACAAAAAATATATTTTCTCCAATCGCCATATCGGAAAAATTTTTCAAATCTGCATTATCTCTTAGCCAATTTGTTTTTTCGCCAAAGCCTTCATTGGCGCGTGGGTAGCGGTAAATTTGATTGGTGTTTTTGTCCAGAAGATAGAGATAGGTAAGATAGGTTTTAGCCAGTGCGATTTCTGAGCCAGCGGGAATTTCTATGGCGTTATCTTGAAATTTTTTGGAAATTGGGCTCCAGGAAATTATTCGATTGTTTTGATTGATTAGGAAAATCAAATTCAAATCATCCATATTGGAGACAAGCTTGAGTGGAGTAAAATCAGCTGGAAAAGGGTAGTTTTGTTTGTCTTCGGCGTTGGTCAAGCTGTTTTCATCGACAAAAAACATTTTTCCATTTAAGTTCACAACTTTGAAAAGCTGACTTTTGGAAAAAACTGTTTGCAAATTTTCAATGCGCGAAACATTTTTGTCTTGCTCAAGCGGAAGGGGAATAGCGGGCGCAATTTCTTGGGAGGATAATTCTTCAGGAGTATCATTATTTTGTAATTTAACTATAAAATAAGGAGCCACTAAAAGAAGTAAAAGTGCTAGCACGGCATAAATTCTTTGCGGATAATCAAGACGGGAAAATATTTTTTTTATCTTTCCAAAATGCGGAATGAAAATTTTCAGGAAACTATTTTTTGAAGTAGATGCTGTTTTCCTTTCCGACGAAACATTTTGTTTGCTTGGAATAAATTTCTTTATTCCAATAATAGTTTTTTGACCGACAAAAACAAGAAAGGAAAAAATGTCCTGCGAAATTTCCTTGAGAGTGGCGAAAAATTCTTTGGTCAAGCGTAATATTTTTTCTTGGTCAATTTTGATAAGCGGTTTTTTTGGCTCAATTGGTTCTTTTGGAATATCTTGCAATGTCTGAGGGATATTCTCAGGTTCTTTTGGAATATTTTCTTCATCTCGCAGAGAATCCAAAACATCCTCTGTCGCTGTGTTTTTTTCCGCGCGCAATTTAGTGGAGGCTATTTTTCGGAACAAAATGGCTATTTTCTTTGAACAAAAGCTAAAAAAGTCGGTTATTTTTGTTTCGATAATTTCTGAAATATTTTCTAGAAAGGGATTTTTTTGTTGAAAGGAAAAATTTTCTTTGATATAAATATGGCCGGTTTTTTTGTCGATAAATTCATCGGATTCTTTTTTGAGATCTTCTTTTATTTCTTCAGCCAGGGATTGTTTCTCTTCGTTTCCCAAAAGTTCTTTCTTTGGTTTTTTCTGAGGAGCTTTGGAAAAAGCTGTTTGACTAAAGGCATTGAAATCATTTTTTTCAGCAGTTTCTTCGAAAATTTCTGCGGGAGATTTTTTTTCTTCCATTCTTGCTACTAGCACAGCGGCTTTTTCCAATTCATTTCCTAGGGCTGTTCGCAAAAATCTCATAAACTCAGCTGGTGAAAACTTGAGTGCACTTCTTTTTATTTCTTCAAAAGAAAAAATTTCAAAAATAGCATCAGTAGTCACAATAAGCGCATCATCTTTTTCCAATCTTCCACTTAGAACATCGACGAAAGTTTTGAATGGACTGGGATTTTCTGGAATGATTGCGCCTTCGCTGATATCAGTTAGGGTTTTTCCTCGAAGTAGCAAGGCTTTGGCACTTCCTGCTTGAGAAAGATGGATATTATTTTTTTCAATAACCAAAAGAATGGCATTTATTTTTCCTAGCCAATTGACATTGCCATGTTCCGCTAGTTTGGCCAGTGCCAAATTGCCTTTGTTTAGAGCGGCTTCAAAACTTTCAATTGCTCCGCGCTTAGCTTTGGAATAGTATTCTTTTTTGATGACAGAAATTAGATAGTTCACCACATAGGAAGAATCACTTGATTCTTCATTTATCTCCAAAATTCCCGCCAGCGTCCCTAGATTTTCTTGCGTGATATTTTCTGGTCTTTCTACGAAAATTTCCAAGAGCGTTTTAGCGCTATTTTTTTGGCAAACTAAAACATCCTCAAAAGAGGCTTCTAAACTCGAAATTTTTTTGTCGACTTTCTTTTTCGCCATAACAGACTTTTTCAATATAAGTATAGCAAAAAATAGAAAAATAGTAAAAGTTTATTTTTTTGCCCATATCTTGATTAAACATTAGATTGTTGCTAGATTATAGAAGTGGCTTTTTATGCCGCCATCGTCTAGTGGTCTAGGACATCAGATTCTCATTCTGAAGATCAGGGGTTCGACTCCCCTTGGCGGTACACGAGTTTTTTTAGTGGGGGAGTTCCCTGCCTGCCGATGAGGCAGGGACTCTCCTTGGGGCTACTTGAATAATTATCTTGACACTCTTCAATTTTTCTATACAATATAAATTAGCAGTCGAATGATGAGAGTGCTAATTTTTTAATAATAATTAATTTTTCAAAAATATGAAATTAAAACCGCTAGGCGACAATGTTGTCGTGAAACCGATGAGTGTGAAGGAAACTACTGCGTCGGGGATTTTTTTGCCTGACAATGCTAACAAAGAAAAACCGGAAAAAGGAGAAGTGTTGGCCGTGGGACCAGGGAAAATTATGGAGAATGGACAACTCAGACCAATGAATGTAAAAGTTGGAGACAAAGTAATGTTCAAAAAATATTCTCCAGATGAGATAAAAATTGACGACGAAGAATATCTTTTGGTTAGTGAGAGGGATATTTTGGGGATATTAGAATAATAAATTAACAAAATTAAAATTATGTCCAAGCAAATTGAAATAGGGGTTGATGCCAGGAAAAAAATAAAATTAGGCATCGATAAGGTGGCTAATACGGTCAAAACTACTCTCGGGCCGAGAGGCAGAAATGTAATTTTGGATAAAGGTTTTGGAACGCCCACTATTACCAACGACGGAGTTTCTATTGCGAAGGAAATTGAATTGGAAGATAAATTTGAAAATATTGGAGCTAGCTTAATCAAGGAAGTGGCTTCAAAAACTAATGATGTGGCAGGAGATGGCACGACCACTTCAACTGTCATGACGCAAGCGTTGGCACACGAAGGTTTGAAATTTGTGGAAACCGGCATGAGTCCAATTGAAATTCGTCGCGGGATGGAAATGGCCAAAAATGATGTGGTGGAAATACTTTCTAAAAATTCCAAAAAAGTAAATTCTAAAGAAGAAATTTCTCAGGTAGCCACGATTGCGGCGGAATCCAAAGAAATGGGCGAGATGATTGCAGAGGTGATGGAAGAAGTTGGGAAAGACGGCGTGATCACCGTGGAAGAATCACAGACCTTTGGATTTTCCAAAGAAATTGTGGAGGGGATGAATTTTGATAAGGGTTATGTTTCACCATATATGATCACTGACGTTGAGACGCAAAAAGCGGAACTCAAAGATCCCTATATTTTAATTACTGACAAAAAGATTTCCGCCATTGCCGAAATTTTGCCAATTTTGGAAAAAATTGCCCAAGGCGGAAAAAAAGAATTGGTGATTATTGCGGATGATGTTGATGGCGAAGCTTTGGCAACATTGGTGGTTAACAAGCTTCGAGGGATAATAAATGTTTTGGCGATCAAAGCGCCGGAATATGGCGACGGCCGAAAAGCCATGCTCGAAGACATTGCAATTTTGACTGGCGGACAAGTTATCACCGAAGAAAAAGGCTTGGATCTCAAGAAAACAGAAATTGCTATGCTTGGTCAAGCGCAAAAAGTGGTGGCGACCAAAGATGATACGACTATTGTGGGTGGCAAAGGCAAGAAAGAAGAAATTGAAACCCGCGTAGCGCAAATCAAAAAGCAGGTGGAAAATTCTGACAGTGATTATGATAAAGAAAAATTACAAAAGCGAATTGCCAAAATTTCCGGTGGAGTAGCGGTGATCAAAGTTGGCGCGGCCACAGAAACTGAACTGACTTATATCAAACACAAAATGGAAGATGCCCTGTCGGCCACTCGCGCCGCAGTGGAGGAGGGAATTGTGGCCGGTGGAGGCGTGGCTTTGGCCAAAGCTTCCAAGGAACTTCAAGCGAAAAATCATGCGGACAAAAGTTATGATTATAAAGCCGGTTATGAAACGCTTATTCGCTCACTCGGCGAACCACTAAAACAAATTGTCACCAATGCTGGAAAAAAAGACCCAGGAGTGGTTTTGGACAAGGTAATCGAAAGTGCGGGAATTAATTTTGGTTATGACGCGATGGAGGACAAATATGTGGAAGATATGCTAAAAGCGGGAATTATTGATCCATTGAAAGTGACGCGAACAGCTCTCGAAAATGCTGTCTCAGTTTCAGCCATGCTTTTGACTACTGAAGCAGTCGTCACAGATCTACCCGAGAAAAAAGATGAACATATGCACGGTGGAATGCCGGGAATGGGCGGAATGATGTAGGAAAAAACTAGCAATAAAAATCAGGCGTTATTCCCAAAATAGGCGCCTGATTTTTTTTCTTGCTAAAGATGCTATTTTTTGATAGGCTTATTTTAGTTGATGGAACTACTGAAAAATTAAATTTTTCCGAAATTAAACTCGAATTCAGAATTTTATAACTAAAAATTTCCCTCAATCAACGGCTGCCAATGGAAATTTTTAGATAAAATTAGAATTCTCAGACAATAATTTCGCAAAAATATTAATTCTTCAGCGACTTATTGATAATGAAAAATATTATGGATGCAATTGATATTTTGAAAAATTATAAGAAAAGATTTGATCCGTGTTTGAAAAAATATCTTGATCAAAAGATAAAAAAAGCCAAGGAGGTTGATTTTTTTGCGAGCCAAGCCATCAAGATGATTGCGGATTTTACGCTTGCGGGCGGAAAAAGAATTCGACCGGCTTTAGTCTATTATGGTTATTTGGCCAGTGGCGGAAAAGAGGATCAGAAAATTTTGGAAGTTTCGATGAGTTTGGAGATAATCCACAGCTTTCTTTTGATTCATGATGATATCATCGATCGCGATGAAAAAAGACACGGCATCACTACAGTACATGAAAAATACAAAAAAATTGGACAAAGAATAATTTCCAAAACCAAGGAAGACAGCGCGCATTTTGGAAATTCAATGGCAATAATTACAGGAGACATCGCCTACGCGATGGCTAACGAAATAATTTTTAATTCTGATTTTTCTCCGGAAATAATTATCCAAGCGCTGGACAAAATGCAAAATATTGTATATATCACTTGCGCTGGAGAAATGCTGGATGTGGTAATGGAAAATCGCGGACGAACAAACGAAAAAGAAATTCTTCATATGTTTGAAGGAAAAACTTCGCGTTATACTTTTGAAGGGCCACTTCATTTTGGGGCTATCCTAAGTGGCAATTCAGACAAAAAAAGTCTGGACGCTTTCAGCGCCTATTCTTTGCCACTAGGAAAAGCTTTTCAAATCAGAGATGATATTTTGGGAATTTTTGGTGACGAAAAGAAAACTGGCAAACCGGTTGGATCAGATGTGTCAGAAGGAAAGCAAACATTGCTTTTGCTCAAAGCTTTGCAAAACGGAACGCGCCAGCAGAAAAAAACTTTGCAAAAATATTTAGGCAAAAAAGATCTAACTAAAAATGAATTGGAAGAATTTAGACAAATAATTAGAGAAACTGGCTCGCTGAAATATAATCAAGAGTTAGCCCAAAATTTTGTGGCGCAGTCACTGGAAGCGCTCAAAAAAATTGAATTTAAAAACACCGAAGCCAAGTTTTTTATGGAAGGATTGGCGCAATATATCATTAAAAGAGAGGCTTAGTCACAGCAGTTGCTCTCTCTTCTTTTTTAAGCTATTATTTTAATTATGGAAAACAATTCTAAATATATTCCACGTCATGTAGCCATTATCCCTGACGGAAATCGGCGTTGGGCAAAAGCTAAGGGATTAAATCCTTGGGAGGGACATGAGGTGGGAGCGACAAATCTCGAAAAATTAATTCAGTTCGCATTAAAGAAAGAAATAGGGTGTCTTTCTCTTTGGGGTTCCTCAATGGACAATCTTTTGAAGCGTCCGATTGCAGAAAAAAAAGCGCTTTTGGATATTTATAAAAGATACTTTCAAAGACTTCTGGAAGGCAAAGAAATTCATGAAAATGAAGTGAAGGTAAATGTGATTGGACATTGGGAAGAACAGTTTCCAGAGTCGCTAAAAAACATAATTAAAGAAGCAATTGAAAAAACTAAACATTATAAAAAAAGGATATTGAATTTTATGCTAGCTTACTCTGGTACTGATGATATGTTGCAAGCAGTGGAAAAAATTATCGCCAAATCGGAAAAAGGCAAAAAAATTACGCCAGAAATTTTGAAAGCTAATTTGATGACTGCTGAGCTTCCGCCGGTGGACTTTATGATTCGAACGGGCGGGGAACCACATAATTCCAATGGATTCTTGATGTGGGATTCATCTGATGCGCAACTATATTTTTCCAAAGAGAATTTCCCTGATTTTAATGAAGAAAAATTTGAAGAAGCCTTGGAAGAATATGCGAAAAGAGGGAGGAGATTTGGGGAATAGAAATTTATTTTATACTTTAATGTAGTATCTTTGTAATTTTTAAAATAAATAAAAACTATGGAAATAGTCTTTACCGATCAAAACTTTGATCAAGAAGTAGTGAAGTGTGAAAAACCAGTGCTGGTTGATTTTTGGGCACCGTGGTGTGGGCCATGTCAAATGATGGGTCCAATCATCGAAGAACTGGCTAAGGAAATGGGAGATAAAGCTAAGATTGGAAAATTAAATGTAGATGAAAATCAGGCGATAGCACAAAATTTTTCTGTAATGTCTATTCCAACCATTATGATTTTCAAGGGTGGGAAAATGGTCAAACAGTTGGTGGGTGTGCAATCTAAGGAAGCTTTGAAGGAGGAATTGGAAAAAGTTTAAATCAGAAATCATTTTAGCATTTTAGCATATTAACAAAATGCCGAGATGCTAATACGTTAAAATGTTAATATGAATCATGTTTACGATCTTGCAATTATTGGCGCTGGTCCGGCAGGGCTCAGCGCTTCGATTTATGCTTCACGATATAAGTTGGAGCATCTTATTTTTGGCGCTTCTCAAGGTGGGCAAATGAATGAAATTTATGATTTAGAAAATTGGCCAGGAGAGCGACAAATCTCGGGGCATGATTTGATTTCTAAATTTGTGGAACACGCTGAGGGTTTTGGCGCAAAAATAAATAAAGAATCAGTAGCAGGAATTTCTAAATTGGAAGATGGAACTTTTGAGATAAATTGCGCAAAAAATACCTATAGAACTCGGGCAATTATCTTGGCGATGGGCGCCAAAACTCGCAAAATGAATATTCCGGGAGAAAAAGAATTTACTGGGCGCGGAGTTTCCTATTGTGCTACTTGCGACGCCATGTTTTTTCGAGAAAAAACAGTGTGTGTCATTGGCGGGGGAAACAGCGCAGCGGTAGTGGCTTTGGAGCTGGCTGATTTTGCCAAAAAAGTCTATCTCATTACTAAGGAAGAAAAAATGTCAGCTGAGCCGGCATGGCTGGAAAAAATTACTAATAATTCCAAAATAGAATTGGTCAAAGGCACAGGCGTGATTGAAATTAAAGGTGAAAACAAAGTTGAAAAAGTAGTTTTGGATAAGGTCTATAATGATCAAAATAACTTGGAAGTGGATGGCGTGTTTATCGAAGTCGGTACTGAACCAGGAGTGGAACTGGCGCAAAAAATTGGCGTGATGACGGATGAACAAAATTACATCAAAGTAAAAGAAGATATGAGCACTAATGTGTCAGGAGTTTTTGCCGCCGGCGACATCACCACTGGATCCAGCAAATTTCGCCAAATTCTCACTGCCTGTTCCGAGGGCGCAATTTCTGCTAATAGTGCGTATAAATTATTAAAATTAAAATAAAGCATGGAAGACAATATTAAAAATGAAAAAGAAATAATATTTCAAGAAAATGTTAACAAAGAAGAGCAGCCTCTATTTAAAAAAAATGTTGATATAAAAAATGCTTTCTTGAAAATTAATAGTGCTATAATTCTTTTTTCCTTAGTATTAATTAATTTTACCAGTAAATTAAAAGAAAATGTTTCACATTCCGTAGATGATAGTATGATGTTTGCATTGTTTTATTTTGTTAGCCCATTGTTTTTTATTTCAATATTAGCTCAAATCTTTATATCCATAGTAAGATTCAAAAAAATAGATGTTTATGATAAATTTATTCTTATTGCTTCGGTTATTATTTTAGTAGTCTTTTCTTATATTTTGTATTTTTAATATTATGAACTCAATCCAACTTTCAAAAAAACTCGGAGGAAAAATTGAAATTAGAAGCAAAGTAAAACTCACAAAAAAAACTTTGCCGATTTTGTATACGCCGGGAGTAGCTGAGGTATCCAAAGCAATTGCTAAGGACAAAAAACTTTCCAAAATTTATACGATGCGAAAAAACACGGTGGCGGTGATTTCGGATGGCAGTGCGGTTTTGGGATTGGGAAATATTGGACCGGAGGCGGGACTCCCTGTGATGGAAGGCAAGGCTTTGCTTTTCAAAGAATTGGGCGGAGTAGATGCGATTCCAATTGTATTGGCGACGCAGGATACTGAAGAAATAATCAAGACCATAAAATATCTGGCTCCAACTTTTGGTGGAATAAATTTAGAAGACATTTCAGCGCCAAGATGTTTTGAAATTGAAGAAAGATTGAAAAAAGAATTGGATATTCCGGTTTTTCACGATGACCAACATGGTACGGCCATTGTGGTTTTAGCGGGGCTAATTAATGCTCTGAAAGTTGTCAAAAAAGATTTAGCGAAGATAAAAATTGTTATCTCGGGAACTGGAGCAGCGGGAGTAGCAATTGCTAAGCTTTTGATCAAAGCGGGTGCTAAAAATATTATTATGCTGGACCGAATGGGAATAATTTACAAAGAAAGAAGCGGGGGACTCAATGGTTCAAAAATGGAAATCGCGCATATTACTAATCCTCATAATCTAAAAGGCAATGTGCGAGATGCTCTCACAGAGGCGGATGTTTTTATCGGAGTTTCTGCGCCCAATATTCTCACGGAAGAAGATATTTCTCAAATGAATAAGAATTCAATTGTTTTTGCCATGGCCAATCCAATTCCGGAAATTATGCCAGAAAGAGCCAAGGCGGGTGGGGCGCACATTGTGGCTACAGGACGCAGTGATTATGCCAATCAAATTAATAATGTTCTGGCTTTCCCAGGAATTTTTCGGGGAGTATTGGATAATAATGTGAAAATTATAACCGATGAGCATAAAATAAAAGTGGCCTATGCAATTGCCAGTTTGATAAAAAAACCAAATAGTGGTAAAATAATACCAGAAGCGTTGGATAAAAAAGTCGCTAAAAAAGTCGCCAGCGTTTTTAAGAAGTAATCTTTACTAATTACTAATCGATTACTAATATACTAATTAAATTTAGAAAAATTAAAATAAAAAATAAATAATCTTGTAATTATGAATTAGTATATTCGTACATAATTCGTAATTCGTAAAGAACTCATGAAAGTCTACAAACAAAAAATTGAACTCGAAACTTCCACGCAAATTGAATTTATAGACATAACGCAAAAAGTGGAAGAAGTAATTGAACGATCCGGTATTCGCGAGGGACAAGTTTTGATTTTTTCTCAACATACCACTTCCGGCATTGTGATCAATCATAATGAGTCAATGCTTATCCAAGATTTTATGCGAACACTATATCGCATCGTGCCGGTGTCTGACCGGTATTCACACGATCTTTTTGAACTTAATCGCGCCACCTCTTCAGATGGACGATCCAATGGGCATTCTCACTGTAAGGCAATTCTTTTGGGTTCTAGTAAAACAGTGCCAATTGAAAAAGGCAAAATGGATCTTTCGGAAAAACAAAGTATTTTTTTTGTAGAAATGGATGGTTCAAGAAAAAGAGATTATATTGTTCAAGTTATAGGACTCTAAATCTATTCTATATGAATAGTCTAGTCAATAATTTAATTAAGGCGGGATATCTTAAGGCGGATTTAATTATCGATGCTTTTTCTGAAATCAATCGAATAGAATTTTTGCCAGAAGATTTAGAAAAAGAATTTATGGCAGATGTGGCCTTGCCGATTGGTCATGGTCAGACAATTTCTCAACCAAAAACAGTGGCAACAATGCTTGAACTATTAGATCCACAGCGAGGACAAAATATTTTGGATATTGGTTCTGGTTCTGGTTGGACGACGGCGCTCCTCTGTTATATTGTTGGCAAAAATGGTCATGTGATAGCCTTAGAAAGAATAGCAGGATTGATGGAGTGGGGAAAAAACAATGTTGATAAATATAAAAATTATGTGAAAAATGGAGAAGAAGGAATCGCTGAGTTTTATCTAGTTGATGGCAAGAGTGGTTTTTCAGAAAAAGCCCCTTATGATAGAATTTTAGTTAATGCTTCAACTAAAGCTATTCCAGAAGAGTTAAAAAAACAATTGAAAGTCGGTGGTAAGATGGTTATACCAGTGAAAAACAGTTTAGTCTATCTTGAAAAAAGAGATGAGGATAATTTTTATAAAGAAGAATATCCTGGGTACAATTTTGTACCATTGATATAAAACATGAATAAAAAAAATAAAATAATTATAATAATTTTTGTATTCTTTCTGCTAATACTGGCAGGGCTTTTTTATTTTAGATATCAAGTCTATTATTCACATGGAAAATTTTCTGGCACGAAAACTTTGGAAATTGCCAAAGGCGACGGAAACAAAGAGGTAGCTAGGAAATTAAAAGAAGTGAATTTAATTTCTGGAGAAATTTATTTCTATTATTATATAAAATCTCAAAAACTTTCTGATAAGATAATGCCAAATTCCTATGAACTTTCGGGTAATATGACAATCCCGGAAATTATTCAGACCATTACAAATGATGAAGAAAAATTTTTGAAAATTACTTTTCCAGAAGGTTTCACCGCCCGCCAAATGGCAGAAAAATTAACCGCGAGTGGACTACCCGGTCAGGAATTTTTGCAGATTGTGAACAATCCTGGAGAGCTAAAAAAACGTTATGGCTATCTAACGCCAGAAGATATCAAAACATTAGAAGGTTATCTTTTTCCGGACACCTATTTTTTCAAAAAAGATATTAAAGTTGAAAATATTATTGGACGGTTGCTGGATACTTTTGATGAAAAGTTAACAAAAGAGATGAGACAAGATATTACTGAACAGAAAAAAACAATTAAGGAAGTTATAATTATGGCCAGTATTGTTGAAAAAGAAGTGCAAACAGAGACTGATATGAAAACGGTTGGTGGAATTTTTTGGAATAGAATGGCCAATGGACAAAGATTGGAGAGTGACGCTCCGCTTTCATATATTTTGCAGGACACCAATGATCAGCATAGCGGGAAAGATTTGGAATTAGATTCGCCCTATAACACTTATAGAAACATCGGACTTCCGCCAACTCCAATTTCCAATCCGGGGATTAATGCGATAAGCGGGGCTATTTATCCAACTGCTTCAAAATATAATTTTTTTCTAACAGTCACAATTGATGGGAAAAAGAAAGTTATTTATTCTGCAACTTTTGACGAACATGTGGCTAATCGACATAAATACGGCCTATAATTATAAATTTTAAATTTATCGATAAAATTAAAGCTCTAAAAAAGAGCTTTTTTTGATGGGTTGATTTAAAAATAAACGGGTGATAGAATATCAGTATGAATAATCAAAATATAGAAATTCCGCTTGCCGATCGAATTCGTCCGGAAAATCTCGAGGATTTTTTTGGACAGGAAAAATTAATTGGCGATAAATCTTTTCTAACGAGTGCAATTCGAAGTGACAGCGTACCTTCAATGATTCTTTGGGGACCGCCGGGATCGGGCAAGACAACGCTCGCACATATAATTGCCAAAAATACCAATTCGGAGTTTATAATTCTAAGTGCCACTTCTAGCGGAAAAAAAGATTTAGTGGAAGTTGTGGCCAAGGCGAGAAACAATCAGCTCAAAAACAAAAAAACCATTTTGTTCATCGACGAGATTCATCGTTGGAACAAAAGCCAGCAAGATGCACTTTTGCCGAGCGTAGAGAAAGGCGTGATAACGCTTATTGGTGCTACCACAGAAAATCCCAGCTTTGAAGTCAATGGCGCCTTGCTTTCGCGCACTCGGGTGTTTGTTCTGGAAAAATTATCGCAAGAGAGTTTAGAAAAGATAATTTCTCGAGCAGTTAAGATTATAAAAACTAAGATAGGCAAAGAATCGATTGCTTTTTTGGCGCGCATGGCCAACGGTGACGCTCGAACAGCACTTAATGTTTTGGATATTTTATGTAGTCAAAAAAACAAAGAAATTTCAGTAGAAAAAATCAAAGAAGTTTTTCAAAAGACACATTTACTCTATGACAAAAATGGTGAAGAACATTATAATATTATTTCTGCCCTTCACAAATCAATGCGAGGAGGGGACGCGAACGCAGCTGTCTATTGGACCACTCGCATGCTTGAAGGTGGAGAAGATCCAATCTATATCGCGCGCCGTTTGGTGCGTTTTGCTTCAGAGGATGTGGGATTGGCCAATAATACCGCTTTGATTTTAGCCAACGCAGTTTTTGACGCTTGCCACAAATTAGGTGCACCAGAATGCAATGTGCACTTGG
>Ga0209575_10000385_pt1 | contig 31603 bp, 19 predicted proteins | sample Medcelwee11metaG_FD_187172 | JGI IMG/M metagenome (GOLD analysis project Ga0209575, IMG submission 187172) | Freshwater pond sediment microbial communities from the University of Edinburgh, under environmental carbon perturbations - Medium... | ecosystem: Environmental > Aquatic > Freshwater >...
ATGAAATGCCAGCTTGTCCGGTGTTATGTCAAACGAGACCTTCTTCATTTCCCCTGGCTTCAGTGAGATCCGGGCAAAGCCCTTCAGCTCTTTTACAGGCCTGGTGACTGAGCTTACCACATCCCTGATATAGAGTTGTACTATCTCATCTCCCGCAACCTTGCCGGTGTTCGTAACCTCAACGGTTACCTTTGCTGTTTCACCCTTTTTAATAGTGCTTTTCCTGAGCACCGGCTTTCCGTACCTGAACTTTGTGTAGCTCAGCCCGTACCCGAAATGGAAAAGCGGTCTGACATCCTGTGAGATGTAATCCTGCCACTGGGCGCTGGGCTTGTGGTTGTAATACATTGGCAGCTGTCCGGCTGATTTCGGGAAGGTGATTGTCAGCTTGCCAGAAGGATTTACCTCACCGAAGAGGATGTCAGCAGCGGCGGTACCGGTCTCCTGGCCCATGTACCAGCCCTCGACGATTGCCGGGACCTTCTCAGCCAGCTTATTGACGGAGAGTGGCCTGCCGTTCATCAGGTACAGCACCACGGGCTTCCCGAGAGCGGTGATTGCATCTGCCAGTTCCCCCTGCTCACCGAACAGATCGAGTGTCATGTTATCACCGATATGGTTCTGTGCCCAGGCCTCGCGGCAAAGATGTTCGTTCTCACCAAGGGCGAGGATTACAAGGTCAGCACCTGATGCCACTTTTACGGCCTCTTTGATGAGCTTCAGGTTCTCGTCACGGGAAGCGACCCTGATCTCATCATATTTCCAGTTGAAGTAGCTCAGGGTAGTGTTGATTGTCAGTCTGCAGCCCTGCGCGAAGAGCACCTCCGTACCGTTTCCGGCCTTGTTCCTGATACCGTCAAGAAGGCTTACCTTCTCATATGGCTCTCCTGAGTATCCCCCGAACCATAGATCACTTGCACACGGCCCGATGACTGCTATCTTTTTGTATTTGCCCTTCTTCAGCGGCAGCAGCCCGTCATTCTTCAGCAGAACGATAGATTCATGAGCTGCCTTCAGAGCAGTTTTTCTGTGTGCCAGTGATTTGCTGACAGCAATGGCCTGCTTGTCATCAACGTACGGGTTTTCAAACAGACCAAGGCTGAACTTGAACGCAAGTACCTGCTCAACGGCCCTGTCAATTTCATCCTTCTTAATCTTTTTCTTCTTGAGCAGTTCCGGCAGAACCCTGTACATATTGCCCTGCGGGAATTCATACTGTACTCCGCTGTTGAAAGCCGTCATTGCAGCTTCAGTGGCGTCATGACAGACGAAGTGCTTGTTGAACAGATGATCCACGCCATAGTAGTCAGATACTATCATTCCCTTGTAACCCCACTCACCACGAAGCAGATCCTTTAACAGCCACCTGTTGGCATGGGAAGGCACACCGTCCACTTCGTTGTACGAGGGCATTACCGAGACCGGTTTGGCGTGGTCAATACACATTTTAAAGGGAGGCATGTGATAATCGCGCAACACCCTCATTGAGTAGTTGGCCGGACCCTGGTTCAGTCCTCCCTCGGACTCGCCGTGTCCGACAAGATGCTTAAGGGTAGCTGCAACGTTGTTCTTGCCTACCTTGCCGCTGCCGTCGCCCTGCAGTCCCTTTACTGCTGCTATTGAAAGCATCCCGTTCAGATAGGGATCTTCGCCGTAAGTCTCCTCGGTGCGTCCCCAGCGAGGGTCACGGCATACGTCTATCACCGGCGTCAGGGCATGGTGTGTGCCCCGTGAGCGCATCTCATTTGCTACAATGCCGTAGACCTTCTCGAAGAGAGCAGGGTTCCAGGAGCATGCCAGACCGATGGCCTGCGGAAATACAGTTGATTCAGGTCTCATCATGCCGTGCTGCCCTTCGTCCACGAAAAGAGCAGGGATGCCAAGACGGGTCTCCTCAACCAGATATTTCTGGATCGTGTTGCGCATCCTGACAGTATCTTTTATGCCGAAAGGGGCAGGGTGAACAGAATGGCAGCCGTTGCCGAAGATCTCTTTCATCTTTGCAGGATCGATGAAGATCTCAGGCTTGAAATCCTCCACTCCTCCGTTCCAGAGACCCATCAGCTGGGCACACTTTTCCTCGGTTGTCATTCGACCCAGGAGATCCTCTACTCTCTTTTTCACCGGAAGGGAGGCATCCCTGTACGGCGCTGCTGCTTTCTTTTTCATATCGTTTGAGTTGTTATGTGTCACTTGATTTTTTCTGCCTCTTTAATCACTGCATAATAGGCCGGCTTTGGTTTGTAGCTGCGGTCGAAGAGGAGCGGATAGTTGGTACGCCCGGGTATCGGCCAGCCATTCTTCCATGAATACCCGTCATGAACACCCCAGAAGGTAACCCTGGAGACGCTCTCCCGGTGCTTCAGGAGCAGCCTGAAAAGCTCTGCATAACGGTTGTTAAGCTGTGTTTCCACTGAATCCGGAAGACCTTCCACATAAGGGTTCAGGGAGTCTTTATATTCAGCTACCCTGGATATCTCAGCTCCATAGAGCCAAGCCGGGGTGGGCAGCACGTTAATCTCCATCTCGGTGATCATCACCTGCATTCCCAGTGCTGCATATTCAGAAACACTCTCATCAACAATCGCAAAATCCGGCGAGTCGAGGTGCCAGTGACCCTGTATCCCCACGCCGTCAATGCGGATGCCTTTGGCTTGCAGGTTTTTAACGATGGGGATCACCCCGGCACGCTTGCCTCTCTCCTCATTGTTATAGTCGTTATAATACAGCTCGGCATCCGGATCGGCCTCATTGGCGAACTGGAACGCCTTTTCGATATAGTCTTCGCCTATGATCTGCAGCCATTTCGTCTGGCGCATGCTGCCGTCTTCTTCCACTGCCTCGTTCACCACGTCCCATCCCCTGACTTTGCCTTTGTACCGGCCCACCACGGTTGAGATGTGCTCTCTCAGCCTCTCCAGAAGGGCATCACGTGTCAACGGGTTCCCCAGCGAATCCTGAAAAACCCAGTCCGGCGTCTGAGAGTGCCATACAAGCACGTGGCCGATGACAGTAATGTTGTTTCTCAAAGCGAATGCTACCATACTGTCAGCCAGGGCGAACTCATACCTGCCGGGCTCGGGATGGATCCTCTCCCATTTCATGCAGTTCTCTCCGGTGACGGAGTTAAAGTGCTTCGTGATAAACGGTTGGGCCAGTGTGTCCAATCCCGTGATCTGAGGCATGTTCATGGAAGTCCCTATGAGGAAGTCGCCTTCAAAGGCATCCTTCAGACCCTTTTCATCAATGCTGCAGGACGACAGCAGGGTCGCTGTCACAAGCAAAAGGGGCAGGAATATTTTTTTCATCTCATTTAGTTTTTACGGTTTATCCGGCATAAGACTTGCGCCTCTCGGCAAGTTCATCCTGCATCTGGTACTCGGTTTTCTTCCCAATACCGTACATGAAGAGCGCGATAACGCATAGAATCAACGCTATGACAGGGAACAGGCTCACCGAGAGCCTTATGCCCTGAACCGCTGTCGGAGTCTGTACGACGTTTGCAACATACCCGTACCCGTTAAGCAGCCATCCTGCCACTGCGCCTCCGATAGCAAGACCGACCTTAAGGCCTACGACAATCCCTGCAAAGACGATACCTGTGGCGCGTCTGCTGAACTTCCACTCCGAGTAGTCAGCCACGTCAGCCATCATTGCCCACGGCAGCGGCATCGTGACGCCCCACGAGAAGTTGAAGAGGATTGAAAGAATGAGCACAGCCCATATCCCAGAAGGAGGCACCACAAAGAAGAGTGCAGCCATTATTCCTGCCACGATGAGCCATGTCTTGAAGACGTCTCTCTTGCCGAATCTCCTGGCCAGGGCGTTGCCAACTGCTATGCCAGGGATCGCGCAAAGCTGACCTATAATATTAATAACGCTGAAACTGTTGTCGGCATAATTGGCGCCGGAGGCTGTCAGTTTTAGGCCTTCGAGAAGGCCGAACAGACCCTTGTCAATGTTGACAAGGAACTCGCGCATGCTTTCCGGATCGAGGTAATACTTGAAGTAGTAGAGGAGGATGCTGTTGCGCATTGCCAGAAAGATGAACATGAAGAGGAACACCACGAACATCATCACCCATTGCCTGTTGTGAACGAGGTCCGAGAGATCCTGCTTCAGCGATGTCTTCTGTTGCGGCGGAGGAGCAATTCTCTCTTTCGTGCTGAAGAATGTTATAAAGAAGAAGATAATTGCGAGTACGCTGAAAATTCCCATCGTAATCTGGTAGCCTCTTGCACTGTCACCTTCCCCGAAGTGGTTGACCATCGGAAGGGTGAATCCCATGATTGCAATTGTTGCCAGGGTTACGACAACGAACCTTACCGATGAGAGGCTTGTGCGCTCCTTCATGTTGCCTGTTATAACACCGCTGAGAGCCGAGTAGGGGTTGTTATTCGCGGAGTAGACAGTCAGGAGAAGCAGGTAGGTTGCATATGCGTATACCAGCTTGCCGGTCTGACCGAAGTCAGGTGTCCTGAAGGCGAGATACCCCAGTATGCCGAACGGAATGGCGGTCCAGAGAATCCAGGGCCTGAACTTCCCCCATCGGGTGGTGGTCCGGTCAGCCAGTGCTCCGAAGATCGGATCACAGACTGCGCCCCAGAGTCTTGCTACCAGAAAGAGGGTTGCGGCAGCCCCGGCGGAAAGACCAAAGGTGTCTGTGTAGAAACTCAGCTGAAGCAGCATCATTGTCTGAAAGATGAAGTTGGCTGCGCCGTCTCCGAGACTGTAGCCCACTTTCTCCCTGAAAGGAAGTTTTCCTGTTGCGGATTGCATGGTCAATTGGTTAGAGGGTTAAACTGTTTTTTATAGCCTTTCCGTTTGCAGCCGGGCATAATTCATCCATGTACGGCCCAAAGCGTAACTAAAAGTATGCAATATGATTTAATTATGCAACCGATTGCAAAAAATAGTTCAAAAAATTTCAATAATATCGGTTTTCTTACTTATTTTGAAGAATTATGACCGGAATGAAGAAAAAGGCCGAGGTCACCATCTATGACATCTCCAGAGCGCTGAGTATTTCGGCCTCAACGGTTTCACGCGGCCTTAACAACAGCCCCCAGGTAAGGAAAGACCTGCGGAAGAAGATTATGCAGACTGCCCAGGAGATGGGCTACCAGCACAACAAGTTTGCTGCCAACCTAAGACAGAAGAGGACCAAAACCCTGGGGGTGGTTATCCCCAGAATTGACAGTCACTTCATGTCGACTGTAATATCAGGCATGGAAAAGGTTGCAAACAACGCCGGATACCAGCTGCTGATAAGCCAGAGCGAAGAGTCAGCCTCCCTGGAGGAGGCAAACATCCAGGCTCTCTTCAACAGCCGCGTTGACGGCATGCTTGTATCGCTATCCTATGAAACCAAAAACGGTGACGGTTTCAGAAACATTCTCCGGAAGGACATCCCGCTCGTATTCTTTGACAGGGTGCTGGAGTGCATGAACTGCGTGAGCGTCATAATCGACAACTACAGGGCCGGATACGAAGCCACAAAGCATCTTATTGACCAGGGTTGCAGAAAAATTGTGCATGGCGCAGGCAGCCTGAACAGGAATGTTTACAACGAAAGGTACAGGGGATACAGGCAGGCTCTGTCAGACAACTCCCTGCCATTCGATGACAGAATGCTGATTGTCACAGATCTGGGTGACAACTCAGGGGTAACGATACTCAACCAGATGCTTAACAACGGAACAACTCCTGACGGGATCTTCACAGCCAATGATACCTCAGCTGTATCACTGATATGCGAACTGAAGAACAAGGGATTCCGGGTACCTGATGACATTGCCGTTGTCGGATTCAATGATGACCCCGTCTCACGGATCGTGGAGCCCAATCTCACTACTGTCCATTACCCTGGCAGGGCAATGGGCGAGGTGGCGGCATCAACAATGATAAGAATTCTTGAAGGCACTCAATACGAGAAGGTCAATTCAATCACCCTGACCCATGAGCTGATAATCAGACAGTCGTCCCTGAAGTCAGGCAAAGCATAAAGCACATGAAACGGCAGTCATTCCTGTTCCTTGTAATTCTACTGCTTTCACCTCTTAAGGTGGCGCATGCGGATGACGGCTACAGTCTATGGCTCGGGTATGATCGAATAACTGACAGGGCGTATCTTAAGGAGTGTTCCCGGCAGTTTGCCAATGTGATGATTACAGGAGAATCGCCGGTGCTCAGGACGGCACATGATGAATTCATAGCCGGTCTGGAGGCCATGACCGGGATGAGAGCTACTGAAGTCCCGGCTCCGGAAGGAAAAGGTACAATCATTGCCGGCACCTTCAGCTCTTCCCCACTGTTGGCTTCGCTGCTCTCCGACGTACAGCCGGGCACTACTGGAGAGGAGGGCTACATCATCCGGAGTATCCGGCAAGGGAATAGAAATATAACGGTTGTTGCTTCAGAGGGAGAGAAGGGAGTGTTGTACGGTATCTTCCACCTGTTGAGGATTATTGAAACCGAATCGCCTCTTGACGATCTGGCAATAAATGAAAAACCCGCCACAAAACTGAGGCTGCTCAATCACTGGGATAACCTTGACGGTACTGTTGAGCGGGGCTATGCCGGAAGCTCCATCTGGAACTGGCACCTGCTGCCGGATTACATTCACCCCCGTTACAAAGACTATGCGCGAGCCAATGCCTCAATAGGAATCAACGGAACCGTTATCACAAACGTAAATGCCAATGCCCTTGTGCTTACCCGGCAGTACCTTGTTAAGGTTGCTGCCCTTGCTGACGTGATGAGGCCATATGGGATAAAAGTATACCTGACTGCCCGCTTCAGTGCTCCCGGCGAGATTGGTGGCCTGACAACATCTGACCCCCTTGACCCTGACGTCATCAGCTGGTGGAAGGAGAAGGCTGCGGAGATATACTCTCTCATTCCCGATTTCGGGGGATTTCTTGTAAAGGCTAACTCCGAGGGCCAACCGGGGCCTCAGAATTACGGTCGTTCACATGCTGACGGAGCCAATATGCTTGCCGGGGCTGTTGCCCCATACGGAGGCGTAATAATGTGGAGAGCATTCGTGTATGACAATAACGTGCCGGTGGACAGGGCAAAACAGGCTTACAATGAATTTGTGCCGCTCGACGGTACCTTCCTGGATAACGTCCTGGTACAGGTAAAGAACGGGCCTGTCGACTTTCAGCCACGGGAACCTTTTCATCCGCTCTTCGGGGCAATGCCTGAAACACCCCTCATGCCTGAGTTCCAGATAACACAGGAATACCTGGGGTGTGCCACTCATCTCGTTTATCTGGCGCCTCTCTTCAGTGAGACACTAAAAAGTGACACCTACGCATCCGGTCGCGGATCTGAATTATCAGAGGTGATTGACGGCTCCCTGCACGGCCACAGCCTTACAGGTATGGCAGGGGTGGCCAACACAGGGACCGAAAGGAACTGGACAGGTCATCTGTTCGGGCAGGCAAACTGGTACGCCTTCGGGCGCCTTGCATGGAACCCTGTCCTGTCTCCGGAACAGATAGCATCTGAATGGATCAGGATGACAATAACGCATGACCCCGTCATTGAGGAGGGTATCAGCAGAATGATGCTCACATCGAGGGAGACGGCGGTCAACTACATGACACCCCTGGGCCTTCACCATATAATGGCCGAAGGGCATCACTGGGGACCCGGGCCATGGGTGGACCGCGGGCGCCCCGACTGGACATCAGTATATTACCACAGGGCTGACACCAATGGGATAGGATTTGACAGAACGAGAAATGGCAGCGGCGCCGTTGGCCAGTACTTTCCGCCACTGGACTCGATCTTTAACGACCCACGCAGCTGCCCGGAGAACCTGCTTTTATGGTTCCACCACATGCCATGGCACCATGCAATGAAGTCGGGCAGAACACTCTGGGATGAGATGTGCCTGAAGTACCAGGAAGGAGTGAACAGCGCAGATGGTTACCTTGCATACTGGGAGACTCTGAACGGAATAATCGATGATGAGCAGTTTGAACATGTACAGCAGCTGTTGAGGATACAGGTTCAGGAGGCCCGGTGGTGGAAGGATGCCTGCCTGCTCTATTTTCAGACATTCTCACGGATGCCCTTCCCGGAAGGAGTGGAGCAGCCGCAGCATAATCTGGAATATTTCAGGGGACTTAAATTCCATTTTGTCCCTGGCATATAACTATTGTTGAACGAAGCGTAACCCCGACTTATGAACGACAGACACTGGGAGACCCTTTTAAAGGTGATCAACGGAGAAAAAACGGCAGAACGGCCTGTGGGGTTCATTATCGACAGTCCCTGGCTGCCAGGCTGGCACGGTACATCAATACTGGAATACTTCACTGATCCCGGCACCTGGTTCGAGGCTAACCTGAGGGCTATGAATACCTTCCCTGAGGTCATGTTCCTTCCCGGATTCTGGTCAGAATACGGAATGTGCACCGAGCCCTCAGCCTTCGGCACCAAGCTTGTATTCACGGAGAACGACTTCCCCCATCCGGTGAAGCTGAACTGTACCACAGATACAATATCGGCATTGTCAAAGCCCAACGTAAGAACAGACGGTCTTCTGCCATTCGTCATAAGCCGCATGGCCAGGTACGAGGAGAAGGTGAAGCAAAACGGCTGTCATTACCGCTTTGCTTCCAGTCGCGGCCCGCTTAACATAGCCTCTTTCCTGTTCGGCACCACCGACTTTATGATGGCTCTGGCAATCACACCTGATGAGGCTCAGAAGGCCCTGACCGTGATCACCGACTTCGTCATTGACTGGCTGGAGCTTCAGTATGAGAAGTTCCCTGACATCAGGGGGGTGCTTGTTCTGGATGACATAGTTGGGTTCCTGGGGCAGCCTGATTTCGAGACCTTCGTGCTGCCTCATCTCAAACGCATCTATAAGACTTTCAACCCTGAGGTTGGGTTCTTCCACAATGATGCGGCAGGCCAGATCACTGCCGGTTATCTCAGGGAGATAGGCATAAATCTTTTCAACTACAGTTTCAACCACCCGATTACGGAGATGAGGAAGCTGGCCGGTGATGGTGTCATCCTGCTGGGCAACCTGCCTCCGAGGGATGTGCTTGCAATGGGTTCAACGGCAGATGTGGAGGCCGGAGTGATCAGCATGATGCGCGAAGCCGGTGATACAGGAGGCATAATTTGGTCATGCGGGGGAGGAATGCCTCCAGATGCTCCTACGGAAAATATCCGTACATTTATCTCGACAGTGAGAAATTTTTCCTAAAACAGAACCCGTATGCTATTACTTGGTATTGACCTTGGCAGCTCATCGGTAAAGGTTTCCGTTGTAAACGGAGAGACCGGCAGGGCTATATCAACTGCTTCATGGCCCCCCACCGAAATGGAGATCTCTGCACCTGTTCCCGGTTGGGCAGAGCAGAACCCGGAGGAGTGGTGGAAGAACTTCACCCTGGCGCTGGCAGCATGCCTCAAGCCGCTGGGAAACAAGGGAAAAGATATTGGTGCCATCGGGATTTCCTACCAGATGCACGGTCTTGTCATTGTAGACAAGGACAGGAAGGTTCTTCGCCCGTCAATAATATGGTGTGACAGCAGGGCAGTTGAGATCGGTGACAGAGCCTTTGACAGGCTTGGAAGGGATTTTTGCCTGCACCACCTGCTCAACTCCCCGGGTAATTTCACTGCCTCAAAACTGGCCTGGGTAAGGGAGAATGAACCCGCAGTTTACAAAAAGATATACAAGATCATGCTTCCCGGCGATTACCTTGCCATGAAGCTGACTGACGTAATCAAAACATCCTACACCGGCCTGTCGGAAGGGATATTCTGGGACTTCATGAGGAGCGGGATTTCAGTCGAGCTTCTCAAATACTACGGTATTGCCCCGGAACTGCTGGCCGACCCGGTCGAGTCATTCTCAGTACAGGGTGGACTCACGAAGCAGGTGGCTGCGGAACTCGGGCTTACCGCCGGCATACCCGTATCATACAGGGCAGGTGACCAGCCAAACAATGCGCTTTCTCTCAATGTGCTTCAACCCGGCGAGGTGGCCACCACCGCAGGAACATCGGGAGTCATCTACGGTGTCACTGACAGGACGCAGTTCGACCCCCTGTCGCGCATCAATACATTCCTGCATGTCAATCATACAAAGAAACAGAACCGGCTGGGCGTGCTGCTCTGCATTAACGGCACAGGCATACTTAACTCATGGCTCAAGAAGAATACCGGAGCAGGGCTCACCTATCCGGCGATGAATGATCTGGCAGCAACAATTGAACCAGGCAGCGACGGACTCTTCATACTCCCCTATGGGAACGGTGCGGAGCGGATGTTCAAAAACAAGGACGTAGGCGCCTCGGTTCACGGCCTGAACTTCAACATCCACCGCCAGGGACACTTCTACCGTGCCGCACAGGAAGCCATTGCATATTCGTTCCGCTTCGGGCTGGAGATAATGAAGGAGACCGGCATCAATCCCACAGTGATTCGCGCAGGCGAGTCGAACATGTTCCTTAGCAAGGTATTCAGGGATGTCCTCTCAAGCCTGACTTCAACAGTAATCAAACTGTACAACACTGACGGTTCCGTCGGCGCTGCCCGCGGTGCAGGAATTGGCTGCGGCTGGTTCAAGACTGAACAGGAAGCCTTTGAAGGTCTTGAAGTGACCGGTTCAAGCGAACCTGACAGCCGGCTGTCGGGGATTTATAATGAAAAATACATGGAGTGGCTTGATATACTTCAGAATTATCTGTACGAATAACGATAACAAAATGGCAAAGAAAAAAACAGGTGAAGTTTTTCCCGGAATAGGGAAGATTCAGTATGAGGGCAGGGATTCAAAAAATCCGCTTGCATTTAAATGGTATGATCCGGAAGCAAAGGTAGGCGGTAAAAAGATGAAGGATGTCCTTCGCTTTGCGATAGCTTACTGGCACTCATTCTGCGGTGACGGTATGGACACCTTTGGCGCGAAGACAAGGGATTTTCCCTATGACGGACTGGATGGCGACGACAGGATCAGGGTCAAGCTTGACATGGCCTTTGAGTTTTTTGACAAGATCGGAGCCCCGTTCTACTGCTTCCATGACACTGACCTTGTTGGTGACGGATCTGTCTTCGAGATAGAGAAGCGCCTTGAGAAGTGGGTGCCGGTGATCAAGGCAAGACAGAAGGAGACGGGGATGAAGCTGTTGTGGGGAACGGCCAATGTATTCAGTAACCCGCGTTACATGAACGGTGCTGCCACCAATCCCGATTTCAATGTTCTCCCCAACGTGGCAGTGCAGCTGAAAAATGCAATTGATGCCACAATCGCTCTTGGCGGACAGGGTTATGTCTTCTGGGGTGGCCGTGAGGGGTACCTCACCCTGCACAACACCGATATGAAACGTGAACTTGAGCACCTGGCCATGATGCTTACCCTTGCACGGGATTACGGCCGGAAGAAAGGGTTCAAGGGTTCCTTCTACATTGAGCCCAAGCCCATGGAGCCCACCAAGCACCAGTATGACTACGATGCTGCAACGGTGATAGGCTTCCTGAGGCACTATGGCCTCGATAAGGACTTCAAGCTCAATGTGGAGGTCAACCATGCCACCCTTGCCGGTCACTCGTTCCAGCATGACCTGCAGACTGCAGCCGATGCGGGGATGCTGGGAAGCATAGACGCCAACAGGGGCGACTACCAGAATGGGTGGGACACTGATGAGTTCCCGACAAACATCAATGAGATCACGGAGGCAATGCTTGTAATCCAGATGGCAGGCGGCTTCAAGACAGGCGGTATCAACTTTGACGCCCATGTGAGGCGCAACTCAACCGACCCGGAGGATCTCTTCATAGCCCACATCAATGGCATGGACACTTTTGCAAGGGGTCTTGTAATAGCTGACCGGATACTGAAGGATTCAGATTACCTCAGGATGCGCAAGGCGAGATATGCATCGTTTGACAAAGGCAACGGCGCCCTCTATGAGAAGGGCAAGCTGACCCTTGAAGACCTGCACGATCTGGCGAAGAAGATTGGTGAACCTAAAAAGATCAGCGGGAAGCAGGAGCTATACGAGCAACTGATAAACATGTACATCATCTGATAAGGCAATGGCCCTTTTCACTCCCTTGCGCCGCTGGCAGCCTGCATTTCGTCCATTCAGCAGACAGCCGGCCGGTAAGCGTTTGCTGGCCCTGACCGAAAGGGTTGTCAAGGGACCCCTCTTCGGGTGCAGGATGTGCGGCAACTGTCTTTTGCAGGAGACGGCATTCATCTGTCACATGGCATGCCCCAAGGGTATCAGGAACGGTCCCTGCGGAGGAGTGAACAACGGGTACTGTTATGTTGATCCCACCAGGCGATGCGCCTGGGATCTCATCTATGAACGGTCACGGAGGATGCACCGCGAGCACAGACTTCTCGAGGTGCTCCCTCCCGTTGACTGGGACAGGGCAGGTACTGAGACATGGGGCGAAGTTGTGCGGACAGCCAGGAAGGCCGGCCTGAGGAACATTTTCATCCCCTCTGCACGGAATGGCAGATCGCGGGGAGAGGTGCTTGATGAGAGCATCTTCAGGCCCATACGCCAGCCCGGTTGGTGGCAAGGCGACTCTGAATACCATCCGCCCTCGGTCACCGAGCCGCAGTCTGCCCTGGAGAGTGAACTGAGCAGCGGCCGTTTCGTGATTACAGCCGAGGTAACCCCACCACTTACTGCTGCCACAGTCAGGATGAAGGAGAAGATCCTTCTCGTGAAACCTTATGTTACGGCTATCAACTTCACAGACGGATCATCGGCGGTACCCAGGATGTCAAGCACCGCATGCTGCGCCGTGGCGGCCTCCCTGGGGGCTGACCCTGTATTGCAGATCTCCGCGCGAGACAACAACCGCAACGGCCTGCAGTCCCTGGCCATCGGTGCTAACGCAATCGGGGTACACAACATTCTCTGCCTCTCAGGTGACAGTCCGCGCATAGGCCCGAAACCCCGCGGCAATATGAACATAATTGACGTCGACTCGGTGCAGATGCTCTGGATCCTGAGAAGGATGAGGGACGAAGGTATCTACCTCGACGGAAGGGAGATAAAGAACAGGCCTAAGCTCTTCCTTGGAGCGGCTGCAGCTCCGTTTGCTCTTGATCCGGCGATGCAGGCCATCCGTATCCGTAAAAAGGTCAACGCAGGCGCTCAGTTTCTGCAGACAAACCTGGTCTTCGATCCTGATCGACTTGACCCATGGCTTGAGCAGCTTGACAAAGATGGATTACTTGACAAGGTCCATATCCTGGTCGGCATCAGCCCCCTCAGGTCGTTAAACCTGGCAAAATACCTGAATGAAAACATTCCCGGTGTGACAGTTCCGGAGTCTGTGATGAAGAGGCTTGCAGATGCCGGCGACCGTTTTGCGGAGGAGAGCATAAGCATCACTGCAGAGAATCTGAAGCGGCTGAAGGCCAAAAAGGGAGTGAGCGGGGTTCATATAATGCCGCTCGGCTGGGAGGAGGCACTGCCGCTTGTAATTCAAAGGGCAGCAGACTGATAAAACAGCAAAGGCAGGTCCGCGGACCTGCCTTTGCCAAATATGCCTTACATACTCTGTTAATAGAACTTGTACCTCATATCCTTCACCTCTTTCTTGTCGCGGAGTGCCTGGTAGGCCTCGTAAGATGCACGGATCTGGTAGCTGGAGTTCATTCTCTCCTTTACCATTGCCAGATCTTCAGCCGCAACAGGTGTGGCGTTACTGACAACAAACATGTATACACCGTTGTTCCCCTCGACCGGTTTTGAAAGAGTCCCTGTTCCCGAGGCTGATGCGGCAGCTATAAGAGCGGGTTCAATACCGGCTCCCGGTACGGAGTATGACCTGAAGTTGATGCCGCTGGCATCCTGAACAGTGGTGTTGTAGTTGGTTGCAATGTCATAGATTGTTTTACCTTCGGCAGCAAGCTTCTTCATCTCGGCAGCGATGATCTCAGCCTTTTTCTTCTTAGCCAGGATAAAACGTATGTCTGAAGCAACATCTTCTACAGGAGCTATCCCCTCTTCCTGTGCCCTGCTGCAATAGGCAACAACATACATGTCAGGAAGCTCGAAGACTGCCTGGCTGCTGTTGTCAAGGACTATGCTGCCGGCTTTGCTGTTCTGGAAGAGAGCCATAACAAGACCACGGGACTGTGCCAGACCGGGAAGTTCCTTCTGATCCGGGGTGACGTTCATCGCCAGTTTCTTGTTGAGGCTGCCTTCAGCTACGGCCTTATTGAATTTCTCGTAGTTGTCATTCGTGCCGGCAAACTGGGAAGCTTCCGAGTAGATGCGCTGTGTCGTGCTGCTGCCGGGAATAACCTGGCGGTCAACAATACCCACATCATATTTCTTTACACTGCGGCTCTGATCGATTATACTGATGACATGAATGCCGTAACTTGTCTCGGCTGTAACAAGGTCGCCCTTCTTGTTGCTGAAGCAGGCGTTGTTAAAGGGGAGTATCATCATCCCCTCGCTGAACCAGCCAAGATCGCCTCCGACCTGTGCAGATCCCTGGTCATCTGAATTGGCCATGGCCAGAACGTTGAAGTCAATTCCCGACCTCACCAGTGCTATGAGACTGTCAGCCTCTTTCTTCGCCTGGACCATGCTCCTTGAGGCGTTCGGTGAAAGAAGGATATGTGCTGCCCTGACTGAATCGGGACGTTCTGCTACGTCAACCAGTCGCGCCAGTTTGTATGCGCCCTCTTCGAACCAGGGACCCATAACCACAGATTTGTCGCCTGACTCGGCCAGCGGGCGGAGATTTTCCGGGAGATCCTGCAGGGACTTGTAAAACCCTGTATGGCGTGTGTCTGCTGTCAGGTTGATGTACTGCACAATGTCAGTGGCTGCAGCAAAGTTTTCCTTTTCATTTGTAGCCCAGGTCTCGGTCTCCTTCATGTCAGACTCTGAGGGAACGATGTCAAATACAATGTATTCCATATCCCTTGAGGCTCCGCGCTTGAAGTTATCTTTGTGCTTGTCATAGTAGCTCCTGATCTCATCTGAACTAACTTTCACAGTACTGTCAGCAATTGCTGCATAATTGCGGACCATAAAGCTGAAATTGACTGTGTTGGCAGCAAGACTGTTCTCGAACTCCGACTGCTTGCCGGTGACGTAAAGCCCCTTTGACATGGCGTTCACCAGTTTGGTGTTAAGCCTGTCATTTATAATCTGGTCCTCAAAGAAGAGCCAGTACCTCTTGGTTGCCTCATCAGTCTCGGTAGCCTTCAGGAAGTTTACAAGAAAGGATTCATTGAATGCGCCGGTGGATGGATCGGTGAAAAGCTGTCTGACAATAGGATGAGGATTCTCGCCAAAGACCAGCATCTCCACCTCATCGGGACTTACACCGAGGCCGGTCTGCTTGTAGGTTTTCCCCATCAGCTTCTCGGAGAGAATCTGCTGCCATACCTGTTCCCTGAGGCTCTGCATCATCTCTTCATTCACTTCGGATGACCCTGACATCTTGTAAACTTCAACCAGGTCCTGAAGCCGTGCTTCATAGTCCTGGTATGTGACAGTCTCACCGTCAATTTCGGCGAGCTGGTAATATTTGTCTGCCTTGCGGCGCTGGGCGTTATTGTTGCCGAAAAAATCACTCACTACAAAGAGAAGCAGGGAAAGCCCGATTATTCCTGCCACAAGCGGACCCGCCTTCTCTCTCAAGCTCTGAAGAATTGCCATCTGAATACTAATTAAATAATGATTAGGATTTTGAAAAATACAGGCGACAAATATAACAAAAATCAGTTAAACAAAAAGATGAGGTATCTTCTCATTTTATTTAACTTCCGGTAATTATGATAATTCTCACCTTTCCTTCATATCTCGCAGTTAGTTAATATCTTGGAAAAGTTAAAACAGTAAAGTCATGTCAAGGAACCTAAGGGGCCTCTCATTCAGAAGAGGCCTGAACGACAGTCTGTATGAGAGTATTGCCGGAGCAAAGCCTGACGGGATTGTTACGTCCGATGAAAGGCTTCTGGAGGTTGCTGCTGAGCTCATGACAGGTCATGCAGCAGTGCTGGGCACTAGTTCATTCTACGATTTCCTGCAGCCTTCACATCGTGAGAAAAAGGTCTTCATGTGTGACGGAACAGCCTGCATGACATCCGGAAAGAGCGAAAAAGTAAGACAAAGTTTGCTTGAAAGTTACCGTGAGAGCGAGATTGGATTAATAACCTGCCTGGGGCATTGCCATTCCAATGATGCGGTCCTTGTCAGCGGTGAGATCCGGTTGGCAGGAAGCAATGGATTGCCCGGTGCAATGAGGATAAGCTCCAATGCCGATATGCCGGCACTGCTTACACCAACCGGGGACGTTGCAGCTTACTACTCCCTTGCTGAAAAGTGGATTGGCATGAAGGAGGAGGCCCTGAAGGAGCTTGAGATCTCCGGTCTGAGAGGACGGGGAGGAGCAGGATTTCCATTTCATGTGAAGGTGAGGACATCCCGCGATGCGACCGCGGATAGAAAATATGTCGTATGCAACGGCGACGAGGGTGATCCGGGGGCCTTCTCTGACAAGTGGCTGCTGGAGGATCGGCCTCATGCTGTGCTCTTCGGGATGCTGATGACCGGCATAATAACCGGTGCCGATACCGGTGTCGTCTATATAAGGGGAGAGTACCCGCTGGCAGTGAAGAGAGTTCAGGAAGCTGTCAGGCATATTGAAGAGGCAGGGATAGCAACCGGCACGGAAGGTGATGGAATATCCCGGTTCCGCTTTCACGTGGTGGAAGGCTCTGGAGCTTATATATGCGGAGAGGAGACCTCGCTGCTAAACTCAATTGAGGGTCTGCGTCCCGAGGTAAGAACACGCCCGCCGTTCCCCGCCGTCTACGGGCTATTCGGCAGACCGACGGTGCTGAGCAACGTGGAAACTTTTGCAAACATACATTACATCCTTGAGGAGGGAGGTGCCACCTGGGGTGCCATGGGCACTGAGAAGTCGCCCGGCACCAAGCTTGTTTCACTTGATGGCGCCTTCAACAGGCCCGGACTGCTCGAAGTCAAAATGGGCACCCCGCTGCGTATCGTCATAGATGAGATGGGAGGGGGTACGCGTTACCCGGTAAAGGCCTTCCAGATCGGAGGACCGCTGGGCGGGCTGGTGCCTGCCTTCAGGGTAGATGATCTGACACTCGATTTCGAGTCGTTCGCAAGGGAGGGTTTCCTCCTCGGTCATGCAGGGATTGTCTCGGTTCCGGAAGATTTCCCGGTTATCAGGCTGCTTGAGCATCTCTTCGAGTTCACCAGGAAGGAGTCATGCGGCAAGTGTTTCCCCTGCAGGCTTGGGTCAGCACGCGGCCTCGAGCTGCTCTCAGGTGCGGCAGCAAGAGGAGAGAAGATTGACAGTCAGCTTTTTGATGATCTGCTTGAAACTATGCAGCTCGGTTCGCTCTGCGCCCTGGGAGGCGGTCTGCCTCTGCCGGTGAAAAACGCACTTCACTATTTCAGCGATGAACTGAAGAATTACTTCACAGCAAAGGAGGCTTAGTCATGGAGAAAACAGCATTTATAGATAATAAGCCCTACTCAATTGAGGCGGGGGAGACAATCCTTGAGTTTGTCCGGAGGAACCTTGACCGTGACGTTATCCCCACCCTGTGCCAGGCAGATAACCTTGAGAACTACGGGTCATGCCGGGTCTGTTCGGTAGAGGTGGCGCTGAAGGAAGATGGTCCGGGAAGGGTCATGGCGTCATGCCATACTCCCGTGGCACCCGGGTACTATATCTATCCGTCAACGGAGAAGATAAAGCGGCTGCGAAGGAATATACTTGAACTGGTGCTCTCGGAGTATCCGCATGAGAGGCTCACCCCGGAGCCGGGGATGCTGCCCACGGAATTTCAGTCCGTGGTGGCTTCGGCAGGGTCTCCGGATGTCCGCTACCAGCGTAAGGTAACTGTGTATGAAAAGGACAGAAGCCGGCCCTATGTCTGGTCAGACCTCTCTGAGTGCATCAAATGCTACAGGTGCGTAAGGGCCTGCGATGAGTTGCAGGCAGAACATGTCCTTGGAATACTCGGCAGGGGCGCCGACAGCCGGATTATCAAGGGCTTTGACACTACCTTCCATGACTCACCATGCGTCTCATGCGGTGCATGCGTACAGACCTGTCCCACCAATGCGCTTCATGACCGCTACTCAGTGAAAACACTGAAGGCAGACAGTACGGTACGCACTACCTGTACCTACTGTGGTGTGGGCTGCAACCTTGATGTGAAGGTGATTGACGGGGTGGTGAAGGGCATCCAGGCCCCGCTAGACGGTGCCACCAACAGGGGACATACATGCGTGAAGGGAAGATACGCCTTTGAATTCTACAATCATCCCGAGAGGCTTCGTTCGCCGCTGGTGAGGAAAAACGGGGTGCTGACGGAGGTGTCATGGGATGAGGCCTATGACTACACGGCACAGCGCTTCCGCGAAATTAAGGAGAAACATGGCCCGGATGCACTGGCGGGAATATCCTCAGCCAGGTGCACAAACGAGGAGAACTATCTGATGCAGAAGTTTTTCAGGATCGTCATCGGCACGAACAACATCGACGGCTGTGCCAGGGTGTGCCATGCTCCCACGGCCATGGGGATGCAGTGGGCTTACGGTACAGGCGCTGCCACCAATTCAGTCGATGAGCTTTACAGGACCAGGTGCATCCTTATAATAGGCGCCAACCCGTCGTCGGCACACCCGGTGACAGGAGCACGGCTTCGGTCAGTAGTGGAGTCCGGCACCCCTCTTATTGTTATTGACCCGCTGAAAATAGAGATAGCCAGGCTCGCAAAACACCATTTACAGGTCAATCCCGGTTCCAATGTGGCCGTTCTCAACCTCTTCGCTTACTATCTGCTCAAGGAGGGATTCATTGACAGGGAGTTCATTGCCGCACGCACTGAAGGCTGGGAGGGGTTCAGGGATTATCTGCAGGCCCTTGACATAGATGCTCTTGAGAAGATCTGCGGGGTGCCGCGGGAGCAGGTAAGAGCAGCAGCCATCGAGTACGGATCGGCTCCCGCAGCAATGGAGTTCCACGGCCTGGGAGTAACAGAGCACTGGCAGGCTACGAAGGCGATAACCCTGATTTCAAATATAGCCATGATGACTGGCAATATCGGGAAAGTGGGAGCAGGCGTCAACCCGCTGCGCGGCCAGAATAATGTCCAGGGTGCTGCAGATATGGGCATACAACCTCACCAGGGGGCAGGTTATCTTGATGTCACCGATCCGGCAAACATAGCGCGGTACAATGAATACTACGGGGCAGCACACCCTTCAGTTCCCGGTTTGCGCATTCCGGAGATGTTCGCAGCTGCCGGCAGAGGTGACCTGAAGGCATTATGGATAATGGGAGAGGACATCCTTCAGACCGACCCAAACACATGCCACGTGAAGAGTTCGCTCCAGGAACTTGACCTGCTTGTAGTACAGGAGCTCTTCATGACCGAGACGGCGCGGATTGCCGATGTAGTATTCCCTGCTTCCTCGTTCCTTGAGAAGGAGGGTACATTCACCAACGGCGAGAGGAGAATACAGAAGGTGCAGCAGGCTGTTGAGCCGCTGGAAGGCACCAAGCCTGACGGTCAGATAGTGGTAGACATGATGCGTCGCATGGGTTACCCGCAGGAGGGCTACTCCGCAGACGTCATCCTGAAAGAGATAGCAGGGATAGTGCCCTTCTTCAAAGGGGTCAGGTGGGATGAACTGGGGAACAGCGGAAAGCAGTGGCCGGTCAGGGAAGATGGCACGGACACGAAAATACTGCATACCGAAACCTTCAAGCGGGGAAAGGGCAAGTTCCACTCATGGGACTATGACATCTCTCCCGAGCTTGACGAGAACGGTGCACGCTATCCTTTTATCCTGACAACAGGACGATTGCTGGAACATTACAACAGCGGCACCATGACACGCCGCACCCCCAACAGCGAACTTGTAACTGAAGATATCCTTTTCGTTCACCCGCGTGATGCCGAAACCAAGGGACTGGTGACAGGTGATTATGCGAGGATCTTCTCCGCCCGCGGAATAACAACTATGAAAGTGAAGGTTACTGACGTTGTAAAACCAGGTGTTATCTATACAACATTCCATTTCCCGGAGGCTGCAATAAACTTCCTCACAAGCGGTATAGGTGATGAGTATACCCTCACACCTGAATATAAGGTAGTGGCTGTGGATTTTGAAAAATCACATTACGGAATTTTTGCCCGCGCTGAATGCAGAACCATTATAAGAACAGACTAAAAAATGAAGAATACCCCCAAAAAATAGGGGGTGGACAATAAAAAACATATAATTTATCAAAAAATATCCCAAAAAATAGGGGGTATATTCTGAAATGATCTATTTTTGACAAAAAATCAGATCATGGCAGAATTACGTTTCAGTGCATTGAAGGAGCTTTTCAACAGGGAGCCTGTTGAGGTCTCCGTTCCGGCTGCGCCGGTTTCCACATATTTTTCTGAGAATGTTTTTGACAAGCAGAAGATGGAGCGCTTCCTCAGTCGTGAGGCGTATCGTGCTGTCATTACGGCCATTGAGGAAGGGACACAGATCAACAGGCAGATAGCCGACCAGGTGGCAACCGGAATGCAGGCATGGGCCATGGAGCACGGGGTGACACACTTCACCCACTGGTTCCATCCGCTGACTGACGCCACTGCCGAGAAGCATGACGCCTTCGTTGGAAGAGGTGAGATGGGTTCCATAATCGAGATATTCTCAGGCGAGGTGCTCGTGCAGCAGGAACCTGATGCATCAAGCTTTCCGAGCGGAGGTATCAGGAATACTTTCGAAGCCAGGGGCTATACTGCATGGGACGTATCATCTCCGGCGTTCATCGTGGGCAATACCCTCTGCATCCCAACGGTCTTCATATCTTATACCGGAGAGGCGCTTGACTACAAGACCCCCCTTCTCCGTTCACTCGCCGCACTTGACAGGGCTGCCGTGGATGTGTGCCACCTGTTCGACAAGGATGTCAGGAAGGTGATTGCAACCCTCGGATGGGAGCAGGAGTATTTCCTTATAGATGAGGCGCTTTACTATGCTCGTCCTGACCTTATGCTGGCTGACCGTACCCTGATGGGTCATCCGTCGTCAAAGGATCAGCAGCTCTCCGATCATTACTTCGGATCCATCCCTGACAGGGTGAAGTCCTTCATGAAAGAGTTTGAATACGAAGCGTACAAGCTGGGTATTCCGGTCAAGACCCGTCACAACGAGGTTGCTCCAAACCAGTTCGAATGTGCTCCCGTGTTTGAGGAAGCCAACCTGGCTGTAGACCATAACCAGCTGATAATGGATGTTATGCGCAGGGTCGCCAGGAAGCACAAGTTCAGAGTCCTCTTCCATGAGAAGCCCTTCGCCGAGGTGAATGGCTCAGGCAAACACAACAACTGGTCAATGATGACTGACACGGGTGTCAACCTTCTCTCGCCTGGCAAAAACCCGAAGACGAACATGCAGTTCCTTACCTTCCTCGTAAATGTGGTGAAGGCCGTCAACGACAACCAGGAGCTCCTTCGCGCCAGCGTCACAAATGAGAACAACTCATACAGGCTCGGCGGCCATGAGGCGCCTCCGTCAATTATATCAGTCTTCCTTGGCAGTTATCTCTCAGAAATCCTAGACAGCATCGCAAGCAAGGTCAAGGATAAGAAGATGACCCCCCAGGAAAAGACAGAGATCAAACTCGGTATTGGCAAGATCCCCGGAATTTTCCTTGACAACACTGACCGCAACCGCACCTCGCCTTTCGCATTCACAGGCAACAGGTTCGAGTTCAGGGCTGTGGGTTCATCAGCCAATTGCAGCTCGGCAATGATTGTACTTAACGCCGCCGTAGCCCGGCAGCTGAAGACATTCGCCGAAGAGGTCAACGCCCTGGCCGACAAGGGAGGGAAAAAGGATGAGGCCATCTTCCAGGTGCTTAAAAGATGCATAATCGATTCAAAACGAATTCGTTTCGAGGGCGACGGATACAGCGCCGAGTGGCACAGGGAGGCCGTTCGCAGGGGACTCTCAGCGGAGTCGAGCGTACCAAAGACACTGAAAGCATATGTCACTCCACAATCACGCGAGACGCTGGTCGGCACCGGCGTCCTTTCCGATCGCGAACTGGAAAGCAGGCTTGAGGTGGAGCTCGAGAAATTCACCAAGAAACTGCAGATTGAATCGCGCGTACTGGGCGACCTTGCAGTGAACCACATCGTTCCCACCGCAGTGAACTACATGACCTCGCTTGTGGAGAATGTACGGGGATTGCGTGAGATTTTTGATGACAACGAGTTCCTCAGACTGGCCGGAGCCCGCAAGGAGCTGATAGTAACCATCTCCGATCACATTTCAATGATAAAGAAACTTGTCACTGAGATGATAGATCAGCGCAGAAAGGCCAACGTCCTGGATGACATATATAAGAAGTCGATTGCCTATGAGTTGAAGGTCAAGCCCTACCTCGAGGAGATCAGAACTCACATTGACAGGCTGGAACTGGTGGTTGACAACGAGCTGTGGCCGCTGCCCAAATACCGGGAGCTTCTTTTTACACGCTAGAATACGCAAACATCGGTTACATTCGTTATTTTTGCAGGGTAACGAATGCATTCCGTATGAATAAGAATATATCATTGCTTGTGGTCCTGCTGTTGCTGCTTCCGGCCGCACTGAGTGCGCAGAAGCAGAAGACGGAACGCGCATATGCCGCCTATGAAGCAGGCAGCTATTACGAGGCAATTGACTACTTCAAGGATGTCTATTCAAAGTCACGTGATAAACAGGTCAAGGCTGACATGGTCTTCATGGTGTCAGAATGTTATCGCCTGATTAATGATCCGAAGAACGCTGAGCTGTGGTATAAAAGAGCTGTAAGATCACCTTTTCCCAAACCGGAAGCGCAGTACTGGCTGGCTGAGAGCAATAAGAAGCTCGGACGCTATCCACAGGCAATCGAGGAGTTCCGAAAGTATCGTCAGCTTGTCCCCGGAGACCCGCGTACCGAGCAGCAGATACGTGCCTGTGAGCTGGCGATGGAGTGGCTGTCCTCTCCTGAATCCTATAACGTAGAGGAGCTGAATGAAACCAACTCAAAGGATTCTGACTTCAGCCCGGCATACGGACGGGATGACAATGGGCTCGTCTGGTTCACCTCATCTCGCGATGATGCCCGCGGCAGCAAGGAACACGGCGCCACAGGCCAGAGCTTCACGGATATCTTCGAAACCAGGCTTGACAAGAAAGGCAAATGGAGCACACCGGTGCCGGTTGATTTTCTTAATACTGAATTCGAGGACGGTACACCCGCCTTCTCGTCGGATTTTACAGAGGTATTTTTTACCCGCTGCGAAGCTGGCAAACGTGAGAGCAAAGGTTGTGTCATCCTGTACTCGACCCGCGAAGGCACCCAATGGACTGATCCTGAAAAGATAGAGCTTCTGGCCGACTCCCTCGTGGCAGCTCATCCGGCCCTTTCTCCTGACGGCCAGACTCTTTATTTCGTTTCTGATATGCCTGGAAGCCTGGGGGGAAAAGACATTTACCGTGCCACCCGAACCTCACCGGGCAGCCCCTGGTCGCGTCCGGAAAACCTTGGCACTGATGTCAATACCCGCGGCAATGAGCTCTTTCCCTTCGTCCACTCTGACGGTACCCTGTACTTCGCCTCTGACGGCCACATAGGCATGGGCGGACTCGATATCTTCAGGGCTGTACCGCAGGGCGGCGACTCCTGGCTTGTTCAGAATATGAGGGCACCGATAAACAGCCCTGCCGATGACTTCGGTATAACCTTCGAGAGAGATGCCGAAAAGGGCATCTTCAGTTCGGCACGGAAAGGAAGGGGCGACGATGACCTTTTCACCTTCGAGATGCCACCGCTGCTGTTCACAATCACCGGACTTGTTAAGGACGAAAAGACGGGCCAGCCAGTGCAGTCAGCCACCGTCCAGCTCATTGCCAGTGACGGAGCGAACATGCAGACCGAGACCGGCGCTGCCGGCGATTTCAAATTCAGCCTGAGACCCGAGGTCGATTATATCTTCCTCGCATCGAAGAACGGATTCCTCAACGGGAAAGAGAAAGAGACCACAAGGGGACAGGACAAGAGCCGTGATTTTATGGCTACAATTCAGCTGACGCCCATCGACAGGCCAATAGAGCTTCCCAATATATTCTATGACTTTGGCAAGTGGGACCTCAGACCCGAGTCGATGGTCTCCCTTGACAAGCTTGTTGAGACCCTCAATGACAACCCGACCGTCACAATCGAGCTGATGTCGCACACCGACTCGCGCGACACCGAGGAGTTTAACCTTGATCTGTCGCAGAAGAGGGCCCAGTCTGTTGTGGACTATCTGATTGCCAAAGGCATTACAGCTGACAGACTTACGGCCCGCGGTTACGGTGAGACCAGCCCGAAGGTTGTTGATGCCGTGATAATGCAGAATGCACCCTTCCTCCGTTCGGGAGCAACACTGGATGAGCAGTATATAAATGCTCTCGACAGTGATGAGCAGAAGGAGATAGCACACCAGGTCAACCGCCGTACCGAGTTCAGGGTGCTGCGTACCGATTATGTGCCCTCCAGATAGAAAGAGGCCGCAGAAGCTATTATGACAGACACATCACGCTATGCAAAGAGAGGCGTCTCCTCGGGCAAGGAGGAGGTCCATGCGGCTATCAGCAAGGTTGACCGCGGTCTGTTCCCCAGAGCGTTCTGCAAAATCATTCCTGACATACTGGGTGGCGACAACGCCTGGTGCAACATCATGCATGCCGACGGAGCCGGAACGAAATCATCACTGGCATACATCTGCTGGAAGGAGACTGGCGATCTGTCTGTATGGAAGGGTATTGCCCAGGACGCAGTGGTGATGAACCTCGACGACCTCCTTTGCGTGGGAGTGACTGAAAACATACTCCTCTCCTCGACTATCGGAAGGAATAAGAACCTTATCCCGGGCGAAGTTATAAGGGCCATTATTGAAGGGACCGAGGAGTTTCTTGCACGCATGAGAGATGCCGGTATTGGCATATGGTCTACGGGTGGTGAGACAGCTGATGTGGGAGACCTGGTCAGGACTGTCATAGTTGATTCTACTGTGACCGCCCGCATGCCCAGGGCTGATGTAATTGACAATGCCAATATCAGGCCGGGGGATGTGATAGTTGGGCTGGCCTCATTCGGCCAGACCACGTACGAGGATGAGTATAACGGCGGGATGGGCAGCAACGGACTGACATCCGCCCGTCACGATGTCTTTGGAAAATACCTTGCCGGGCTCTATCCGGAAAGCTATGACAGTGAGATTCCTGCCTCACTGGTATACAGCGGCCCGATGAAGCTGACCGACCCCACCGCAGTGCCGGGCGTCAGTGCGGGGAAGCTTGTACTGTCGCCTACCCGGACCTATGCGCCGGTAATCAGGAAAGTTCTTGAGACTATGAGGCCTTCCGTACACGGGATGGTTCACTGTTCAGGAGGCGGGCAGACAAAGATTCTGCACTTTATTGATGAAATGCATGTCATAAAGGATAACCTCTTCCCCGTTCCGCCTCTGTTTGAGCTGATTCAAAAGAGTTCGGGCACCCCATGGGAGGAGATGTACCGCGTCTTCAACATGGGTCACAGGATGGAGCTTTATGTTGATGAGGCAGATTCCGCTGCAGTAATTGACATAGCCGCCGGCTTCAACCTGGATGCACGTATTGTCGGCCGCTGTGAGCCCTCCGCCGGCCGGCACCTTACTATTAGCACCCCTACCGGGAAATATAATTATTGATTGCCGATTGCTCACTGCCCACTGCCGACTTCACTGATGGATATTGGCAATTGCCCGATTATAATTACCTTTGCACCCTGAAATTTAGCATCCTATGGCGAACAATATGATTCTTGAGAGACTTCTTGGAGTGAAGAAGCGCTTCGTGGAAGTGGGTGAGCTCCTGACTTCTCCCGACGTGTTGTCTGACATGAAGCGTTATATCAGGCTGAACAAGGAATACAAGGAGCTTAAGCCTGTGGTGGAGGCATATGAGAAGTACAAGAGTGCCATCGACAACCTGGAGAGCACAAGGGCTCTTTTAGCTGCAGAGAAGGATGAGGAGATGCGTGAGATGGCAAAGGGGGAGATAGACACGCTGCTTGCGACAATTCCCGATATGGAGGAGGATATCAGGTTCCTTCTGCTCCCGGCAGACCCGGAGGATGAGAAGAACGCTGTCATGGAGATCAGGGCCGGTACCGGGGGTGATGAGGCGAGTATTTTTGCAGGTGACCTGTACCGGATGTACTCAAAATACATTGAGTCGAGGGGCTGGAGGGTAGATCTGAACTACTTTACCGAAGGGACTGCCGGAGGGTATAAGGAGATTGTGTTTGCAATACAGGGCGAAGGCGTTTACGGCATTATGAAGTATGAGTCTGGCGTGCACCGTGTTCAGCGTGTGCCCCAGACCGAAACACAGGGCCGCATACATACCTCAGCTGCCACGGTTGCAGTGCTGCCCGAAGCAGGCGAATTTGACATCGAGATACGTAACGAGGATATACGCAAGGATACATACTGTTCATCGGGTCCGGGCGGACAGAGCGTCAACACCACCTACTCGGCGATCAGGCTCACACACGTACCAACAGGTATCGTTGTCACCTGTCAGGATGAGAAATCGCAGATCAAGAACTTCGAGAAAGCGATGAAGGAGCTGCGCACACGCCTGTATAACCTCGAGTATCAGAAGTACCTCGATGAAATCTCGCTCAAGCGCAAGACAATGGTCTCCTCCGGGGACCGGTCTGCAAAGATCAGAACTTACAACTATCCCCAGGGAAGGGTCACTGACCACCGCATCAACCTGACAATCTATAACCTGCCGGTAGTGCTCGACGGGAACATACAGGAACTGCTCGATAAGCTTCAGATGGCAGAGAATGCTGAGCGCCTGAAGGCAAGCGACTATTAATATCCGGATAATGCATTCAAAAGAAATATTTCAGCAGATACTGAAAAAGAGGTCCTTCCTGTGCGTCGGACTTGATCCAGAGATATCCAAACTGCCGGCTTGCATTGCAGGTCTGGAAGAGCCGATATTTGAGTTCAACAGGAGGATAATCGATGCCACCCACAGGTACACTGTGGCCTACAAGCCCAATTTCGCCTTTTACGAATCTTATGGCCCAAGGGGAATGGCTGCTCTTGACAAGACAGTCAGGTATATAAATAAGCTCGACACAAATATTTTTATAATCGCCGATGCTAAGCGCGGTGATATCGGCAATACTTCCAAGATGTACGCCAGGGCTGTCTTCGGAGAGATGCCGTTTGATGCTGTGACCGTGGCTCCGTACATGGGAGAGGATTCTATAACACCCTTTCTCTCGTACCCCGGCAAATGGGCCATTATACTTGCGCTGACATCCAACAGGGGGGCTGATGACTTCCAGTATCATACTGATAAGGGACAGAGGCTCTTTGAGAAGGTGCTTAATGTGACACAAAGATGGGGAACGACGGACAACATAATGTATGTCGTGGGTGCCACAAAGGCGGAGATGCTTGCAGACATACGGAAGATAGTACCTGATCATTTCCTTCTTGTGCCCGGTGTGGGTGCCCAGGGTGGAAGTCTTGAGGATGTGGCTCGGTACGGTATGAACAAACAGTGCGGCCTGCTTGTCAACTCATCTAGGGGTATCATATATGCAGACAGCAGTGATCATTTTGACACCGTAGCCGGCGAAAAGGCCCATGAGATGCAGGAGGAGATGGCCGGCTATCTCGCAGAGAAGTTCAATGTCTGAAAGTTTTTAAGTCTGAAGGTCTGAGGGGCTGAAGGTCTGAAGGTCTGAGGGTCTGAGGGTCTGAAGGTCTCCAGTCCTGACTGCCGACTGCTGACTGCAGACTGCCGACTGGATTTCTGCCGACTGCTGACTGCCGACTGGATTACTGCCTACTGCCTACTGCCGACTGGACTACTGCCTACTGCCTACTGCCTACTGCCGACTGGACTACTGCCTACTGCCTACTGCCTACTGCCGACTGGGCTACTGCCTACTGCCTACTACCTACTGCCGACTGGACTACTGCCTACTGCCTACTGCCTACTGGCTTACTGCCTGCCACCTCAGCTGCTACCATCATCCTGATGGGCGGAATGATGAACGCCAATATCCCCAACACAGCTATTCCAATGCCGGAGATGATGAATGCGTTTCCGATACCGATGGAATCCGCGATATACCCTGTCGCCAGCAAACCTATCATTGAAGGCAGTAATGTAACACTGGAATACAATGAGAATACCCTTCCCAGGGCTGTCGGTTCGACCATGGTCTGCAGGATCACGGTGAAGCTACCAGAATAGATTGTCATTGTCACCCCGCCCAGAACGGTGATGGCGGCGAACCATGCAAACCCTGTCGGAGGAAGGATTCCGGAAAAGAGGAAGGTGAGTCCCAGCACCATGTATGTCAGGTTGATCAGAACAACCTTGAAGTTGTTGAGGCGCTTATACCCGATTATTGCTCCTCCGATAAGCATTCCTATGCCCCATGCTATCTCAACAATGCTCATCATGTAGGTGGTACCCTGGAAGTGGTCCAGGGTCATGAGCGGGAACAGAGCTGCAACAGGCATGATGAAGAACATTGCCGACAGTGCGAGGATGAAGAGCCACAACAGACCCGGTTTGCTGTATATCTCCCTCAGTCCCTCGAGAAGTTCCCTGCCAAGGTGAGGATTGGTCTTCTCAGCCTTTTCCGGGTCAGGGATATGTACAATCAGCAGGGTGGATATCCCTATTATTGCGCCGGCAACGTCGATCAGCAGTATCCACTGCAGCTCAAACAGGCTAATTAGCAGGGCTGCCAGTGCCGGGCTGGCTATAGTGCTGACCGAGTGAATCATGTTGTTTATCCCTGCTATCCTCATCAGTTTGTCCTGCGGAGCCAGCAGCGGTACCGAAGCCTGCATGGCCGGGACATGGAATGCCATCCCGGCAGAGCGAAGCACCAGCAGCAGGTATACGTAGAATACCTTTGGCTCGGTAATCCAGAAGAGTGATGCCAGCAGCAGTGTGCACAGTGCGATGAACAGGTCCGCAAAGATCATCGTACGCTTGCGGTTCCATCTGTCGACCAGCACACCGGTAAACAGCCCCAGAACCATCTGAGGAAGGAGGGATGCGATTGTTGCATATGCCAGCACCTCCGCTGACCTTGTCTCGACACTGAGCCAGAAGATGACAGCATAGCCAACCACGTAGCTGCTCAGTGTGGAGAACAGCTGACCGGTAAATATTATGGTAAATACCCGCTTCCAGTCCTGCATCGTCTTACAGAAACAAAGATTTCCCCAAATCGGTTTTATAAATGTCCGGCAAATTTAAGTCTTTTCATCCTTTTACCTTTAGAAAGACATCTCACATTCTTATTATCCGGTCATAAATATTTTTCATCATTACTGTATATCCAGCATGGAATCTAACGTTTATATCCAATATCCTTAAAACCTTTTATATGAAAAACGCAATTTTTCTTATTGCTGCTGTCCTTTTGGCGCTTAACATCTCGTGCAAGAAGGATCCTCCTGAAGAGAAATCCTATCCCACAAGCGGATTGGTTTCATACTTCGATTTTGACAACAACCTGAAGGATAAACTGGGCAACACTCCTGACGGTACCAATCACGGAAGCGCCATCTTTTCTGAGGGAAAGGCGGGGCAGGCTATTACTTTTAACGGCTCCGGCCAGTACATCGAGTTCGCGCGAAGCACTTACAGGAGCGGGAACAATATAAGCGTTTCGGTCTGGCTCAAAAGAACAGGAAGCGCAGGACTCTATGCAATCATGTGTGATGACTTCGGTGTCTGGGAAAACAGCACAAACGCCGGAATGGCTATCTCTTTGCCACATACGGCCAGTGCTTCGGGACCCTTTACCCCCAATGAATGGACACACCTGGTCGGCACCTATGACGGTACTAATATAAAAGCTTATATCAACGGTATACTGAAGGAAACAACAAGCCATCCCGGTGACATCGATGTATGGGTTGTCAATCTTATAATTGGGAAATTCGACACTGAGTACTGGTCCGGCAGCATTGATGATCTGTTCATATACAGTAAAGCCCTGTCCCAGTCAGAAGTGGACCAGCTTTATAGTTACCACTGATTCATTTAGTTATCAGTTACTTCATAATTAACTGTGCAAGTCCCGGCCTGTCAAGGTCCGGGACTTTTTCTTATTAATCCGGTTTCACCACATCAGATCGATAAGCAAGGTCCGTACTTATTCATTCAATGTGGGAATATTGTAAATTTTTATGGAAATTCTGTAACGGTTCAAAGATGAAAGTGGTACAACTTTGTCCTGTTATCTGGGAGAGTTTTATAACGCTTAATAATCCGGTTTATGCACAAGAAGGACATACAATTACTGGAGGATCCAAATGCCAAATCAAAATTATCGCTTGCAATCCTGCTGGCGTATGGAATAGTGATGACAGGGTTCCTTGCATTTGTCGGAGTAATCTATTTATTCTCCCATATGATAAGCAAGTCCGGCTTGTAAGGTAATGTAATTTGTATAACAGATTTTCAACCGCATTTTATTAAGGCATAATTGTTTTATGTGAGACAGAGAGGTTAGTTTTCGTTGGTTAGGAGAGTTCGCCAGGTGCTGAAACCCCGGCGGACAAATCAGGGTTTAAGGGTTTAACGGTTTCAGGGTTAACAGGGTGTCCGGACTTCAGCGTGACTGATGAACGGAACCCTGTTTTTCTTTGTCTACCCGGGTACCAGGTGCATCATAAATGACTGCTGCCGGCTTAATTCAATTATTTTCCGATCAAGGGTTTCAGCCTCCGGATGTCTTCCATACTAAATGACTCTTCAAATAGCTTCACATCAGAGCTTACACTGTAATTCTCAAGATATTCTTCCCTTAATTTCCTCAGGTAATCCTTATTCTGAATAGAATTGAAGTTCAGGATCTGGATTGCTGATCTTGGCAGTTCCCTGTTCCAGTAATCGGGATTCACCTTTACTATTCGCGGAAATATACTGTCCATTCCTTCGGCGCCTGGTTTATGATAAACCCGGGAGATTCCGCCGCCGAAATAAGCCGGTTTGTCACGATATTCTTCAGGAATGTCATTCCACTCCTTCTCAATGAATTCGTTCAGGTACTGGGCGGCTATCTCATTATCTTCTTTTTTAGCATTCTCCCTTACTGCCGCGAAGGCTTCATTTACAGTTACCGGGATCCAGTATGGTGGTCTTGACGGGTCATAAATAACGAACCACTCACCGTCGTAAACATCAATGCCGGGCTCCACCGTACTTTTCCTTAATGGGGCCGTAAAATATCCATGGTTGGCATCATGGCTGTACGATGCCCCCCATCCGGGTTTAGCCTGATTTATGTAGAGCGACCATTCAGGCGGCTCAATCAGATTCATTGCAGGAGTACCATCCTTCTTTCTGAACCAGGAAGCAAATTCGAAACTAATCCTTGCAGGTATGCCGTATCCACTGACCTCCTTGCAGTTGAGATTATAAATCCTTGCTCTTCCCTCGAAACCCTTAAGATCCCTGAG
>Ga0209575_10000386_pt1 | contig 31416 bp, 31 predicted proteins | sample Medcelwee11metaG_FD_187172 | JGI IMG/M metagenome (GOLD analysis project Ga0209575, IMG submission 187172) | Freshwater pond sediment microbial communities from the University of Edinburgh, under environmental carbon perturbations - Medium... | ecosystem: Environmental > Aquatic > Freshwater >...
AATTCTTAAAACAAGATTTTTTTTCATTTCTTTTTCTCCTTTTTTTTAATTTTTAATGTACCAATATTAAGAGGCCTGAAATAAAAAACCTCTTCCTATCCCAGAAAGAGGTTTGTGAAGATAAATAAATAAAAATCTAAATCAACCGCTTTCTAGAACTAGAAGAGGTTTTGTGATGATTTTTGGAAATTCTTTTTAGCATTAAGCTGTATCCACCCGTGCCTTCTTGAAACCATTTGGAAATTCGTGCCACTGTGGTTGAACTAAGGCCGGTTTCTTTTTCAATTTCATAATAAGTTTTTTTCGCGTCCAACATTCGCACCGCTTTCCAGCGATTGCCCAATTCCAAAATTTCCTTTTCTGTCAGAAGGTCACGAAAAAACATCTTAGCTTCTTGTTTGCTTTCCAGCGCTAAAATAGCTTTCATCAAATCTTCAGTTTTATTGTCATTCAACTTTTTCATTGTTTTATACTACTTTATTATACTAAACTACTTTACTTAGATAAAGTATAACAAACATAAAAATATTGTCAAGACAAAAACACAAGAACGCATCACTACACTCTAAAATCAGAATAAATGTTTTCCAACATACTCAATGATTGATACTCCAGCAAAGGCTACTACAGTCCAGTATGCATTTCCAATCACAAGACTAGACATAAAAATTTTCCAGTCTCTTTTTGACATACCGGAATACTGATGCGCTCCGTGTCGCATATAGGCTGTAGTAATAAATGGATCAAATTGAATTGATAGAAATATAAGCAAAATCGGATCACTTTTTTTCATTATCCAAGAAGTGAATTTTCCAACTATTGATTTTCCATTGTATTCCTTAAGCCCCTTAATTGTTTCAATTCCCAACCAGTCTTTCTTGGCCCAATCATAAAAAATCATAATCAAATAACAAATTAAGAAAGATAGAATGGTCATAACTGCTCCTCCACCCAATATCCCCATTTTCCATATCACAAAAGGATAAAGTATATAATTAAAAACAAAATCTATACTTTCATTCACAAAATATCCAACACCCAAAATTCCCAACCTTTTCTTTTCTTTGACTAGGAATTTGACCAACCACTCAGAAAATTTTCCTGTTAAATAGTTGTCTCCTGCCATCGCCAAGCCTGGCAATGTCATGCCTAAAACAAAAACCACTTTCATTTCTCCTAGTGCCGGACCGGATAGAAAGCTAACTAGCGCTGGGCTAAAAATCAAACCGGAGATAAAAGAAAATAGAATAACCAGAGAAAAATTCTTCATTCTTTCGCAGTCATCATGCCAAATCATTCCGATTTGACTTGCCATTACCATACCGGCGCCTAAGCCAGACATAACTCTTCCTAGAGCAAAAAAACTTGCGTCAGAAAGAAAAAAATTAACCAAGCTTCCTAAGATCATAAAAGCAAGTCCGGGACGCATAACACTTTCTATTTTCCTGCTAGTTTTGAAAATCTCAGAGAAAGCCAAGAAAACTAGAAAGGAAATGACAAAAGAGAAAAAGAAATCGCTTGATTTTACTTGCAAAAAAGAAACCGCTGTAATTTGCATTGCGATAATAAAATCTACCAAAATTAGGTAGAAAAAGAAAGCTTTTTTATTGTCACCCGTATTTATTTTCATAACCTAATATTATACACCTAAATCGCCATTTTGTCCAATGTAAAAGCACTATTTGCCTCTAATAAAGCAAAAAACGAAGATGGGACTTCGTTTAATTGCCAAATCTGGCTATAAAATCAAAACAACCCCGTACTGAGATATTTTTCGCCTCGATCGGGGAAGATAATCGCAATTCTACCTTTGTCTATTTTCTGGGCAATTTGAAAAGCAGCAAGCATTGTAGCGCCACTGGACATTCCAACAAAAAGTCCTTCGCGTCTTGCCAATTGTCGTGTCATTTCAAAAGCTTTTTCACTTTCTGTCGTCACAAATTCATCAATTTTGTTTTTGTCATACAGTTTGGGCACAATCGCCTCTTCCATATTTTTCAGTCCTTGGATATAATGATTTTTTTCCGGATAAGCACAAACAATTTTTATTTTTGGATTTAATTTTTTCAAATATTCACTCACGCCCATAATCGTCCCGGAAGTTCCAATGGAAGAAACGAAATAATCTATCTTGCCTTCCATGTCCCGCCAAATCTCCTTGGCGGTCGCTTCATAATGCGCCAACTTATTATTCTTATTAGAAAACTGATCCGGCATAAAATATTTCTGAGGATTTTTTTTGACCAGTTCTCGCGCCTTCCAAATTGCCCCGTCTGTTCCTTTTTTCGCATCAGTCAAGATTACCTTAACGCCAAAAGCTTCAATCATTTTTCGCCTTTCAATGGAAACCGCGCTACTCATCACAATTTCAACGGCGTATCCCAGAACTGCTGCGATCATAGCCAAGCCGATGCCGGTGTTGCCAGAAGTTGGTTCGATGATAGTTTTTTCTTTTGTTAGTTGTCTGTTTCTCTCGGCTTCGCGAATCATTTTCAAAGCGATTCGGTCTTTGATGCTCCCCCCAGGGTTAGCGCCTTCTAGTTTGGCAAAAATTTCCACGCCTTTTTTCAAATTAAAATTATTAATTCTTACCATCGGCGTGTTCCCAATTTGCTCTAAAATATTTTTGTAAATCATAAAATTTGAATTTATTTTTTAAAATTAAAAAAATCTCGATCACGCTCGAGAAATTTTGCTTAGTTTATATTTGAAAATTATTTAGCTAACAACAAAAATTTCTCGAACATATTTTTTCGAGACAACAGCATATCACAACTGCTGTTTTATTTTGTTTGTATTGCATATTTTAGTTTATAACTTCTTGCGGTTTAACTTCTTCCTCTTCTCCCTCAACTTCTTCTCCTTTTTCTTCCTCAACTTCTTCTATTTCTTCGGTTTCTCCTTCAGTTTCTTCTCCTTCTTCCTCCTCTTCTTCTTCGACTTCTCCCTCTTCATCTTCTTCAATTGGATTATTTAGCAAATATTCCGCCGGATCACTACATTCCACTTCTTGTTCAATTTTAGTTTCTTCATCGCAAAAAACTATTTCACAATCATCTTCTGTGAGAGCGTCGCACTCCATCGGCAAACACGATTCGTCTTCATCCGGATTACAAAGCGGAACATTATAGGCTTTTCTTCTGATTAGTTGATAGTACCAAATGTCATTTTCTTCATCTCCCGTACAAGCTTCACCCTCTTCAGTTGAATTTGGATCACACTCCCAAACAAAACATTTTTCCGTTTCCGGATCACAATCCGCCTGCGCTTCCACGATATAGTTTTTGAAAACCACTATGCGTAGATATGTCGCGCCGATTGAGCCGAAGATAAGCGCAAACAGAACTATGAAAAATATTTTATTTTTTTTGTCCATTTTTTATTTGTTTTTAAACCGATTTAGCCAATATTAATTTTTCCATTTTTACCACTCTGTTTTCTAATTTATTAAATTCCTCCCGATCAACTTTTTCCGAAAGTTTATGTTTTATCTCAGTAATATCGCTTTGCATACTATCGAGTCTACCATTAATAGATTTGATATTTTTAACTATTTCTCCATGCTGTTCACCGATAACCTCAATGCCACCATTTATCTGTTCTAGCATTGACATCACCTCACCTGCTTTGTATGTTTTTTCTTCGCTCATATTTTTAAAACTAAGTTTATTTTTATATATACATCTTACCACTCTCACATTTTCCGTCAATCGATAATTATCCCTTATTTTATCTTCTCAATTTCTTCCAAAAGTGCCGAGAGAATTTGATCTTCCTTGACTGATTTTATCACTTTGCCTTTGACAAAAATTGCGCCCATGCCTTTTCCACCAGCCACTCCAATATCCGCCTCACGCGCTTCCCCAGGACCATTCACTACGCAACCCATCACTGCAATATGAATATCTTTGTCTATATCTTTCACAGCTTCTTCTACTTTTTTAGCTAAATTAATTAGACCAATTTGCGTCCTTCCACAAGTTGGACAACTAGTCACTGTCACTCCCTTTTTTCGCAACTTCAATGATTTTAGAATTTCCCAAGCTACTCCGATTTCATCCAATGGATCAGCAGTGAGTGACACGCGAAGAGTGGCACCAATTCCTTCATAGAGCAAAATTCCAAGACCAATTGAAGACATAATTGTTCCGCGAAAAATTGTGCCCGCCTCTGTCACTCCGATATGTAATGGATATTTAACTTTCTTGGAAAGCAAACGATAAGCCTCGACTGTTCTTTCAATGTCCGATGCCTTAAGCGAAATCAAAATATCCTTAAAATTGTGACGCTCCAAAATTTTGATATGGCGCATTGCCGATTCCACCATACCCTCTGCCGTCACCTTATTTTTATATTTTTTCAAAATATCTTTTTGGAGTGATCCACCGTTAATTCCAATCCTAATCGGAATTTTTTTCTTTTTGCATGCCATAACTACCGCTTTCACTTTTTCATCTGATCCAATGTTCCCAGGATTGATTCTTATCTTATCCACTCCTTGAATAATAGCTTCTAAGGCTAGCTGATAATCAAAATGAATATCCGCCACTAATGGAATATGGATTTGTCTTTTTATCTCACCCAAAACTTTTGCTGCTACTATATCTGGCACTGCCACTCGCACAATCTCACAGCCGATTTTTTCCAAAGCTAAAATCTGCTTAACTGTTGCCTTGACATCGCGCGTATTAGTGTTACACATTGATTGAACTCTGACTGGATTATTTCCCCCTAATTTATACGGACCGACTTTGACAACTCTTGAGATGTATTTTTTCATTTAAATTGTTTAAAAATTATTTCTATTTTATAGTCTATCAAATTTTTACAAATAAAAAAAGAGCGTGTAAATTTAGATTAAATTTACACGCTCAAACTAATAGACTTCTCAAAATTATTGGACCTTATCAATAATTTCAATTAGCTCATCAACCGTATCAACAATAAATTCCGGATCTTCCAAGATAAGTGATTTTCGTGGCTGATATCCCCATGTGACCGCAATAGTTCTGACACCAGCTTTTTTCCCTTGAGAAATATCGCTCCGACAATCACCAACCATAAAGGTCGTATTTCTTGTTTCTGCCAGATCTTCCATTGTTTGCACAATTTTTTCACATTTTGGCAATTTGTTTGTGCCTACATGAATAGTCTGGAATAAATTTTGAATATCGGCTTTTTTGAGATATCGCTCGATCTCCCACTGAGAATTAGAACTCACGATAGCCAATTTGGATTTTCTATTGAAGTATTTCGTAGCTTCAATAATTCCAGAAAAAAAAGGCGACATAGAATGATCGGCTTTTTGTAAATTGAAAAAGTTTGAAGAAAATGTTTCAATAAGATCTTCCCGCATTCCTATTCGGCGAGCAAGATCAACTAAGGTAAAGCTATGTATGTAGCGGAAATCATCCCGGATAAACGATCTTCCACTCCATACTTGTTTTTGAGCAACACAACATATTCCAAATAATTGTTCAAAAGAATCAACAAAAACTCCATCCCAATCAAAAATTACAAGCATTTTTCACCTCCTTAAATTTAAAAGAACCGCTAAATTATAAAAAAATGTGACGGAAGAGTCATTAACGCTTCCGTCGTAAATAAAACAAAAAACCAAACAAAATTAGAAGTTAATTAATTCGGGAACTTTTGCCTTTAATGCCTTGATTATATCCGAGTTGGCTTTTTTAATTTCAGTATAAAATTCTTGAGCAAATTTCCCTCCTTCTCCAATCAATCCCTTGATTCTTTTGATTTCTTTTCCATCCTCTTTTAGGATAGCCTCAATTAAAATCCCAAGAATCGTCTTACTCTTGCAATCATCCATCCTCATTCCTCCTTTTGATTGTTTGTTGATTGTTTGTTGGCTGTTTTTTGTTTAATGAATACTAACAAAAATAGCTAATAAAATCAAGTTTTTAATGCTCAACAATTTCCAATTTTATTTTCCCATCTTTTGCCGAAAATTTCACTGTTCCGCCGATTGGGAAAGTTATCATTGATTGAGTGTGTCCAAAATCAGCGTTAATAATAATTGGAATTTTTTCTAATTCTTTTTTAGTTTTGATAATTTTCAAAAGCTTTTCGTTGGTAATTTCGCTAGCTCGTTGAAAACGCCCGAAAACAATTCCTCGCACTTTGCCAAAGCTCGGCAAATGCAAAAGAGATTGAAGATTTCGATCAAATTCAACTGCATTAGATACATAATCATCTTCGATAAACAAAACTGAACTTGAAATATCAGGAAAAAACTCAGTCCCCTGAAGCAAGTTAAGCGTGCAAAGATTACCACCCAATAATGTACCTTCGGTCTTGCCTTCATCAACAATCAGAGGTCCTTCGTTTTTGAAAAAAGTTCTATTTTTTTGATCTAAATAATATTTATCGTCACTCCACTTTTGAGATGGCACAATCTCAAAAGATTTTTTCGAAAATAAACATTTTTCAAAATATTCCAATGTATAATCAAAACCTCTCTTGTCACCAAAAGTAGCATAGGCCGGACCGGAATAATTCACTAGTCCTGTTTTGGCAAAGATAGCATTGCCTAGCGCTGTGATATCCGAATATCCGCAAAATATTTTAGGATTTTTTTTGATCAAATTCCAATCGCCATCGGAAATGCCATTGTGAATATTCGTAGTATCATTAATTTGTCGATAAAGATTGGTTTCTTATGAGCAAATTCTTTTCCTAAAAATTTATCCCCCTTAGGCTCCATAGCTAAAGACACATCCAAAAAACCATCCGTCACTAAATTAAGCCAGAGAATTTGAACAGCTAGAATTGGCAAAGGAAAACCCAAAATGATTGCTCCAATAATAGTGAGTACTTCTCCAACATTAGTAGAGAATAAATATAAAATAACTCTTTTTATTGTTTTATAAATATTTCTCCCTTCCTCGATACCTGAAACAATACTGCCGAAATTATCGTCCAACAAAATAATATCCGAAGCCTCTTTGGCAACTTCCGTGCCAATTTTTCCCATGGCTACACCCACATCCGCTGAAGTCAAAGATAGGGCATCATTGACACCGTCTCCTGTCATAGCGATTGTCTTGCCCGCGAGCTTATAGGCGTTTATTATTTTTAATTTATGTAGTGGATTTGTTCTGGCAAAAACACTCACCCCTTCTAAATTTTGCGACAATTCTTCTACTGACATCCGATCAACATCCATGCCTTCGATAATTTTGTCTCCTATTTGAAAAATTCCAATTTCCTTGGCAATCGCCTTGGCAGTGATACGATAATCTCCAGTTATCATAACAAGCCCTATCTGGGCTCCGCGTACTTTCTCGACTGCTTCTCTAACTTCTTCCCTTGGCAAATCCTTGATGCCTAAGAAGCCCACAAAATCAATTTTTGACAACTTGTCCGGAATTTTATAATCCTTGGAAACATTTTTCATTCCCAGTGCCACCACCCTAAGTCCTCGAGCAGACATTTCCACAAAAACATTTCTCAATTCTTCTTCTTTTTTTTGATCTAAATTTGAAATATCCAAAATTTCTTCCGGCGCGCCAACCGCCATCAAAATATGCTGGCTTTTTTCTTGATACAAAATCGCGTGATATTTTAGTTTATAATCAAAAGGCTTCTCTTCTATTTTGATAAATTCCTTTTGCAAATCTCCGCGGTTAAAACCAATTTTTTGGGAAAAAACCAGCGTAGCCGCTTCTGTCGGATCGCCGGATATTTTCCAAATTCCCAAATCGTTGTCAAAAGCCGAGTGAGCACTACTGCAAAGCGCGCCTATTTTTCCGGCTAATAATAATTCCGGATGATTAAGGGGTTCAATTATTTTCCCGTTTAATTCTATCTCCCCCTTGGGTTCATATCCCACGCCTTGGACTAAGAAATTTTTTCCGCCGATATACACCTCCTCAACGGTAAGTTCGTTTTTAGTTATAGTACCAGTTTTGTCAGTGGCAATTACATTTATCTGACCCAGCGCTTCTACAGCTTGAAGTTTTTTCACCAAAACATTGCGCTTACCCATCCGCCAAACTCCAGCCGCCAAAACCAAAGTCACGACAATCGGCAATCCTTCAGGAATAATAGAAACTGAAACAGCTACAATTGTGATGAATATTTCCTTAATCGGATGGCCATAAGCCAAGCCTATTCCAAAAAGCGCCATTCCAATCAAGAAAACTGAAAATATTATAAACCGAGAAAGCCGGCGGATATTTTTTTTAAGTGGTAAGTCCTCATCAATGCCGGAAATTTTGTTGGCAATTGCGCCTATGACCGTATCACTTCCAATTGCTGTCACAATCGCTTTGCCATTTCCAAAAACAACACTAGTCCCCTTAAAGACCATATTCTTTTGATCAGAAATTGCAATGTTATCTTTTTTTATATCAGCAGAGATTTTGAATTTCGGATTGGACTCTCCCGTGAGAGCTGCCTCATCAACTTGCAAAGATTCACTATGAAGAATTCTCCCATCCGCCGGAATTTTTTCTCCTTCGCGCAAAACAATCACATCCCCAAGAGTAATTTCTTCTTCACTAATGATATATTCTTCTTCATTGCGAATAACCGAAGCGTTTGATTTGATGAAATTTCTAAGGGCTAAAAAAATGTTTCTGGCTTTTCCTTCTTGAATAGTCCCAACTATAGCATTGAAAAAAAGTACCGAAAAAATAACTAATCCATCCATGCGCTCCCCTGCCAAAAAAACAGCGCCGGCCGATATGAGCAAAATAAAAATAAGCGGGCTTTGAAATTGACGGAAAAATATTAATACTATGCTATCCGCTTTGGCTTCGGGTAATTTGTTAGGTCCATAGCGTAAAAAACGTTTTTGAGCCTCTGCTTTTCCCAAGCCATGTTCGCTTGTTTCCAAGCTTTGATAGATTGCTGATAATCTTTTATTATAATAATTTTCTTTTTCCATGCTTCTATAATACCATAGAATTTTCTAAATATTAAATTACCAAACTTACCCCGGACCGGAATCTTCCCCCGTTTCAAATTTAGATCTTCTGCCAAGGAAAAAAGATTTTTCTGCTCTCATCCAAAAAACAAGCACCGTGCTAAACCAAAGAATAGAAATGAAAAAACGCAGTTCTGGAAAGATGAAGAAAAATATCCAGCCCAAAAAGACCAGTGCTGTGCAAGTGGGGTGAACACATTTTCCATAAACTCCTAGATCAATCATTCTTCTCATCTCCGAAGCTGAATAGAGCCGGAATTTTCTTCTTTCCCAAATAGCACTAGGGACATAATACATTAGAAAAAGAAAAAGAAAAGTAGCCAAAAAAATAGCCGAGAAATAGACATCGATATTTTTTTTATAAAGCAAAATTCCAGAGGGGATAAAAATAAAAGCCAAGACCACTCCGCAAGCTACCAAAATCCACATATAGATGTGAGAGATAAATCTTTTTTTTATTCCTTTTTTATTATACATATATTTCGAATAAATAAGCACTATTAATACAAAAAATAAGCCTTATTCTTTCGAAAAACTTTATCCACAGCTACCCTCACCTTGCGCGTCTCGTGAATAAATTGTATAATTTGAATGTAATATAAATATAAAAATAAATATCCACTCAAAATTTAGTGGGAAAATTAAAATGGAAGAAAAAGACAAACAAACACCTGCCCGCAATGCTTCGCATAGCGATGCAGGCGGGAACGAAAAAGTCCAGGCTCTTCGCGAAATGATTTATAGCGCCGAAAAAACTTTGCAAGGCGCCAAATCAATGCTTTTGCAACTTGAAGGCAAAAAGAAAGTTGGGCGCAGAAAAAAAATAAGCGATGAAGATGCGCAGGATGGCAGAGTAATCGAAGGAACTTTTGACGGACAAATTATGATTGGTACTGACGGTAAACAATATCCAGTACCAGCCAACTACGCTTCAAAATCAAAACTTGTCGAGGGAGATATGCTCAAACTCACCATCACTCCCGACGGGTCTTTCATATATAAACAAATCGGACCGACTGATCGAAAAAGAGTTATCGGAGTGGCTAATCTGGATGCAGACGGCGACTATTTTGTGGCGGCTGAAGGCAAGGCCTACAAAATTCTTCTAGCCTCTATCACCTATTTCAAAGTTGAACCAGGCGATGAAGTGACTCTGGTGTTACCAAAAAATATTGACTCCGATTGGGGCTCCATCGAAAATGTTTTGCAAAAAACTGCTAGTCAGAAAAAAGCAACGCCGAATTATTCACAAAAAAGTATTGACGAGGTTTTAAGAGACGAAAATAAGCTTGAGGAAAACAAAACTGACGCGCCAATAAACACCAGTGAATCGCTTATGGATGAATGGGCGCCAGATCTTGAAGAACTAAAAAAAGAATTAAACAATAATCTAAATTCAAATTCTTGATTTTTATGAAAACATACTTGCAAGCTATGCCAAAAAAAGATTTTTGGCTCGGAATGTTATCTGGCTTTTTAATTGGTCTTCTTTTTATGCCAGTGCTGGCTGTGGCTAAACCTGATCTCTATATCAGACTAAAAATGGCCATCCTTCCTTTTTTTCTTATTGGTACTCCACTAGGGTTGGCTATTGCACATCTTGTTGGCAAAAAAATTCCAGTTATCTGGCAACTTGGAAAATTTGGAGTCACGGGAGTTTTGAATGTCTTGGTTGATTTTGGAGTGCTATCAATTCTGACAATATATCTTAAGAAATATTTTGCCATTAGCTCCACAGATATTATCTTAGGCTTTGGCGTTCTAATTATCACTGCCTATTCTCTCTATAAGGCTATTTCGTTTACTATTGCCAATATTAATAGTTATTTTTGGAATAAATATTGGACTTTTGGAGAGAAAAATGAAGAAAAATCCGAGTTTGGCCAATTCTTTGTGGTGAGTATTGTTGGCTTTATCATAAATGTAGCTGTAGCTTCTTTCGTCTTTAACTACATTCACCCAGTTTTCGGTATGAGTCCAGAACAATGGGGACTAATCGGCGCCGCTGCCGGATCAATCATTGGTCTTGTCTGGAACTTCCTAGGTTATAAGTTTTTGGTTTTTAAGAAATAATCTTCTTTTTATACTAATCAAAAAAATCAGCGCTTAGCTGATTTTTTTGATTATTGCCAGTAGTATTTCGGAGTGCTATAATATTTCATAGGGGTGCCTAAGTTGGGCGCTCTTGAATTTATCAAAAAATATTTTATGTCTGAAACACTTTATCGAAAATATCGACCGAAAAATTTTTCCGAAATTATCGGCCAAGCGCATATCGTGCGCACGCTTTCTAATTCGATAACAAATAATCGCATTGGTCATGCTTATCTTTTCACTGGTCCGCGCGGAACCGGCAAAACTTCGATTGCCAGGATTCTAGCTAAAACAATCAATTGTGAAAATTTAAACTCTGCCATCACTTGTGAAAAATGTCCTTCTTGCAAAATAATCACTGAAAAAAAATCTCTAGATATCATTGAAATTGACGCCGCTTCCAACACGGGCGTGGACAATATTCGAGAACTTCGTGAAACCGTGGCGCTTTCCAATGCCTCACTGAAATTCAAAGTCTATATCATCGACGAAGTCCATATGCTTTCTACGGGAGCTTTCAACGCTCTTTTGAAAACACTAGAGGAGCCACCGACTCACGTAGTTTTCATTTTGGCTACCACTGAAATTCACAAAGTTCCTCAAACTATTCTCTCTCGTTGCCAAAGATTTGATTTTACTCGCTTGCCAATCCAAAATATCATCGAAAAATTGATTCTGATTGCCAAAGCAGAAAAAGTTAAAATTGAAAAAGAAGCACTGGAGATGATTGCGATTTCCGCTGAAGGAGGAATGCGCGATGCCGAATCACTCCTGGGACAGATAATTTCCTTGGAAGACAAAAATATTACTGTCAAAGAAGTAGAGGAAATTTTGGGCACCGCCGACAAAAAAACTGCCGAAGAAATGGCCGAGATGATTGTGAAAAAAAATTCTTCCGGCGCAATTTCAAAAATCAATGAGCTTTTGGAAAATGGTTATGATTTGGAAATTTTCAACAAATCTTTGGTCAACTATTTGCGCCAGATGATGATTGTGAAAGTTGACGCAAATCTCAAAAAATATTTTTCCGCCGAAATGACCACTGAGCGTCTGGAAAAAATGGTACAGCTTTGCAAAACAGCCGAACTACCGCAAATTATTTCCGCGATAAATTTATTCATGGAAGCCCAAAGCAAAATTTCGAGTTTTATCCTCCCTCAACTTCCCCTAGAAATTGCCGTCATCAAAGCTACTCATAAATTCCCAGTAGAAAGTAGTGAGTATGAAGTAGAAAGTGCCCCTGTCAATAAGACAAATTCAGGAGTAAAATCACCTGAAATTACTACTAATAATAATGCTGTAGAAAATACACCTATACAAAAAACCGAAATAATAACAGAAGAAATTCAGCCAGTAATCGCAGAAGAAAAATTTGTGGATAATGGCCAAGATTTGGATATGGAAAAAGTGCGAGCTAATTGGAAAAAACTCCTTATCGATATCCGCCCCTTCAACCATTCCCTCTCTGCTTTATTGTGCAATTGCCAACCAACCCAAACAAAAAAGAATGTTCTCACATTGGCCACACCCTATGACTTTTATCGTGAAAGATTGAACGATGCGAATAATAAATTGACAGTTGAGCAAGTGTTTAGTAAGATACTAAAATCGACTATTCGAATTGAAATTGTGATCGACAAGAACCTAATCCCGAAAATCCAAGAAGAACAACCACCCAAAAAATCCGAACAAAACTCCCTCCTCACCGACGCACTGGAGATTATGGGAGGAAAAGTCGTAGAAGAGTAGCCTCATCGGCTACTTTCACCGAAAAAGCGAAAAAACAAAAATAAAAACCATGTTTTATACTTACGTATTAAGAGGTATAAAAAATAAAAGGCTATATACTGGAATAACGAATGATTTACGACGCCGTTTCAAAGAACATAATGAAAAAAGAGGAGGCGCATACACAAGACTAAATGCGCCATTTGATTTAATATTTTATGAAGCATATATTTATAGAGAAGATGCTGAGAAAGCAGAGTTATTTTTTAAAAGTGGATATGGCAGAGAAGTATTGCAAGATAAATTGAAACATTATTTTATGTTAAACCCTCATCGACAATCCGCCGATGAGGCGGGTGGGGAGTAGCCAAGTGGTAAGGCAGGGGCCTTTGAAGCCCCCACGCGTAGGTCCGAATCCTACCTCCCCAACACCAATACCAAAAATAGCTTTAATTAGCTATTTTTTGTTTCTTGAAGAAAACTTTTTTTAGTGATATTATAGCATTATATAAAATTTGTATTTAGTAATTACCAAAAAGTGTCATACTGAACTTGTTTCAGCATCTAAACATAAGCAAAAATAGATTTAGATCCCGAAACAAGTTCGGGATGACAAAATAGACGATTAGAAGATTATACAAGGCACAAATAAAAATAATTAAGTATCCATTAATAAAATCACTTAATTTCATATGAAAAAAAATATAGAAAACAATAATAATTCCGGTGAAATAATTATCTATGCAGGCGCGGATGGTGAAACCAAGATTGAAGTGCAGATGAAAAATGAAACCGTTTGGCTTTCGCAAAAGCAGATGGCGGAGCTTTTCGATAAAGACAGAAAAACTGTTACGGAACATATAAGGAATATTTTTAAAGAAGGTGAATTAGAAGAAAATTCAGTATGCCGGAAATCCCAGCATACTGCCAAAGACGGCAAAACATATGACACTAATTTTTATAATTTAGATGTAATTATCTCCGTTGGTTATCGTGTGAAATCATTGCGTGGCACGCAATTTCGCATTTGGGCGACGCAAAAATTGCGGGAATATATTGTGAAAGGTTTTGTGATGGATGATGAGCGTCTAAAGGAAAGTGGTGGCGGGAAATATTGGTATGAGCTTCTTGATCGCATTCGCGATATTCGCAGTAGTGAGAAAGTCCTGTATCGTCAGGTGCTTGATTTGTACGCCACAAGTCTCGATTACAATCCTAGAGCGTTAGAATCTATAAAATTTTTCAAAATCGTGCAAAATAAACTTCATTATGCCGCACATGGACACACAGCTGCCGAGGTCATAGTTAAGAGAGCTAATGCCGGCAAGCCTTTTATGGGGTTGCTGAGTTTTTCAGATGGCGGTGTAAGCAAAAAAGATATTGTTATTGCAAAAAATTACCTTGATGAAAAAGAGTTAAAAGTGTTGAATAACATCGTTTCCGCCTTTTTTGATTTGGCTGAAGTTAGGGCAATGGATCACGAGCCAACTTATATGAAGGATTGGATTGCCCGTCTCGATAAATTGATTAGTGTTTTTGATAAAAAAGTTCTTACAGAAGCCGGCTCAGTGAGTCATGCTGAGGCGATTAAAAAAGCAGAAAACGAATACAAAAAATTTCAGACCAAAACTCTTTCTCCAGTCGAAAAAGCGTATTTGGAGAATATTAAATTATTGGAGAAAAAGGTGAAAAGGAAAATAAAGGATAAAAAAGTTTAAGCAAAAACTTACTTACCTGAAAAAATGGCTCTAATTAGCCATTTTTTGCTTATTTTACCTAAATCGATGTCCCAGCTCTTGACAAATTCCACAGATAGTGTATACTGTAGTGTACGATTGGTTGGTTTACAATTTTATCTTTCGAAAGTTTTTCGAAAAATAGTCCTGGGCATCATGAATATTTGTGCTCGCAAACAGGATGAAATTTGAAATTCAATCGAAACTTCGGTCAACACCCGACACTTAAGGTGAACGAAGGATAAAAGTTGCGAATGCAACTGATCGTAGTTAGTGGTTCTTTATTATTTTTTTAAGAAAAAGGCTGCATGCAAATGTAGCCGAGCGTAAATTTTTTATTTTTTATTTTTAAAAGTAAGGCCTTTGCGAGCACTAGCCACCTAAATGGATCCTGATTTAAAGCACAACATGGATTCGGTCAGGAATTCTTTTGGATGGCGAAAAATGGAGAAGAATCCATGAAAAGTCGAGACCAGACTATAATGGTCGAGTACCCAATCTATAGGGGTATGCACTCGTTGCATACCCCTTTTTTATTTTCCAATTTTCAATTTCTTATGCCTTATTTTTGGACAAAAATCAAATTTTATCGTATATTCAAATAAACTAGATATATAATCGGAAAATAAACCCCATGCATTATAAAAACAAAATTTTTGCGGAAAAAGAAATTCGCGGGGAGCATTTTTCTGATTGTCAATTCTCTGCTTGCTCCTTTCCTAAAATCAACCTAAAATTCACTACTTTTAACAATTGCGCATTTAATGTCTGCGATCTTTCTTCTATTAACTGCGAAAGCACCGGATTTTCCAAATGTTCTTTTGCTGAAAGCAAATTGAGCAATTTGAACTTTCTGGCGGTTAAGTTTAGCAATTGCGATTTTTCTGGCGCCATAATGCAAAATTGCATCTTTGAAAAAAGCCGAGAAATCAACAATTCACCAGCCAAAAAATTTCCTCTTGCCAATTGCAAATTCGAAGAAACCGATTTATCAGGGAGCATATTTTTTCTTTGCGACTTAAGTGGAGTTAGCTTTAGAGGCTCTAAGCTAGAAAAAGCCGGCTTTGAAAAATGCATTCTCGAGAAAGCAAATTTTACCGGCGCAACGATTGCCGGCGCGCATTTTACCGACTGCACAATCGAAAAAACTATTCTAGATTTTCAAGGCTTCATTCACTTTGGCAACTCAAATGGTTTTGAGTTAAATAACTAAAAAAATCGAAACCGCTCAAATTAGATCCTGGGTGGCTTTTTATTCTGTAATATCAGCATTAAAAATTTCTCCGGAAAAATCCTGATTCAATCCTTTTTCCCAACGAACAAACATTGGGTCATTGTAGTTTGGTAATTCGGGACCAAGCGGGAAATCTTTGTTGACATAGTAAAGTAAGGAGTGCTTTTCCGGTTCGATTTGCTGGCGTACTTCGGAAGCTTTATATTTTTTTAGTTTATTTTGAGAAATTTCATTGCCGGAAGCTATTTTGAAATATTTAACTTCTCCGGAAACATTTCCCGTAACCATCGGTTTTGAAGAAACAATTTTTTCATACGAACCAAAATTTTCTTTGGGTAAATTGGGCAATTCTTTGTTTAGAAAATTTCGCCAGATAGGCGCAGCCACAAAAATACCATCTGAACCATATTTCATAGGAGTGTTATCATTATTGCCGACCCAAACTCCAACAGAAATATTGGGCGTATAGCCAACTGTCCAAGCGTCGCGAAATTCTTGAGTTGTTCCGGTTTTTGCCGCCACCGTATAATCTTTAAACGCCAAGGGAGTATTACTGCCAAAAACAGCCGATCTAGCAGAATTGTCCGAAAGAATTGAATTTATTTTTCTAGCCACTTCCTTGTCCAAAACATTTTTACTTTCATTGGAATATTCTTTTTTAATATTCCCCTGTCGATCAGTAATTTTTTGAATAACTTTAAGTTGGCTTTTTTCTCCATCATTGGCAAAAACTGAAAAAGCTGAAGTCATTTCAAGTAATTTCACTTCTCCACCACCCAAAACAAGCGAAAGTCCAAAACGATTCCTATCTTCCAATGTGGAAATTCCTAAGCGCTCAGCCAAATCTATCGTTTCATTTATTCCGGCTAGATAAAGAGTTTTGACCGCGGGAATATTAAGTGATGATGACAAGGCCTGACGCATAGAAACAAGCCCGCTAAAATTTCCATTATAATTATTCGGCATATAGTTTTTGCCTGACCCATCTGGACCAAAATTTGTTGGTGCATCCCAAATCAATGTTTCCGGCTGATAACCTTTTTCAAAAGCCTTGGCATAGGCAAACGGCTTAAATGACGACCCTGGTTGACGAGGACTGGTCGCGATATTCACTTGCCCGTCAATCGATGAATCAAAATAATCTTTGCTTCCCACCATTGCGAGAAGCTCCCCTGTTTTGGGAGAAATTGCCACCAGCGAAGCATTGCTGGCTCCATATTTTTTATTATTTTCTACCCCCTGGAAAACTGATTCCTGAGCTCTTTTTTGCATATCATAATCAAGCGTAGTATAAATTTTTAGTCCTTCAGTTTCTAAATTCAAATCTTCATATTCTTTTTCTAAAAATTCCTTGACATAAAAAACAAAATGCGGGGCTTCGATATTGTTTTTGGGCGGTATAATTTTTTTCAAAGTATCAATTTCTAACGCCCTCTCAACTATTTTTTCATCCGCCAAACCAAGTTCGGCTGATTTTTTGAGAATATTTTTTTGCCGATCAATTAATGCTTTTTGGTTGTTTCCATAGGGAGAATAGAAAGTTGTTGCCTTGGGGAGTGATGCTAGGAGCGCCGCTTCATCCAGAGATAGATTGATAGCACTTTTTCCAAAAAAAGTTTGGGAGGCAGATTCAATGCCATAGGCATTAGAGCCATATGGAATTTGATTTAGATAAAAATCCAGAATTTCATCTTTTTCAAATTTGCGCTCAAGTTTCAAAGCAATGACTGATTCTAGAATTTTTCTTTTTATATTCTTATCCCGATCTAAGAAAACATTTCTCGCCAGTTGCTGGGTAATTGTTGATCCGCCCTGTTGAAATTTCTTATTTTTTATATTAACTTCTAAGGCGCGTAAAATTGAAGGGATATCAATTCCGACATGATGATAGAAAGAGGCATCTTCGGAAACGACAGTGGCTGTGCGAATAGTATCGGGGATTTGATCATGCGAAAGAATTCTTTTATTTTCCTCACCATAAATTTCATACAAAATATGCTCTCCCGTTCGATCATAAATAATTGTGGTACCTTTTGACATCCGACTTGGCAATTCCTTGGCTTTAGGGGTAGCAAAAAAATAAATATAGGCGATGAAAAATAAAATGGCCAGAGTTAAAAACAAAAAAATATACAGAAAAACCTTAGCGACCATACCTCTGTTTGATTTAGAAGTACTTTCTTTTTTCGAAATTTTTTCAAGAAAAAAACCGATCTTCTTTTGAAGTTCCTTTATTTTCTTAGCCAAAAAAGCCTTATTTTTTGAATTTTTCTTCTTTTTTTCTTTCATTTAAATGATTTTAATTAAACCCTAAATGTCATCCTGAACTTGTTTCAGGATCTATAATGAATTTTTGGCTTAATTGAGATGCTGAAATAAATTCAGCATGACAAAATGTTAAATGATCTCATTTGCTTAAATCTTAGCACAAAAAAGCATTTCATCCAACTAAAAACCCCACTAATTAGCAGGGTTTTCAAGTTTACCGATAAACTTTAGGGGCTTATTTTAGGGTCACAGTTGCACCAATTGACAAGCTTAGAAGATAACAACCGCGACTAAAACCCCGACTACGCTAAAGATAAATGCAATCGGAAGCACAATCCACAGCTTCCAATTTGGACGGAAGGTTTTGGAAAGAATAAGGATGATAGACATAAGAAAGAAGATGGTTGAGAGGAAGATAGATCCAATTTTTTCATCTATAAAAATAAGCGTACCAGAAGTTCCTCTTGCTATACTGATTGTTATAATAATAAAAATTGGAATAAAAATAGCTGAAAATTTTAACCAGGTCTTAAAAATTACTTCCTTAAAAAATAAAAGTACAAAAGAAATTACAACGACAGAAATGAAAACAAAATAAATAATTTGGATTATATTAATGGATGGGTAAGAAAATATATGTGTAATATTGATGTAATTATTTATGCAATTTATACTACCCTTATTACATAAACCAAAAACTTCTGGAAATAATAAGACCTTACTTATAAATACTACACCAATCGAAACAATTAACATCAAATAATTTTTTATTTTATTGCTACCCATATTTTTATTTTAACATAATTAAATTAACTAATCAATTATTACATTGATAATCCCAATCAGCTTTTCTGCCTCATCTTTGGGAATAAGAAATTTCGGATTTGTTTGCTCTCTACTGAAAATCTCTATTTGATGAATGATATTTTCCAACATTGCTCTGAGAGATGCGCTATGATCTTTTTCTGCTTGTTTTTTGGCGTTTTCTATTTTATTCACCAATCTATTTTTTACTTTATCGTCGATATCCAATTTTCTCACAATTTTTTCCAAAATTTGCAATTGATCTTCTTTTGTTATCTCCTCTCCGGGATGGAAAACTTCGTCTATTTCTCCGTCATTATCCACATCCACTTTCATCTCGCCAACTCCGCCGTCTTGAGATATGGAGATTTCCGCTTTCATCTCTTCCATTGTCGGAATATCAGAAAAATTTGTCGTGTTTGAGACTTGGTCTCCAATTATTTGGTCAACATCAAAGGTGAATGTTCCCAGGCCTTCACCGGTAAGAATAATATTTTCCGCGTATTCTCCCGATCCGGCATATTTTGTATCGCCAAATTCCATATAATATGAATTGGGAATTTTTTCTTCCGCCATCCATAAATCCGGATCGTCTTCTCCAATCTTAATTAGTCCGGTGTGATTTCCGTCATTATCATAAATATCCAGCTTCACTGGAGAATGCAAGCGATAACGCAAACGCTTATCAGCGTCAGCCACTTCCGGTTTTTCTGCAGTGATATAGTCCGGCAAAGTATTTTCATTATTCTGAATAATATTTTTTATAAAATCTTGGAGTGGATTAGCTTCAAGAATATCAGCATGTTCTATGTTTGTATTTTGATTATAGGAGAAAAGATTTAAGTAATATCTTTTCGCATCATCCCCCATTTCTACCGCACTCGGAACCACCACTGTTTTGTCTCCGTCCGATTTCAAGATTAATTCCCTTTTCAAATCATCCAATCCCTTGAAAAAGCAAAAGAAAGAATCACAATCGCTGTATTTTATTCCGCTTATAGTATCCAGCCCCCAGCCGGCAATTTGCACCACTTCCAAACTTTCCGGCGCTTGCCACAAATCTATTTTTTCATGACTTGTTTCCGTTTTGGAAAATAAACTTTCTTTCAAAACATTTGGTGAATCCAATTCATCTTCTTCTGGCTCTGTTCGCGCGCCATCATCGCCTAGTATAAATTTTTTGAATTCAGCAAAATTATCAATACTTTCTCCATAAAGTGCTCTGAAATCATAAATATTTTTCACGTTTTCGGAAAATTCCACCACGGGTGTCTCCACAACATTGAAATATTCTTTGGAAGGCAAAAGATTGTAAGCGCTTTCCATATTTTCTCCAAAACTCCGACCAGTTTCTTTGTCCAGCGTCAAACCGGATGCCAAATCAGTATCTTCGCCATGAAGAAGACTAGCGATGGCTTTGGGCGTGCCAAGCTGGGGCGTCGCAACCATAATCAATTTGTCCACCAGATTTTCTTTTCCTTGGCTCTTTAATTTGTCAATCAAAACTTTCGCCAAAAGTCCGCCGTTGCTATGCCCGATCAGCGTCACTTTTCCAGTTTTGGATTCTGCTGCCATTCTTTCTATCTCCGAAACGATATTCATATTAGAGCCATTTTCCAATTTCACTCCATCATCCACGATTTCTTCTAAAGGCAGTCTCCAGTCATAAGGAATTGGCTTCCATTCCTTGATTGCTCCGGCTGAGGCAAATTGATTCATCGAATCAATAAAACCTTTATATATATCTTTTACTTTCCAATATGCGGTTCCAATGATATCTCTGGTATAAATTCCATTATCAACGCTTTCCCCATTTTCATCCAAAAATAATTGTTCCACATCTTGATTATGGTTATTCGGCTCCCATAATTGATCTTCGCCTAATAAATTTTTCCGATATAACCGACTAGACTGGTGCCCCGGCAAAAACATTACGCTGGAACAGCAAGGTGGAGTAGGCGGAATATGCTCAACTTTTTTTGCTAGCGGATGATAATCCCTGACTTTTCCGTTGCTGGTTATATTAAATGGAAAATCGCAAAAACCATCGCCGTTGGCATCTTTGCAAGAATAATTCTTTTTCCAATAATTTCCACCTGTAGGTGGACTGAGATTAAATAAATTTCCAGAATAGTAGTAATTATAAATATAAACAGGGGTACTGGTATTTAAAAAATTATTATTATAAATTTGATTATTGCTACTACCGGAGTCTAGAAATTTCAGTATACCTATGTCATTGTTTTTTATTATATTGTTCGAGGCATAGTTCAAGCCTATCCGCAAACTCTCATCAACAGAAATCACATCCTCAATTAAAGAATTATTAGTATGCCAGAAAAATATTTCTGATCCATTTTTTGGCAAAGAAAGTTCTTTAATTATAATATTGTCACAATTTATGCAAAATAAGGATCCGGCATCTATTGAACCGTCAAAAACTTCTCCCGAAATATTTTTTTTATATAAAATTGGTTTGCCTTCTGTAGTATTACTTGCATCAATATCATTTGTGCTCATATCGCCTCCCGTTATTGAAAAATTTCCGCTTGCATTACCAGATATGATATTGCCGGAAAGTATATTGTAGTTGCTTGAAGTTATATAAATTCCATATCCAACGGAAGATTCTACTGTATTGTTGCGCAAAGTGATGTAGTTACTATTATCACTGGATATTCCTACGAAAGTATTATTAGTTACGATATTATTTTCAATAGTGTTTTTTTGGCTACTATTGGATTGAGAAATTCCATATTGGTTTGACCGAAGAACAACATTAGAAACCTTAATGTTATTACTTTTATACAAAATTATTCCAGAGAAAAAATGTGAAGCAGTTATATTCCTAATTACTACATTTGTTTTTCCAGAAACATAAATTCCTGATCCGCTATAGCTTCCGTTCAATAGGTGACTTCCGCCATCTAAGGTTATGCCGTCATTATCAATTTGAATCGTTTCAAAAACATCTTGGTTGAGAGTACAAGTTTTTGAAGAAGCGTCCCAGCTTCCGATACTAGTGCAATTGCCACCAGTTGCGTTATCCTGGATAAATTTCGTAGATTTTCTAGGCTGGATAAATATAATATGATTTTGGCTAATATCTTGATCGAAAGAAAAAGCGCCATTTTCATCAGTTGTTATAGGCGTATAATTATGATAGTCGTCAGTGTATTTGTGATAAATAGTGTTTGAATTTAAGCCAGAGATATTTAGATTTGTTAAAGCAGGATTATCTGAAGCTTTGATTTCCAAAACAATCATCTCTGGCGCAGATTCGATTCTGGCTGATATTTTTTCACAACTGTCTAAAATTATATTTAAATATTCGCTATCAGTAATTTCAAAATGTGTTCCGGTTCCCTCAATAATTCCAGGTATTTCAGGCGCATCATCAATATCTTGATCTTGCGCCAAAGAAATCAAAGGCTGGAAAAATAAAAAAATAAAGGCTGTCAAAAAAACAGCTGGGGTAATTTTTGTTTTCATTGTTTTTTTAATTTTTAATTTCTAATTTTTATATTATACCATATTTTTTAAATCCTACTAGTGCTTACATAGAAAGAGTTATCCCCATTAAAAAACCCCGCTAATTAGCAGGGTTTTCAAGTTTACCGATAAACTTTAGGGGCTTATTTTAGGGTCACAGTTGCACCGGCAGTTTCTAGTTTCTTTTTCATATCTTCCGCTTCAGCTTTTGTCACTTTTTCTTTGATAACTTTTGGAGCAGCGTCTACTAAATCCTTAGCATCCTTGAGTCCAAGGCCGGTTATTTCTCGAACAGCCTTGATTACGTTTATTTTTGAAGCCCCTGAAGCAGTCACTTCAACATCAAATTCACTTTTTTCTTCAACGGCTGCAGCTTCTCCGGCAGTAGCTGGAGCAGCTCCCATCATCATTGGAGCAGCAGCTGATACACCAAACTTTTCTTCTAAAACCTTCACGAGTTCTGAAAGATCCAAAACGCTCATTTTTTCAATTTCGCTAACAAGTGTCTTAAATTTTTCTGGAACAACTACTTCTTCTTTTTTTTCTTCTGTCATATGTTTACTCTCTACGAATTACGAATTTTTTACGAATATACGAATCTACAAATTATTAGTATATTAGTATTTGATTAGTAATTAGTAAAGATAAAAATTTATTAAATTAAAAACAATTATAATTTATTACGCTTTACTTTCGCTAACAGCTTTCAAAACTTGCACTAAACCTCGGATGTTACCAGCTAGGACATTTACAAATCCTGAAACAGGAGCGTTTAATGTTCCAACTAGTTTCGCCAAGAGTTCATCCTTGTTTGGCAATTTGGAAAGTGCCATTACTTCTTCCGCTCCAAGAATTTTTTTGCCCAAAATTCCTCCGGCAATTTTCAAATTTTCGTTGACCTTAGCCATTTTGGCAATGATTTTGGCAGCTTCCACTTCGTCCCCTTGTGAAACAGCGATGGCAATTTGCCCTTCCATTTTTTTCAAATCCATTTCGATTCCAGCATCCTTAAGCGCGATAGAAATCAAAGTTTTTTTGAGCACCTTGAAATCAATCCCTTTCTCACGGAGCTCGTTTCGAAGTACTGTCATATCCTTAACGGCCAGTCCTTTGAAATCAGAGAAAACCACCGCTTTCGAATCTTTTAGTTTCTGTGCGAGAGATTTCACTAATTCTTCTTTTTGTAATCTTGTTTGCATAAATTTACATTAAAAAACGACTGCTTTCCGCAGTCGACCAAAATAAAAATTAGAACATTTTTATTTCCTACATAGGGCTTACTTTTTTGCCTATGGTCTGCGGAAAATTATATCTATAAACTTTTCAATTATTCTGCTTTTACTTCCCCGCCTGCAACGTTTTGCGTAGCAATTCGGGCAGGTTCCTTTGGAGCTTCTTCAGCTTTAGGTTCTTCCGGCTTCACTTCTTCAGTTTTAGCTTCCTCTACTTTAGGCTCTTCAGCTTTAACTTCTTCTGGTTTAGCTTCAGTTGCTGGAACTTCTGCGACTTCTGCAACTTTCACTTCTGGCAATTTAACTGTTCTTTTTTTATCAGTTATAACTTTTTTTCTCACCAATAGATTATGCACTGTGTCGGAAAGTTGAGCACCCTTAGAAATCCATTCCTTAATTCTCTCTTCTTTTAGCACGGCTTGTTTTGAGTGCGGATCATAAGCACCCAAAATCTCAACATGACGCCCTCCTGGAGCGACTGTCTTGTCTTGAAGCACTACCTTATATTGAGCTTTATTAGTTTTTCCTACTCTGGCTAATCGTATAGTTAACATAATAATAAAATAAGCATAAACCAAGTTATACTCGAGTCAAATCAATTACTTATATAGAATATATGAATTATTCTAAATTGTCAAATTTAGCTTCTGTCCATATCGATTTTATAAAAAATATAAAAAGCCCCTCATTCTAAGTTCAGAAAGAGGGACTTTAAAAAGTTGTGCTTCCATAGGGGCTACATTCTCCATTTAACTCCAAATTCGAATTCAAGTTGTTGATTATTATCTCTGGTTCTAGTCGGGGGATAAACTTTAAAAAACGGATAGGCAGAAAAATTTTCACCAGAAGATAGAAATTCTACTCTGGTGTCTTTTTTACCTTGCAATTTTCCATACAGCCTCCACGCGCTCCAAAGTGCGTGGGAAATGATAATGGCTTCTACAAACCTAACGTTTCCGCCATTTTCTTTCACTACAGCCAGATCACCCTGGCTTTTTTTTCCCGATAATTCATATTGAAAAGTATAAGATATTGGATTTATAATGTTCCAACACATATACCCCAATACGATGTTACTGTTTTTAGATTTGGTTTGAAAATTAGATCGAAAAACCATCTCCGATCCAAAAATTTCACTTCCAAATCCTCCCAGTCCTGCGTCATGGAATTGTGCGTCAGTTCCTCCGGAAAACTCACATCCTTTTCCAGTAAAACTGATTGAGGTACCTTGACAATCGGACACAATCTGATGCCCGAATTCATGACCGCCAAAGCCACCACCCAAACCGGTCGCAAAACTGATTACCTCATCGATTTCAAATTCAAAAGCTTCGAGTTTTTGCCCAATAGGCAAAAAAAGAAGCACACACAAAAATATTTTAAAGAACTTCTTCATTACGGCTCCTCCTTTTTTTTGGTTTTTTTAAAAAATATTTTTATCTTGACATATGAACATATCAGCAAAAATAGTATTTGTCAAATATATTTACATTCAACCTTTTATTTTTTTAACCTTTCCAAGACTGGTGCCAATTTTACAACTAAAATTTTAGCAAGATTTGAGAATGAATTTAATTCTTCATTTGTTTCTATTCGTTTAAATGAATAGATATTAATATGATCTCCCATTAATTCCAAATTAAATAACTTTGATTTATCAATTAATATAGCCATAACATTTGGAGCAAAAATTGTCAAAGCTTCGATTTCATATCCTTTAGGAACATATAAAGCAAAATATTTATCAAAATCACCCTCAAGGGAAATAAACCTTTCAGTTTTACTTTTCTTAAAAAAATTGTCCTCCAGTAGACTATGAGCACGAGAATCTAAAAATATTCTTGGTAAATTTGTCTTACATCGTATTGAGCATACTGTAAAAGAAATATCTCTTTCCTTATTTGGATTTGGATCATCACAAGAAAAATTAAAAAATTTAATTGGACAATTTAGATATTCCCCACTAACAACATCTTCAATTTTTCTATTCTTTCCTGTTTCTAGATATGATGGCAAAGACTCTTCCACTGAGCTTTTTTCTTCAAATTTATATCCATTATCTTTGGCAAATTGCCACATAAATGAATGCCTCGCCTTCCTTTTAATTTTAGTATAAAACCAAATTGATAAACCACCACATATCAATAAGGGAGCTATACTCTTCAAAAAAAATACTAAGATTACACAAATTATCCAAAAAATCAACAAAAAAACAGCATATACTAAATATTGTTTTATAATGTAATTAATAGCACTTATATCAATGTCGCTTAATCCTGATTTCATGAATTTATAATTTTCCCTCCTTGCCCGATTTGATCTAATTTAACTGAAAGAAGTTTCGAGATGCCTTCTTCGCCCATAGTGACGCCGTAGAGAAGTGAAGCTTGGCGCATAGTTTCGCGATTATGAGTGATTGTGACAAATTGAGTGCTTCCAGAAAGCTCAGTGAGAATTCGACCAAAACGACGAGAATTTGCTTCGTCTAGAGCAGCCTCAACTTCGTCTAAAATTGCGAATGGCGGCGGATTATGAGAAATTATAGCAAACAAAAGTGCCAAAGATGTAAGGGATCTTTCACCTCCAGAAAGCATAGAGAGATTGGCAATTCTTTTCCCTGGCGGACAAGCTGAGATATCAATTCCGATTTCATTTCTCTCTTCTTCTTTGTTTTCTTCTTCTTTTAAGTCTTCTTTTTCAATTTTATTTTCAATCTCCCCTTCTAATAATTCAGTCTCTTTTCCTTTACGCCTTGCATTTTCAATTTTTAGTTTGGTTAGATGCGCAGTTCCTCCGCCAAAAATTATGCGAAAATATTTGGAAAATTCCTTGTTTATTTCTTCAAAAGTAGCTGCAAATTTACCTTCAATTTTTTGATCCATTTCTTTCACTACTTCACGCAAAGACACAATCGCCTCTTCCAAATCTCTTGATTCACCATCCAAAAATTCAAAACGTTTTTGGGTTTCGTTATATTCATCAATCACCATCGGATCAATTCCTCCAATTTGTTCCATTTTAATCTTGAGTTTATATATTTCTTGTTCTAAACTTTCTCGATTTATTTCCCCTTCAATAGGAGCCAACTCCTCAGCTTCTTTTCGTAGTTCAGTCTTTATTTGGTTTTTTAAATCTTCCTCTCGCACTTCCACTCTCGCTAAGGCAATTTTGGAATCATTAAATTTATCCTTAAGTTTATTTAATTCATCCTGTCTTGTTCGAAGCTTGCCTTCAATTTCAAAGAATTTCCTGCGCTTTTCACGATCCATCAAAATTTCCTGTTGCATTTCTTGATCAGCCCGCAACAATTCTTCCTGTGCTTTTCCAATATCCTCTCTAATCTTAATTATTCTTTCTTGCAGTTCGATAAGAACTTTTGATTCAATCTTTTCGACTACTTTTTTTTCTGCTACAACTAGTTTTGGATCAACCACTGGCGCAATTTCTTTTTTGCCTTTTTCAATTTCTATTTTCAAATCATATAATCGCTGGGCGATAACCCTGGCAAATTCTTTGATATCCTGCAAATCCTCCATCTTTTCCGCTTTCTCAATTCTCTCAATCAGTTTTTCTTGTTCTTTTTTGATCTCTTCCAGTTTTTCTTTTATATAGGTCTTGTCAATTAATTGCTCTTTGGGCAAACTAATTTCTGTTTCTCTAATCAGCTCAACATTTTTTTGCTTTTCTTTTTCAATTTCAATCCGACCTTCGGTTATGATAAGTTCTCTTTCTAACTGGTTCAGTTTATTTCTTTGTTCTCTTTGTTTGTTTTCTAACTCAAGATGCTTAGCTTCATTAGTTTGGTTTTTTTCTTCCTTCGATTCATCGCCAATCTCATCGGTAAGTTTATCCACTTCTCGTTGCATGTTGATGAGAATTCTGCCAGACTCTTCTTTTTCTTCGTTTAATCGATTTCTCTCCTGCTGAAAATTATGCCATAAATGAGAAAAAAGTTTTGTTTGTTTTTCCAAAAGCTCTCGCATTACACTTTCACTTTCGGCAGCCTTGTCAGCTTGACGCTTTAGCATTCTAAGATGTGGTTTTATCTCCTCTGTGAGTTCCTTGGCTCTTTCAAGATTTTGACGAGTAGAATCGAGTTTTCGCAAAGATCTTTCTTTTTTGATTTGATACTGCTTCACTCCAGCCGCGTCTTCAATTACCGATCTTCGTTCAAAGGGCGTAGCATTGAGCACGGCGTCAGCCATACCCTGATTAACCACGGCATAACTTTCTTTGCCTACTCCTGCCTTAGCCAAAATATCCACAATGTCTTGCAGACGAACTCGCGAACCGTTGATCAAATATTCACTTTCGCCGGAGCGAAAAATTTTTCTTGTCACTGAGACTTCTTCAAATTCCAAAGGAATTCTCTTGTCACTATTATCTAAATATAGCGTGACATAAGCACTTCCCAATCGGGCTTTTTTTCCTGAGCCCGCAAAGATGATGTCTTCGGATTTTTTTCCGCGCAAATTTTTCATTGACTGCTCCCCCATCACCCAGCGAAGCGCGTCCGCAATATTTGATTTACCACTGCCATTTGGTCCAACAATTGCCGTAATACCCTGATTGGTTCCATTTTTAGAGTCAATTAAAAAGTCGAGAGTAGTTTTCGACGCAAAAGATTTAAAACCTGAAATTTCTAATTTCTTTAAATACATGTGCTTATATTATACTTCATTTTCATTAAAAATAAAACCCCGATAGAATAGGGGCCTTGAAGAATAATAACTCTTTTAAAAAAACTAAACTGCACTCACTTCTAAGCCGAGTTTATCCTTAAGAATTCTTTTTATTTGTTTCATCTCCTCTTTCATAATAATAAATTCTTCTCGCATATTTTCTTGAGCTTTCACATAACCATCAATAAGAATTTGAACATTGTTAATATCATGCTTTAATTCATCTCGCAAACTATCAAAACGCTTATCCATAGCAGAAAGTATAATTTGCGTTTGTTCACTAAGATCAGCCTTGGTTATATATTCAATTTTTTTATCTTCTTCACTCATAGTTTAATTTTAATAAAAATTCCCTTTTAAGTCAATGCCAAATTTACCAAGTTTACCAGCCTTTTATCTCCAAGCCTTTTTCGGCAGCGTTTCTTTGAGCTTCTTGTTTGGATTGTCCTTCGCCCTTGGCAATCATTTCATCAGCCAAATATACTCCGACTATAAATTTTTTGTCATGATCGGGTCCCGCCTCTTCCAAAACTCGATACGACGGAGTAATTCCAGCCTTATCCTGTGATTCTTCTTGAAAACGAGATTTTGGATCCATGTATAATTTGTTTTCAATGATATTCGGCAACTCACAAACCACATTTTTCATGATAAATTCTTGACATTTTTTATAGCCCTTGTCTTTTTGATCCAAATAAATTGCGCCCGTAATGGCTTCAAAAGCATTGGCCAAAAGATATTGGCGCGCGCGTCCCGTATCTTTGGTTTCTCCGCGACTCATCAAAAGATATTCTTCAATACCCAGTCTTTTAGAAATTTTCGCCAGCATTTCTCCGTTGACTAAAGCTGCTCGCCAATTAGTAAGTTCTCCTTCTTGATTGGAATAATTTTTATATAAATATTCAGTCACGACAATTTCTAGGACTGCATCTCCCAAAAATTCCAAGCGCTCATTATGTTCCAAATTGTGACTTCGATGTTCATTAAGATAGGAGCGATGTGTCATCGCTTGTTTCAAAAGATCAATATTATTAAATTTAACGCCAATTTTTTTGGCTAATTCTTCTATCATAAATATGAAAATTAAAAAACTTATTATTCTGCTTCTTTTTTTATTAAATGTTTTTTCGTACTATCATCTTTGAGTGGCTCTCCCAGTTCTCGATATATTGTGCCGAGTACACCATTGACAAATCGTCCTGAAGATTCTCCACCAAAAGATTTGGCCAGTTCAATAGATTCATTAATGGCTACTTTTGGCGGGACTTCTTCATAACTACCAAAAAGAAGTTCATAAATTCCTAGACGCAAAATATTGCGATCAACTATTGTCACTTGATCCAGTGGCCACTCTGGGGCGCATTTTTCGATCAAGGGATCAATTTTGTCCACATTTTTTATGATGTTTTCCACCAAAGAATGCAAAAAATCCGTCTCGTCCATTCCAGGTCCGAACTCTTTGATATTTTTAGAAATTATTTCCTCTATCTTGGAATTATCTTTTTTGTTGAAATCCCACTCATAGAGGCATTGCATCGCAATCGATCTTGAAAGATGACGATTAGCCATTTTTATTTTTTCTTTTTATTAACCTTTTTCATCGTGTCCACCACTTCTTTGCCCTTATAATATCCACATTTAGGACAGGCAATATGTCCTTCTATTTTAGCTTTGCAATTTGGACAAGCGATCAAATCTTTTGATTTAAGCTTGTAGTGAACTCTGGCTCTATCTCTTCGGGCTTTTGTGTGACGTTGTCTTGCTACTGGCATAGGTTTATAATTTAACTTAATTACTAATATATATAACTTATCATTTAATTAGCCATTTGGCAAGAAAAGAGATTTTTGCAGATATATTCTATATCCCCCTTTTCATCTGTTCGCAAAATATTTATTTTTTTGGCTTTAAGGCGTTCTAAGAGTTCCTCTGCTGGATGGCCATAAGTATTGTTTTTTCCAGAAGATATAATCGCTTCAGTTGGACTAACTTTATCCAAAAATTCTGCACTGGTAGCATTTTTTGAGCCATGATGAGAAATTTTCAGCACTTTTAAACTCAAGTCAAATTTAGCACCCAATAAAGCTGGTTCTTTTTCTAAAGGAAAATCTCCGGTAAAAAGAAAAGAGTTTGAGCCATAAGTCAGTTTTGCTACGATTGAATCTACGTTAGTATCTTTTGGGTTATTTATTAAATTAAAACTGGGATAAATAATTGCCAAATTAGCATCTTTTATTTTTATATTCATCCCCTCCCGCCCTTTCAATCTTTCAATTTTTTTATTTTCAATTATTTCTAGATAATTTTTATACACTTGCGAATCACTCTCGGCGCTATTATCAATCACCTTGCCAATTTTATAATTTTTCATCACATCAAGAAGTCCGCCGATATGATCTTGATCTGGATGAGTGGCGATAACTATTTCAATTTTTCTGTCCCAAAATGGAATATATTTTCCCAATTTTTCCATTTCCTTTTGACCGCTTGATCCACCATCAATCAAAATCTGATTTTGACCCTGAGAAATCATCATTGCATCGCCCTGCCCAACATCAAAAAAAATAATTTTTAGTTTTTGATTTTGAGAATGCCAAATTATACCAGCTAGAATTAGGCTGATAACGAATAAAAATAACAACAAAAAATATAAATGTTTTTTTGAAGGCATAACGATTTGTAAAATTTCCAATTACTAATTACCAATTTCCAATAAAATGTTTAATGAAAAAATTATAAATTTGACATTTGGATTTTTATTAGATATTAGAAATTGGAAATTAGATATTATTTTTCAGTAAAATTATATTTTTTCTTCTTAATAAAATAAATCCCTAATACTAATATAGCATACCAAACTATTACTCCCCACCACGTAATTTTCATTTCAATTGAAGCATATTTCAAGCTAGCCAGATAATTTATAGTGACTGTTTCATATTTCAAAGGCAAATAAGTCAGCCAAGAAAAAATAATTGCGATTGGTTCGAAAACAAAACTAATCGCGATGGCCACAAAGCCCAAAAGCATTGTGGGCGGAACAATGGGCAAAATTAGGATATTCGCCAAAAGTGAAATAAGCGATAGTGTTCCAAAATTGAACATGATAATCGGCAAAACAAAAATCTGCGCGGAAAGTGAAAGAAAAAGAATTTCTGCAACGGTAGAGACGAGGCAATGCCTCGTCTCTACAAGA